>ERZ1026800.2036-NODE-2036-length-11727-cov-2.378621_pt1 | contig 11727 bp, 12 predicted proteins | sample MGYA00520873_ERZ1026800 | MGnify/ENA primary metagenome ERZ1026800 (study PRJEB33270, sample SAMEA104284475) | anaerobic digester metagenome | biome: Anaerobic digester microbiome; feature: mesophilic sludge digester; material: Anaerobic digester biomass...
TGCACGAGGTGGAAGAGGTGTACCTGCCGGTCTCGCGCCTGATGAACCTGCGCGTCAGCGCGTCTCAGGCGCTCTTCCGTGCCACCGATACCTTCCTGGGTGCGCCGGCGGTCAAGGTGCCGTACCTCCAAGCGGTGCTGGGCCTCGCGCGTCGAGGCGAGCACCTCCTCGTGGGAGGCACCGTCGTGGCCTTCGGCCCGGCCGGCGCTGCGGTTTGATTCGTCGTGATCGCCCGTGGATGTGCTCATCGACACACCGTAACCCGGACCTCCGGCCCCCAGCCCGCGCTGGCGAACGCTTCTTCGTGGAGGTGCTTCGCCGCCCTTGACCTACGCTCTGGGATTCCAACCCGAACCCAGAGCCCCGCGGGGATGAGGAGCCACAGCACCGTGAAGCTGACGATGAAGCACGACTTCGACCACCCGATCGAGGAGGTGTGGGCGATGTTTTCCGACCCGAAGGCACACGTCGCCAAGTTCGAGGCGATGGGTCACCACAACATCGAGGTGATCACCGAGGAGCCTTCCGACGACGGCTTGCGCATGGTGATCAAGAGGAACACCGATCTCGACGTGCCGGCGATCGCCAAGAAGGTGCTGCCCTCCAGCCCGCTGGTCACCACGGATGACGTCTGGATGGACAAGGGCGATGGCACCTACGGCGGCCACTTCGACGTGACGATGGACGGTGTTCCACAGAAGACCAAGGGCTCCACGTTGATCACCTCCAACGACGACGGCACCACCCACTACGAGATCGAGATGGACGTCTCGATCAAGGTGCCCCTGATCGGCGATCGGATCGCCAAGGCGTCCAAGGGCGAGCTGGAGAAGCAGATCAACGCCGAGTTTGCCGCGGGCGACGCCTGGTTGAGCCGGGCCTGATCGGGCCCTCTCGCCCTTGAGCTGGCAGGCCGTGTGAACCCCCAGTCCCGGTATCGGAGCTTTGACCGAGACACCTGGGCCGGGCTGCGCGCCTCCACGCCGCTCACCCTGAGCGAGGCCGACGTCGCCGACCTGCGCGGCATCAACGACCGTCTCGACCTGCACGAGGTGGAAGAGGTGTACCTGCCGGTCTCGCGCCTGATGAACCTGCGCGTCAGCGCGTCTCAGGCGCTCTTCCGTGCCACCGATACCTTCCTGGGTGCGCCGGCGGTCAAGGTGCCGTACCTGTTGGGGGTGGCCGGATCGGTGGCGGTGGGTAAGTCGACGACCGCCCGGGTGTTGGCGGCGCTGTTGAAGCGCTGGCCCGATCACCCCAAGGTGGCGCTGATCACCACCGACAACTTCCTGCACCCCAACGCCGTACTGGCCGAGCGCGGCCTGATGGAGCGCAAGGGGTTTCCGGAGAGCTACGACCGGGCCGCGCTCATCGACGTGCTCAGCCGCCTCAAGAGCGGCGAGCCATCGGTGACGACACCGGTGTACAGCCACGTGAGCTACGACATCGTCCCCGACGAGTCGCAGGTGATCTGCGATCCCGACATCGTGATCGTCGAGGGCCTCAACGTGTTGCAGGCACCGATGGTTGAGCGGGGCACCCCCGTGGTGTTCGTGTCGGACTTCTTCGACAGCTCGCTGTACGTCGACGCCCCCGAGGACCTGGTCGAGCAGTGGTACGTCGAGCGGTTCTTCAAGCTGCGCGAGACCGTGTTTCAGACCTCGGACAGCTACTTCACGACCTATGCCCGGCTCGATGAGGCCGAGGCCGAAGCGACCGCCCGTCGAATCTGGCGCACCGTCAACGGCGCCAACCTGGCCGAGAACATCCTGCCCACCCGCGAGCGGGCCGACGTGATTCTGGAGAAGGGCCGCGCCCACCGGGTGGAGCGGGTGCACTTGCGTCGTCTGTAGGTAGTTTCAACCCGCTCCCTCTAGAATCTGACGAACCGTCAGATTTCGAACGAGGAGCGCCCGCACATGGGAATGTTGGACAACAAGGTGGCCGTCGTAACCGGGGCCGGTCAGGGCATCGGTCGAGGCCATGCGCTGGAGCTGGCCCGCCACGGCGCCAAGGTGATCGTGAACGACCTGGGCAGCTCGGTGCACGGCGAGGGCACCGGCAAGGCCGCCGACGACACGGTGGCGCTGATCGTCGAGCGCGGCGGGCAGGCCGCCTCCAACTTTGCCAACGTGGCCGACTACGCAGCGGCGGGCGAGATGGTTGCGCAGGCGATCGATACCTACGGGCAGCTCGACATCCTGGTCAACAACGCCGGCATCGTGCGGGACTCGGCGATCTGGAACATGGACGAGGCGGATTTCGACTCGGTGATCGCCGTGCATCTCAAGGGTGCCTGGGCCCCGTCCAAGCACGCAGCGGTGCACTGGCGTGAGCGCAATAAGGCCAGCGGTGCGCCGGTGGGCGGCCGCATCATCAACACCACCTCCGGTGCCGGCCTGGTCGGCAACTTCGGCCAGTCCAACTACGCCACCGCCAAGGCCGGCATCGCGGGGATGACCCAGACCCTCAGCCTCGAGCTGGCCAAGATGGGCGTGACGGTCAACTGCGTCGGCCCCGCCGCCGCCACCCGTATCACCGCCACCATGCCCGGTGCGCCCGACGTGATCGAGGCCGACGATGTGGCCGAGGGCGAGTGGAACCCGATGGACCCGTCGGTGTCCTCGCCGCTGGTCGCATGGCTGGCCTCCGATGAGGCCGCCCACGTCAGCGGTCAGGTGATCCGCGCGGTGGCGGAGAACATCATCTGGATGGAGGGCTGGAGCGACGGCGCAACCCTCAACAACAAGGGCAAGCGCTGGGACGCCACCAAGCTGGGTTCGCAGCTCGGAGTCGACATCTTCGGCACCCGAGCCCCGGGTCTGCGTTACTGAAGCCCACGCCCGGATGTTCCCGTCGGTCGGGATGGCGGAGCCCGGATGCGCCGGTCGCTCCGCCATCTCTTCTACCTTGGCGGGGTGGCACGCTTCTCACGACCCGCGTCAAACCCGGTTTCCGGTGACATCCTGGACCTGCGCAACGACCCCATCGCCGCCGGCCCGCCGGAGCGACGGGTTTCCGATGCCGAGACCCTGGTGCACCGGGCGACCGGCGCCCGCGGAACGGTCGACAAATGGCACCGCGAGTGGGTGGTGTTGCGGCTGCTGGATGGCACGACACGTCGGGTGACCAACCTGGCGGGCGGCTTTGCTGTCGCCGGCGAGACGATCACGCTGATCGGCGTGGACCGGGTTCCGTCGTCGGGCTTGTCGCTGGGAAGGACCGCGTCGGGCTCGATCGCCGCCCCACAAGGCCCGGCCAAGGTCGCCCGGGCCAGCCGCCTGTGGGTGGAGGGCGACCACGATGCCCGCCTGATCGAGCGGGTGTGGGGCGACGACCTGCGCGACGCCGCCATCGTCGTCGAACCCCAGGGCGGGATCGACGACCTCGACGCGGCGGTCGCCCGGTTCGCTCCTGGGCCGCAGGCCCGCCTTGCCGTGTTGGTCGATCACCTCATCCCGGGCACGAAGGAGTGGCACCTCACCGAGTCCCAGCGCAGCGCAGCGTCGAAGTGGGTCACGGTCGTCGGTCATCCGTTCGTCGACGTGTGGGCGTGCGTCCGTCCACAGGTGGTCGGCATCGCGGCATGGCCCGACGTGCCCAAGGGCGAGGATTGGAAGACCGGCACCTGTCGCCGCCTGGGCTGGGGGACGCCCCAGGAGGGTTGGCGTCGTATCCTCGCCTCGGTGAACGGATTCTCTGACCTCGATCCCTCTTTGGTGGGCGCCGTTGAAGCGGCCCTCGACGCCCTGGTCGGCGGCGGGGAGGAGCCGACGTGAGCCAGGCCGAGACCAGGCCGGGCACCGTCGCAGAGGCGCTTGCCGGCGCGCTGGCGGCACTCGGCGTGCGGCGCACGGTCGGACTCGATCTGGGCACGGCCGCCGGGGGCCTTCCCCATATTGACGTCGACGACCCCGACCTGGCCGTGTTGCTCGCCGACGCCGACGGGGCGGTCAATGGCGGCCTGGGCGCAGCGGTACTCGCCGGTCAGCTGTTGCACCTGTCATCGCTCCCCGGCGGTACAGCGTTTCCCCAGACGGTCGGATCACCCGAGGAACTGCTCGACACGCTGGCGGGAATCGACCCGATGATGCCCGCCACCGTGGCGCTGCACCTCGATCTCGACCTGGGCGCAGACGTGCCTGACGGCCTGACAGTGGGCGGTGAGCTCGACCGGCAGGTGGCCTACCAGCTGGGATCATCATTACAAGGCGCTCCGCTGGCGGTGATCGCCGGCGTCGGCGTCGTCCGTTCCGGCTCGGTCGAGGCACTGGCTTCGTTCGCCGAACGCCTGGGCATGCCGGTGCTCAACACGGTCGGGGCCAAGGGTGTGTTTCGTTGGAACAGCCCTTACCACGCCGGCACGATCGGCCTCCAGGCCCGCGACGGCGAGCTCGGTGGCGTCGACGACGCCGTGGTAGTGATCATCTGCGGGGTCGGCGACGACGAACTGCCCGCCCGTCCGACCGGCAACGTGATCGACCTCGATCCCCGTCAGCTCTCGATCGCAGCAGAGGGCTGGACCCGTCCTGCCGGCGGCCCGGCGCCACGCCCGCCGCTGTACGAGGCGCTGGCGGCGGTCACCGGTCCTGCCTACGAGCGCGACGAGGTGCCGCTGTCGGCGCCTCGAGCTGCACTTCACCTCTCCGGGGCGGCACCCGACGACGGCGTGGCGGTCGTCGAGGCCGATCTGGCGGGCTTCTGGGTTGGGCGCGCCTTTCCGACGGCGGTGCCGAGGTCGGTCGTCGTCGCCACCACGCCGCTGCCGGGCTTTGCTGCGGCGGGTGCCCTGATGGCTCGCCTGGCCGGTCGCCCGTCGATCGGCGTGCGCGCCGGTGGCATGGAGGTCGACGGTGGTGAACTTGAGCCCGAGGTGCTGGCGCTCGCCCAACGGCTCGGGGTCGGTGTGGTCGTGCAGGCGTGGGCGCCCGATGCTCCCGCCATGAGCGCCGACGAACACGCTCGCGCCACCGAGGCGGACTATCGCGGGGTGGGTGCTCCCTCCCAGGGTTCCTCGTCGCAGGGTTCGCTGGTTCGCCCCGTGGCTGTGGCGCTCGACGACCTCGACGCGATCGTCGAGGTGGCGGGCCGGCCAGTGTCGTGGGCCACGTTGCCGTCGGCGCCGAGCCCGTCCCCTCAGTGAACGCCGCCGGCAGCCGGCTGACAGCGGCCCAGGATGCCCGGCGTCGACGCATGCTGCGGGAGGTCTCCGCGTTGGCAGCGGAGGGCGGCTACGAGTCGGTGCAGATGCGCGACGTCGCCGCCCGTGCCGACGTGGCGATCGGGACGTTGTACCGCTACTTTCCCTCCAAGGAGTACCTGGTGGCATCGGTGATGGAGGCCGAGGTGGGGGCGTTGGCCGCCGACCTGGAGGCCCGTCCCGCGCGGGGGAATTCGGCCGGCGAGCGGGTGTTGGCCGTGCTCGGACGGGCCAATCACGCCCTGTTGGCCCGCCCCAACGTGTCGATCGCCCAGATCCGGGCGCTGGTGTCGGGCAATGATGAGGTGGCCGAGGTGGTCAAGACCGTCACCGATGCCATGCGCGCCCTGATCGTCGCCGCTATGGAGGCCGAACCGACCGACGAATCGATCGACGTGGCCGACACCCTCTTCGACGTCTGGTTGGCGGCACTGGTCGGATGGATCTCGGGTATGACCGAGGCCGACGAGGTGCAGCGAAAACTGGCCCGCACCGTCAAACAGCTGTTGCCGATGTCCTAAGCTGCCGGTGGCCACCGGACGGTCCATCCGGAATCCCTGATGCGTGCGCGCTTTGGTGGCCCAGGGGGAACGTTCATGGCCGAACAGCGCGACACCGTCCATCCCGACACGAGCTTGGTCGACGACGAGGGGCCGATCGACGAGGCCGAGGAGCACAACGTCCTCGGGTTGCCATGGGGTGAACGGGTTGAGCTGCCCGGCCGCGGCAAGACGTTCTACCGTCGGGTCGAGGGGCCTCCGGGCGCACCGACCCTTCTGTTGCTTCACGGCTGGGTGGCCAGCGGTGGGTTGAACTACTACAACGCGTTCGACGAGCTGTCGAAGCACTTCAGCATCATCGCTCCCGACATGCGGGGCCACGGCCGAGGCATCCGCTCGCGGCGGCGGTTTCGCTTGGCCGATTGCGCCGACGACACCGCTGCGCTGATCGAGCATCTCGGCTGCGGACCGGTGATCGCCGTCGGATACTCGATGGGCGGCCCGATCGCCCAGCTGTTGTGGAAGCGCCACCCGGAGCTGGTTTCCGGCCTGGTGCTCGCCGCCACCGGCAGCTGGCTGGTGCCCGGCCTGCGCCAACAGATCGTCGTGGTCGGTGCGGTCTCGGCGATCGCCGGGCCGCTGCGCGTCACCTGGGGGCTGCCGAAGACGATCCGCAGGCGCATCCCGTTCGCCCCGACCGGGGAGCGGCCCAGCACCTTCCAACGCTGGGCGTCCGAGGAGATGCGCCGCCACGACTGGCGCATGGTCACCGAGGCGGGGGTGGCGGTGGCCACCTTCGACTCCCGACGCTGGATCAAGTACTGCGACGTGCCCACCACCGTGCTGGTCACCACGAGGGACCGGGCGGTGTCGCCCCTCGAGCAGGCTCGCACGGCGCTGTTGATCCCGACCGCCGAATTCCTGCGCTACGACGAGGGGCACCTGGCCCCGGTCAAAGAGACCTTTGGCCCCAAGCTCACCGAGGCCTGCCTGCACACCGCAGCCCGCATCGGCCTGCCCGCCGATGCGGACACGACGGAACCGGTCGACCTGCGCCTGATCGACTGAATCACTCCAGCGGCAGTTGCTGCACTGCATAACCCAACACGCTCGTCGTCGCCCTCGTTACTCCTGAGCCGAGCCGAGTCCCAGGATGCGCTCGGCGTTGGTGCGCAGAAACTTGGGCCACACATCGTCTTTGAAGGCCACGTCGGGCAGCTCGGAGAAGATCCGGTCGTAGGTGAGCCCGGCGGGGAAGTACCCGGCATAGATGATCTTGTCCGCACCCCGGGTATTGGCGTAGTCGATGATCGCCTGGGGGTAGTACCTGGGGGCGAATGCAGAGGTGGAGTAATACAGGTTGGGCCACTTGATCATCAGCTTCACCGCCAGCGCCTCCCACGGCTCGGCGCCGTGGCGCATGACGAACTTCAGCTCGGGGAAGAACCAGCACACCTCGTCGATCAGCTCCACCTTCTGGTCGGCCATCGGCACCCGAGGGCCGGGCACGCCGGCGGTGACGAAGATCGGCAGGTCGAGCTCGACGCACTTGGCGTACAGCGGGTAGTAGCGGGCGTCGTTGATCGCCACCCGGTAGGCGAACGGGGTGGTGGTCACCGCACGCACACCGAAGTCGGCGACCAGGCGTTCGAGCAGCCGGATGGTGTCCATGCCGCCGTTGGGGTCGAGCTCGGCGCAGGCGATGAAGCGGTCGGGGAAGTCGCGGATGGCCCGGCGGGGCGCCTCCCGGTCGTCCTTGGCCACGTTGACCATCGCCCGCTCGACACCGTGGGCATCCATGTTCATCAGCACGACGGCCACCGGGTCGGCCTCGGGATCGATCTCGGGCGGCACGTCCTTAAACATGTAGGCCGCCGGCATCGAGAAGCTCTTCGACTCCTCATCGCGCAGATGCGGCTGAATGAACTTGTAAACCTGACTACGGTCTGGCGAGGGGAACCCGACCATGGTGTCGATGATTCCGATGTCCGTTGGCATGCCCATGGACCCAGAGTAGAACACGTTGCAGTTTGCATGGCCGGGGCATCGGGCGACCGAAACGCACCGCTCACCAACAGGGGGACACAGATGACCGACCGGAGCACGGAATCGAGCGGAACGCAGGTTCCGTGGAACCTGGCCGATCTGTGGGAGCTGACCACCGATCACTATCCCGACCGGGAGGCGCTGGTGGTCGGGAGCCAGCGGGTGACCTACCGGGAGATCGAGGAGCGGTCCAACGCGCTGGCCCACGTGCTGGCCGACGCCGGGGTGGGCCCGGGCGATCACGTCGCCTGCTACATGCAGAACTGCGTCGAGTTCGTGGAGACCATGCTGGCCGCATTCAAGATCCGGGCGGTGCCCCTCAACGTCAACTACCGCTACGTCCACGCAGAGCTGTCGCACCTGCTCCAGGACGGCGACGCGGTGGCGGTCGTCTTTCACCGACGCTTCACCGATGCGATGGCCGAGGTAGCGGGCGACTTGGACGACCTGCGCATCAGCCTGGTGGTCGACGACATCGATCCCCGAGCCGAGCCGTCGCAAGGCGACCCGGTCGCCTTCGGTGCGATCGACTACACCGAGGCGGTGGGGGCCGCGTCGACCGCTCGCGACTTCGGCCCACGCAGCGGCGACGACATCTACCTGATGTACACCGGCGGCACCACCGGCATGCCCAAGGGGGTCGAGTGGCGTATGGAGGATGCCTTCTTCGCCTGCGTCGGCGGCGGCGACCCGATGCGCCTGCTCGGCCCCGTGTCCAGCGTCGACGAACTGTGCGACCGCATCCTCGACGACCAGGTGGTTGTCATGGCCTGTGCGCCGCTGATCCACGCCGCCGCCCAGTGGACGTCGATGTCGTGGTGGCTCTGCGGCGGCAGAATGGTGCTGCTACCCGGCAGCTTCGACGGCGCCGAGGTGTGGCGCCAGATCGAGGCCGAGGGGGTCAACATCCTCATCGTCATCGGTGACGCCATGGCGCGGCCGCTGCTCGACGCCTGGGACGACGAGGGCGGCTTCGAGGTTCCATCGCTGTACACGGTGTCCTCCGGAGGGGCGCCGCTCAACCCGAACAACAAGGCCCGCCTTCAGGAGATCCTGCCCAACCTGATCATTGCCGACGGCTACGGCAGCTCGGAGACCGGAGCCCAGGGCACCCAGCGACTCATGCCCGGCGATAGCGCCTCCGAGGGCACCAAGTTTGTGCTCGATCCCGAGGTCACCTGCGTCCTCGACGAGGACATGGTGCCGATCGAGCCGGGCTCGGACACGATCGGCAAGGTGGCGCGCACCGGGCGCATGCCGCTGGGCTACTACGGCGACCCCAAGAAGACCGCCGAGACGTTCGTCGAGGCCAACGGCAAACGCTGGGCCATCACCGGTGATCAGGCGGTCGTCGAGGCCGATGGGACGATCACCGTGCTCGGCCGTGGGTCGGTCAGCATCAATACAGGTGGGGAGAAGGTGTTTCCCGAGGAGGTGGAAGCGGCGCTCAAGACCCACCCGGACGTCTTCGACACCGTCGTCGTTGGCGTGCCCGACGAGCGCTGGGGCGAGACGATCGCCGCCATCGTGGCAGCCACGGAGGGCGCCGAGCCGACGCTGGACGTGCTCAAGGCCCATGTGCGCACCTCGATCGCCGGGTACAAGGTGCCCCGTAAGCTGGTGATCGTCGACGAGGTGGTGCGGTCGCCGACCGGCAAGGCCGACTATCCGTGGGCCAAGAAGACCGCCTCCGACCGGGAATGAACCGACGCCGATCGGGCGGTGACGGACAACCGGGCGGCGACTCGACGCTCAGGGGAAGGGCCGGCCGCTCGTTGGCCCCAGGAACGATCGGCGCACTGGCCGTGCTGGGAGCGGCGGTGCTGTGGGGCGTGATCGGCCCGGTCGCCAACGGCCTGGCCGCCCGGGGCATCGACCCGGTGACCATGGCCGCCTGGAGGGCAATGATCGCCGGGGTCGGATTCGCGGTCATCTGGCTCATCCAGGCAATGCGGGGCCGCACCGCCGACGGTCCGGATCTTCATGGAACCGGTCTCGAGAGCGGCGCCGCGCCCATCACCTCACCGCTTCGACAACCGGTGGTGTGGCTGCGCCTGGTGGCGCTCGGGCTGATCGGCGTCTCGGTCTTCTACACGGCGCTCCCGGCCGCGATCGAGCGCGGTGGCATCACGCTGGCCTGGGTGCTGTTGTACACGGCGCCGCTGTGGGTGCTGATCGGCTCGGTCAGCCTCGGGTGGCTCCGCCCGACCGTCCGGGCGGTCACGCTGGTGCTGCTCGCCACCGGCGGCGTCGCCCTCACCGCCGCCGCTGGTGGCGAGGGCGTCACCGTCAGCGCAGCGGCCGTTGCCTGGGGCCTGGCGGCCGGCCTCAGCTACGCCAGCTACTACCTGGTCGGGCGCACGCTGGTCGAGACCGTGGGCCCCATCCGCACCTACGCCATCGCCATGATCATCGGCGGCTTGGCGCTGGTCCCTTTCGCCGACCTGGAGTGGCCCACCCGTGAGGTCGCCGGGTTGTTGGCGGTGTTGGCGCTGGCGAGCACGCTGCTCGCCTACCTGCTGCTCGGGGTGGGGCTGACCCGCATCTCGTCGACCCGGGCGTCGGTGATCGCAACCGCCGAGCCGGTGGTGGCCACCGTGATGGCGGTTGCGGTCGCCGGCGAACGCCCCGGCCCCCTCGCCTACGTGGGCGGGGTGCTGGTCGTCGGCTCGGCGCTGGCAGCCGGCCTCGGCCCCCTCGACGGCGCCACCGTCCCCAAGCAAGCTCCCTACCCAGTCCCCACGTCCGACCCATCTCCCGACCCATCTCCCAAGTCGGGAGCCCAGAGCGCGCCCTGACGGTCGTTTCCGCTCCCCGGTTCGTTCGCTCGTCCCAAGTCGGGAGCCCAGAGCGCGCCCTGACGGTCGTTTCCGCTCCCCGGTTCGTTCGCTCGCGATGACCGGCACCGAGGTGCGGGTCGGTAGCCTTGATCGGTCATGATTTCGGTCTCCTCACTTGAAAAAGGTCACGGCGGCCGCACACTGTTTCGTGACGTCTCATTTCGACTTCTGCCCGGGCGGCGCATCGCGCTGGTCGGCGGCAACGGCGTCGGCAAGACGACCATCCTCGAGATCGTCGTCGGCCACCAGCGGGCCGATGCCGGCGAGGTGCACCGCACCAAGGACCTCACCGTTGGCTACCTGCCCCAGGACCTCACCGACGAGGTGAACGACACGGTGCTGGCCCATGTGATGGCCGGCGCCGGTGAGCTGGCCGGAATGGAGGAGGAGCTGCGCTCGCTGGAGGCCGACATGGCCTCGCCCGACGCGGCCAAGGCGGAGGCGGCACTCGACGCCTACGGCGAGATCAGCACCCGCTTCGAGGCTGCGGGCGGCTACCAGGATCTTCCCTCCCTTGAGGACTACCTGCTGTTCGCCCGGATGATCCATGCCGGGGCGCGGGTCGGCAATGTCGCCGAACCCCTCGTGCTGTATCGCGTCGGAGCGGGGTCCTACGCCCGCCGCGGTGGGCTGCGGTTGTTGCGGTCCGAACTTGCTCTGCAACGGGAGTTCCGGCGCACGGGTTTCACGACGCGGCTCCAAATGATGCGCAACCTGGTCATTAGGGGCGGCTATCGGGTTGCTCCCGAAGGGCTGCGCAAGGCGGGCTACGGCACCTTCTTCGCTCGTCGGGACCGCGGTTCAGGACGGGGCTGAGGGGCGTCTCGCGGGCGCTGGCGCACGGGGTCAGGGAGCAGTGCCAGGGGGCGGCGCAGTCAGGCTCTCGTCGTTGCGTAGCGCGGTGAAGAGGGCCTTGGCCTGGGTGATATAGAGCGTGCCATCCGGGTTGACCACGTGAGTGTTGCTCCAGGCCAGCACGCGAACCAGCACCCCGATTATCATCACATAGTAGATGTGTCGCGAACTGGAAACAGCGGCCATGAACGGCTCCCAACGGTCAGGAGGGCTGAATCAACCCGGCGTCTGCAGGTGGGCAATGGAAACGGGCATGACAACGGACCGCAATCTGGTGCCCCCGACA
>ERZ1026800.2037-NODE-2037-length-11723-cov-2.821749_pt1 | contig 11723 bp, 10 predicted proteins | sample MGYA00520873_ERZ1026800 | MGnify/ENA primary metagenome ERZ1026800 (study PRJEB33270, sample SAMEA104284475) | anaerobic digester metagenome | biome: Anaerobic digester microbiome; feature: mesophilic sludge digester; material: Anaerobic digester biomass...
CTTGAAGCCTTCATGCGGCGCACTTTCAAAGGCGTTATCAATGCGATTGCCGGCGTCTTTTTGAAACTTGGTTTTTCGCCCAATGCAGTCACTCTTTTAAGCCTGGCTGCCAATATCGGCGCCGGCGCATTGCTGGCGCTCCTGGTGGTCTGGCTCCTCAACGGCACCCTCGACGTGCAGCGGGCCGCGGAGCGCAGCCTGCAGGGCGAGGTCTTTCGCCTGGAGGGCGACATGGAGGCCATTCGCTCCCAGATGGGCGGCGTCGAGGAGCGCATGATGGGCGTCGAGGGCCTGGCCGGCGACGTGGAACAGGCCCAGGGCGAGATCCGCGACCTGGGAAGCTCGGTCGACACCCTGAGCAACGACATCACTGCCGCGGCGCGCAGGCTGGAGGACGTGCAGGGCACCCTCGCCGGGCTGAGCGACGACATGGTGAACGTCGAGGAGACGGTGACGACCCTCGGCAGCCAGATCGGCGACGTCGAGGCGCGCCTGGGCACCATGTCGGACGAGCTGGCCGAAGCTCAGGAGGCCGTCACGCGCTTTGACGGCTTCTTGACCGGGCTGAGGGAGCTGCTATCGGAGGCGGAAGCGCCGGATGAAGGGGCCACGGCGGCCCCGGGCCTGGCGACCATGACGCCCATGGCCGGCCCGACCGGAACCGCGACGCCAGCGGCGACGGCAACGCCCCGGGCGGACGTGACCGTCATCCCGCTGGCGACGCCGACGCCCACGCCCACCGGCCAATAGGCCCCGGGCGCGGATCACATCTGTAGGGGCGCGCGGCCGTGCGCAGGGCCCCGCGCCCCTACAGGATCAACTCCAGCAGGCGCAGGCAGTTCGCCTTCGCGTCTTCGCCCACCTCGGCCACCGGGCCGACACAGGACGGGCAGCCCCGCGGGCAGCGGCAGGCGGCCACCAGCTCGCGGGCCCCGGCCAGCAGCGTGCCATGCAGCTTGTACAGCTCTTCGCTAAAGCCCAGCCCCCCGGGCGCGTTGTCATAGATCGTGCAGGTCGGCAGCCCCGTCAGCGACGACTTGACCTCGCTTACCACGCCAACGTCCCGCGGATCGCACATGAGGTAGAGGGGCGCGATGTGGCTCACCACGTGGGCCAGGGCGCTCAGCGTGCCGAACACCAGCAGGTCGGCCTCCACGCGGCGGTGGCACGAGCGGCAGAGGGTCACCAGGTTTTCCAGGCGGTTGGCCTCCAGGTAGCGGTCGTTCTCGCCCCGCCGGTAGCCAAAGGTGCGGAAGGGCTGGACGTGGTGCACGTCGTGGCCGCGACCGGGGCGCTCGGGGGCGCCGCAGTGGCGGCAGCGGTGCCCGTCGCGATCCCGGGCCTGGTTGCGCTGCTGCTCCCAGTTGGGCCCCCGGTCGTCGCGGGCCATGTTGATCAGCCCCTCCTGCTCCAGCAGGGCCGCCGTCTCGGGCAGGACGTTGAACCAGTAGGCCGTCGTCTCCATCTCTAGCTCCGGGACGCGCTCGGGGTCGATCTCGCCCCAGCCCAGGATCTCGTGGGTGTAGAGGCGCACCTTCTTGAACGACGTGGGCCGCGACCGCATGCGCACCAGGCCGCGGGCCTTTTGCGTCGCCGGCCCCGCCTCCTCTTCCACCACCTCCATCACCTCGACGGTCACCGAGGCGCTGGCCTGGGTATAGTAGCCCACCTGGGCCGGCTCGACGCGGGCCATGCGCCCCTCCCAATCCAGCTCGCGCACCAGGTAGGCCTCGCCGCCGTGCATGTAGACCGCCCCCTCGTGGAGGAGCAGCGGCGCGCTCTGGCGGTCCACCACGCCGATGACCGCCCCCTCCTCGGCCGCGTTCAGCACGGTGAAATTGTCCATCTCGGCCGTGCGCAGGCTGACCGCCTCGGCGGGGTAGGCCTGGTCGGCCCAGTGCCACTGGCGCCCGCTGTGCCGCAGCAGCCCCTCCTCCTCCAGGAATTCGAGGACCTCCCGGGTGTGGGGAAAGCGGCCAAAGGGCTCGCCGTCGGCAAAGGGCAGCTCGAAGGCCGCGCAGCGCAGGTGGTTGACGGCAATGACCAGGTTGTCGGGGTTGAGGAGCGCCCGCTCGGGCGAGCGGCCAAAGAAATAGTCGGGGTGGTGGACGATGTACTGATCCAGGGGCGAGGCGCCGGCCACCAGGATGGCCGCCGAGGTCCCCGCCCGGCGGCCGGCCCGCCCGGCCTGCTGCCAGGTGCTGGCCACGGTGCCGGGGTAGCCGGTCATGATGCACAGGTCCAGGTGCCCGATGTTGATGCCCAGCTCCAGGGCGTTGGTGGCCACCACGCCCAGCACCTCCCGCTCGCGCAGGCCGCGCTCGATGGCCCGCCGCTCATTGGGCAGGTAGCCCCCGCGGTAGCCCTGCACCTTTTCGCCCGGCAGGCCCTCGCGGCGCGCCGCGTCGCGCAGGTAGGTCAGCAGCACCTCCGTGGTCAGGCGCGCCCGGGCAAAGACGATGGTCTGCACGTCGGCCCGCAAAAAGCGCTCGGCCAGGAGCCGCACGTCGCTCACGGCGCTGCGGCGGATGCCCAGCTCGCGGTCGACGAGGGGCGGATTGTAAAAGATCAGGTGCTTGTCGCCCGTGGGCGAGCCGTCCTCCTCGGCGTCCACCAACGTGAAGGGCTCCTCCACCAGGCGGTCGGCCAGCTCCAGGGGGTTGGCGATGGTGGCCGAGGCGCAGATGAACTGCGGGCTGGCGCCGTAAAAGGCGCACACCCGCTTCAGCCGGCGCAGGACGTTGGCCACGTGGCTGCCCAGCACGCCGCGGTAGGTGTGGATCTCGTCCAGGACGACGTAGCGCAGCCCCTGGAAAAAGCTCGCCCAGCGGGTGTGGTGGGGCAGGATGCCGGCGTGGAGCATGTCGGGGTTGCTGATGACCAGGCGCGCATTCTGGCGGATGGCCGGCCGGGCGCCCTGGGGCGTGTCGCCGTCGTAGGTGTTGGCCCCCAGCTTGACGCCCAGCTCCTTCTCCATGGCCTGGAGCCCGGCCAGTTGGTCCTGGGCCAGGGCCTTGGTGGGAAACAGGTAGAGCGCCCGCGCCTGGGGCTCGGCCAGCAGGCGGTCGAGGACGGGCAGGTCGTAGCACAACGTCTTGCCGCTGGCCGTAGGCGTGACGACCACCACGTTCCGGCCGCCCTGGGCCGCTTCCACGGCGTGGGCCTGGTGGGTGTAGAGCTGCTCGATGCCCCTCTGGCGCAGGGCGGCCAGCAGCCGGGGATCGACGTCGGGTGGCCAGCCGGAGACGGAAGCCGGCCGGGCGGCCAGGTGCCGCCAATGCTTGATGCGCGCCGCCGTCTGGGCGTCGGCCCGCAGCCCTTCCAGGATCTGTTCCAGGCTCATGGCGAATCAGCCCTTACCGCGTCTCCTCCCCCCCGGTGCGGGCCATTGTAGCACACCTTGCGCCGCAGGGCAAGGATAGCAAGCAGGTGCTCTTGACAGTTGAAAAAAACATCGCGGCCCGGCCTTGCTGCTACGGAATGTATTCGAACGACTGGACGATATCGTCCACTTCCTCCTGGATGTCCACCCCGAGGTCGATCAGCTCATAGCCGACGGCAACGTTTCCATCGTCGCAACTGAGGGTGAAGGCCAAACCGTCGACCCGTATCTCTTGGGCGTTGTTATAGTGGACGTCCTTTACCTTTCCCTCGTAGATCAGTACATCCCTTGGCACTTCTCGGGCGAAAAACAAAACGGTGCCCTGACGGACCACGTCCCCAGCCCCCACGCCGGTACGCTGGATCATTACTTCTTCGGTGATCCGCTTGAACGCGATGTCCACTTTCAGCGTTGGGCGTTGCTGATGGTGCAACCAGAGAAAGTTGGGCAAAGCGTCGCGTTTTTCGATCGTCCAATGTGGTGGATAGCTGAAGGAGAACCCATACTCGCTGTTGGTATACGTTAGCCACGTACCAGGCGTCGGTGTGACTGATGGTGCAGCGGGAGATGGCAGGGGCGTGTCCATGGTTTGGGTCTCATCCAAAGGAGGGGACGACGCTGCCAGGTTGACCGAAGGCCGACTCGATGCGCAGGCGGTTATCAGCAGAGCCAGCACGATCAAGAGCGGATAAACATGGCGCGAGTTCAGCATCTCTAGTTGTCCCTCTCCTGTGCCCCGGAATCAAGGGCCGTTGGTTCGTATTTCAAAAAGATTTAGCCATTCGGCTGGTAGATAGAAATCGATTGCGTTGTGCCACAATTCACACAGTAGCCCATGTACGAGACCGTTACGTTGCTGCCTCCCGAATATGACCCTACGTAGGCAACATGCCCGTTCGGATATGTTGGGTGACCTGCCTGGTAATAAGCGATGCTGCGCTTTCCAATCGGCGGGGGTGGGGCTTTCCGATCCCAGGCGGGATAGTCCGGGACCTGACCCCACCACGTGTAAGCATCGTAGCGAAAAGGTACACCGCCGTCGCAGGGCTTGGTTCGGACTCGGTCATCAACATCACCGACCTCTTCAGCCGGGTCAAAATGGAAAGTTGGCCTTGTCTGGACACGGCACACCCCGACGCCTTGGACTATCAACTGGCCTTGCGCCGGGCATTTGTCAACTATGGCCTGCCGCACAGAATCACCCTTGACCATGACTCCGTGTTCTACGACAACATCTGTGCCTCTCCGTTTCCGGTGGTCCTCCATCTGTGGCTCATCGGCCTTGGCGTCGAGGTCCGGTTCATCGACAAACCACCACCTGCTGAACACTCTGTGATCGAGAGAAGCCATCAGACAATTGCTCAGCAGGCAATCACCGGACAACGCTTCAGCGATGAGACCGCTCTTCGTGCCAGCGTGGCAGACCGGCTCGACTTTCTCAACACGCGCTACCCTTCTCGTTCTCTGGCTGGCCAACCACCGCTGGTGGCTCATCCAGAAGCCAGGCACTCGGGACGCCTGTACCGCCTCGAATGGGAGGAAGACCTCCTCGACATGCAACGCGTTTACGACTACCTGGCCTGCGGGCACTGGTTCCGAGAGTCGAGTTCGGTCGGGCAGCTTTCCTTGGGCAGCCAGCGCTATGGAGTCGGCAAGGCGTTCGCGAATCAAACACTGGAGATCGCGTTCAACTCCGAAACGCTGGAGTGGACCATGCAGTCGGAGGATGGTCAACGAGAAATCAACCTCCCTGCCCGTGGACTGACAAAAGCCGCCTTGATGGGTGAGATCAGTCCGTTGCTGGCCTGTTCAGCGTACCAACTGGCCTTGCCGTTTTCTGCCGCTGCGTGGCGTGAGATGACGCTGGCCAACGCGCTAACCGGCACGACTTTGTGAGACATTGCCCGGCATGACTTTACGAGACTCAACACACCACAGATCCTTAATCGGCTACTTGTGGAGTTGATATCGGATCAGGATCTGACGGAAACCTCCCGGTGTTCCATGATGGTCGCCCTTCCAATCTACAACACCTACACCGGGGCAAAACCATGTCTCGAAAGTGGTACCAGCCCACGTTTCCTCCAGGAAAGAGCAGCTGTTAAACTCCCCAGCAGGCACAACGACCGTACCGACTTTTGTCACTTCGCGGAGCATCCAGTCATCGGCATATGTCGGATTGAGTTCAGCCTTTTCTTCGCTTCGATACCACTTATTCCCGAGTTTGACCGGGAACACGAACTCCAGCAGGGCCGTGCTCAGACTGGGTAGATCAAGATTTCTCTCCTGACGATACATGCGATTCCCGCTTACCACGAGCCAGTATTCGCTGGATGTGGCAGGTCTCAACGGGACACCCTGCCAACTTGGCGGGACCTCACCTACCGGTATCTCAGCACTCTCTTCTTGATGGATTTTGGCCATGAGGTAGGATGAAGTATTGTTAACTTCAACTACCGTTTTGGTGACAATCAGCGTAGTGGTTACAATTTCGTCAATTGGGACCCCTTCATACCGGGTGAGTTGAAACACCCAAGTATTATTCAATTCCAATGGAAAGTCGATATCCGGGCTGGGCGATGGAGAATCCGTAGGTAACGCCGCTGCGAGTAGCTCAAGTGCAGGCGTAGTAGTAGATGATGCCAGAGCTACATCTTTTTCTGAAGATGTGCCACAGGCACTGATTAGCGCACTCGCAATCAGGAGGAAGCCCACAACAGTTCCAAATTGCTGCTGGTTGCCGTTCTCTTTTCTTTGTACTCCGAAACAGATCATCCTCCGCCACCTCAGCCCCTTCAGATTGGTTTCGTGCATTTCTGCGCAAGAAGCTACTAAATCGGCTTGTTTTCTAGTCGGCGCCGCCAAAGTGTCTTGAACACAATCCATCCGAATATCGTCAGGAAGATGAACGCAACGATCCACTTCAAAGCACTTGCCGATGGCCATTGAGCGAGAACTGCCAGGACGATGGCCAGTCCAAGAATTAGGGAAGAGGCAATCACGCTCGATGGATCAATTGCACTCAGTTCATGAGCACCGAAGCATCCACACCTACTTCCTTGACTTGTAAGCATAAGGAACAGTTTGAAGAGCAAGAACAAACCAAAAAGAGCGGCGTTCGTTATCGCCACCAACTCTGTTCGGATTCCCAAGGCTAGTAGAAAAGCCAGAACTACCTCAAAGGCTCCGAGTATGCGACCCGCGATTGGCGAAAAGAATAACCCGAGCAGCCTCCTGCGCAAGCTTGTACCATTTGGTCTTACCAAAGGGCGATCTATTTTGGCCAGTCCCGAAACACCTAAAGAAAACGCAAAGTACAACGTCAACACAGACATCGCAGATGCCAGAATCATAGATCACCATTTACCGTTTGTATCGAACCGGATACGACCACGAATCGGCGCTCTAACAACTTGACACTGATACTCAGATCAGAACATTAGCTGCGACAATCGTGCCATCCTCCAGAGGTAAGCCGATATTACCGTAATACCATTGCCCCATAATTACCTCCTCGTATGGTACTCCCACGAATCCGGGAGGTAGGGAGCATGCGTGCGGTCACAGGGGCCCAAATCGCAGTATCCGTCTGTTACAGCATAGGTTCCCGAATAGCGCTTGAACATCGAATACCAATCTCCCGTGTCTATCCGGAAAGAAGCCGTAGGCCCATTCTGGCAAGTTGCATAGATATACTTGGTACTCGAGGTCCATCCTAGCAGGGTACCTCCTCCCTCCTCACTCTTTGACTCTTCCTCGCGCATTCTTTCGTTGAGCTGATCAGTGAGTCGTTCTATTACTTCCCGTGAGGCGCCATTCTGGTGCGCAAGCTCGACTTGTCTGTCGTACTCGACCAGCAAGTCAACCTGTTTTTCCTGTAGCCCCGTTTGATGAAGCCACTCCACCCACTCCTCATAGTTCAACTCTCGAGCCTCATGGATGACCATCTCTTGAGGTTCATTGATGACCATCTCGACACCGTCAGATTCGCTGTGCGCTCTGTCTGGGTCACCAGCAGCGACCAAGGTTATCGTAAGAAACACGAGAAACACGAAAAGCAAGTTAGTTCGCCTAGTCACTTGTTCACACCTCCATTGGAGTCTAGTCATTACAAGCCTTCAAAATGCAACTCTAACAGTGCCTTGGTTATGAGCGCCACCTCCTCTCTTCACGGCGAGCTATGCCGCAGCCATGCGCCACGATGATTTCCATCTCCATGCTGCACTGTTCCTCCATCGTGGACTCGCTGGAAAACTCAGCAGGTTTATCCTACCATACTCTCGGAGGTTTGTCATCACGGCAATCCGCCATTTTCCTCTGTCTGATCTCCACCACCAGAACCCAGATCCTCGGCCAGTCTATCTTGCCAGACCCAAGCCATGGCTTCAGCCCGTGAAGTGAGCGCCAGCTTGCCCAGCAGGTTCGCGACATGCGTCTCCACTGTATGCTCACTGATGATCAGCCTCGGCAATTTGCGCGTTGCTTTGCCAAGGAATCCCAGCGCAGTATGACACCGGGGTTCCTTTAGCAGTTGCCTGGATCAGATCGAAACCTAACGCTGCAACAATTTGAGCAAAGAAGCTTCAAAAACTCGCCGTGTAGCCGGATCATCAAAGCCGTGTACTGCGAGGATAACAAAGACTCTGTCTTTAGCTCCAACGAATAGATGACTTACAAACGCTGTATCGCCCTCGATCCATCTGGTCTGTACGATCCGACCCTGCCTATTGTTGCCCACTGCCTGGGTCACATCGCCGAGCAATGAACCCAACTCGACGTACTCAATGTTTCCCAAACTTTGACCGAAATCATCTTGTCTAGCAGCTTGTGTAACAAGCCTGATCGCCTGGTCAATTTGTGCTGTTGCCTGCCCACTACTGTCAAACTCATAAGCGAGATTCAGTACTCCTACGGCACCAGTGCCATCCGCCACAAGCTCTTTGACGGCCTCATTTCGGAATTCACAAGGATATTCTCCCTCGGCAACATAGCCTTTGCGAAACCCATCTGCCTGCGGCGCAAAGTTAACCACAGAGAGAGGTCCTGGGAAATCGTCATCTGCCAATGGTCTGCCTACCAGCTCAGCCCCTTCAGGGAAATCGCTTTGCTGCAGTATTAGTCGGTCTAGTCCGTTATCGACTCCTTGCGCCACCACAAATCCCTTGAAGAATAGGGCGAGTCCGACCAAAGCGAGAATGGAAATCAAAGCGAACGAGAGTTTTCTCTGTTTCATCCTATTTCTCCTTTACAGTCTTATCTACGATCCTTCCTCTCGTTGGGGCTAATTCATGTAAGTCGTTGCTTCCCAATTATCAGGATCTCGTGCAGTGATGTGCGACCAGTAAAAGGTGCCATCGATCAGCAGTATGTTTCGATCGCCAGGAGAAGGAGGATACCAATCCCAGGTCGAAATATCTCCAGGATCTCCCTCTCCATAATACGTCTGACCGTATCCATATAGTCCACTGAAGAAGGCCCCGTAGTGCGGCCGCCAATCCCAGAAAGCCACACCACACTGATAGGCTCGATGGGTTAACCAATAGCCAAGTGGAACTTGGTCAGCACGACTTATCGTGCTGGTAGTCGCGCGCCAAGCTCGCCGGTGACGGTAAGCTTATGAACAATAAAACTACGGCGAGACCAACCATTAGAAAGCGTGACTTCATGTCAGCAAACCTCCTCGTTTCCTAGTTTTCTGAACTCGCCAGACTGATAGGATACTACCACACTTTGCGAGGTTTGTCATCCGTATTTTCACCATCTTTGTCTGGAGTTTTCACCAGCTTTGGCTGATGCGGCCATCGGGATCATCTGTTTGCCATACCACTCCGTGCTTCCACATCCAGGCGACTGCCTCAGCCCGTGAAGCCACGTTCAGTTTGGCCAGAATGTTCCCAACGTGGGTCTCTACTGTGCACGTCTCAATGGTCACTGCCTCGGCGATTTGTCGGGTACTCCATCCTTTGACCACCAGCGCCAACACCTCTCGTTCCCGCCTGGTCAGGCTCTCCCAGCGTACTCCCACCTCTTCCTGCCAGCGCCGCGCCCGAGCCAACTGCTCTGCGGTGAGGATCACTTCTTGGCGTGCGGCCCGCCGCACGGCATCCACGATTTGCTCCGGCACTTTCTCCTTGAGCACGAATCCTGCTATCCCCGCGGCTACCATTGCGGCCAGGTAGCATCCACCCAAAGCTGGCGAGCCGATCGGGAGAACATCACTCCTGCGTACATCTGCCAGACAGAACCGTTTCTGATCGAGTTGCAATCTCGTCGACGACACCAGGGAAGGAGAACCCTCCCTCATCCAGAAAAAGGCGGAGATCGTCGTTCCCCGCAGCCACACGATCCAGATCTCCCCAGTGGGCAAACTGCAGAATCCGCCCCATAAGCCGAACCGTTGCAATTTCCCCTGTTGTTCCGTGGAGATCTTCAGATCGCCGTTTGCCTTCCAGCTTTTTCCGTGCTTCATTAAGCAGTGCGCAGAGTTGGACTTGATCAAGCTGGGCTAGAACCTCATCCTGAGCCAGAATCAGCTCCAAGCGTTGGAAGCTAAGCAGCCACTCCTCAACCTGATCAGGAGACCAACTGGGACCAGCTTCAGTAGACATGTCCCGATACCGAGCGAGCATGGCTTTGCCGGCGTCCTGGCGTCTCAGCAGTTCCGACAGAGCATCAAAGCGTTCGCGGACAACATTGAACCCTTGTTGTGGTGAGCTGAAGGCAAAGATCTCGAACATCTTTGGGTGGCTCATGACAGTCTCTACCAGATCTGAGGTGTTCATCGTTTGTACTCCGTCCTCAGAGGCGAAGCCAGAGTGCTGCTCTTGCCCATACCCGGTCGCCCTTGGGACTGGTCGTTCCACGCTGGTTGGGCTCCCTTTGAAAAGGACGTCGGTGCCCAGACAGCAACCAGACAATATGCCTGCAAGCGCGAGCCACACGACGCTGTGAACAGCGCGATATGCCAGGTTCCACACTTTCTCCCTCCAACTCCTGCCTCTCCGACGACGTCGAGTGGCAACGACTCCTGTTCCCGACGGCTGATCCATCACTCTTCCACCACAATGGCGATCCGAATGGAAGGCTCTGTCACGTCCTCAAACCGGGTCAGTCGCCTTTCGGCTGCCAGGGGAGGTTCTTCCAACATCTGGTAAGGGTCATAGACCATTACTACTACAAACTCGTGCACGCCCGTCTCTTGTGGAGCCACAAAACGCCCCGGAAGGGTGGCGCGAGTGCCAGTAGGCAAAGACACATATGCAACCCATTGTTCCGCGCCATTCAACGGGACCTGCTCATAATCCAAAAAGGCTGTAACAGCAAAAGTTCGCCTGCCGCGCACGTTCTGGAGATGTCATCGATTGGTCCGACAAGGGTGGAGAAACCGTCATGGGCTGGTTTGACGACGATAGGCCAGGCGAGCTAACCAGCCTGACAGGGACCTGTCCAAGAAATGCGAGCATAATGAGAGCCTTACTCCTGGCCTTCAGTGGACCAATCGACGAATGTAGCTCTAACAGGTAGCGATACAGAATAATCCGTTCCAGCCAAGAGATCCACCAGGATGGTGATGCTCCGAGTTCTGTCGCGCAGTAGCACCCACTGCCCGCTGAGGTCAGGCCCATGGGCCTCGAGTTCTCCTTTGGGAGCCTCCACTTCTGCCGTCATGTGCTCTGCACAGAGATCCCAGATTTGAACGTTGCCCTGGAGATCTCCTGTTACCAGAATCTCACTACTGGGACTAAAACTGAGCAATTGGCGTTCCTGCTTGCTACCCCCACTTATCTGGCACAGTCCTCCAGTGCTATATTCGAGACGCCAGAGTCCCAAGGAAGCCGGCGGATTGTCTGGATCATAGTCATAGAAATCGCCCGCAAGCAGCGAGAAGTAAACATAGCCTTTCGTACTCCAGACCAGCTCCCTGATGTGACCGGACATCTCAGGGAGAGCAATGCTACGTACGCGACGAGGCATAGAAGCCAGATCATACGCGGCAAAACTGCCCCGGGACAGCGTCAGGATAAGGCGCCCATCGGGCGATAGACGGGCATCGTCACCTGCGAGAGATAGTTGGTCCGTGATCTCCTCGCTTACGAGAGACATTTCAAGCACACTAGTTATCGAACGATCTTGGGCGCGGGGCAACAAATATAGCCCTTTTCTGTCAGCCGTCTGCCCTAGTAGGGTTACGTTTTGCTCTGGTGATAGGATGATCCTGGCCGAGTTGCTCGATGGTTGAAAAAGCCCGACGACTGTTCTGGTTCCCCCTGGGGCCTGGGAGGCATCTACTGCCAGTTGGTAGATTACGTTGCCGTCATCGAGCGGCATAAGCGTTCCGAAG
>ERZ1026800.2043-NODE-2043-length-11712-cov-3.912128_pt1 | contig 11712 bp, 19 predicted proteins | sample MGYA00520873_ERZ1026800 | MGnify/ENA primary metagenome ERZ1026800 (study PRJEB33270, sample SAMEA104284475) | anaerobic digester metagenome | biome: Anaerobic digester microbiome; feature: mesophilic sludge digester; material: Anaerobic digester biomass...
CGAGATCAAGATCGTCGGCAACGTCAGATGTGTATAAGAGTCAAATCCCAATTTGAAACGTCCATTCCATAAGGCGGGTCAACTATTGCCAAATCAAAATGGTTATCTGTATAGCGTTTTAATGCCGTTACACAATCTTCCAAATAAACCTCCGAAGTAGGCACTGCTGGTAACACCATACGTTGGGCGCAATGCTAAAACAGCACAGTTTGCGAAACAAAATTTTTGAAACGCTTATTCCCATTGTCAAAATATTCTCGGTCAATTTCAAATCCCACAAAATCAAGACCCGCCTTATTCGCTGCTATCCTACTGCTTTGGCTTCCTAAGTGAGTATCTAAAATCAAATCGCCTTCACTTGCGTACTTGTCAAATATCCATTCGTAAAGCCTTGTTGGTTTTTGAGTTGGGTGTATCGTTACATAATTACTATTCCCTATTCCCTTAAAAATATGTCCACTATACATTCTTACGGAAGTTTTAAATGAAGCCCAAGCAAGTTCACAATCTGCCATATTATTAGTTCCGTTTTCTTTGTTCCAAACTATAAAGCATCTTGTATTCTTTAAATGTTCTATAAAGTAGTTACCACCCCAAATGATTTGATTTTTAGACACCCTAAATAATTCAGCAAAGTATTCAGCAGTAGGAATGGTATTATCCCAATCCTTTGTTTTATGTTTCACTTTCTTATTTGAGTTACCTAAATCAATTTGTTTTGCTGCCCCTATCCCATAAGGCGGGTCAACTACTGCAAGGTCAAAAAATTTGTCAGGGAACTGTTTCATTCCTTCAATGCAGTCCATTAAATAAACAGTCGACAAAGCACTGCGCCCAACACTACCTATACGCAATGCGGGGTTTTCGTCTCTTTCGATTGTTTCGTCTATGTAATTAAGTTCTCTCATTATATTAAGTTTTGTCTGTTAAAGCCCGCACTGCGCATAGCCTTGTACGTTGTAAGACAGAAAAATTGGACACGCAAATATACTAATTAAAATATTGTTAATTGCCGCTGATGTTCAATTAAACGCTTTTTCCCAGCCTCATAGTAATCTTTATCCAACTCAATAGCCGTTAACTCAAACCCTAAATCGTGACAGGCTATTCCTATCGAAAGGCTGCCGAAATGTGTATCCAAAATTGTGTCGCCTTCTTTGGCGTAGTTATTAAGAATCCACTTATATAAGGCTACTGGCTTTTGTGTGGGGTGTATTCGTTCCTCTTTATACTTCATATTTTGTTGTAACATTCCGTTCCATTTCCATTCAAACATTCTTACAGCGGTCTTAAATGAAGTCCAAGCAATTTCACAATCTGCATTGTTATTTTTTCCGTTGCGTTTATTCCAAACAAGCCAGCAAGGTGTATCTTCAAGGTTGGAAGCAAAATAATTACCACCCCAAACAATTTGATTTTTTGACACCCTTTTTAATTCATTCCAATATTCAAGAGTTGGCTTTGAAAAATCCCAGTCTTTAGGTGTGTACGCTTTAGCTGCAACTTTCTTTTTCACACCACCAAGATTTACAGTATAAGAACCGCCGACTCTTGAATCTGCACTTGCTCCAATTCCATAAGGCGGGTCAACAATAGCCAAATCGAATTGTTTATCTTTAAATGTTTTCATAACTTCCATGCAATCATCGTTATAAAGCGTTATATTTCCAAATTTCTCCATACTTGTTTTTTATTTATAACTTTCTTCTATCCTTACCCGTTATCTCGAAGTAGTTACACATTTCGTTCAGCCTACTTGCCACACGGTCTCCATACAACTCAACGAATTTCTTTGAGTTATAAGGCAGATTTGAGGTTATGAGCGTGATTTGATCGCTTTGATCGCCCCTGTACTCAAGAATTCTTCTCATCACGTTTATCCTATTCCCCATGTAAAGAGATTCAATCGGCTCAGAACCAAGGTCTTGAAAGCCTATTATATTCATTTTTTTGAAGCCTTCAAACGTGCCGTTTGTAACATATTCGTCGCATATCACGTCCGTTCTTATATTTTCCCAGTGCAGAAAGCGTTGTGTTTTGCCGAGTACGATCTGAATATTATCGATGATGGAGTAGGCGGCCATGATCTCGAGTGCCCACGACTTGCCTGATCCAGTATTGCCAGCTATATAAATTCCAGCATCAAGCCTACCTTTTATAACTTCTTTAGTATCAGCGTTTAAGCATTTGAATTCTGGGTCGCCGTGCACCCACCTTATCAAATTTTCGTAAGTGAACCTATTTTCGTCGTCGATGATGAATTTCGGGTTGCGCTTCTTACCGATCGCCTCGACAACTTTTAAAGCTAAATTCAAATCGTAAGGTAAATATTGAAAGCGTTTCACTGAGCGAAATATGCCCCATTCATCTATTTTTTCAAAAATTGAGTTTAAATTCAGTGTTTCTGCCATGTTTTTAAATTTTTTAAGCTTCTGGATACTTGCGTTTTAAAGCAGCTTGCTCAATTTGTTCTTTCCAAATTTCGTTTACATCATATTGATCTACAGCTGTTTTTCGTTTTTGTGTAGGCGGCGAACTGTTTTTGTTTCGAGTTTCCCAGCTTGCAACGGCCGCCCGCCAATTTACCATTTTTTTCTTTCCTACGAACCAACCAACTGATTCATAATAATTTATGAAAGTTTGAGCATCAACATTTTTATAATTTTTTTCTAAAATATATTTTTTTAATTCTTCAAGAGTAGGAGGCACAAACCGTTTTTCGGTTTGTGCCTTAGATGGCTTTTTTGTTTTCGGCCTTTCTTCTTCTTTAATTTCTTCTTCTTTAATAATATTATTTACTTTAATTTCTTTACTTTCCTTTACTTTACTTGCATTGCCTTCGCATTCCTCTTCTATGCGTTCGCATTGCGTTCGCATTTCTGTTTCTTTTTTCCACCTTAAATTCGCTGATTCTCGTGCTTTTTCTGATTTTAAGTCTTTAAGCTTCATTCGCTGAAGAAAGCTTTCAGAATAGAAGTACTTACCGTCTTCGGTAAAAACAAATAGCCCGAAGTCTTCAACTATTGATTTGACTTTTTCTGCTGAAACACGAAAATCAAAGGCTATAACGTTATAATCTCTGATACTCATGTAATCTGCAGAATCTCTTAAACGCTCGAGAATCGCAAAGTAAATACCGTATCCTTCCATGCCAAATTTCATCCGCACGGCGAGAATTTTCTCATCGTTGCGGGCGTTACTATCATGGCTGAAATAACTTGTATTTCTCATTGTTTTAAATTTTTGTTTTTAAAAGGTTATTAATTAGTGTTTTAACCCAGTTAGCTTATATTTCAGCGCTCTTTCAATAGCTTCTTCTAAATCTTCTTTTTCAAGTTCACCTAACGCCGCTATTGAAATTCTTATGATCTCGCTTCGCTTCATCTTAGTTACAGGCAAGTGTTAGCACCCTGCTAATCAATGCCGACAAAGAACGCCAAATCATCACCGCTTGACTTTTCTTCCTCATTTTGACTTTGTTCTTCGTTTTTAGGTTCAGGCTTTGGCATATCTTGTATTGCTTCAACAAGTTTTTTCATTTCGCCTAAACACATTGAAAATCCTTTTTTGTAGTAGCGAAAAGCACGGCTCATAGTTGAAGCTGGATAAGTTATTTTATTTATCATCAACTGCCTTTTCGCCAAATCCATAAAAGTAGTTTCACCATAATAAACATTTTCAGTATCAACGGCAAACATTGAAACAGTAAAATCAAAAGCGTCAATAGTTTCTTTTGGTGTTGCAAAAAACTTTTTCACCAAATCAAAGGTTTTAGCATTGTAAACTATTTTCATTCCGTTATCGCTTTCCCATTTAACCGTACATTCTTTTGTTTTGAAATACACTTTTGCTTTTTCATATTCTATTTCATTAGGAAAGAATAAATCATAATCGGTGTTTACTTTAACGCCAGCGAAATAATCACGCAAAGCACCACCTGCAAGCCAACAATTTATATTAGCTTCTTTCAATTCGTTAAGGATAAGTTTGCCGTATCTTTCAACAGCGTTTGTAATTTGTATCATTTTGACATTTGTTTCCATATCAATAATTTTTAAAACTCTAATTCTTTTTCAAAAATTTCAACTAAATAATCAGCATCAGACAAATACTCCTCCATCTCTTTATCTCTCTCTTCTTCTGTTGTGTAAAAGTAAGAGCCATCGTAGGTGTAATGACTTCCACTCCACACTGATAATGTAAACCCATAAATTGTCTTTTTCATAATTCTAATAGCGTTTATTATTCAGTGTTTTAATCCTGTCAACTTATATTTAAGCGCTCTTTCAATAGCTTCTTCTAAATCTTCTTTTTCAAGTTCACCTAACGCCGCTATTGAAATTCTTATGATCTCGCTTCGCTTCATCTTAGTTAAGCGGCAAAGCTCATCTAAATATTCTTCTATTCGTTCGTTCGTTCTAAAGCCAAATTTTTTGTATTTGTCCATAACTTTAATATTTTAAATTGTTAATAAATTTTTAGTTTTTAAATAATTATAAAAGTCATCGAATGAATGAATTATAAGATACTCGCCGCCTGCTCTTCTCACAGATTCGGCGTATTCTTTTTGTTTATCGCTCATGCGGTCTTTACCGACTTTTACCTCGATCATAACAGCACGACCGTTTATAATAGCGTGAATATCAGCACTTCCACGGCGTGAATTTGTTTTTATCCACACCATTTTTTTTTGTTTGTGATCGTATTTCTGTCGTCCTGTTACGTTCACACGCTCAGCATGCCAGCCTCGAAACGTGCAATACTTTATTACTGAAGCAGTTACGCCGTTCGCTGTCGGGCCTGGTAGCTTAATAACAGGGATTTTGTTTTGTACTTTTTCAGAAAAGTTATTTTTAATAAAATTTGAATAAGCTTTTTGATACTCATTTTCGTGCTCTAATTTTTTCATATTTGTAAGTTTTTTACTGCAGAAAAATAGTCGTTTAATTTAAAATTTAGTACTTCTTTTTGTGTTTTAGTTAGCTGCTTTGCTATCCGTTCTTTTCTTAAGTTCCGATACACGACCCAAGGCTCTTTATCCATGTCTTTATGAGTATCTATAAAATCAGCCGCAAGCTCACTATCTATGCCGTCAGCGATCATAAGCGTATCTAAAAGATTATCAAGCTCAGATTCAGGTATATAAATTCGCTTACCGACTAAATAAAAATATATTTTTTCTGTTTTAATTAAATAGTAAATCGCTTGTCTTGTTACTCCCATGAGCCGTGCGGCTTCTGATGTTTTAATTAGTTTCATCGTTTTTATTTTTTTAATTAATTAAAATTTTATTGTTTTATTAGCTTCAGCGGCAAAATATTTACCTACAGGCAGGTTGTTAAGTTTTTCAAGCACGGGCTTTAAATCAGCTTCCGAGCTACTATGCCATAAAACGCCGACTTTTGGCAAATATTTTTTTAACCATTCAAGCGCTGAATCGGCGCTCAGATGCGTGTTTGCTATTCGGTCGATGACCGATGGGGGCAAGTCCCTTTCAAATAGTGAGTCGGTCCAGTTCGCTTCTATAATAGCTAAATCGAGCCAGTATGGCACGTTCGGCAATTTAGCAGTATCAGTAGCATATAAAATAAATTTACTATAAAAATTTATTAAATAAATAGCTACTTCAACGTCGTGAACGCCCTGCACGCCTGTTATTTTTAAGCCGTATAGCTCTAAAATATTACCGATCGCCTTCTGCGGCTCAATAATTTCACAACCAAGCTTTTTAAAATCATCTAAATATTTAGCGTGATCGTTATGAAAGTGGCTCAATAACAGCACAGTAGGCCTCGCCCAATCGATTTTTAAATTATCGGGTGAAAGTCCTGCATCAAATATTAAATTTGTACCTACTCCAGCTATGGCAGCAAGGTTGCCCTTGCTGCCGCTGCCGGCGATTTGTAAATAAAAAGGCAAAAAATCGTTTGTTTCCATAGTTTTTATTCATTTTTCATTTATTTATTATAAACTTTGTCATAATCATGCCCGTTAAAAACCTCGTAGTAGTGCAGCCTCCGCCCTCTAAAGCAGAAAATTTTATCGTTGTTTTCTAAAACAAATTTCATAAAATCCGATTTTGGAGTTTTAGATGCTAATTTGCTAATATTATTAAAATCAGTTTGATTCATATCAGCAAAGCGCTGATTTTCAATCCAGTTGTAAGCTTCTTCATTCGAATTAAATTTAGGTATTTTCATATTTTAAAAAGGTATTTCAGTATTTTTTAAATTTTGTTTATTTGTTTGTGTTTCTTGTTTAATCGCTTCTGTTTCAACCTCGCTTGAGGTTTCAGGTTCTTGTATTTCTTCGCTATCTTGTTCTAATACAATAACTTGTTCATCTTCTGTTTTATCTGTTATAACATCATCGCCGACAAAGGAGTTGATATAAGGCTTTAGCGCCCTTCTGGTAACAGTTCGTTTCGCCATCTCCTCAGGCGAGTCATTTTGAGACTTCCGATTCGGGTCTTTCGAATGTGCCCAGCTCTTTAGGATTTGAGCGAAAGTCATCACGTCTCCAGCACGGCGGCCGTTTGGTAACGTGAATAAACAATAAGCGTGTGTTATCTTATCGCCTCCTCCATAGACGTGTTTAATAATAGGATATCCGTCTTTGAATTCACAACTGAATTCGTCTTTATCGAATACAACTCTAGAAACAATATCCGTTATGCCAGTACGCTCAGCCATCGCACGATCGCCGAAATAGGAGGGCATGAATTGTAGCTCATTGCCGTAAACGATGAAATAGCCTTGTTTCTGCATAGGGTTTAAGCCGAGAAGCACCATTTTAGTTAACGAATAATTTATGCTTTTCGCTGTACAAACCTCAAGCGCAGGCTTGCCATTTCTGTCTGTAGCCTCGCTGAGTAAATACATCGCTGAATTTATAGCAGCTATGAAATTATAGCCATCTGGTACGATAATAGTACCGTTTTTCACGTGATCGTCAAGCGTCTTTATTAGCGACACTTGCGAATACTTTTCAACTTGTTTTGTTTTAGTTTCCATGTTTATTTGTTTTTAAAAGGTTTATTTAAATAATTAATTAAAAGGTAAAATTTTAGATTTTTTTCTAAATTCAAATAAATTTTGTTCTTCTTCTGTTTCTTGAGTAACATAAGTTAAAATTAACTGATAGTTAACCTCAAGATTCATAAGCCCATTCACGCTCTCGGCGTTGTCTATTAAAACAGGCCAGGGCTCGTCTTCTAAAAGTTCGTTTAATCGATTAATTATTTTTAATCCAGCCCACACTTGCGCCCCGTGATTGAGAGCCTCCCATGGCTTTTCTATATTATTATCTTCAACAAATAACTGGCAATCAGGCGTTAAATTGCCATTTATGTAACGATTAAACATTTGCCACCTGCAAACATCTTTAAACAAAACGTTTACTTTATTTTCTACATTATCGGCAATTTCTTGTTCACAAGCTTCTATGTTTTTTAATTCAGATTTTTTGCTTTGTAGCTTAGCGCTTTGCGCCCTCCACTCAGCCCGCAAAAGTTCAATTCTTTCTTTTGATTTTTCAACCGCTTTTTCATAAGTTTCAAAAGCTGCTTTTTTCGCTTTTAACTCTTCGTATCTATTAAACGAAGTAGGTAGCGCATCAAGTTCAGCTTCTAATTCAGCGATTCTTGGATTAGCTATAATATCCACCTTCTCCATCGGGCTTAAGTTCTTTTGTGCAGCTTCGATTTCTAATTCAACATCAGCGAGCTGCTTTTTTAAATTTTCATGTTCTACGTCTAAATCTTCAATTTCTTTTTTAGCAGCTTCAATTTTTTCTTTTAATTTAAGCCCTATTTCTGTAGTTTTTAAAAGCTCTTTTTCGCTATTTCTCTTTAATTTTTGTAAAACTATTGTTGTTTCGCACGCATCGCCTGTAACGGGGCAAGTACCTACATCCTGCGCTGCACGATAATGATTTCTTAGCTTCTCAATTTCTTTTTCTAAGTTAGATTCAGCGAAAGTGTATGTAGATTTTTTTATTTCATTTTTATTTATTTTTTCGATTAAATCAGCTTGTTTTTTGCGAAGCTCATTTAATTTTTCTGTATCAGCTTTCCATTTTTCTTCAGCTTTTAAGCGCTCAACCTTCGCCTTTAATCTGTCTTCGTCTCTCAATTGTTGTATTTTTAAAGCTAAAGATTTGCGTTCTTCGTTCATAGATTTAATGTTATCTTCAAGTTCTCTAAGATTTGCTTCGTCCTCGCCTGTAAATATAACTTCTTCGACGTTAACTACTTGCGCCTCATCGATACGGGGTTGGTACTGCGCTATTGATTTTTCTAATTTATCAATTTCGCTTCTTAATTTAGCTTTAAGCCCTTCAAAGTCGCCGAATATGTTATATTTAGAGCGTATTCCTTTTTCTATAGCTTCAAAATCTACAAGCTTAGAAAGCATTTTTCGACGCTCTTTCCAGTGCAGTTTACCAAGTGCTATAGGATTCGTCCTTATTTCATATAGTTTAGGCCGATGTTCTTTCAGCCACTCGTCCCAAACTGCTGCCGAAACTGGTATGCCGTCTATATAGTACTTGTAAGTATTACCTTTCAAAACGCCTTCGCTGCTAATTTTTTCATGTAGTTCTTTTCTTAGAGTTACTTCACTGTCTTTTAACTCTAAATTTAGTTCAACGCTTACGATTACACCAGTTCCGACGAGCGAAACGGGCTTAATTTCAAAATTATCATTTCCTTCGCTGTCAGTTCCGTAAAGCACCCAGCTTATAGCGTCCAAAATACTCGTTTTTCCAACGCCGTTCTGGCCTTGAATTACTTCAGTTTCGCTTAATTCGAACGCTATATTTTGAAGACCTTTAAAATTTTTTGCCTCAAAAGATTTTATTTTCATTTTTAAAAAGTTTTTAATTAAATTAATAAATAATCGGTCCATATATCGATAAATTGTCTGCCGAAATACTCGGCTAATTCCTTTGTTTTACAACAAAGATGGAATGTTGTAACATCAAGTACGCTTATAAAATTTGTATTTAAAAAACATATACCTGTTTTATTATCATTAATATGAAAAATTGGTATATGCCAACCTTGTTTAAAATTTTGATAATCAGGCGTCCAACCTTCGTTTAGCGCTTTTGCGATAATAGTTAGTTTATAGTAAGCTATTACTGAAACTCGAACGTGATCATTTATTTCTATTGGATCAATTCCGACTTCAAAACAAGCGTCTTCGTATGTCTTAACACGATCTTGAATAGGTTTAAAAAATTCTTTGCCAAAAGTTAATTGTATCATTTTTTTTGTTTTTTAATTGTTAATTATTAAATAATATTTTCTCCGTCATTTTCCCACCAATCTGCGAAAGCTTCCTTCGCTTCGTTTATAAGCGCCTCGACGGCCTTATAGCAGGCTGGAGTTAAAGGCATATTGAAAAGACCATTTTCTTTATCATACCCTTGAGGTTTTACACATAAGTAGTCATCAAAACTTAGCCTGTAAAAATACGAGTCATTTAATTCATCCCATTTTCGACAAAGAAAACGATATTTCACGTCTCCTTTTTCGTCAGTTGTTTTAAGATAGATTCCAGGTAAGCCATTTTCGTTTCTTATTACTAACTCGCTGTTTTCCATCAGCTTTTTGAACCAGCCGAGCGTGCCTAAGGCGTGTCCTTTGTCTTCGATTTTAATTTCAATTTGTGTTTTCATAGTTTTAAGGGTTTTGTGGGCTGCATTGCTGCAGCCCGGGTTATTAAATTTAAATAGTTTCTAATTCTTTTTAGTAGTTTTTTATTTGTTCCGTATGTACTCATTGACGAGGTGGATAAAATCGTGGTGTACTTTCTCTTTACAGGAATAGCCATACAAAACCATATTACAGGCTTCTTTTTGTTCGGGTGTTGGGTTGAGGTTCAGCAACTCAAACGCTGCTTTAAATTGGCTTTCGGTGGGTATGTATTCGCCCCCCGCTGTTTGGTAATCAAACTTTGAAGTTGAACGCCTTTTTTCGGCTCTTTGCTCTTTACGTTGGTAGTATGCTTCTCTGTATGCCGCATCGGTTGCCATACGTTCAGCAAATTCACGCTTTTGGGCTTTAGTGGGTTTCCATTTGTATCTCATATCCTTTTAGTAGTTTTTTAAGGGTTATTATTTGTTCTAAATTTGTAGGACAAAGGTACAACGTTAATGTTAAGTTATTGTTAAGTTAATGTTAAGTTATTGTTAAGTTTTAATAAAAAACCCCCTTGGCTTCCCAGCTAAGGGGGGTGAAATAACCCTTAAAAATATCAGAAAACACCATCCAAATTACGTTAACATCTTGAAAACCAAACCTTTAAATTCATTGAACCCTATGAGGCCGCCATTTACCCTTTTTCTAATCGCTATTAAATCTAAGACGTCGGCGGCTTCGTTTAAATCACTTCTCCACCAAAACTCTGCAGCTATCTCAGCTGCAATATCTTCTTTTTCAGCGAGTTCAGGGTTGTTTACTAAGTCTAAACCTAAGTACTCGCCATATCTCTTATAATTATCTTTACCCGTTAAAGGGATATATCCTCTACCTCTAAACCTCCACCCATCCCCCGTTTCGCCAGGCCCGTTGCCCATTCTGTTAGCATACACCACGTTAGCGATCGCTTCTGGGTTATTAGCTATTTTAAGCGCAAGGTTGTTCGGCTTTCCATCTTCGCCCTTGAAGCGTTTCGGCCACACCTCAGACAAGCGTTTAGCGCTATAATTCATGTTTTCTACAAGCTTAGTGAATTTACTTTCGACAGCGCACGTGGCTAAAAAGCACGCTGCACGCTTTTCATTTCTATCTATATACCTTTTCTTCATCGAAGGATATAGAATTTCAGCAACTTGCGTGTTGAAATTAGCTTTTGTTAGTAGTGTTTTTATCGTTTCTTTGTTCATCTTCTTGTAATTTTTTAATAGATACAACTATAGCTAAAATAGAAGCGATAATAGCTACAAAGTAGCTCAGCGCTCTAAGAATTTGAGATAATATCGACTCAGAAGGTACAAATAAGTACCCGAGTCCTTCGCCGAAAAGCAGCGAACATAGCCCGACGGCAAGCGGATGTGATTTTTCTATCATTTTATCAATCTTCTAATTAACAACATTATAGCTATTATGAATAAGAACGTATTAATTATCACAAAAATAACATTTTTTGTTGTAATATTATTTTTATTTTCAAATGTATTTATGTTTGTTTGTGTTTCTATTCTTATTGTATCGTATATAATAGTGTCTTTTTGAATGAGTTGTACCGATAATTCACCTTCTTTTAGTGAAGCCTCCGCCTTTGCCCACTTAGTTTGTACAATTAAAACAGTATCATGCACGATATTATTTTTTATTACAATAGCGCTATCTCTTACAGTATCAGCAACTATGTTATGAACAATAACTGTATCATGAACATATATAGTTTTTTGAATTAATTCGGGCGATTTACACGCCTGAATTGATACCGCAAGTATCAGTATTATAGTTAGTTTCGTGAGTTTCATAGTTTACAAAGTTTTCATGATTTTGATAGCGTGTTTCGTATTTTTCACCAAAAATTTTTAAAGTTACTGAAGAAATTACAAGTGTAGCGGTAGCACCTAAGAGTATCGCAATACCCTGATAATCAATTTCATATTTATGAAACATATTATAAATAATTACTATACAAATAACTAAAATAATTATCGTGCCCATTGCCACGCCCCAGAGCGCTACTAAGT
>ERZ1026800.2050-NODE-2050-length-11678-cov-3.529391_pt1 | contig 11678 bp, 10 predicted proteins | sample MGYA00520873_ERZ1026800 | MGnify/ENA primary metagenome ERZ1026800 (study PRJEB33270, sample SAMEA104284475) | anaerobic digester metagenome | biome: Anaerobic digester microbiome; feature: mesophilic sludge digester; material: Anaerobic digester biomass...
GGTCAAGTCGCTGAAGCAGGATTTGCTCGCCCTTTTCCCGGACCGAGACGCCTGAAGCCCCGGCGGGACGGCCGCCGAGCTTTCTCCCAACACCGGCGGCATGCGCCGGAGCGCATTCAGCCGGAACGTCATTTCTGAATCATGATGTTGTGCTTCTTGATGAGATCGTGCAGTGTGGGCCTGCTTACATCGAGGTCGGCGGCTGCGCGGGTGATGTTGTAATTGTTCCGCGCCAGCGCCAGGTTGATCGCCGCGGCCTCGGCCCTGTCGCGGGCTTCCTTGAGCGTATTGACTTCCTGGCGGGGCGCTTCCAGGTCGATGTCGCGGGGCTCGATACGATCTCCTTCCGCCATCACCACTCCCCTGCGGATTCTGTTCTGCATCTCCCGGACATTGCCCGGCCAGTCGTAGCCCGTTATGGCATCCATGGCTGAAGGGCTGAACCCCTTGAACCTGGGCCCGATCTCCTGTGAATACGTGTCGAGGAAGTATTTCGCCAGGACCGGAATATCCTCGGGGCGCTCCTTGAGCGCCGGTACATACAGGGGAACCACATTGAGCCGGTAGTAGAGGTCTTCACGGAAGAGGCCCTCTTTCACCGCATGGGTGAGGTTTACGTTGGTTATGGCGATCACCCTGGCATCCACGACGATGGGCTCCTTGCCCCCGATTCTCTCAATAGTGCCTTCCTGAAGAAATCTGAGGAGCTTCACCTGGAGAGTCAGCGGGAGCTCCCCGATCTCGTCGAGCACCACCGTGCCGTGCTGAGCCCGTTCCAGTTTCCCGATCTGCCTGGCATGGGCGCCGGTAAATGAGCCTTTTTCATGGCCGAAAAGCTCACTCTCGAGCAGATTCTCTGGGATGGCTCCGCAGTCGACGATGATCAGAGGCCTTTCCGATCGGTCGCTCAGCTGGTGGATGGCTCTGGCAAGCCGCTCCTTGCCGGTGCCGCTCTGGCCCTGGATGAGCACGGGATAGCCGGTCTTGGCCACCCTGCGCGCCCGTTCGAAGAGCTCCATCATGAGCTTCGATGTGGCGATCATGCCCTCGATCGGCGATTCCCCGGTCACCGCCTTTTCGAGCCGGGATACGTGCTCTTCGAGCCGTGAGAGGTAGCAGGCCCGCTTGAGAACGATCTTGAGCTCCTCGATATTCACCGGCTTTTGGTGATAATCATAGGCGCCTATGCCGATCGCCTTCACGGCGACCTCCCTCTGGGTGTTTCCCGTGATGATGATGACCTTTATGCGCCTGGTCATGCCCGCGATCTGCTCCAGAAGGCGAATGCCTTCCGTGGATCCGTCCGGGTCAGGCGGCAGGCCGAGATCCAGCAGGACCACGAGCGGGGGACGTGCGTCGATGACTTCGAGGGCCTCTTTTGCATCCCCGGCCACGGATACATCGTAGAGGTCTGCCAGACCCCACTTCAGCTGCTTGGCCATACTCGTTTCATCTTCAACGATCAGGATATGGTCTTTTTCCATCATAGCAGTTCCATTCGTCCTTCCACCTCGTGTCCGCCGTCATCTGCGCTCGGCTTTTCGGGTGCTGAGGCGGTGTTCATTTGGTCAATCGGGAATGCGCAGCGTGAACTTTACTCCCTGGGCCGGGCGGTTCTCGACATCGACAGCTATACCCAGCTGGTCGGCTATGCTCTTCACCTGCCAGAGGCCCAGGCCGGTACCGTGCTTCTTGGTCGTCTGAAAAGGCTTGAACAGCCTTTCCCTGACGAACTCTTCCGTCATTCCCGCACCGTTGTCCTGGATTGAAATATATGCCGCTCCGCCGTCTCTTCCCGAGCGGATCGTTATGCTCCCTTTTTCTGGAACCGCTTCCGTTGCGTTGATGATGAGGTTTTCCAGGATCCTCTCGAGCATGTCGCGGTTCGTCCGCACGCAGAGGCCTGGTTCAAGAGAAACGGTCACAATCGATTTGCCGAACCGGGGGTCGAGCTTGGAAAGGAGGGGGGTGACGATATCCTCCACAGGCACGCTTTCCCGCGAGAGCTCTTCTCTGGACGGCATCGCCCCCAGTCTCGACATGACCTTGTCGATACGGCCGAGAGTCTGGGAGATGGTTTCGATCATATCGGCCCGGAACTCTTCGCTGTCCATGTGGTTCGGCGCATTCTGGAGGATCAGCGAGAGATTTCCGGCCGCATTCTTGAGGTCGTGCAGCACATAGGACGACATGCGGTTAAAGGCGTCCACCTCCTTGTTGACGGCGAGCTCCTGGGCGAACCGGGCGCTCATCAGGGCGGCGCTCGACTGAGATGCGATGGCGGTGAGAAGGTCGATATCGTCCCTGCCATACGGGGTCCCGGGGTTTTCCCTGCCAACTGCGATATATCCGATGAGCCGGTTTTCCACCATCATGGCGACAGCGAGCTCGATCCGGTAGAGGTCCAGAAAATCCTGATGCTCCGTGACTATTTTCTCCCAGAGCTCGTCGCCGGTTCCGGGCGGTGTTTTCCTGAGAAAGTAGTGGTGCCGTTCGAGATATGCTATCAGCGGCTCATCCGCGCTGATGTGCCGGTTCGGGAACTGGGTGGGAAATGCATAGCCGCACCTGAATCCCGAGCCGTCCTTGAGCATGATGGAGAGCTCGGTGATGTACATGCTGTCGAGAATCACCTGAGCGGTCACATGAATGATCTGTTTTTCATTGAACGCGATGGAAAGATACCCGCTCAGCTCCCCCCATTCCTTGCGGTAGTCGTATTTGTTTGCGAAAAAATGCGTGTTGATAAAGAACCTCAGGCGGTCTCTGGCTCCCTTCGAGACCAGGATGAAGGCGAGGATGAACAGAGTCATGAACACGAAGAAGCCCAGGCCCACGAACGAGATCCGTATGCCGAGACGTTGAACCCCCAAGAGAAACAGGCCCATGGCCACCAGATACGCCCCGATGCTCAGAAACGTAATGGAGTGATACACGATGTATCGCGATACGAAGATATCCATCTCGAAGAGCTTGAAGCGGATGGAGAAGAAAATGACAAAGGTGATGCCGACCAGGAAGATGAGCGAGTGGAGCATGATCATGTCGGCGTGAATGCTCGGGATGCTCAGGCGGTATACCCCCATGAGCAGAAATGCGACCCCCAGGGCTATGACACCGAGCATGGGATATTTGAGGATTCGCTTCTGATCGTCTGTGCTGGAGCGGTGGATGTTCTCCATGATCCACATGAAGGCGACGGCGCTCGTGATGATGAAGATCGCCTGGGCCTTGCCGATCCACCCGATCCGGATGAGCCCTTCCAGATCCCTGGTAAACGTCTGCAGCGGAAACGACAGGGCCAGAGCTCCGTAGGTGATGCATGCGGCCACGAGCAGCCGGCGCTCCCAGAGAATGAGCGGCTTGCTTCTGGACAGGCCGCTTTCCATGGAGGTGACGGAGAGGAGGAAGGCTCCAGCGCTCGCCATCTCGAAAAACGAGGCGAATCTCAGGAAGGCGATGCTGTCCTGATGAAGCGTCAGGATATAGAAGATCTCGGCGGCCGAGAGAAACAGCAGTCCCACGGCCATGGACCTGCCGTAGCGGGCGCCGCTGCGGGAAAGGATGACCATGCCCCCCACAAAGCTGATCAGCGCAGTGATCGAGAAGATCGTCAACTCCATTGGAACACCATTCTCCAGCAATATATCAGGCAAAGAGGATACTGTCGAGAAATTTTACTTCTATGACGGGCCACTCCTGCTCCTCACTATAAGGCCGTTTATAAGAGAAACATAGTTCATGAATAGTGCAAAGATGATCGCCAGTTATCCCTGCCTGTCGATATTTTTTACAAAAAATTCTCAAAACATTCAGGGAAGGCATATAACCAATTCAAATTATTGAATATTTTAAGATTGGTATACTTGTTGCTTTTCGAAATTCGAAATCATTTATATAAGAGGAGGCAGAAATGAAAAGATTGGTAGCGTCATTCTCAAGTTTATTGATGATCCTGGCATTGTCAGGCGCCGTATACGCAGCACCTTACACCTGGGTGGACACCATAGACTGGGAGCCTGATCAGCTCATAGATTGGTGGGACGGCTTCGGTTACACTCATGATCTGACGGACGATACTCCGGTCGCATTCACTCCCGGCGAAGATCTCATATTCAGCTACTCCCTGACCGTCGCTCTGTATGATGACGGTGGACGCTGGGATTTCGACGAAATCGCCTATATTAATCAGCCAGGGCTTTTGAACGGCGGTTTTTATAATTTTGCTTATGAGAACCAGACCTTTGGATGGTCATTATTGGGGTTGATCTCCCTGAATGCATATGGGCAGTTAGATGTAGACATTATCTCAGCACTTGGCGATTTCTATCTCGACTACTCGGTTCTGACCGCATGCGGAGATAACGCCACTGCCCCGGTCCCCGAGCCCGCCACCCTGGTTCTTCTCGGCAGCGGTCTGCTCGGCCTCGCGGGTTTCCGCCGCTGCAAGAAGAGCTGATCGAGCTGAATGCAAGCTGTAAAAGGCCGGCGGCTAAAAACCGCCGGCTTTTTTGTTGTCTACAGGGGCCGGCCGATCTGGAGGATGAAGACCGGCCCTCCTTCGTCCAGACCTTCCGGCTGGCTCACAGGCCATGCGACACCCGCCTTGAACGCGGAGAGGTTCCCCCAGGCGATCTCCAGAGAGGTGATGAGCTCGAAGCCCGCTCCCGCGAGCATCTGATCCCTGCTCAGAGCATCCGAGCATACCCCGGCATCGACAAAGGCACCCAGGCTCAGGCGGTGGAGGAAAAGAGGCAGCGTCTTGTGCCCCCGATGGATCTCCGCAAGCGGGCAGAACACCTCGACGCTCGTGGTCACGGCCCTGTCCGCCTCGAGAATGTTGGGGGAAAACCCACGGATCGGGAACAGCCGCGAGGGGCGTCTGGTGAAATAGCCCTCGCCCACGTCGCCTCCCACCCGAAAGGTGCCGTGCCCGGGCGAGACCTCTCCCCAGCTCTTTCCGGCCTGGACAAGGGCGGTCAGGAACAGGTCTTTGCCGTACAGAAAACGCAATGATCCGTACAACGAGCGGCGCCCGCCCGAGTACGCCTCTGCCGTGAGCGACGGGGTGAAGGGGCCGATCCGGCCCTGCAGGGAAAGATCGCCCCACAGCTCGTGATCCCCTTCGTCCTCATCCGCATCCTCAAGCGGCTCATAGGTCAGCCGGTGGATCGTGAGCGAGACCCAGGGCATTCCGGAAGGCCTCATCCCCACGGAGATCTCGTGCCGCGACTCCTCGGTCTTCGGGGTGTTGGCCGGGTCGTAGGAAAGGGGGTAGCGGGCAAAGGCCAGGGAGAAATCTCTGATGCCCACCCCGGCCTGAAGGGAGAGGTAATCGAGATCGAACGAGTAGCGCAGCCCCGTACGCAGGGTGTAATCTCCGCTGACGTCCCTCCCCCAGGTGGCGAGCCCGGCCTGAATGTCGGACTGCCCTGCATAGAAGTCCGGTGCGATGAAATTCGGAACCACGCTCGGCCAGGGGGAATAGGGCACGGCGGAGAGATCTGGGGGGATCTCCTGCGGAAGGTGAGCCGGCGGATCGGCCGGAGAAAACTCGGCACCCTCTATCGGCCCGCGCTCGACGAGCCAGCCCGAACCGCTCAGGCTCAAATACGAACCGCCTCTGGGGAGCACGGCGGCATGTTCGGCGCGCGTCACCGCCTGCATGTCGGCCCGGACGATCTGGAACGACCCGCTTGCATTGGAGGAAAACACGAGCCCCCCTTCCGCCCACCAGGGGTCCATCTCGACGCTGTCCGAATCGCTCACCCGCTTCCATTCCGTGTCGTACACCCAGATGTCCCAGTTCCCGCGGATGTTCGCCGAGACCGCGACATGGCCGGCCGAGTTCACTGCCGGCCCCGAGAGCTGGATAGCGCCGTGCGGAGCCGGGATTTCACGATGGACGGTTATGCGGGGGCGGACCCGGCCCTCTTCGACGGTAAAAAAGACAATCACGGGCCGGGAGCCTCTCCGGGAGACGGCAACGCCCCCGGGACCCGGGTCCCATATATGTTCCACCTGCGGATCGAGGGTCGCACCTCCCCGGTATCCCTTGACGCGGGCCGTGCCGCTCTCCTCATACACGGATATCCACAGCGTCTCCCGTGCATCCAGATATCCGTATCTTCCCCGGATCTGAAACGTTCTCCTTCCGGGATAGACGCCGGATGCGTTCCAGTAGACGAACGGATCGGGCCAGTAGCCTTCCATGGCCGTACCCCGGATTGCCTCTCCCCGGCGTGGCGCGTCATCGAGGAAATCTCTCCAGAGCGCGGGGAAGGTCTTCCCGAAGACCTTCTTGGCCTTCAGATCGATCTCCACCGGAATGACGCCGCCGCCGTGGACGCTCAGGAACTCTCTTATCTTCTCCCATCCGTAGCACCTGTGAAGCCAGATCACAAACGGAATGCCGTAGATCCGGTAGGCGTAGTATCCGGGCCACCTGCCCGGGTGATTGCTGACCTGCGAGATGTCATCGGGGATGGAGGCGCCGAACAGCGCATCGCTGTACGGATCCTGGTGGGCGGTACCCGTGAACGACGAGTACAGCAGGGCGCACACCCCCTCGAAGAGCCAGGGCGGCAGGATGATGTTGGGCGACGAGACCTCGCCGAATACGGTATGCGCAGCCGCAGGCAGGCCGGAGCGCAGGGAGCTGACTCCCAGAACGCACAGGCCCTTGAAGTAGAAATATGTCCAGGGATCGGCCTGGAGGTATCCGTCTTCCAGGACGCCGGGCGCCCGGAGCGGTATCCTGATTTCCCGGTGGGGTATCATGTGAACGGCCGGCTCCGGGATATCGCGCGCATCGTCCAGGATCACCTGAACAGGCTCGGTAACCTGGAGCCCCTGCCGGTCGAGAAAGTCGAGCATTGCGGGGGTCTGCTGTGCAAGGCGTGAAACGATAGCCTCTTCACCTTCGGGAAAGGAGAAGACGACCCCGCGGGACTGGATCTGCATGAGTGCAAATGCATCCGCTTGCATCAGAAAGAGCAGCTGCACTACAGCCATGCAGATCTTCAGCCGCATGCAGTGACTGATCGCCTTTTTACCGATGTTGTGGAATGCCGCGCTTCTCACTCACCCAGGTCCGGCAGGGGATCGTTCTTCACATAGGCGAGACCCTGGAACGCCGCAATGACCTCCCCGGTCTCGTCGACGAGATCCACTGCATAGGTGGCGAGCCTTCTGTTCCGGGCGATTTCGCGGGCCTTTGCCAGCAGCGTCTTTCCCCGACCGGCCTTGATATAGGAGATGGTGCTGCTGACAGAGACCGATACGTGCCCCCGGGTATGCGCCGCCGCGGCAAAGGCCATGTCGGCAAGGGTAAAGAGGAGGCCTCCGTGAACGATCCCGATGCCGTTCAAATGCCTTTCTTCGATTCTGACGACCGCGGTCGCCGTGCCGTTCGAGGCTTCCACGAGCTCGATGCCGCAGGACTCGGCAAAGACATCGCGGGCGAAGTAGCGCTTCAGAAATTCGAGATTTGCGCGTGAGGAAGCCATCATCTGCCCGGGAGTCCCGCTATGCGCTCGGGGTGAGAGTAGATGCAGAAGCTGTCCTGCTTTACGCGCCCCACGAGAGTGACCCCCGCCTTCACGGCCGCTTCCACTCCCTGCCGGGTCGTCGCGGCCTTGCTGATCACGATTGGTATGCCCGCGTTCGCAGCCTTGATCACCATGCCGGACGGCTGCCTGCCCGTGCATCCGAGCACGCACTGCGAGAGATCGATCCCGCTGAGCAGCGCGTGTCCGATCACCTTGTCCACCGTGTTGTGCCTGCCGATGTCGCTGCTCTTGGCAACGAGATTCCCGCCGGAGAAGAGGACCGAGCAGTGAGCACCTCCAGTCCTTTCCCACAACTCCGAGACAATGTGGGAAATCACGGTGAAGACAAGATCGCGGCTGATGACGAGAGAGCTTTTCACCTCGGAGGCCAGCGTCCCGGACGTGGGGCCGCCGCAGGACTCGATGATGCTGCGAAGCGATCCCGACCGTTCAGAGGCCCGGACCAGGATATTGAGCCCCTCGAGGCTGACTTCCTCGATCTTGCCTGCAAGGCCTTCGCTGACCACGTACCCCGCCCCCAGCTCCCGGAGCTCGACAGGCGTCGCGACCAGGGTGCTGACAGGCCTGCCGTTGAGGCTGATGACAAAGATCTCCTCTATGCAGGTTTCCTGCTCCACTTCCTCGAACGAGCCCCGGTTGTACGCCCCGCAGCGTACTGTTGCGACGGCGTGCGTGAGATCTTCATTGCTCATCATGCGATGGACGTATACCATGAAAAACCCGGGCGCTCAATCTGATAAGCCCTCATTTCCCCGCCTTCCTGACCACGAGCTCGTAAATGGCTATGGCTGCGCTCTGCGATACGTTGAGCGAGTTGAAAGAGCTCCTCATGGGGATATGGGCCATGAGGTCGGCCTCCTTCTCCATGCCCGAGCGTATCCCCGTGTCCTCTCCTCCCACGAGAACGGCGAGCCGGTCATAGGACGGGACCTCCGAGAGCGGGACGGCCCCGCGGGCATCGAGGCCGACGACCCAGAACCCCTCCTTCTTGAGCTCTTTGGCCACGGTTCTCAAGTTCTTCACCCGGGCGACCGCAGCGTGCTCGGCTGCACCGGCAGAGGCCTTGATCACCGCGGGGGTGACGTGGGCCGCTCTGTCTTCCGGGATGACGATCCCTGCGTCGGCAAGCGCATATGCGGTGCGGATGATGGAGCCTGTGTTCTGGGGGTCCTCCACGGAATCCAGGAGAACCACGACCTTCTTTTCCATCACCTCCTTCAGCGGTGTGTAGCGAAAGGGCGACACTCTTGCAGCCACGCCCTGGTGGAAGGTGGACTTGGTGATATGGTCGAGCTCCTTCCTGGAGAGGGTTATGACGCGGATCTTCCCGGCTGCCCGGGCTATTTCATCATAGTGCTGCCGTGCGACCAGGATCTCGTAGAAGGTCCTTTTGCCCGCGGCAAGGGCCTCCATCACCGGGTTCTTTCCATAGATGACTTCCAAGCGGCCACTCCTTTTCGAAATATCAGTTCTCTTTTCAAGACCGGTTCATTGTAGCCTATTTCTCGCCGGATGGCATTCGAGAAATTCCGATGAGGGCATGAAATCACCCCGGGAGAGCCGTGGGAAGCATCTGTAACGACAGGTGTATCTCTTGGCAAAGATCTCTGCTCTGCGTGACCATGCCCGGGGAGGTGCATCCGCGGCGTGCTGTCAGGAGCGGTTTCCCGGGGCGGATTCAGCGCCCGGGAACCCAGCTCGCCCGGTATTCGAGGGACTCGGGCGCGCCGACCCCATGGGAGCCCTCCAGCCTCTTCCAGCTTCCGGCAAGCCCGAGGGAAGATGCGGCCGATGAGAAGTGGAACATGGCGATGCCCATGTCGATGCGCTGGAGGTCGATCTCGGGGAAAAGGGTCCGGTATCCGGCGGAGCGGGAGAGGAAGAAGTGGAACCCGCCGCCTGCGGCCGCGACGCGCCAGGGCTGCTTGTTCAGGGCCGAAGGCGCGAGTCTTACCATCTCCAGGGCTTCGGCGTACTCTCCGGCCTCCCGTGCGTCCAGGGGAGACGAGAAGTCACCCCGGAAAAAGAGATCGGAGAAGGGTTTGCGGTTTTTCGAGCCGGCGCTCAGCGCAAAGATGGAATCCAGGATGGAACGTTTCTCGGTGACATGCCCCACCGGGCTCACGACCGGGATGATCTCCCCGGGGGAAAGTCCTGTCATCCTGCCGTAATAATCCCGGCTGAAGGTCCCGCCTATCCAGCATGTGCCCAGGTTCAGCCCGGTGCAGAAGAGAATTGCGGATTCGAAGCAGTAGCCGAAATCCTCGAATGCCATGGAGGACGGCTTCAGAACTCCCACGAGGATGTGCCGGGCACCCCTGACCACCCCGTAGGTACCGGGCGTCCAGCTTCTGTCGGGCAGGGATGCATCCACGAGCTCAATCCGCATAGAGGTGCCGAACGGAGGCGGATCGAGTGCGGCGATGAAGCCCCGGATGCGTGATTTCAGCTCGTCGGAGAGAGGCTCCTGCCGGTAGCTCCTCCACGATTTTCTCCGCCGGATGAGATCCGTCACCGGCTCCGAATAGTGCGCCATGGCAGCAGCCCTCCTGTATATACGATTCATGTACTAGCCGCGCATGTACCTGTCTACCCACCCGCGAATCTCCGAGAGGGCCTGCTCGTAGGAAACCCGGGTGCTCCACTCAAGCTCGCTCTTTGCCTTCGCGGTATCCACGTCATTGTCCCTTCCCATGATCGCGGCGGCGAGCCGGGTGATGGGCGGACGGATGCCGAGGGGCGTCAGCGCCGCTTCAAATGCTTCTCCGAGCTTCCATGCCACGGAGAAGGGGATGTTGAACCGGGGCCTTCTTCCCACCATGGCGCCCAGGTCGGTCAGATAGCGATTCCAGGTCACGTCCCAGTCGTCTCTCACGTGATAGGTGTTGCCTGCCGCATCCGCCGTGGTGCCGGCCAGGATGAGGCCGTCCACGAGATTGTCCACGTAGACGAGGCTGGCACTGTATTTCCCCCGGTCTATGAAGGGCACGAACAGGCCCCGGAACCTCTCCACTATGTCCCGCACCCAGACGCTGCCCGGACCGGTGACGTTCGCGGGTCTCACGATGACGGCATTGATCAGCCCCTGCTCGTGGAATGACCGGACAAGGCGTTCGGCCTCGAGCTTGGCGTCATTGTAGGGCACACCGGAGAATCGCGCCTCGTCGCCTTCCTTCATGCCCTTGAGGTGCCTGCCGAGCCCGCATGCGGCGATCGAGCTGACGTGTACGAAACGCGCGCCGACGCCCGCGCACTCCTTCAGGAGATTCCTCGTGCCCTCGAGGATGGGGCGGTAAAAGGCCTCTTTGGACCCCCAGTCCGTCACACGGGCGGCGAGATGGAAGACGAGATCGACCCCCCGGCAGATCCCTTGGAGGCTCCAGGGGTCGTTCAAATCGCCGGTGAGGATTTCAGATGCATACTCTGTGATATGTGATACCGGCTCTCCCGGCATCGCCAGGGCCCGGACCTCGATTCCCCGGCCTGCGAGCCCGCCTGCCAGCCGCGACCCGATGAATCCTGCGGCGCCGGTCACCAGAGCCTTCATTGATTCACCTCCTGGTTTCCTGTGAATTTCACCATGGTCTTGACCGCCCCGTTCCGGGATTTCGCGAGATTGGTTTCGATCATCCGGGGGAATTGCTCCAGGGTGAACGTATGGGTGATCATTTCTTTCAGATCCACCCTCTTTTTCCGGACAAGATCTATGGCGAGATCGAAGACATGGGTCAGCTTTCCGTCCATCGGCACGTATGCGGTTGCAAACACGCCCTTGATGGTCTGCAGCTTGAGCCACAGCGGGGTGAGGTCGAGCTTCACCTCGTGGTTTCCTGCCGTAAGGCCGGTCGCGAGGGCCGGAGTGATTCCGTAGTAGGTCCCGTCAACATAGGCGTTGGCCCCCTGCGGGGTGGTGACCATGTAGATGCTCCCGGTGTCCTGGGCGATCTGGCTCAGGGTGACGGAGACCTGGGTGGTGCTCCCCGCAGATACCGTTACCGTCCGCGACACACTGGAATATCCCGATTTGCTGACGTAGACCGTGTGGGATCCCGAGTACAGGTTGCTGAAGGTGGCGGGGGTCATCTGGGAAGCCCCTCCGTCAACGAC
>ERZ1026800.2052-NODE-2052-length-11647-cov-3.251997_pt1 | contig 11647 bp, 14 predicted proteins | sample MGYA00520873_ERZ1026800 | MGnify/ENA primary metagenome ERZ1026800 (study PRJEB33270, sample SAMEA104284475) | anaerobic digester metagenome | biome: Anaerobic digester microbiome; feature: mesophilic sludge digester; material: Anaerobic digester biomass...
TGAAGCGCCAAATCAAAGGATTCGTCTTTAAACGGAAGCTGTTCACAGTTACCGCAAACATCAGGCTCCGCTTTAATGTTCATATCAAAATCAATATCCCCAAATTTACGGTTATTAAAACCGCAACCGATGTTTAAAACCATCAATAGTACACGATGAAATAGTTAACATCGTAAGAGGCGCCAAGCCGGTTTTTAATCTCGATAGGGTTGTCGGGGTTAGTAATGCCTATATCTAACCTGGCATCAGTATCGGCGTTAGCTACAACATCTGAAGTATTGCTTACCAATGTTACTGCCCCTGCTGCCGTAGCATAGAAAATTGCAAATGTCGCCCCTGCTTTAGCCAAAACAATACCAAACATAAAAACCGTATGGGCTGGTAAGGCAACTTCTCCGTCATCGGCGAGAGTTGAACTCCCGAAGAATATCTTGGCACTCTGCCCCATAGCGAGAGCTTTTGCGGCGAGACTTGCTATCTCTGCCCCACCTGCCGCGAACCCGATGGTGTCAGTAGTCTTCCTATATACCCCCGTGTCTGGTTCGTCTTTAAAGGAAAAAGCTGGTGCTGCTGCCGTTCCATCAATTCCCTTAAAAGGGTCATATCCAAGTTCATTCATTTTAATCCTCCTTATCTTGTCCAATGGACAAAAACAGTTGTGTTCGTACCTACGTCTATATAGAGTCCTGTCCTTGCTTCAACGCAGTAGGGGAGAACAAAACCGGCTAAATACTCTCCGGCTGGCGTTGTAACACTTGCCAGTTTTTTTCCCGAATTGGCAGTATTATCATATATGGTTACGCTCGCAGCATTTGTTCCGTCAGCAACCACGATAACGCCACAAAAGCCCACAGACTTGTTATTTACGACAGTCCATAATTTAGCATCGGATGTAACGGCATCGGTACTCTGTCTTAGTTGTGCAAACGCTACTGTGCTGATAAGTATGAAGCATACTGCCAAAAAAACGGTTAATCTTTTCATGTGTCCTCCCGCTTGTCAAACAATGATTTCAATGCTTTATCAACGCTGATGTTATCGCTATGTGTAATAAGACACACCTGATTTGAGTCCGAAAGATAGAACGCTGCTATAATCTTGGCGTGTTCTTCGTTTATATCATCCAAGACTTCTTCCATTTCAGGCATATCAAACAAGTAATGGTCGTATGGCATTTGTCACCTCTAACTTAAAATACTGCATTATAATAGCCGTAGGACTGTATAGCCCTGTTCGTCCACGCAGTCGCATAACTACCAGCACCTTTGACATATCGCATCGTCCCTCTTGCTTTATTTAATTCTGCTATGTACCACGAACCATCAGGGTCTATGTATCCGAAATACATAGGGTCGCTGCTTACGTCCATGTCTGAGAACCTGTACTTTTGCAGTTCAAGTATCTCTACCAGTTCCCATGTAGGGTGACGTTGTGTTTCGTTAAAACGTGGTCGTGTACTCATTCTATATAGCTTGGCTCCAAGCCTTGAACCTTACGTCTGATGTTCATAACTCCAAAAGGGAGTCGTCTACAATCTGCCAAGACTTTTTTGACCGTCCAGAACTTCTTCCCCGCCTTTGTCCAGTCATCCAAGAATACATAGTCATCCGTCTTCTGGTCTTCTTCCCTATACGGCAATGCAAGAATATCCGCCTTTCGATATGCTGCTGAACTGTGCATCCACACAAATTGACCTGATTCAAAAATTTCCCGTGTCATGTGAGGAGGCATAAAGTTTCGTTTCGGATGTCCGTCCACATTGCATTCGTTGTATGCAGAGGTTAGACAATCAATGTGTTTTGCCTTCTGGAAGAACTTATAGGTGAACTCTGCCCTGTAGGGATAACTCAAGTCATCCTGATCTGATACACAGATTATCTCGGCATTAGCGAGCTTATTGCCATAATTACGGGCTTCACACACACCGCCATTCTGTTCTAACCGCTTATAGATAATGCGTGAGTCCTGCTTACAAAACCAGTCCATTAAATCAGGAGTGAAGTCGGGTGAATAGTCGTCAATTACGATAATCTCTATATCCTGTATTGACTGCCCCCTGATGGTATTCAATGTTTCTGCAAGATAGGAATCTCCGTCATAGACAGGGATGACAAACGATACTTTAGGCATGTTTTCTCTCTCCTTTTACTAAAGCAGGTACACCCATACACATTTCTCCATCTGGAACATCTTTAGTAACAACTGCACCAGCAGCAACAAAGGCATGTTCACCTATTGTTACGCCACAAATAATAGTAGCATTTGCACCAATAGAGGCTCCTTTCTTTACCAAGGTTGGCTTCCAATTCTCTTTGCCACTTGGAGGGTATAAATCATTCGTGAAACAAACATGAGGGGCGATAAAGCAATCCTCTTGCACCGTCACTCCCTCCGGTATGAAACACCCTTTTCCGACCCTTGTTCTGTCACCTATCTTTACATTCGGTCCTATCTCTGCAAATGCCCCTACGGACACCCCTTCACCAAGAATAGCCGAATCATATACATTTGACGGTTCCCATATTGTCACGCCTTTACGCATACCTTAGTATTTCCTCCAATATCTTATTTGGATGCTGTTCGTTGAGAATCTTAGTATTAGGCAGAATACAATGACCGCCTATACGTCCGTTGGGTGGATAAAGGACAGGTCGCTTTAAATGTGGTGCAACAGCGTTATTATAATTAACATCCCACCGTGCTACATCATCGTATGGGAATTTATAAATATCGGCAATATCTTTACAATATTGAGCAAAGGCAATGGACATACCATATTTGGCAAGACACATTAGTTTAAGAGCTTCCGTTTCTTCCGATGTAGAAACACACTCACAATAAAAGCCAGCCCTTTGGATATAATTCCTTGCTTCTTCTACTTTTTCTCCACCTATCCATTTTTTGAACGTTTTTAAATCTTCTTTCATCCTGTCATGCCTTCCCAATATCGGGCTATGGACAGCATTAGGAATCTGTCTTGTCGTTCCTATGGGGACAGTGGAATGGACGATAACGAGAGAAGGGTTAAACAAATCTTGATATACATTTATTATGTCCAAGAATTTGTCACTGTAAGGTATAGTAATATTCAACACTTCTATATCGTGAGGCAGTATTTTTATCAATGGTGTTGTCTTAATGTCATACCCCTCTACATCGTTTCCGTAATGCTCATGCAATATCTCAAACAATGGCCTTCCTGTTTCCCCTAATCCTATGACCGCGCTTTTCAATTCCACACCCCCTTTGCTTGTGTATTGATGTCTTCTAACCTTGCATATCGCTTAATCTCCTTTTCCGCTATCTTCTGCAGTTTCCGTTTAAAGTTCTCAGGGTTCACCCGAACCTTGTAGAAGTCAATATCTGCCTTGTCCATCTTCGGTTTTTCCCTCTGTATCTTCCGTATGGTATGGACAAGCATCTTTCTAAGTTCAGGGACATTAGTAAATCCCTGTATCCAGTAAGCTCCTGCATATTGCTGATTCGAGATGACCTGATTGCCACGGCACAGCGAATGGGTCACATTCGTCACCCTGTCGTCAAAGTGGACTGTTATCTCGCAGGATAAATCATTTACCCGTATCTCCTGATCGGGCATAGCTTTCTTGAGTTGGTCTGCTAAGTCATAGTCTGACACCGATATGGCAATCATCTTGTCGGTGCTTTCGTCTATCCTAACAGGCAGGAATGTTTCTTCCGGCTCAAGGTGAAGCCAACGTAACACTTCTGCGTCCCTTCGTGTCGTTACCCAATGGGTATTTATCCTCTTTAGCACCATGTCGATGTAGTACATGGCGGTATTCAGGTTCCATGAAGACATGAGAGAGTTGATGTCATATCCTGTCCAATGGATAATCTTATGCCCGTAGTGCTGGAAGAATACCCCTGTTGAACGCTGTATGCCTTCCTCATCACACATGAACCCGTAACAGTAGATAAGACGGTAGTTGTGAGGCTTCACCCCAGGATACAGCCTGAAGTCGCTATCTGTCAATTTTGCTATTTCAAGGGCAAGAGGAGAATCAAGTAAAGAGGTAACGCATATCGGCCTCTGAGGTATCCCATGTTTGTCCTGTACCGCTTTTCTCCTGTCTATCCAATAGTTGCTTGAGTCCATAGAAAGACCGCCCTGCTTGGGCATTTCTGCATAATACAGGGGTTCTTTGATATAGAAGGCATCGGTATCTTTTGTGACGGACAACGCCCAATCCCAATCTATCAGGGACTTCAAATCCGTACTCCACCGCTTCCAGTATTTCCGCTTTACAGGGTTAGCACCGTCTATGAAGTTCTCACACTCAAGGTGATACCTGTCATACGGGTTGGAGTGGTAGATATTGGCAGGGTTTGGGTCTACCATCTTGTAGCCCGAATAGACCATGCCGTGTTTCGGGTTCTCGTCAAACGCTTCCATCCAGTTTCGCAAGGCTCCTGGCATGATATATAAATCAGAGGATAGGTGTGATATGACATCCCCTGTCGATACCGCAAAACCCTCGTTGTTTGCGTTACCCAAGTTGCCCTGTTCAAGCGAAAGGATACCCACCTTATCCCCGTACTTCTCTTGAACGGACTTGATGAGTTCATCCTTCGTTTCCCATTGTCCGTTAGGAACAAAGATAATCTCCCTGTTCTCGTAATCCTGGTCGAGAATAGACTCAATATTCCTGAATATAAACTCATCACATTTATATCCAGGCACGATGAAACTGACTTTTACGTCATCCCTCATTAATTCCCCCTTACTCGCTTTAAATATCCCTTCACGTTGAAGGTTATCATCTGCTTTTCAGCAGTTCTGTCGTATTCAAATTCATTGTTATCTTTCATAAATTCTTCCACAGCTTCGTATGGGCCAGGAGCGATAAGGTTTCCATTCTTATCTTTCATCTGAGAAGGGTGATTCAATATGGTATCGTCAATGATAAAATGCATACCGTTTGTTACCAATGGCGCATACAATGACATTTCTTTCAACACATGGTCTTTCCTGTGGTCTGAATCAAGGTTGACCATGACCGTGCTGCCGTTCACCCTCTCTTTTATCTCCGATAATACGTCAGGATGAAGACAATGTTTGACTATGTAATGAATTCTCGGATGTTGCGGAACGTCCTTCGGTTCATTGTCTACGGTTATTACCTGCCCTTTCCCGATATTATCAAAGATATGAGCATAGAATAACGCTGATGCACCATACCACGTGCCCGTTTCGACAATAAAATCAGGTTTATACTCATTAATTATCTCCTGCATTTGCCACATATCCATAGGACATTTTAATATTTGTATGCCATAGTAAGTATTCTTCGCCCACACCATGCTCTGATGGTACAGCCATCGTACATTACTGATGGTTTGTTCCATCTGGCCCATGAGGTTGTTCTCCATCAAATTATTCAATAGAGTAGCATCGGAAGCGAAAAAAACATCGTCAGCCAATTTGTTTTATCTCTCCCTCTGCCCCACGGCAATGTTGGCATGCCCCAGGGTCATCCATGACAGGTTCATATCCGTAGGAGTATGCCTGTCCACATTCAGGGCATTTAGCTATCTGAACGCCATTTATCCATTCAGCAATATCCCTATCTCTCGCCTTTTTAATATCAAACCATTCTTTTACTGTTATGTCTTGTACGCCCATAGTGTTTTAAGAAGGGGTGAGTTGCCCCACCCCTTAGTTTAACTACTTACCAACCGTAGAAGGTCTGCCGTTGACCACCCACAGGCAAGCACTATTGTTCAGCACTTTTGCCGTGTAGATGATTCTATAACCGACAGTTGAAATTAAGCTCAACGGGTCTGAAGTCGTATTCGGGCCAGGTGTCTTGATGAAGGTACGGATGCCTCCATCGAAATCCGTTACACCGTATGCGCCCTGTCCGAAGAAGAAGTTGAAGTATAGTCTGCCGCCACCGTAGGCTGACAAATGTTCCCTGTTACCGTTGACAGTACCACCAAACACACCAGAGGTTGTGAATAGAGGGGCTTCAGTCGAGGAGTAAATCTTGAATCCCTCGATAACGCCTTCAAACCCACGCTCCGGCTCGCCCTTTCTGCCTGTACCTGCTTCAAAGGCGTGCATCCCTGACTCAACATATTTTGTGTAGTCACGGAATGCAGACGTACCCCTTAACTGGTTCACCATATCGGGATGCATGATACATTTGTAGTACCCGTCAGCAAACCGTTTTGCGTGGCGAACCTTCAATTTCAGGGCGATTGTCCTGAAAATATCAGGTGTCCATGCAGTACCGCTAGTACCGCCAGCGAGTGCGGAGATGGCATGGCTTCTGGTTGATAGATCATTGATAGACCATGCGGGAGCCTGCAAGGAGGTTGAGGAAAGAGTCTTAAAGAATCTGCCAGCGGAAAGGCACATAGGGTCGTCACCGAGATAACCCGTCCCTGCCGAACACTGGAACTGTGCAGATGCGCTCGCCCGTTTCCAGAGCAAAAGTCTGGAGGTCATAAAATCAAGGCTAAGTGCGGAAGCGTCTGCAAATAAATCTATTGCACCCTGCACTACGCTGTTGATAGAAACCATGTCAACATACGTTGTAATAACGGCATGGTCTCCTATCATGTAAAGTGATGCACTCACACGGACAGCAGAGATTCCTCTGCCCGCGCCGGCAGCAGACTCAGTAATAAGCCTGCCGTAAGATAGTGGAGTCCATCTGTGCCAGTAAACGCTCTGGCCTTCATTTTTCGGGAGTTCTTTCTTCTCGCCGAACTGATGAAACATAAGTTGTGGTTTCATCCTCTCAAGCATAGTCTTCTCGTAGTAAACGGGAATGAGATATGCCAATTTGTTACTTGCCGAAGTCAATGTAGCCATTGTAAATCTCTCCTATTAAAGACAGCTACCATCCAGCGTTCTTGGTAAATTTCAGACCAAGGGCTTGTGCCATCTGGTCGCTTGTCATGTTCTTGATGTCTTTCATAGAAGGCATTTCGGTAGGAGTAGAACCTTTTTTATTGCCAGACGGTATCTGCGCTTTCTGCTTCAACGTCTGTTTTTTTACTCCTTCGTCTATGCCCTTCTGTTTGGATTCAAGATACAGGTTGGCAAAGAAATCACGTTCAGCCATAGCAACCGATGTTTTATGATCGTATCCTTCATCTTTATATTCGTGGTATCCGTCCTTTATCGCCTCCCAATGGGGCAAGGACGCAGATATTTCACGTTCAAAAGTACGGTCAAATTTTCTCTGTTGCAGGCGTTCTTTTTCGGTAGTTTCAAGGATAGTCTTGGTAAACTGCATCAAAGTCCTTACTGGACTTTTCTGCAATTCTGCCACAAAGTCCTCGTCAATCTTAGAAAAATCTACTTCTCCAACTTGCCCCTTAGAGGTAAGTTCGGCTTCCTTTTCCTTGAGTTCACGAAGTTTTTCCTCGACACGATACCCTTTCTGAACGTATTCCCTGATTTTCTCGGCAGGGATATCAATCTCTTTCCCCTTGTACTTGATCCTCAACGGAGTTTCGGTCTGTTCTTCGGTTTCTGAAGCCTCTTTCGTTTCTTCTTTCGCTTCTGTCTGCTCGGAAGTTTCCTGAGTTTCTTCACTTGCCGTTTCCTGACTCTCTTCCTCCACGGGTGCAAGGACTTCTTCCTGTACTTCTTCCTGCACACCACCTTCTACCAACTGACTCGTTTGCTCCTCGATTTCCTTCAGAATATCTGAAGATGTCATTGTAGAGCTATCTGCCATAAATCACCTCGTATTATTATGTATTTTCGGGAACAAGTTTGTTTAATTCTTGCGCCCACCTTTGCCGTTCTGTTTCTGCCGTAACAAGTTTGTTCTTAATAGCCTTCAACGTCTGCCTCTTGCTACGGACGCTTGCAAAGAAATATTCTCTTGCCTGCGGATCCATTTTGTAAATGTCTGCCTTATCTTCATTGTCCAGAGTTTCGTCTATCGCCACATCAAGCCATGATAGGAAGAATTTGCCGGAAGCAGAATTAGCAAGAATAGCCCAACTGCGCCATTCCTCCGCTATGTTCCGTACTTCACGGATTGATTCATCATCTGTCTTTATGACTTTCTTTCGTGGCATTAGCCCAACATACCCCCTATTTCACCCATCAGGGCAGGATTCGGGCTTCCTTCAGGCATACGCATTTCACGCTCACCCAACGCTGGCTGCTGACCTCCACCCTGCATACCGCCTGTCAGCATCATCATCAACTGCTGCATCTGCTGTTCTTCGGGGCTGGCGAATAACTGCTCGGTATCACGGATGCCAAAGTAGTCAAGGAGCCTTCCTAACCATTGGTCTGCCCGTGGTACGACAAACGGCAGAAATGCCTGATTGCCAAATACCAGCGTCATAGCCTCGATTAACTGCTTCCGTTCTATCTCTTTGGACATCTTGTACTGAGATACAGCCTTGAAGGTGAAATTTCCTTCGTAGTCTTCAGGCGTTGCCGTTATAGACTGACTTTCAGGCCAGTAGTAGAACCCGTTGGGGTCGGTCATAAACATTTTCTTGTACTTGACAATATCCCTGACCATATCCTCCACTGACATCATGGAAAGGAGAAGGTTGTATGTGTCTGCCCTTAATTCCCCTGCCTGTTTCATCCCGACATATTCTGTTGCGGTATCGCTTCCACCCGCTACAGATTGACCGCGCATTTGAGGAAAAGCATTGGAATAGTTCTGAATATCCATCTCTATACGAGATTTACGCTGTAATGCTGCCGTAAGAATGTTCCAATCCACCTTCATAGGAGTTACACCGTTCACATCGTCCGTGAACAGAATACCTCCTGACTTGGCTATAATGGTTGACTTCTTGACATCTGCCCCTCGGCTGACAATCCACTGAGGATTCAGCATAAGGTTGACAGCATCGTTAAACTGGTTCTCGTTCTCATTTATTTCATCGAAAAGCCCCTTGCCTTCCTCTAAAATAGACATTCCATAGAACTCGTCATCTAAAGGAATAGGGGTAATAGCCTTGAACGGTAAAGAACCAAGAAAATTTTCACCGTCATTGCGGATAATGTTGTTATCCCCTGTCATAACGATAAAATCACGGTACGACCAATAGCGGGTTACTTTGACCAACTCAGAATATTTGTCGTTTTCCCTGCTCGGTATGGTTTTAAATGAACGGACAGTCTGTTCTTCGTTGGTATAGATTTCCCCTTCATGGATACGGATTTTGTTTATGTTCTTATAATTGGGATTGTTGGCATATCCTTTTAATATCCATGCCGGAACGTAATCTATGGCGATAATAAAAGCATCGGGGTCATCCATTTCGGTGATTGTCGGGTTTACCCATGTGTTAAACCAGTTCCGCACCTTGAAAATAGGCATTTCTCTGCCATTTACCGTTCCCCAAGGGTCAATTTCCAACCAACCGCAAGGATATTTGAACGCCTGCTTGTAGAGCTTGTATGCAAGGATAGGCCACTTTTGCAGATACAGGCACATATTCGCATCTTTCTCGACAATCTTGGCTTTCTGACGGCTCGCATCGTCTTCTTCCACCACTCTGACATAGGGAAGCATGGAGGCAAGCATCTGAATACACTTACCGAGGTAGGATTCCACGATAATGTAAGGCCACGGAAGGCAAATATTTGACAAATATGGATGAGAAGTCTCGTCAATATAGGCGCGATACAACTTCTCGTTCTCTATCGCCTGTTCTGCGTACTGCTCTCTCCCCCTGTCTGCCACGTTCCATCGTTCCTGAACCATAGCAACTGCCTGTTTGTCGGTCATATACCTGCTCTCCCGTAGAGTCTTGAACTTCTGCTCGCCCGTGGATGTGTGTAAGCTGCATCTGCCTGTTCTTCCCATAGAGCGTCTAGGTATTTAAGATTTGCGTTGTACGCATAAACGTGGTTAATACAGGTATCATTCCCTTCCACTTCTAATTGGTCACGGAGCGTACCTTCAAGGTTCCCCTTCTGATACCGTTTCGCCCCCCATGTGTCGAACTGCTCTATGTGGAGTGAACAGGAAGGGTCAACATACCATTCCCGGTGCTTCATCTTGTCACAGAGGAACGTATGGGCAGAATCGAAGGATGGATTGCCTATCTCAAAATAGATGCCAAATCCACGGAACATCTGAATGATAGACTTCGGGACGTTCCCGCCTTCCTGTATCTGCTCTACCTGTGCTATCTTGTCGATAATCCACTTCTTGACACGGACGGTAAACCCTGGCTTTGTAAGGGTTGCCCGTATCGCTTGAGCTACCGTACCGACTATGTGGTCTTCTATGACGTTCTCAGCCCATGTGTACCAGATATTGTTAGGGTTCACCTGAATATAAGAAACGACAATGGGCTTGACAGGATGCCAGTCAACGATGACGGCAGTAACATTACCATTCGATACTTCGTAAGGTTTCTTTACATGGATGTCATAGGAGAAGGGTTCAAACACCCTGCCCTTGAAGGAGATGTCTTTACCGAACCTACGCATGTAGAGTTCCTGCTCGTTCATGGAACCAAGGACTTTCTTTCTCTGTTCCTCTGGCATAAAGGGGTTCTCAAGGGAATCAAACTCACCGATGAAATAGGACGGGTCTTTCTTCTGCCGTCTTATCTCTCCTGTCCATGATCCATAATCAGAGGTCATGCCTAAGAGGAAAATGCCTTTCTTCTTGATGATACGGGGTCTGCCTTCGTTCCAGAACGACTTGGGGGGTTCTTCGTCCCATGCTATACCGTCCACCCTTGCGCCTTTCAGTTTACGGGCTTCCTGGTCGTGTCCGAACCACTTCACGGAGGAATCACCGATAGTCATAATTTTTGCTTTTCTCTGAAAGTTGTAGGTGTCCTTAGGTGTCCATTCGGTAAACGTCTGGACCAAGGCGGTATCGTCCTCCGTCTTTACATTGGACTCTGACGGCAGGTCAGGAGAGACTACCCACCAACTAAGCGGAGGTTTGGGACGGATTGTTTTGTTGAGCTTCGCCCCTGCAGGAAGGTCGCTTTCAGACTTTCCACACATTTCAATAGCCCGTTTCCAGGTGAGCTTTTGCAGGGGATGTATCCCAAGGCACTCCATAATAACCCATGCGGTTTCCCATACTGACTTCCCGAACTGGTTCCCAGCAAAGGCGCAGTAGAATATGGCATTCAAGAACCTCCAAAATATCTCAGGGTTTTCCCAGGGGTACGTCATCTGCCGCTGTCGAAGGTGAGCATAAGGAAAGACAATTTCCTCATCCCCTATCATCAGCTTCCACGGACGACCTTCTTTACCTATGGGTAACTGTGTCTTTTCATCCCACGGCAATTCAAGGGACTCGGCATAGAAATAGATACGGTTGGCCTCGTTCTCTGCCTTAATCTGCTCAATTATCTCAGGCAGGTTATCCCGTATCTGTTGGGCTGTGTTATCCATGTTCTCCAATAAAAAAAGGCCGGAACAGGATTTCTCCTATCCGGCCCAGTTATTCTGATACCGATTTAACTTATGTTATTAATCTATAATGTTCTTTTAGTTTTCAACTTATTACGTAATCCTTTATTGATAGCGCCAAGTAATGCTTTCGCCCACTCAACGGAACTTCCGTGAGTATTACCCAAAATAGATGCTTTCATTATTTCAGCCAGTAAAATATCGTAGCCAATGCTAAGGATTCGTTCTTTTAATTTACCAACATAT
>ERZ1026800.2055-NODE-2055-length-11635-cov-5.559698_pt1 | contig 11635 bp, 17 predicted proteins | sample MGYA00520873_ERZ1026800 | MGnify/ENA primary metagenome ERZ1026800 (study PRJEB33270, sample SAMEA104284475) | anaerobic digester metagenome | biome: Anaerobic digester microbiome; feature: mesophilic sludge digester; material: Anaerobic digester biomass...
TGGGGGCCGCACTGGGAGAAGCTCCAGCTCTACACCATCCTCGGCCGCGAGTATGACCGGGTGATCTACCTGGACACGGACTGCGTGTTGAGGCCGGACTGCCCGGACCTGTTCGAGGTCGTGCCGGAGAACGCCGCCGGCGCGTTCAACGAGGGGCTGTTTATGCCGCGCACGGAGGTGATGCGGCAGGGTATTCAGCGGTATGTGAAGGGCGACCTCGGGTGGGACGGGCGCTACTGGAACACGGGCGTGATGGTGCTGTCGCGCAAACATAGGCACCTGTTCAAGCCGCCTGGCGGCGACTTCAACTTTGCAAACGAGTTGATGTTTGAGCAGACGTATTTGAACGTCGCGTCCATCGTGCATAGCACGGAGTGGCACGACCTGCGCTTCGAACTCAACTACATGCCGAGTATGCAGCACGCGACCGGGCTGCCGATGGAGGCGGGCAAGATCGCGCACTTCGCGGGGATACATCCGGGGCAGGCGAGGGACTACGCCGCGGCGTTGGTGGAGAACTGGCGCGAGCTGGCCCCGGACTACAAGATCAGGCGGCGGGTCTGGCTCGACCTCGGCGGCGGGCTCGGGGACGTGATAGACGCCGAGCCGGTGCTGAGGTATGCGCTGGAGGAGATATTCCCGGGCGACGACGTGCGGGTGACGACGCCCTGGCCGCGCGTGTTTCAGGGCACCTACCCGGACGAGATCCTGTCGTTCGGGCCGGAGAATCCCTTCGGGCAGGAGCCTGCCTTCCACGCGGCGACCGTGCCGGCGGACGCGACAGCGAAGATATTCTCGTTTTTGACGCACGTTGGCAGCAACGGCACGGACTTCGCCTCGATCGGGCTGCTGCACATGCAGCTCCCGACGGCGGACAAACAGATCCGGCTGACGGTCTCGGACGGCGACGAGGCGGAGATTGACGGCCTCGCGAACGGATTCCCGCTGAACGAGGCGGTGCTGGTCCATCCGGGCCGCACCTGGGAGAGCCGCACGTTCCCGGTCGAGTGGTGGCAGGCCGTCATAGATGGCATTGCGGAGACGGCCCCGGTCGTGCTCTGTGGTCTGAACGGCGGCATACACGGCGTGCTGCCCGTCGAGTGCCCGGAGAACGGATTAGACCTGCGGGACAGAACGACGATGGGCGGTCTGTTCGCGCTGGTGAAGCGCTGCCCGGTGCTGGTGACGAACGACTCGAGCCCGGTGCATGTGGCGGGTGCGTTCGACAACGCGATTGTATTGATCCCGTCGGTGCGGCATCCGGACCTGATACTACCTGTGAGGCACGGCAACCCGTACTGGCGGGCGTCGGCGCTGTATAAGAAGCTGACGCTGCCAGAGGTGAACCGGCAGCCGTGCGAGTACTACGGCAGCCACGCCAACGGGGCGCCGCTCGGGCCGTGGAGCGATTACCTGCCGGAGGCGGCAGACGTTATAGCGGAGGCATTGAAGCACTATGGGGACAAAGAACTTTACACGACTGGGCGGCGAACGGCAGAGGCCGAGCCCTCAGTTCCTGACACAGCCGGAGGCAGCGGTAACGGCAACGGTCGAGGCGGCGGCGGTGGAGACACCGGCTACGACCTCGCAGACATCGCAGAGCAATCCTGCGCCCAGGCAGCGCAAGACTAAGGAGGCCGCCAAGTGACAACGAACATCAGCATGATCGACTACCCGGACAGGCTGCAGACTGTGGAGGTCTGGAACTACGGCGAGGGCAACATCGGGCCGACATCGGCGGCGGTGAAGGCGGCGCCGGGCGTGCTCGGCGTGGCGCAGGTGCTGACGGCGGACAGCGGCAAATACGTGACGTTCTTCGACGCGGCGGCGGGCGAGGGCGGCGAGATCGTGCTCGGCGTCCTCGATCTCACAACGGTCGGCACGCAGGTCTACTTCCGGCGCCCGGCGAGCATCGGCATATGGGCTGAGTTCGACAGCGGCACGACGACCGGCGTTGTCGCGGTGGGGTATCTCTGATGGCTGTCTACGCGACATCGGCTGACCTGGCGGAGTATATGGCGCTCTCGCAGGACGACCTGCCGGATGACGTGGACCGGCTGCTGGCGCGGGCGTCTGAAGAGGTGGACTACCTGACGCTGAACCGCGTGGACACCACCGAGACAACGCATGTCACCGCAACGAAAAGCGCCGTCTGCGCGCTGTGCGAGTACTGGATACGCAACGCGGCGGACACGGCGGCGACGGTCGCCAGCTACACCATCGGCAAACTGACGGTCAATCAACCCGGCGCCTCGACGGTGCCGATAGACGCGCGCACCACGGCGCGGGTGCGGTTCGCGCTGATGAAGGCGGGCCTCCTGTACCGGGGCGTGGCGCAGGCGGGCACGAGCATACCGGGGGAGAGTTCGTTCTGATGGCGATACCGGCGCTGATGGATGACCTGCTGCCGGAGACGGTGGCGCTTTACAAGGCGGACACGCCGTCATCGTACGGGCCCGCGTGGGCTACCACCTCGACTACTCTGGCGGCCTACATCGAGCCGATGACGGCTCGGGCCGGCCTAGGGCAGGCGGTCGGCGAGGGCACACACACGCAGGCGGACGAGCCGCGCTACTGGATGGTGACGGGCCCGGCAACTGCCATCGCGACGGGCGACAAGGTGACCTGGGTGGCAAACTCGCAGACTATGACGATGGCCGTGACAGCCGTCGAGGAGCTGCGCGACGCGGGCGCGGTCCACCACTACGAGTCAACCCTCGTGGAGATGGTGTAGATGGCGGGCAGCTTCGAGGTCAAAGTGGATTTTGACCTCTCGAAGGTCAAGGTGATGGTGGGCCGAGAGAGGGCTATGAAAGCGCTCGACAGGGCGGCGAACAACATTCTCGAAGAGGCTAACAGGATGGTGCCGCTGGACACCGGCAACCTGATGCGCTCGGGCGACACGAGCCTCGGAGACACCGACCTGACCGCGACGATCTTCTACGACACGCCCTACGCGACCAGGCTGCACGAACACCCGGAGTACAACTTCCAGGGCGGCCGGGAGGGCAAATGGCTGGAGCGGGCGCTGAACGAGAACCACGACCGCATACTCGCATGGATGAAGGCAGAACTCGAGTTCTAACGGAGAAACGACTATGGCATTGACCTATGTGAGCGGCACCACAACGGTGCAGCTCAAAGACACGCAGAAGAACAGCCTCGACCTGAGCGTCATTACCGACGCGCTCTCAAAAAGCTGGACGCAGACCTGGACGGCGGGCACGACAGCCAACGCCGTGCAGGTCAACTGGCATGACAAGATCACGCTTACCTCGGGGCAGGCAACCATCCTCGACGTGAACAACACCTCGACGGGCACGGACGCCGTCGCGATGAACAACGGCTTCGGCAACCTGCAGCTGACGAAGGTCAAGAAGGTCTTCCTGAAGTTGGAGACGGCGACGGCGGGCTACTCGCTGGACATCGGCGGCGGCAACACGCCGCTGGCGATTGGCACGGCGACTATTGGCGCGGCGGGCATGTTCCTGGTGACAAACCCCGTGGACGGCATCACGGTCGAGGACGCGGCGAGCGACCTGCTGTTGATCAGCAACCCGAGCGCGGGCGCGGTCGTGTTCGACATCTGTATCGCTGGCGTGGGCGCCATAGCCTGATGATCACCGCCGACCTGGTGGAGTATCTCGGCACGGTGGACGGCCTGCCGCCCGTGTTCTGCGAGGTGCTGCCGGAGACGCCGGACAGCGTTGTGGGCGTCTACACGCGGGCTGGCTCGCCTCCGAACACGGCGGCGGGGCTGGAGCGCAAAGCGGTGCAGGTGCTGGTGCGCGGGACGGCGCAGGACGGGCGTGCGAGCTACACCATCGCGGAGACAATCTACAACCTGCTGCATCGGCTGGTGCCGGATGCGGCGCTCGTGACGGGCGGCGAGCACGTGCAGCAGATCATGGCGAACAACAGCGGCCCGTACCACATAGGCCGCGACGCAAAAGGGCGGCATGAGTGGAGCATCAACTTTACCTGCTGGGTGTGGAACCCGGCGCGGGAGATTAGCTAAATGGCAACTGGGGCAACAGACATCAAACTCGGCCGGGGCTGGACGGCATATATCTACGACAACGGGGAGTACATCGAGATCAAGGGGCTGACTGAACGGACGCTGAAGCTATCGTCGAGTGAGGCGGACATCACGACGAACATTGACACGACCTACAGCCGGCACCTGATCGCGCGGCGCGACGCGGAGCTGACGCTGAAGGGGTTCCGGGTCGAGGACTCCGACGGCAACTGGGACGAGGGGCAGGCGGCGGTCGAGGCGCTCGCAGAGTCCGTGGACTCGGCGTCCATCGGGCAGTTCAAGCTGACCTCTCCCGGCGGCGTGACTGAACGCGAGTTCTACGGCTCGGCGACGATGGACGAACTCGGCGGCTCGATTGACGAGGGCAGCGCCTGGGGCTGCACGATCAAACAGAGCGGCGACCTGATCAGCGGGCCTGGCGCCTGATGACGAACCGCTACCGTGATTTCGACGCCTGGGAGGCGGAGCGCAAGGCCGAGCCGATCAAGTTCAAGATCCGCGGCGCGGAGTACAGCCTCCCGGCGACACTCCCGGCCATCATCCCGATACGCGCCATGCGGCTACAGCGGCAGTACGGCGCGGATGCCAACGTGCCGCAGGCGGAGATGATGGAGATCGCGCTGTCGCTGTTCGGCGACGAGCAACTCGAGCGGCTACTCGGCAGCGGCGTGGACGTGGACGCGCTGGCGGAGATCATCGGCTGGGCGATGGAGGTCTACACGGGCAACCCGCCGGGGGAAACGACGGCCCCGGGGGTGTCTCCGGGGCAGACAGGTTCCTCCGCAACTGGTGCGTGATGGAGGCCGATTTCCAGCGCGAGTACGGGCTGGACCTGGGCGCGGCGGTCGAGGCTATTAGCTGGCGGCGCTTCTGCGCGCTGGTGCAGGGGCTGAGTGCGAACAGCGCGACCGTGATGATGATGGAGCATAACCGGAACGTGATAGACGAAGAGCACGCGGAGGCAGCAGTGAGGCGACTATGGCGCTGAAAATAGGCGAACTCTGGGCGCAGATCCGGCTGGAGACTGCCAAGTTCGACAGTCAGCTCGAGAAGATCGAGAAGGACATGGACGAGTGCGCCGCGCAGGCCAAGGAGCTTCGGGCGCGCATTATAAACGCAGTGCCAGGTTCTCCGGAGGCCAAGAAGCTGGAGGCAGAACTGTCGGCCACCGAGAAGCGAATGAAGCAGCTCGGGGCGGCCGCCAAAGACGCAGAAGCGGATCTGCGCTCAGCTGGCGGGGCAATGCAGTCGTTCGGCAAGAAGATGACCATGGGCGTCACGATGCCGCTGATAGCGGCAGGCGGCGCGTTCTTCAAGGCGGCATCGAGTCAGGCGGCGTGGGCTGAAGAGTTAGGCAACCTGAACGCGCAGACGGGACTGAGCACAACCAAGCTGCAGGAGCTGAAGTACATCGCGGACACCTCCGGGCTGTCATTTGAGGGACTGACCAACGCGACAGGCGTGCTGCAACGCAAACTGCTCGGGATCGAAGAGGGTGGCGGGCCAGCGGCGGCGGTTATGACCGAACTCGGGGTCAGCATCACCGGGGCAGACGGGCAGATGCGCTCGATGAACGACCTGTTTCCCGAGTTGATCGCAAAGTTGCAGCAGGTGGAGAACCCGACGCGCCGCAACGCCCTGGCGACGCAGATTTTCGGGCGTAGCGCCCTGGAGCTTGCGCCGATCCTCGCCATGAGCAAAGAGGAGATGGACAAACTCACGAAAGCGGCGCATGACTCCGGCAACGTCATGGGCAAGCACGTAGTGGAGGCGCTTGCCAAGTTTGACGAGAAGATCGACGGACTTGAAAAGCGGGTTGCAGGCTTCGTGACGCAGGTTGTAGGGGGCTTTTTCAGCCTGCCGGAGCCGATTCAGGGCGCGATTCTGGCGATTGCGGGCATTGCCGTCGTCGCCGGGCCGATTATGCAGATCATCGCGCTGATCACTACGTTCAAGAAGGCTCTGCAGGCGGCGAAACTCGCGGCGAACCTCGCCAAACTCCAGTTCATACAGACCTGGCTGGCCGCGGCCGGGCCGATCCTGCCGCTGATTGCGGCCATCGCAGGCGTAGGGCTGGCGGTCTACGCCGTCATCAAGTACTGGAAGCCGATCAAGGCGTTCTTCGCGAACCTCTGGGACGGCATCAAGGGCATCTTCACGGCACACGTCAACTGGATCATCAGCCTGCCCGCGAAGATCGCGCAGGGCTGGAACGTGCTGAAGGGTTTCTTCGAGAAACTCTGGGCGGCGATCTATGATGCGACGGTCAGGCGCCTCGGGCGCATATTTACAGCCATAAAGAACTTTCTCGCGCGCATATTCGGGCTCGGCGGCGGGTCGAAAGCACCCGCGCCGCCGACACCCGCGGCGGCAGGCGCGGCGGCAAGCGCGAAGGCGGGCGCGGGACAGCCCGCGGTCGTGAGGATGTCGCCGGACGTTGAGGCCGCCATCAAAAAGACGGCGGCGAACACCAAGCCGCAACCGAGGTTCGCCTAATGGCAGTCTCCGACCAGTTTATACCCGCCACCGCAACGCTCCACCAGGACAACAAAGGCATGACCGGGCAGGTCACCTACCGCGTCGAGGAGGCGGATCTGTTCAACCCGCTCCTGCCTGTGCCGGGCAGTGTCTGGCCGGGGCCGCAAGACCTGCCGTATTTGCGCTGCATCGAGGCGAACTGGACTCAAAACGAGTGTGGCTGGTGGACTGCGGCCTACGAGTTTTCAACGGAGCGCCAACTCGGCGAGGATTTCTGCGATGTTAGCATCTCGGGCGCGGTCGAGAACGTGGACACGACGCAGGGCTGGACGTGGAAGGACACCGGCACCAAGGTCGAGATAGACATCCCGACGCCGGTCGGCGTCGAGGTCTACGAGATCACGATGCGCAAGGAGACGCTCGACTACAACGCGCTCCGAACTGCCATAAACTGCGTCAACGACCGCGTGTTCCACGGTTATGCCGCGGGCACCCTGCTCCTCGAAACCTACCGCGTTACACAGTCCTACACGCTGTCCGGTGAGACTTCCTCCGCGCAGATAGCCTACTCGTTCAAGTACAATGCGAACGGCCACAACATGGTCTGGCGGCCGCCGCTGCAGGACGTGGATGCGGACGGCAACGGGCTGGTCTACCAGAACAAGGACAGCGAGAAGACCGACAGCTACACTACCGATGTGAAGCTGGTCGGCACGAAGGTGTACGTAAACTCGGCGGCGCCCGTGGGTGGCAAACCCGCTGGCGTCGGGGCATGGGACACGCCGCAACTCAACGGCGCGAACCGGTATGACGAGTGCGACTTTGCGGCGACGCTCGGCCTGCCGAAGAACCCGGGGGACGGCTGATGGCGGTGCAGCGTTTCACGGGGCGCGAGACGAGCCGGGAGCACATCGAGAAGCTGAATGCGCTCGTCGAGGCGGTGGAGCGCTGGGACAAGCTGAGCGTCGGGCCGGGGCTCGAGGTGCGAAAGCACGCTGGCGGGGTCATGCTGAACGTGAAGCCGCAGGCGGCGGCCCGCAAGGCGGGCGCGGCTGAGGAAGAAAACACGGACGTGAAGGTCATCACGTCGACGCACGGCGTTCGGGATACCGATACGCTGTCTGCGTCTGACGACGAGGACTACGCCTCCCTCACTATCCCATTCGACATTCAATATGACGCGTCCACGGTTACGCTGTCTTACCGCACGCGGACAATCAAAGTGCGGGCATTGGAAGTGTCTGGTGAGTCCGAGCTAATTACCATTGCCATCGCGGAGATGTGCTACTGATGGCAAATCTTCAGCACTCGGCAAGCGGCAACCTGCTCTATAACATGGTGGGCGGATTTGGCCTCATGGCCGAGTGCTGTTGCCCAGGTGGTGGCGGCTATACTCCCGTAGGCTGGATAGACACTGGCGAGACGATGACCATGCAGGCCAGTGCGACTATCACATCGAGCGTGATTCAAGAAGACGTCTACGGAGGCGTAGGCGGTTACGGGCATTCGTGCTGGTTTGAATACTCGGATGGCGTCGTCGATGTCGACGTTCAGATATGGCCCCAAACACTGGCTCCGTCTCCGGCGTCCTACAACTGCTCCATTTCCGGCGACATCGATTGCGGCGGAAAGAGGGTCGACTTGGGGCGTCGTGGAACTAACTCAGTCGCGATCGATTCAACTGACCTTGGACCCCAATCAGAGAATGAGGCGCTCGACCAGACATTCGATTGCGACCTCACTGTGGAGTACCCGATGCGGCTCATGGCTTACTATAGGAAGGAGTTTCGTACGGCGGCCGGCGGTTACGAATGGGGCAAGTTATCTATGTTCGAAGACAAGCGCGACCTGCGCGAGTACGACAACATGCAGCTTGCATGGTTCTGGTTCCCCACAGACGGCGTATGTTCGGTCTCGCTCAACCTTACATGGTCTGGCGGGAATTCGGTTGTATCATTCAACAGTGCCGGAGCTTGCTCGCACACTCCTGGCAGTGAAGGTGGCATCTATGGGACTTGTCGCACTGCCCCGGCACAAGTGCAACCGTCCAATTGGCGGTTTCGCACGGGCGGGATGGCTCCCGCCTCACAAGCTATCAGCGCCATACGCATGTTCGGGCGGTCGCCTAATCTGATAGAGGACTCCAATACCGTCAACATAACAGACGGCGAAGAGGCTGGGCAGACATGGGGATGGGAGGTCGGCACGGACGGCATATCGATTCAGAGCTCGGAATTGGAAGGGTATACGCCGTGGAACTTCCCCATACATGGGGATATAGCAATCTCATCGCTTTGCCCGCCCTATGACTTCGACGTGGCGGTCGAGGCCAAAAACATGGGCGGCGTGAACATGCCGGAGTTCCTTTCGCCCGCGCCGTACGATGGGCCTGACCCTGATAGCGTGGGCGCGTACGAAGTTATTACGGCCGTCGCTGGGACGCCGGTGGCATTCACAGATAACGACGCGGATGCTAAGCAATGGCAGGCGCAGGCCCGCCGATACGACATTGCAGTCGGGCGCATTGACAATCCCTATGACGTCTGGACGACGGCGATGTCCGCGAACGTTCAGGAGTACGGCACTCAGCCGCTTATCGGCTTCGCGTATGAGCCGGCGGCACTTGACACCGCAGGCTTTGACAAGGCGGCATGGCGGTGCTGCATGCGTCTGCCGACGGCGAACGCCACATGGGATGCTATGCGGTTTACGTATGGCACCTACGTCCCGCTCGCACTGCTAACGGGTTGGACTGCCGACAGCGGCACGGAATGGGCGGAGTCTATATCAGACCCGGGATGCCTAAAGATAGCGGGGGCGGGCGCGCTCGGCTTGACGCGTGCGATTGGCGCCAGGGATTTCTACTTGGATTCGGGGCGTTATCTGTACTTCAAGGTGAAGGCATCTGGCGGCGCGCAGACTATGCGAGTCACGTTGTCGGCGGGCTCTGTAAGCAAGTACTGGGAGTTCTACACAGGCGCGAACGGTGCTTGGGCGGAAGTAACACTCGACCTGATGCATCCGGATACTGCCACCGGCACTGCAAACGATTCGACGCGCTGGCAGCGGCTGTTCTCGGGCGGCGCACAAGCACGCACACAGGGAGACTGGGCCTGGGGTGTTGATACGCCCGTCAGCATGGAGCTCGACTTCACGGGTGGAGGCGATGTAACTATCGCATCCATTTGGCTCTTGTCGACGTCGCGCACCACGGGCGGGCTTGTTGTGGCCGAGACAATCCCTGAAGATGTTGAGGAGTTCCGGCTTGAAGACCGCAAGCTCTATAACACATGGGATGCCGAGGTTTACACGTATCGTATTTTGACGTTCTTCCCCGAATGGCGACTGGCATGCGACGAGTCAGCGGGATTAGTAATGCGCTACGGGGACGGCGGCACTGACTATCGCATCGTGCGTTCTTACTCGGTGCAGAATCTTATAGAGACTGCCCGCATGTATGGCCGCAGTTCTTCGGAGAATAGCCTCGTGACGGTTACTAACCTGAAGCCGGTTCCCGCAATGCCGCTGGTGCAGACGACGATAGCAGACGCCACAAACGGCGACTTCAGCTATTGGCCGACGGCCAAATGGTTCCACAACGGTACGAAGGCCTATAACCTCCTACCGAAGAGATACGCATGTGCGGCGACGGTCGACGTCGCGGCTTCGGTGCAAGTTGATTCCATCTGGTTCAACGTAGGCACTACCCGTTATTCGGATGGCACTGTTCGTGCCGTCACTGCGCAGAAGCTTTGGTCGGGTGCCTGGAGCGGCATCGCTCCTGGTTCGACTGAGGTACGGCTCAAGCAAGGCAGTTCATCGGTTGAAACGCAGGTACTCAGCCTGCACGGGTACTATCTACCGCTGACTGAGGATGCGTCTGTGCCGGACGGTGGCACTTACCGTGTCGAGGATTCAACTACCGCCGTCGGTATGGATTGTGATTCCCCAACTCAGGGAGTTATCTGGCGGCAAAGCTGGGTATGACGACAGAGCTTGAACTTGTAAAATCACTGCTGCAGATGGGGGCGGCGGGCGCTGTTGTCGAGGGCGCGCTGATGCGGGTCTGCGTGCGGAAGTAGCTACTTCAGACTGTGAGACCGAATGAGTGAGCTCGAGGCAATCAAATATCTGCTGCAGTCCGGCGCGGCCGGGGTTCTCATCATTGCTGGAGCTGGCGTGCTGAGGTTTCTCCGCGAGGAACGCTCCGACAGGGCAGATGAGCGGCGGGAGTGGTTCGGGCAGATGGAGCAGATCACCGGGCAGCTCAAGGAGTTGACCCGGCAGGTGACAGAGGCGTTGAGACTGGCCCGCGAGGAGGCAGGGCACACCTGCCCTTTTACGGGTGCAACGCGTGCCGCAATACTGGAGTACGAGCGGCGGTTGAGAGACCGCGATGAAAGCTGGTGACGTAATGGACTACACTGATCTCGGAACGATTGCAGGAATATCAGCGGCGGCTACGGTGATTGTCGCGCTGATCAAAGGCGGCATCACGGTGTCGGGCCGGGCGACGCATGCTCTCACGGTGTGCGTGGCGCTGCTGCTCGCAGCGGCAGCGGCGACGCAGAACCTGCTACCCGGCAACTGGCTGGAGGTGTTGCTGACCGGCGTGTATGCGGCGGCGGCGGCGGTGGGGCTGCACCAGGCCGGCCCGGGCGTGGCTAAGGGGGACGAGTAATGGCAGGCGGCATAAACGTGGGCAGGTGGCTGCGCAAGGTAACGGGTAAGCCGGTCACAGTCGGGTCGGTAGCTGAACTGCTGGCAACGATCCGGGCGGATACCGTTGTCAAAGAGTCCTTTGAGGCGCGGGTGAAGCACGAGCTGCTGCTGGGTGCAGACCTCGAACGGTGGGAGCGCGACCTGTTGGAGGCGGCGCCGGGGAGCGCGGTGCTGATCTCGACGGCGTTCGCGGCGATCCGCGCGGCGGTGACTGATTGGCAGCTGTAATCGCCGTCGACACGGCGAAGCTGCTGCGCCTGCACGGCTCGGTAGCTGGCCGTGTGCCATACGTGTTCGGCGCTAAGGCGCGGCCGCTGTGCGGCGGGCCGGAGGCGCTGACGCGCGGCATCGACTGCTCGGGCTACGTCCGCTGGCTGATGTACCACGCGTCGAAGG
>ERZ1026800.2058-NODE-2058-length-11628-cov-3.155813_pt1 | contig 11628 bp, 9 predicted proteins | sample MGYA00520873_ERZ1026800 | MGnify/ENA primary metagenome ERZ1026800 (study PRJEB33270, sample SAMEA104284475) | anaerobic digester metagenome | biome: Anaerobic digester microbiome; feature: mesophilic sludge digester; material: Anaerobic digester biomass | place...
GATCGCCCGTCGAACGTGGCACGGCATCCCCGGCCGCGTCGTGATCACCGCCTCGGTTGGTGTGGCAGTCGGCAGTGGAGCCGCCGAGTCGAGCCGCGTGCTCGCCGACGCCGCCGCCGCGCTGCAGCAGGCCAAGAAGTCGGGACGCGACCGGGTCACGTTCCGCTGAGCTGGTCGACGACGGTCAGCTGCCACCGGCACGCTCGGTCGGGCCGGTAGCGTCTCGGGCGATGGCAGCACAGGCTTGGTTCTCACACGGCGACGTCGATGTCACCCCTGGCGCTGTGGCCGTGCTCCAGCTCACGGTGGTCAACCTCGGCGATTCCACCGACACGTTCGTGCTCACTCCTGCGGGCATGGCCGCCGGGTGGAGCACCATCAACCCGGCCACCATCACGCTGTTCGGCGGCACGCAGCAGGTGGTCGACATCGAGGTCTTCCCGCCACTGTTGCCCAGCACCACCGCCGGCCCCACGTCGCTGTCGGTGCGCATCGTGCCCCAGAGCGACCCCGACGATGTGCGCAGCGCAGAGACCACGCTCAACATCGCCGGCAGCTTCGACCGCCGGCTCGACGTGCTGCAGCCGGCGCTGCGCGGCCGTCGCAGCGCCACCTACGAGATGATGCTGGAGAACCGTGGCAACACGTTGGCCAGCTGCCGCCTGCATCTCATCGATCCCTCGGGCCGGGTGGAGGCCGACTTCGATCCGCCGGCAGCCGGCGTCGAGCCCGGCGCCAGCACCCTCATCCGGATGAAGGTGCGCAGCAAGGGCTTCCAGTGGGAACGTCGGCCGCGCACGGTGCCCTTCCGCATCGATGCCGACCAGCCGGGCAGCCCCACTGCGTCGGGCAGCGCCACCTTCGTGCAGACCCCCATCGTGCCCGAGCGCCTGGTGGGCAGGCTGATCGCACTCATCACCCTGGTCGCGGTGGCGCTGGGCAGCTGGTTCGGCGTGGTGAAGCCGGCAATCCGCGACGCCGCCGACGACGCGGTGCGCGTGGCCATGCCCGCCACCACCACCTCCGTCGTCGCCACCATCGACTCGGCCACCGGCGCCACGGTTGCGCCCTCTGTGCCCGAAGAAGACCAGGGCACCATCGTCAACATCCCGCTGCCGCTGGCCGTGCCGGTGGGCCAGACCGACGCCGCTCGCTACACGGTGCCCGCCGGCCAACGGCTGCGCATCACCGACATCATCGTCCAGAACCCCAACATCGATCTCGGTTCGCTCATCATCCAGCGCAACGACGTCACGCTGTACACGTTCAGCCTCGGCAACATCTTCGGCGACACCAGCGCACCGCTGATCACGCCGATCGAGTTGCTCGCCGGAGAGCAACTGGTGGTGCAGGTCACCTGCACCGGCCTCAACGATCCCACGTTCTCCACCTGTTCGCAGAACGTGTTCGTCAGCGGTGTGCTGCTCGCTGCCTGAACCGATCGCGGCTCAGCGACCGGGCCAGTTGGCGGAGCCCGGGCCCACCTTGTCGGCGCGACCCACCACCACCACATCGGCAGTGGCCGTGTAGCCGTCGGCGGTCTGTGCAACGAAGGTGCGAGCACCGGCGCGATCCGTTGGCCGCACCACGAACGTGGCCTCCAGCAACCCGTACCCGTTGCTGAGCACGGTGACGGGCGTGCCACCGCCATCGGCCCAGGAGATGGTGACCGGGACGTTTGCCGCAAACCCTGCACCTGCCAGCGTGACCCGGCTACCAGCCACGATGGTGGTGTTGCCGGCGGCCAGCTTGGGCTCGTGACGAGCGTCGCCGCTGACGAGGATGGTGGCATAGGCGCCGTCGGCGCTGACGGCCACCACGTTGGCGGTTCGCCGGCCGGCGGCGGTGGGGCTGAAGATCACCTGCAGGTTGCACGACAGCCCGGCATCGAGCGTGGTGCGCGAGCACTCGTCGAGGCTGATCTGGAAGTCGTCGGGATGGGAGCCCTGCACGCTGATGCGGGCGATCTTCACCGGGTTGAAGGCCACGTTGGTGAAGGCGAGCGGCAGCGGCTCGCTGCGCTCGCCGACCACCACGTCGCCACCGTAGGTGGGCGCCAGCGTGGCAGCCAGGCTCGGCTCGCCGCCGAGGCCCGAGATCTCGCTGCTGATCGACACGGCATCGAAGCCGGCCTCACTGACGGTGAGCGTGGAGACGACCGGGCCGGCGACACTGGGCATCAGCATCAGGTGCACGGTGCACGAACCACCGGGGGGCACCGGTGTGCCGGCGGTGTCGGCACAGCTGCCGCCGCTGATCAACAGGTCGGGGTTCGACATCTCGACCAGTGCGGGCACGAACGACGATGGGCCGCGGTTGAAGACGAACAACCGCCACTCGGGGCCGGGGTAGCCGACCGCGACGGTGCCGACATCGAGGTTGGCCAGCTCGAGCGTGGGTGGGTGATCGACGACGGCGACCTGCCGGCCGGCGATGGCGGCATTGCCGAACGCTGCGCCGGCGAGGGTGTCGAACACCACCACGCGACCGGTGGCGGAGAGCTTGGGATGCGACTGCGCGGCCGGTGCCGGCGTGACACCGTCGGCGAGCACCGAGACACGATCGACCGTGCCCGACGACGGCACGAAGAGCACGATGTCGCCGTCGTCGTGGTCGCCCGCCGCATTGCTGTGGGTGTCGAACAGGTTGGTGGCCCGCGACACGTACAGCAGCTCGTCGCCGCTGTAGTTGAGCGCTGGCTGAGTGGCGCCGGTATCGGCGGCGATGGGCGCGTCGACGGCACCGTCGACAGCAGCGGCGGTGCTGGCTTCGCGGCTGGCCAGCTGCAGCGAGCCGTCGGTGCGATCGAAGAGGTAGACCTGCGGAGCGCACGCCGGGTTGCATGCCGGCAGCACCGCCCCTGCGACCAAGCTGGTGGCAGTGGACACGAATGCAATGCGCTGGCCGTCGCCGGAGATGGCAGGACTCGACGAACTGCCGGGGTCGCCGTTGAGCGCGTTGGAGATGCGCCGAACGTTGGTGTTGCGATCGAGGTTGCTGCGATCCCACACGAACACGTTGGACGCGGCAAGATCGCCGGGCTCGGCGCCTTTGCCCCACTCGGCCAGCATCAGCGACGAGGTGGCATCGGAGGTGAAGGCCAGCAACGAGCCATCATCGCTGAACGCCGGCTCGCGCAGGCCGACGTAGCGGAAGGTGCTGTCGGGCGCCGCACTGGGAGTGCCGGCAACGGGGGCCGAGCGACCGGCGTCGCCGATTGCCACGGAGAGATCGACCACCGTGATGCCGGTGAGCAGCGGCGCGGCCACGCTGAACTGGTGCGTGTAGGCCACGAGGCTGCCCTCGCTCGACACCGCCGCCGGGTAGAGCGGGCTGACGTTGTCGCCGGCGGCTGATTCGAAGCCCGCACCGCGCGACGCCGAGACCAGCTCCCAATCGCCGAGCCGGCCGCCACACGCGGGCAACAACAGGCGGTACACATCCCAGCGGGAACCGACATCGTCGTCGCGGAACAGGTCGTAGGCGAGCTCGGTGATGACGGTGACCGAGCAACCATCCGCGCTCAGCACCGGCCACACCGACTCGCCGGCGCGGATGTCGGGTGACTGCTCGGTGAGCTCGATGACCGAGCCGTCGGCACGATCCTTCAACCAGATGCTGCTCGCTCGTTGGTCGCCGACCGCGGCCGGCGCACCGGCGTACACCACCAGGCGACCGTCTGCCGACACCGTCGGGGTCTGTGACGAGATGTTCTCGACCACGGCGGACGGGAGTTGTGGTGCCGCCTGCGGCGCGCTGCTACCCGCGGTCGCCTGGGAGACGCCCAGAGCCGCGAGCACCGCAGCTGCGCTCCCGATGTGGAGCCAGCGCCGAATGGCCGACGTGATGTGCATGATCTGTCTACGGACTCCGCCCGCTGTGGTTCGAACTGGGAGAATTCTACTCGCTCACGGAAAGATGGCGCTGAAGCGCTGCCACCAATCCGGGCAATGAATGATCGGCGGCCACGATGGCAACCTTGAGGCCCGCCCGCTCGATCGCCGCGGCCGTCTGGGGACCGATGGCCACCACCACCGGCGGGGTGGTGTGGCCGAAGACGGCCACCCATGCCCGAGCAGCGGAGCCGCTCGCGAACAGCACTGCGTCGGCGGCCAACGCAGCCAGTTGCTGGCCGGCCGTGACACGTGCCGGCACGCTGCGATACGGGCTGATGGTGGTGACCTGCCAGCCACGCGCTGCCAGACCGGCGGCCAGTTCCGGCTCGGCGGCCGCGGCCTGCACCAGCAGCAGCGAGCCGCTGCCGGACGGGAACTCGGCGAGCAGGCCGGTGGCGTTCTGCTGAGCCGGCACGAGCCCGGCAACGATGCCGGCCACCGCCAGCGCATGGGCAGTGGCCGACCCGATGGCGGCCACCGAGGGTGGGGCCGCGCTGCCGTGCGCGGCGACGTACTGCGCCGCACCATTGGGCGACGACACGACCAGCCACTCGAACCGCGTGGGCCCGAGCGCTGCCAGCTCGGCGGCGGCGGTGGGGTCGGCCACGATCTCGATCAGCGGCACCACCACCGGCACCGCACCAGCGGCGTGCAACAGGGTGACCAGTTCGTCGGCCTGCTCGGCGGCGCGAGTGACCACCACGCGACGACCGGCCAGCGCGCCCACCGACCCGCCCGCCTCAGCCCAGGTCGGCTTGCAACGAGCGGGCCAACCCGGCCGCGAGCGCCATGCGCTGCGCCGGCGAACCATGCACGGTGATCGACCCGCTGACGTGTCGGTGTGCCGAAGGAGCCGCGAGGAAGCCGGTGAGCACGTCGTCGACTGCGTGCGCCGCGACCGGCAGCGAACAGCCAGAGCCCAGCTCGGCGAGGAACGCTCGCTCCAACTGCACCGCGGCGCGAGTGAGCGGATGGTCGACAGCAGCCACGAGTGCTGCCACCTCCGCGTCGCCCTCGCGGCACTCGATGGCCACGCACCCCTGCCCCGGGGAGGGCACGAACCGATCCACCGGCAGCGGCTGCGCGATGCGGTCGGTGAGTTGCAGGATCTGCAGCGCAGCCACAGCCATCACCAGTGCGCCGCCGGCCGGCAGCTTCGACAGACGCGTGTGGATGTTGCCGCGGAGCTCGACGAACTCGAGATCCGGGCGCGCCGCACCGAGCTGGGCGCGTCGGCGCACCGACCCGGTGGCAACCGTGGCGCCGTGCGGCAACTCGTGCAGCGCAGCACCGACCAGCGCGTCGCGAGCGTCGCGGCGCTCGCAGAACGCCGCCAACTGCAAGCCGGGCGCCTGCGCCGAGGGAAGATCCTTGGCACTGTGCGCCGCCAGGTCGGCAGCGCCACTGAGCACGGCGCGCTGCACCTCCTTGACGAAGACACCTTGGCCACCGATGGTGTGCAACGGCACATCGGTGCGCTGGTCGCCCAGTGTCTCCACGAACACCAGCTGCACGACCAGGCCCGCGTGCGCGGCCATCAGTGCATCGGCGACGGCCGTTGCCTGCGCCGTTGCCTGCGCACTGCCACGCGTGGCCAACCGCAACGTGCGGCCGGGGGTGGAGGTGGCCATCAGCCGAGGTCGAAGAGATCGCGCACGGCGGCAGCGTTGCGCTCGCCCTGCGGGGTACCGGCGTCGTCCTTGAGCCGCACCGAGAGCTGGTGCAGCATCTTGGCCACGATGCCCTTGGTGACCGCTTCGACAGCCTCGCGCTGGGCCGGTTCGAGCGAGGCGAGGCGGTTGGCGAACCGCTCGAGCTCGGCGAGGCGCACGTGGTCGGCCTTCTCGTGCAACTGAGCCACCAACGGTGCGGCCTGGCGAGCGGTGGCCTCCAGGCCGAACCGCTCGACCTCTTCGCCGACGATGCTGCGCACGCGGTCGGCTTCGGCGGCGCGCAACGCAATGCCACGCGCCGCCCAGTCGCGGAGGTGATCGAGGTTGAGCAAGGTGACGTCGGGCGCCTGCTCGACATCGGCTGCAACGTCGCGAGGCACTGCGATGTCGACGACCAGCAGCGGCGAGCTGATGCCGAGGCGAGCCGCGACGACCAGTTCGTGATCGATGATGATGGTGCCGGCACCCGTGCAGGTGAGCAGCACATCGGCCTCACGCAGCGCCGCGCCGAGTTGGCTGAATGGCACGATGTTGCCGCTGACCCGTTGCGCCAGCTGCGCCGCCCGCGCCTGAGTGCGGTTGGTGACCGTGATGTCGGTGGCGCCCGCGCCGACGAGCGCAACGGCGATGCCCTCGCCCATCTCGCCGGCACCCACCACCAGCACCCGCCTGCCGGCGATGCCGCCGAGGCGCTCGTGCGCCATCTCGACAGCAGCGTGGCTGACCGACGCGGTGTGGCGGCCGATCGACGTCTCGGTGCGCGCTCGCTTGCCGGTTTCGATGGCATGACGGAACAGCAGGTTGAGCGTGGCCTTGGTGCCACCTTCGGCCTGGGCGATCTCCCACGCGCTGCGCACCTGGCCGAGGATCTCGCTCTCTCCCAGCACCGCCGAATCGAGGCCGGCAGCCACTTCGAAAAGGTGGCTCACCGCTGCGTCGTCGTGCTGGCTGTAGAGGTGCGGGTGCAGTTCGTCGGGCTGCATGCCACCCAGCTCGCAGAAGAAGTCGCGAATGTCGGCATAGGCGCCATGGAAGCGCTCGGCGACGGCGAAGACCTCGGTGCGGTTGCAGGTGCTGAGCACCGCCGCCTCGCGGATGTTGGCACGACTGACCAGGCCGGTGATGGCCTTGGCGAGCTCGGGGCCCGAGACCGAGACGCGCTCGAGCAGGTCGATGGGAGCCGTGCGGTGGTTGACACCGATGACGACGATGCTCATACGGCCCCCAACCTACGCCGTCGCCGACCGGGAGGCGCCACCAGGGACGGCATGAATGGCCCCGCCGGCCCGCCGCTGCTCGTGATAGCTGAGGATCTGCAACTCGACCGCGAGATCGACCTTGCGCACTTCGATCGACCTGGGCACCGACAACACGATCGGTGCGAAGTTCAAGATGCTGGTGACGCCGGCCGCGACCAGCCGGTCGGCGGCCTCCTGCGCGGCAGCGCCGGGCGTGGCCACGACCCCGATGCTGACTCGCTTGGTCTGCACGATCTGCGGCAACTCGTCGATGTGGCGTACGCGCACGCCGCCCAGCACGGTGCCCACCTTGGCGTCGTCGACATCGACGATGCCGGCCACCGGAAAGCCGCGCTCACCGAACCCGCCATAGCCGGCGAGGGCCTGGCCGAGGTTGCCGGCACCGACGATGACCACCGGCCAGTCGTGAGTGAGGCCCAGCTCGCGGCGCACTTGGTAGACCAGGTAATCGACCTCGTAGCCCACGCCGCGGGTGCCGTAGCTGCCCAGGTAGGACAAGTCCTTGCGGACTTTGGCGGCATTCACGCCGGCGAGCTCGGCGAGGCGCTCGGAAGAGATGTTGTCGACACCCTCGGCACTCTGCTCGCCGAGCAGGCGCAGGTACACGGGCAGCCGCGACACGGTGGCATCGGGGATGCGACGACGGTTGCGATCAGGGGCCATACCGGGGAACACGTTAGGCACTCGTGCACACGTTCACAAAGCCCGCAGGGTGAGAGTCGGGTGTGACGTGCGCCCGCTGGGCGCGACGGCCGGGGCGAGCAGTGCGTGGCGCCGCTAGACGAGGCTGCGTCGCAACAGCTTGCCGCTGAGGTTGCGGGGCAGCTGGTCGACGAAGAGGATCTTCGCCGGGCACTTGTAGCGAGCGAGGTTGTCGAGGCACCACGACACCAGCGTGTCTTCGTGAGCGGTGGCGCCCGGCTTGAGCACCACGAACGCCTTCACGGCCTCGCCGGTGTGCGGGTGCGGCACGCCGACCACGCCCACCTCGAGCACGTCGGGGTGCTCCATCAGCACCTCTTCCACCTCGGCCGGGTAGACGTTGAAGCCACTGACGATCACGAGATCCTTGGCACGATCGACCAGGTACAGGTAGCCGTCGTCGTCGACCACGGCGATGTCGCCGGTGCGCAGCCAACCGTCGGCGGTGAGCACACGAGCCGTGGCCTCCGGCTCGTCGAGATAGCCCTTGAACACGTTGGGGCCCTTCACCCAGATCTCGCCGGAGTCGCCTTCCAGCGCGTCGTCGCCGTTCTCGTCGACCAGGCGCACCTGCATGCCGGCCAGCACCTTGCCCACCGAACCGACCTTCGGTGTCAGCCCCGCCGACGAGGTGACCACCGGCGAGGCCTCGGTGAGGCCGTAGCCCTCACGCAAGATGAGTCCGAAGCGCTGCTGCAAGTGCCGGGTCGCCTCCTCTGGCATCTTCGCTGCGCCGGTGAGTGCCAGACGCACGGTGGCGAAGCTGTCGGCCGGCGCATCGTCGAAGTGGCTGAACGCCAACCACAGCGGCGGAGCGCCCGGTATCACGGTGATGCCGCGCTCGGTGATGGTCTCGAGCGCGGTGAACGGGTCGAAGCGTTGCACCAGTACCACCGTGGCCCCCCGCGCCAGCGTGAGGCCGAGCACCACGTTGAGGCCGAAGATGTGGAACACCGGCAGCACCCCGAAGACCACGTCGTGTTCGTTGATGCCATCGGTGCTGCGGCCCTGTTCGAGGTTGGCCATCAGGTTGCCATGGCTGAGCATCGCTGCACGCGGCGACCCGGCGGTGCCGGAGGTGAAGATGAGCGCGGCGAGGTCGTCGTCGTCGACCTCGATGACCGCCACCTGCTCGGTACCGAGCAGATCGTCGAACGCGGAGTCGGCCCCCGGCACGGTGCCGGTCTCGGTGGCGACCACGTGCTCGACGGTGGGCAGGTGCACGCGGTCGATCTGTGCCCACGCGTGCGCCGCCAGCGGCTCGACCACCACCACCTTGGCACCGACCGTGCGCACCTCACGCTCGATCTCGGGCGCCGGGCTGGCCGGGTTCAGCGGCACGGTGACCGCACCGAGACCGAGCGCGGCCAGGTACACGTCCACGAAGTAGCGACCGTTGCTGCACAGCAGCACGACACGGTCGCCCTTGCCGACGCCCAGCTTGGCCAGACCACCGCGCACGTGAGCCACCTGGTCACGCAACGTGCCGTAGGTGGTTGGCCGACCGCGGCTGATGATGGCCACCTTGTCGGCGGGATGCGGATCGATGATGTGCGCCAGATTCATGTGATGCCCAGCCCCCTCTTGCGCTTCGCGCTGCGATGTTACTCACCGGTTACCGGGTCGTGCGCGGTCGGGTCACAATCAGCGGAGGAACCACGCCCGCTGGAGCAGCGTGTTGCGTGCCGCTCGCTGCCGGCAGCCGGTGATCACCCGGGCAGCAGCGCGGTCAGAGCCGCAGCAGGGAGAGGATGCCGGCAGTGAGGATGCCGAGCAGCAGCAAGCCGAGGGTGAGAGTGGTCGCAGGGCGCATACCGCCACGCTACCGGGGGTTCCTGAGCCCACCGGCGTGCGGCACGCGGCACGCCGGCCGCTCAGGCAGAAGGGCGCATGGCCACGGGCACGCTGACAGCCGGGCCGTTGTCGCCATCGGCCAACGGCCGCAGCGTGACCTGGTCGGCTGCGGCGAGCGCCAGCTCGTCGGCCGCCGAGCGACGATCGAGCGCCAGCGTGAGCAGGCCGTAGCCATCGACGACGAGGCCCACCGACCCTGGGCCGAGGCCGCCGGCGCCGGGCACGCGTTGCGCGACGCGAGTGATGTCGCCGGCACTCACCTGCAACCGCACCCCCTCGGCCGACCCCCACGGCGCCACGTCGTCGAGGCCGATGTTGAGCTGGCAGTTGCCGGCATGATCGATCCACAACACTTCGGCGTGCACCCCACCACCATCCGCTTCACGCGGTAACGGCACCACACCGGGCAGGATGGCGTCGGCATCGACGGGCGTGCCCAGCTCGGCGAGATCCACGCCGTTGCACAGGTGCGCGGCGACCGCGGCGAACACATCGCGGCTGGGCACGGGCACGCCAGGGCTTGCCAGCTGGAAGTCGGCGTTGTCGAGGACGACGGCACGCCCGGCGCCGCCCGCCATCGACACGGCCGACGCGAGCAACCCGTTGTCGGGGCCGATGACCACGCCTTCGCCGCCGGCCACCTCGATGGCCACTGCACGGCGCTCGCCGGCAGCCACCACTGCCATCACCACGCCCGACGGCACGTAGCCGATGGCGCGAGCCAACGCAAGACTGCCGGCACGCACGTCGTAGGGCGGGATCGCATGCGTGAGGTCGACCACCACCGCGTGCGGGGCCAGATCGCGCACGATCGCCTTCGCCACCCCGACGTGCTCGTCGGTGAGGCCGAGATCGCTGAGGAACGAGATGGTGTCGTAGCGCCGGCCCATGAGCAATCACGCTACCTGCGGGAAAAAACGTAGAGGGCCGATGCCAACCCCCCGATGGCACCAGCCCTCTGCGGCGCAGCCCTTGCGGGGCGCGACACCCGTGTGACGAATCACTCGGTCGGTCTCTCGACCGAGGCGAACAATAGGCACACAACAGGTGATGAGAAAAGAGTCACAGCAAGATTTCTTTCGCGGAGGTGAACCTTGCGCGAACAACGGCCGAACGCTGCCGGCCGGTGGGATCAGTGCTTGCCCAGCTCAGCGCTGCGCGCGGTGGCAGCCATGACGGCTTCCAGGAAGGCGGAACGCACCGCGTGCTCTTCGAGAGCTCGCACGCCGGCGGCAGTGGTTCCGCCTGGCGAGGTGACCATCGCACGCAGCTGTGCCGGGTCGCCGCGCTGCTGGAGCAGTGCCGCTGAACCGACGAACAACTGACCGACCAGGGCCTCGCTGTTGGCCCGGCTGAGCCCGGCGAGCACACCGGCGTCGATGAGCGCTTCGGCGACCAGGAACAGGTACGCCGGCCCGCTGCCGGCCAGCCCGGTGACGGCATCGAGCTGCGACTCGGGCACGCGCACCACACTGCCCACCGACCCGAGGATGCTCTCGGCCCACGCCAGGTCGGCATCGCCGGCGGTGAGCCCACCGCAGATGGCGGCAGCACCTTGGCCCACCAGCGCAGGGGTGTTGGGCATCGCGCGTACGACAGCCACCTCGGGGCCGGCCGCGTCTTGCAGCGCCGCAATGGCGATGCCGGCGGCGATGCTGAGCAACCTGGTGGCCCCGGCGTTCGCGGCCGCGCCACATGCGGCCGCCACGTCGTAGGGCTTCACCGCGATCAGCGCGGCCTGGCACGGGGGCACCTCGGCGACGACGGCGAGCCGCCCCTTTTTCTGCAGGAGGACCAGCGCGCTGGCGACAAGCGGATCGGCGCCGTGCGTCAGCTCGACGAGGACGCGGTGCTTGGCGTCGTCGCCGACCTGCGGGTCGGCGAGAACGTCGGTGACGAGCCAGGCCACGCGCTCGTCCAGCACGCGCTCGCGGCGCGGGGCCGGCGCCTCGAAAAACGCTGTAATCGCCACCCCCAATGCCTGCGCGGCGCGGTGCAATGTACCAACGCTGGGAGAAATCTTGCCGTTTTCAATCAAGCTCAAGGTGTTGGCGGCCAGGCCGCTTGCTTCTGCCAGCGCGCGAATCGACCAGCCGCTTTCGATGCGCAATTGGCGCACGCGTTGGCCCACATAGCTTTCCTGCGAGGGCGCAGCAGACGCGGCGGAGGAATTATCGGGCTGGTGCTGTGCATTGTCCATAGCGTTTCCTTCGGTATAAAAAAGATCTCACAAAATCTTATTGT
>ERZ1026800.2059-NODE-2059-length-11622-cov-3.013745_pt1 | contig 11622 bp, 12 predicted proteins | sample MGYA00520873_ERZ1026800 | MGnify/ENA primary metagenome ERZ1026800 (study PRJEB33270, sample SAMEA104284475) | anaerobic digester metagenome | biome: Anaerobic digester microbiome; feature: mesophilic sludge digester; material: Anaerobic digester biomass...
TCGTCGGCAGCCTCAGACGTCTACAAGAGACAGACTTAGCGCGGACAAAGACAACCTCTACGGCGTGGCCTGCTGCCTGGCCCAGGGTGACGCTGGGGACTGGAGCGGCTACGCCCTGCTGATCAGCGGCGACGGGCACTACGGCATCGCCGACCTGTCGCACGGCAGCCTGGGCTTCCTGCGCGAGCGCGACTTCCTGCTGCGCTATGCCCTGCTGGGAGGCTGGATCGCCGTCGGCGCCCTGGCCACCTGGACATTGGCACGTTGGCAACAAACGGCGCGCAGCCTCGACGCGGCCCTGGCCCGCCAAGAGAGCGACCTGGCGCAGAAAACCAACGTCCTGCAACGCACTGCTACCGACCTGGGCAAACGCGTGCTGGAACTGCGCACCCTGCAAGAGGTCATGAAATCGCTGACCTCCACCCTGCGCCTGGAAGAAGTGCTGCAGGTGATCGTGGGGCGCCTGGCCAATTTGCTCGGCGCCAGTCATTGCGCCGTGGCCGTGCTCGACCCGGAGGGCCGGCGCCTGCTCGGCAGCATCGCCACCGAGGGCGGTCAAGCCACGGCCGAGCCGTTCGTCATCCTGCTGGCTGATGAGCCGGCCACCGCCGCGGCGTTGTCCGACGAACAGCCAGTCATGCTCAGCGATACCGCCGACAGCCGGTCGGCCGGTCAGCAGCAGTTATTCCAGCGCTGGGGCATGCGCTCCTGCCTGGTGATTCCGCTGCTGGCACGCCAACGCGCCATCGGTGCGCTCTACCTGGGCGATACGCGCCCCCACATCACCTTTGGCGAGCCGGAGCGTCAGCTTGGCCTCTCCTTTGCCTACTTCGCCGCCACCGCCATTGAAAACGCACAGCTCTACCAGGAAGCCTGGGAAAAAAGCAGCGAACTGGAGGCGGTCGTGGTCGGCATCGGCGACGGTGATGTAGGTGGTCCACCACGGTGGCGTCTCGGTGTTCTGCTGCGGCCCGAGCCCGGCGACGGGCCTGCCGTGCAGCATGCACATGCGGTAACCGCCGGCCTCGGGCGGGCCTTCGTCGATCTCCCATCCGAACAGGCCGCTGTAGAACGTGGCGGCGGCAACGGGATCAGGGGTGCCGAGATCGACCCACGAGGGCGTTCCCGGCGCGTAGGAAGTGCGTTCGCTCATGACTGGATTGTCCTCTCGGCGGCGCTGCAGTTCAACCCCTCAACGGAGGAGGCGGGCGTCAGCCATGGAGGAAGGCGTCGCCGCTGTCCTTCAGCTCGCGCCGCTCAGTGGCGATGCCGGGGCGCTCCGGTTGCTCCACGCTGTCGGTGAACGGTGTGATCGTGACCGAGGTGATCGTCAGCTCGCCGGCGGTGCGGCGCACGTCGCGCCACATCGCGGTGATCGACTGGGCACGCTGGCCGTCGCTGTCGCCGAGCGGGCGGAAGGTGACGGCCAGCGGCCGCTCGGGGCCCTGTTCGCCGGCGCGTTGAAGACCGGCCTCCACATCGCTTCGCATCGCGAGACCGACGACGGTGCATGCACCATCGAGGTCGGCCAGCTGCTTGTCGGCGCGGCCCGGGATGCGCACGACGCCATCCCGCATGCCGCCGAGCCACAGGCCCCACCGCAGCTGATCGCGCCGGTGGGCCTCCTGCGCTGCGGCCTCGCTGCCGTCTGCCGGCCGTTCGATGGTGACATCCAGCGAGGTCGCAACCGGCGGCCCGATGCGCAGCAGGCGCCACGCGTCGCGCCAGGCCACGACCAGCGTGTGCATCAGCTCACCGTGCCGTCGCGGGTCGTCGGGGACGAGTCGCTGCGCCATCGCGTACGGCGCCTCGAACGGCACCCAGCCGGCGGCCACCTCGCCCAGCTGCTCCGCCACCAGCTCCACCCACCGAGGCCACCAGTGGCCGGCCGTGCGGTCGTCGGTGAACCCGCCGTCGTTGTCGAACCACTTCGGAATCGCCGGTTGCAGCAGCCGGAACCAGGGTTGTAGGCCCAGGCCGCGCGCGGCGAGCGCCGCCGCGTGCACCTGTTCGAACACGTCGCCGTCGTAGGCGCCTGCCTTCGGTTGGGCGAGTGCCCAGGGCACGTCGAGCCGAACCTCTTGCAGGCCGAGCTCGGCGGCATAGGCGAGGTCGTCAGCCAGCCGACTCCCTGCAGAGGTGAGTGTCGCCCCACGAGCGATCGACGGGAGAGGAGGAGGCGTGGCCGGGGTCAGGCCAGGAATGGGCTGCGCGTCCACAACTCGGCGGTGTCGGTGCTGGACGCCATCTTCGGCTGGCCGCTGAGCTCGACCACGCTGATCGGGCCGGGGAAGCCGCGCAGTTCGAGGTCGCCATGCACCGCTGTGACCACGCCTTCGGGCAGCCGCTCGATCTGCATGGTGGGCAGCAGCACTTCGAACGGGCCGGCCGCATCACACAGCCGAGAGGCCATGTTGACCGCCGAGCCGATGTAGTCGTCGCCTTCGAACAGCAGCGCGTGGCCGGTGGCGATGCCCACGCGCAAGGCGAGCGGCGCGCACACTTCGGCGGAGCGATGTTCCAGCTCGAGCGCGAACGCGATGCACGCGCTCTGCTCGACGGCCACGATCATGCAACCATCGCCCAGCCACTTGGCGATGCGCACGCCGCGCTCGCTGGCGACCTCACGGGTGATGGTGCGAAACGCGCCGAGCAGGCGTCCGGCGGCATCGTCGCCGAAGGCTGCGGTGTAGTTCGTGAACCCGGACAGGTCGACGAACGCGAACGTTCGGGGAACGCGCATCAGGGTCACTATAACGGCACGCGCGGACTTCGTGAAGGCTTTCACAAGCGTTCATGCTCTGTTTTGTGTCAAGACTCGGAACTCACAGGTGCAGGCCACGGCCCGACAGCCTTTCCGTAAAGCGTTGTAGGGTTCGGGGATGGGGAGTCGGTTCACGTACTCACGATGGGACGGCACGCAGAAGGGGTTCGATCTCGATGCCGAGGGGCTGTTCGGCGAGCTCACCGACGACCTGCTCTACCACGGTGACGTGAACGCTGCGCTGCGGCGGATGATGCAGGAGGGCATGCGCGATCGCAACGGCGATCGTGTGCAGGGCCTGCGCGAGCTGATGGAGAAGCTGCGCCAGCAGCGACAGGACACGCTGGACCAGTTCGACCTCGGTGGGGTCTACGACGAGATCGCCAGCGAGTTGAACGACATCGTCGACGAGGAGCGGCACGCCGTCGAGCAGGCCACCGATGCGGCCGAACGCAGCGGCGACGAGCGTCGGGCGAACACCGCTCGCGATGCCGCGGCCGAGCGCAACTTCCGGCTCGACATGCTGCCCAACGACCTCGCCGGCAAGGTGCGCGAGCTGAGCGCGTACGACTTCGAGAGCGGTGAGGCACAGCAGCGGTTCGAGCAGCTGATGGAGAAGCTGAAGCAACAGCTGACGCAGCAGATGGTCGACAAGATGTCGGGGGCGATGCAGAACATGTCACCACAGGACATGGCCCGCATGAAGGACATGATGGCGTCGCTCAACGACCTCATCGAGCAGCGCCAAGCCGGCGCCCACCCCGACGACGAGCAGCAGGCGTTCGAGCAGTTCATGCAGCAGTTCGGCGACTTCTTCCCGGAGAACCCGCAGAACCTCGACGAGTTGCTGCAACAGATGGCGCAGCGCATGGCAGCGATGCAAGCGATGATGAACTCGATGACGCCCGAGCAACGCGCGCAGCTGCAACAGCTGAGCGACCAGTTGCTGGACGACATGGATCTGCGCTGGCAGATGGACCAGCTGGGCCGCAACCTGCAGGGCATGTTCCCGCAGGAAGGTTGGGGGCAGAGCTACGAGTTCCAGGGTGACGAAGGCATGGGCATGGGGCAGGCGATGCAGACCATGCAAGAGCTGGGCGACCTCGACCAGTTGGAGAACCTGTTGCGCAACGCCACCAACCCGGGAGCGCTGGCCGAGGCCGACATGAACCGGGTGCGCGAGCTGATGGGCGACGACGCGGCCAACTCACTGGAGAAGCTGGCGCAGCTCACCAAGATGCTCGAGGACTCGGGCCTGATCCAGCAGAAGGAGGGCAAGCTCGAGCTGACACCGAAGGGCCTTCGCAAGATCGGCAACAACGCGTTGCGCGACCTGTTCAGCAAACTGGCCAAGGACAAGATGGGCCAGCACCAGATGGACAACCTGGGCCAGGGCCACGAACGCACCTACGAGACCAAGCAGTACGAGTTCGGCGACCCGTTCAACCTCGATCTGCATCGCACCATCCGCAACGCCATTCGTCGCAACGGTGCCCAGACCCCCGTGCAGCTGACGCCGGAAGACTTCGAGATCGAGCGCACCGAACACGTCACCCGCTCGTCGACCGTCTTGATGCTCGACCTCTCGATGAGCATGCCGATGCGCGACAACTTCCTGCCGGCGAAGAAGGTGGCGATGGCGTTGCACTCGCTGATCACCTCGCAGTTCCCACGCGACTACATGGGCCTGGTGGGCTTCAGTGAGACGGCGTACGAGCTCACCGCCGCGCAGCTGCCCGAGGTGAGCTGGGACTTCGCCTACGGCACGAACATGCACCACGGGTTCACGCTGGCCCGCAAGATGCTGGCGCGCCAGACGGGTACGAAGCAGATCATCATGATCACCGATGGCGAGCCCACCGCCCACATCACGCCGCGAGGCGATGTGTTCTTCAACTACCCGCCCGTGCAGGAGACCGTCGAGGCAACGCTGCGGGAAGTGGTGCGCTGCACTCGCGACGGGATTCGCATCAACACGTTCATGCTCGACGCGGACTACGGCCTGCGCTCGTTCATCGAGAAGCTGTCGTCCATCAACCGCGGTCGCGCGTTCTTCACCAATCACGAGAACCTCGGCGACTACGTGCTGGTCGACTTCATCGAGCACAAGAAGCAACTGGCCCGCGGTCGCGGCAATCGCCGCGCCGGCTGAGCGCAGGCCGCGCAGTTCGCGCGAAAAGCCTCGTCAGACAATATTCGAAATCCCCCCTTGCGCGAAGGTGATGTGATAGGGGAGAATGACGCCCATGTAATTACAGGGGTGTCGCGGGCGGCACCACTGCTGAGGCCTGAAGCGCAGGGAGGCCAGCCCAGATGCACATCGAAGTCACTTCTGAACCCCAAGCCAATTGGCAGGACCAAGCCAACTGTCTCGGTGTCGACCCCGATCTCTTCTTTCCCGAGCGTGGTGCATCCACCCGCGAGGCCAAGGAAGTCTGTCGTGGTTGCACCGTGCGGCTCGACTGCTTGGAGTACGCACTCGTCAATGGCGAGAAGTTCGGCATCTGGGGCGGGCTGTCCGAGCGCGAGCGCCGTCGCCTCCGTCGCCAGCGTTCGCAGGCCGCGCGCCGTACTGCTTGAGCCGAAATCGCATGCTCGCGGGCGACTAGGTATCGCCACGAGTCGGTGCTACCCTCGCTGACATGTTCCTGTTCTTGGACCCCCCTGAGATTGTTCTCGTTCTCGTCGTCGTTCTCGTGCTGTTCGGTGGCTCGCAGTTGCCGAAGCTCGCCAAGAACCTCGGCAAGGCACAGAAGGAGTTCAAGGACGGTCTGGCCGATGGCCAGAAGGAGGCCGACAAGGCCAAGGAAGCCGAGAAGGCGAAGGAAACAGCCAAGGCTGCTGAAGACGCCGACAGCTGAAGTTCGCAGGCAGGGCGCCGGTCACCATTCATGGTGCCGGCGCTCTTTCGCGTCGTGGGGGCCCGTGCGAGTACTGCGTCAGGCGTCGACGCGGCGACGCTTGAGGATGCGACGCCGCTCGCGCTCACTGGCGCCGCCCCACACGCCGTGCTCGATGCGGTGCTCGAGCGCGTGCTCGAGGCAGGTGTCGAGCACTGGGCAACCGTTGCAGATCTTGCGGGCACGATCGACGCCCACGCCGTCGCTGGGGAAGAACGTCGCCGGCGGGTAGTTGCGGCAGTTGCCCTGGCTCATCCACACCGACGTGGCGTCGTTGTCGGTGAGCGGGAAGTTGGTGTTCATGCGCGTCTCCTTGTGCACCGCGAGGGGGGTCGCGGTTCGATTGGTGCGCCCGCACGAAAGCCCAGAAACCCGGAGTATCGCACCAGCGCTGTAGAGAGAGACGCCACAGCGACCGGTTTGGTTCCCCGGATCGAGAAAATGTTTACCACGTTCGCTCGCCGAATCGGGCGCGGTCGGCCGTTTCCAGCCTGGCCGGGCCGGTCGGGCCTGCCGCTACACTTCCGGAGCCGTCTCGCCGTACCACGGCCAGTTCTCACACCGGCAGGAGCATCACCATGACCGACATCGCCATCGAGCCGCCGCGGGCCCACGCACGCATCGTGTACCTCGGGCCGGTGTCGCCCCACTGGGAGATCTACTTCGACCACGGTGACCGCACCGTGATCGACGAGTTCCGGGCGCGCGCCCTGGCCCGCTTGGTGCTGCTGCCTCGCGACGACCCGCAGTTCCGTCGCAACCGCGAGCGCATCGTGCGTGATGCCGAGCGCGAGCGCATCAGCCTCGAGTGGGATCTGGGCCACGGCATCGAGAGCTGACACCGGCGGCCGGCGGCAGTCGAAGCGCGTTCATTTGCTGTTCACCCGCTGAATCGTGGCGCGCTCGGTAATGTCGTCGCATGTCGCGACGCCTGCTGAACCGTGAACTGAGTTGGTTGGCGTTCAACCGGCGTGTGCTGTCGCTGGCGGAAGAGGCCGGTGTGCCGTTGCTCGAGCGGCTCAAGTTCTGTGCCATCTGCTCGGCGAACCTCGACGAGTTCTTCCAGGTGCGCGTTGCCGCGTTGAAGGATCAGGTCGCGGCCGGCGTCACGCAGCCGGCGTACGACGGATTGTCGCCGCAGGCGCAGCTCACCGAGATCGGCACCACCGCCGATCGCTTCGTCGTCGACCAGGAGACCGTGCTCGACCACCTGCTGAGCGAGCTGGCGCCGCACGGCGTGCAACTCGTCGACTGGTCGGCACTCGATGCTCGCGACCACCAGTACCTGGTGTCGATCTTCGAGCAGCGCATGTTCCCAGTGCTCACGCCGCTGGCCGTCGACCCGGCGCACCCGTTCCCCTACATCTCCAACCTGGCACTCAGCCTGGCGGCGATGATCAGCGATCCCGACACCGGCGAGCGCCGGTTCGCGCGGGTGAAGGTACCCAACGTCTTCCCTCGTCTAGTGGCGCTGCCCGACGGCATGCGGTTCGTGCCGGTCGAGCAGATCATCGCGGCGCAGCTGCACTCGCTGTTCGTGGGCATGGTGGTGGAGGAGCACGCGGTCTTCCGCGTCACCCGCAACGCCGACCTCACCCTCGAAGAGGAGGAAGCCGACGACCTGCTGGCCAAGGTGGAGATGGAGCTGCGTCGCCGTCGCTTCGGGCGAGCGGTCCGGCTGGAGGTGCAGCAGGGCATCAGCGAGGAGATGCTGGAGCTGCTGGTGCGCGAGCTCGACCTGGAGATGGCCGACGTCACCGTGCATCGCAAGCTGCTCGATCTCACCTGCTTGTTCCAGGTGCACGGCCTCGAGCTACCGGCGCTGAAAGACCCTGCGTGGCCGCCGGTCACCGCCGGCCGCATCCTGCGAGCGGAGGCGCAGGACCGCAGCATCTTCTCCGTCATCCGTGAGCGGGCGCTGATGGTGCATCACCCGTACGAGAGCTTTGCCAGCAGCGTGGAGAACTTCATCGCGCAGGCGGCCGACGATCCGAAGGTGCAGAGCATCAAGATGACGCTGTACCGCGCCGGCGGCGACAGCCCCATTGCCCGCAGCCTGATGCGCGCCGCCGAACGCGGGGTGCAGGTGGCGGTGCTGGTGGAGCTGAAGGCTCGCTTCGACGAAGCCACCAACGTTGGTTGGGCGAGGGCGCTGGAGCGCGCTGGTGTGCACGTGGTGTACGGCTTGGTGGGCCTGAAGACCCACGCGAAGACCACCCTGGTCGTACGCCAGGACGACGATGGCCTGCGCCGCTACTGCCACATCGGCACCGGCAACTACAACTCGAAGACGGCCCGCCTGTACGAAGACGTCGGGTTCCTCACCGCCGACGAAGCGGTGGGCGCCGACGTCACGCAGCTGTTCAACCACCTCACCGGCTACAGCCGCGCCGTCGAGTTCCAGTCGCTCGTCGTCGCTCCACGCGACATGCGCAACCAGCTGGTCGATCTGATCGAGCACGAGATGTCATTCGGTGCCGAGGGCCGCATCACCGCCAAGATGAACTCCATCGCCGACCCGCAGATGATCGACGCGCTCTACCGCGCCAGCGCGGCCGGCGTGCAGATCGACCTGTTGGTGCGCGGGCTGTGCTGCCTGCGCCCGGGGCAGCCCGGCCTCAGCGAGAACATTCGGGTGCGAAGCATCCTCGGTCGCTACCTCGAGCATTCACGTGTGGTGCGCTTCGAGCACGGTGAAGGCGACAGCCCGCTGTTCCTCATCGGCAGCGCCGACTGGATGGGCCGCAACCTCGACGGACGAGTCGAGGTGGCCGTGCCGGTCACGCACCCCAAGCACCGCGACTGGCTCGATCAGGTCTTCGCGTTCGATCTGGCCGACGACATCGTTCGTCACGAGCTGGATGCCGAGGGTGTGTGGCACCGTTGCGGGCCGGCCGCGTTCGGCGACGGCGATGCGCAAGAACGCTTCTATCGCTGGGTCAACGACCGCCAGAAGGCCTGACTTCACGTCGACGTGGTGTGCTGTTCACCCGTCGTTCATGCACGAGCGGGAAACGTGTCACCTGACTTCCTTACGGTTCGAGTGGTTGATACCCCGATCACAGGAGAACATCACGTGAACAACACCAAACGGCGATTCGTACTCGCCGGCATCATCTCGCTCTCCCTCGTCGCCACCGCGTGCGGTTCGGACGAGGGTGCCAGCGAGGCAACCGACGCTCCCACCACCGTGGCAGCTGCCGAAACCACTGTTGCGCCCGAAGCGGGCGAGACCACCACCGTCGCCCCCGACACCACCATGGCGTCGGAGATGGTCGGAGGCGAAGTGTTCGTCACCGGTTCGTCCACCGTCGAGCCGATCTCGGTGCGGGTCGCCGAACTGGCCGACGAGATGAGCGGCGGCGCACTCGCCGTCACCGTCGAAGGCCCCGGCACCGGCGACGGATTCCAGAAGTTCTGCGCCGGTGAAGCGGATGTCTCCGATGCATCTCGTCCGATCAAGGACGAAGAAGCTGCGCTGTGTGCGGAAGCCGGCGTCGAGTACGTGGAGATCGAAGTGGCGATCGACGGCCTGACGGTTGCCACCAGCCCCAACAACACCGCCGTCGAGTGCCTCGACGTGCCGGCGCTGTACGCGCTGATCGGTCCCGAGGCGGAAGGCTTCGCCAACTGGAGCGATGCCAACGCACTGGCAACCGAAGTCGGCTCGGCGTTCACTGCGCTGCCCGACGCCCCGCTGGTCGTCACCGGCCCCGGCCCGGAGAGCGGCACCTATGACACGTTCGTCGAGTTCGCCATCAAGAAGCTCGCCGAAGAGCGTGGGGTCGATGACACCGCCCGCGCCGACTACACGCAGAGCCCCAATGACAACGTCATCGTCGAAGGCATCGAAGCCAGCGACACCAGCCTCGGCTGGGTTGGCTATGCGTTCTACGCCGCCGAGCAGGACCGGATGAAGGCCCTGGGCATCGACACCGGCGACGGTTGCGTGGTGCCCTCCGAGGAGACCATCGCCGATGGCACCTACGGTTTCAGCCGCTCGCTCTACATCTACGTCAGCACCACCGCTCTCGCCGAGAACCCGGCCGTCGGTGAGTACGTCGACGTGTACCTCAGCGAAGCCGGCCTCGCCATGGTGGGCGACGCAGGCTACGTGAGCCTGCCCGCCGACCGTCAGGAAGCCGCCGCGGCTGCCTGGGCCGGAGCCAAGGGCTGATCAGTCCCCCACCTAGGATCGGGGCCGAGCTTCGGCTCGGCCCCATCCTCGGGAGACGGTTTTCGATCCATGAGTTCCTCCAGCGTGACGTCACAGTTCACCATCGGCGATCTGCGCGGCAATCCCCGCCGCATTCGCAAAGAGCGCGGCATGCGCTTGTTGCTCCTCGTCGCCGCTGCCACGTCCATCGTGATCAGCGCGCTCATCGTCTACACGCTGTTCAAGGAGGCGTGGCACTTCCTCGTGCTGCTCTCCGATGAGTCGGGTCTGGGCGCCTTGATCGACGACGGCGCGAACCCCGGCTGGTACCCACGCAACGGGCGGTTCGACCTCCCCACCATCGTCATCGGCACCGTGCTCGTCTCGTTGGTGTCGATCGTGGTCGCCGCTCCGCTCGGTCTCGGTGCTGCGGTGTTCCTGAGCGAGTACGCCTCGCCCCGCACACGCAAGTGGCTGAAGCCGATCCTCGAGGTGCTGGCCGGCGTGCCCAGCGTGGTGTTCGGCTTCTTCGCGCTGCGAGTACTGGGGCCCGACCTCATCCAGCCGCTGTTCAACACCTCGCAGACGACGAGCTTGCTGGTGACGGGTGTTGCCATCGGCTTTCTCGTCACCCCGCTGATGGCAAGCATCTCCGAGGATGCGTTGCGGGCGGTGCCCACGTCGCTGCGTGAGGCCAGCACCGGCCTCGGCGCCCGCAAGTCGAACACCGTCCTCAAGGTCGTGCTGCCGGCGGCCGTGTCGGGCATCGTCGCCGCACTCATCATCTCCGTCTCCCGTGCTGTCGGCGAGACGATGGTCGCTGCGCTCGCGTCGGGCCGGCTCGGCCAGTCGCCGCGCACGCTCGATGTGCGCGACCCCGGACTGACGATGACAGCAGCGATGGCACAAGTGGCAACGGGCAGCGACCAGGTGGTCGGCTCCGGGCCCGTCTTCCAGAGCCTCTTCTTCGTCGGTGCGTTGCTGTTCTTGATGACGCTCGCCCTGAACATGATCGCGAACCGCATCGTCGGCCGCTTTCGGAACAAGTACTAGGAACCATCGTGGCTGTCACTGCATCCATACGCGACTCCAGCAGCAACGCAGTCCGCGCCGCGCTCACGGGCGGCAAGCGCGATGTGCGCGGCATGCTCTTCGCTCTCACGCTCCTCCTGTGCCTGCTCGGCGCACTGCTCGTGCTGACGGTGCTGATGTGGGACGTCATCGCGCAAGCGATCCCCGTCTTCCAGAAGCGAAGCACCGGGTTCCTCACCAACGACTTGAACTCCAGCCCCGACAAGGCCGGCGTCAGCCAGGGCATCTGGGGCTCGCTGATGATCGCGATGTTCGTGGTGCTGCTCGCCTTCCCTGTGGGCATTGCCGCCGGCGTCTACCTCGAGGAGTACGCCAAGCCCAGCAGGTTCAACGCGTTCATCCGGCTCAACATCCGCAACCTGGCCGGCGTGCCGCTCCGCACCTTTACCTGGATGTTGAGTCAATGAAACGGTCAACAGCAAAGGCAGTCGGAGCGTTGCTGGCCGGCGCGCTCTTGCTGGTAGCATGCAGCCAAGGGACGGTGCCGCAACCCGCTGCGGCGCCATCCCCTACGCCCAGCAGCCTAAGCGGACCCAAGCCCTCCTCAGGTATGGCCCACATGATGGCCTCGCTGCCGGGCGAGAACGTTCCCGCCGCTGCGGTCACCGAAGGCAACCAGCCCCTGGCCAGTCGCGACGAAAACGGCGTCAAGGTCTTTGAGGGCTGCCGCTTCTGCGCTTCTGACGCGTCCGTGGGCCTTCCGCAGTAGA
>ERZ1026800.2062-NODE-2062-length-11602-cov-1.904314_pt1 | contig 11602 bp, 7 predicted proteins | sample MGYA00520873_ERZ1026800 | MGnify/ENA primary metagenome ERZ1026800 (study PRJEB33270, sample SAMEA104284475) | anaerobic digester metagenome | biome: Anaerobic digester microbiome; feature: mesophilic sludge digester; material: Anaerobic digester biomass | place...
GCACCAGCCGCTTGTTGACCTGACAGCTGACGCACCACGCGGCGGTGAAGTCGACGAACACCGGCCGGCCCTGCGCGGCAAAGCGCGCCAGCTCGGTTTCGTCGTAGGGCCGCCACACGCCATCGGCCGCTTTCGCGGTTGGCGCGGTTGGCGCGGTTGGCGCGGTTGGCGCGGTTGGCGCGGTGGCGCGGTTGGCGGCGTGGTCCGCGTTGTCGGCCGCAGGCGCCGATTCGCTGGGCCAGCCCCACACCAGCAGCGCCGCCAGCGCCAGCGCCGCCACGCCCTTGCCGAGCAGGCTGCGCGCCGCGCCGCCCGTCCCCAAGCCGCATTCACCATCGCGGACCGTTTGATGGGAGCCGCCGTTTAGGATTCACATGGGCTCAAGCGCGTGGAGGTTCTCGAGGGCTTCGGGCATGCCCGGGGCAAGCTTGAGGGCGCGCTCGAAGCAGGTCCGCGCTCTGTCTGTCCGCCCGAGGGAGTGCGAGACCACGCCGAGACCGTTGTGAAGCAGCGGATCATCGGGATCGAGCTTCAATGCGGCGAGGAAATGCGCTGCGGCACGCTCCACGCCGCCTGACGCGAACGCCTGTTCGCCAGCCTCGCGCAGCCGGTGGGCTTCAAGACGGTGTCGCAGTTCCTCGAGCGTGGGCGTGAGCGCGCAGCCGTGTTCGAGCTGGGCTCGTGCGGCTCTGAAATCGCCGAGCCGGTCGCAGACGCGCGCCAGGTACAACCGGGCCATTACGGCCCCGGGCAGGGCCTCCACCACGGTCTCGAGCCGCTGCCGGGCCTCATCGAGTTGCCCCAACCGGCACGCAATCGCCCCCAATGCCGTCACGACATGGGGCGCGGCCATGCCCGCGTTGGTCAAAGCCCAGCACGTAGAGGCCTTCAGATACGAGCGCTTGCGCGACGTGCCCGTAGCGGCTGCAGTGCTCTCCCAGCCCATGCACCAGCACCACCGCCGCACGGGATGCCTGCGGGTCTCCCCAGGTGCGGGCGAAAAGCGCTAAGCCGTCGTTGGTGGAGAGGGTAAACTCACTTTGGGGGATGAGATTGATTGTCATCATAAAGCTCCTTTTGATACATTATAAATCACGTGCTCCCTGAGGAAGCGCTCCGCGGTCTGGTAATAGTCGACCAGCGTCTCAGCCTTGCGGAAGCCGTGCCCCTCGCTCTCATACAACCTGTACATGTGCGGCAGCGGTTAGCCCTCAGGCGCTCCACAATGCGCTTGGAGTATCTTCGGTGGGTCGCAGTATCCATTATCGACCGGCTCAGAGGTGATGGGGAAATGCTATATGCCAAATGGGTTTTTGCTGCTTGCCATGGGAAGGTTTAATTAGGTACGTCTACATCACAATTGATGGATTTATGGGTATCATGGAATTCCCCACAAACGGATTGTGCCATCACCAGACCATGATGCCAACATAATTCCACCCATTGTAAAAGCTACGCTTTGTACCCAACTGGTATGTCCTTCTAATGTACCTAGAACGCTGCCATCAGCAACTTGCCATAGACGGATGGTGTTGTCATTTGATCCCGAGGATAGAATTTTGCCATCTGGTGAGAAAGCCACACTATTGACATTGTCAGCATGTCCTTCTAAGATATGCAGCAAGCTGCCATCAGCGACTCGCCACAAGGCAATGGTGCTATCACCTGAACCCGAGGCTAAAACATGTCCATCGGGTGAAAAAGTTACACTCTCAACCCGATCAGTATGTCCTTCTAAGGTGTGCAGCAAGCTGCCATCAGCGACGCGCCATAGACGGATAGTGTTATCATACGACCCAGAAGCTAGGATCTGACCATCAGGTGAAAAAGTTACACTCGCGATCCGATTAGCGTTCCCTTCTAAGGTATGTATCAAGCTGCCATCAGCGACCTGCCACAAGGCGATCGTGCCATCATATGAACCCGAGGCTAAGATTTTTCCATCCGGTGAAAAAGCCACACTTTGTACCCAATAATTATGACCTTCTAAGTTTTGCAGCAAGCTGCCATCAGAGACCTGCCACAGGAGAACGGTGTCGTCAGATGAACCAGAGGCCAAAACATGACCATCTGGAGAGAAGGCAAGGCAATTGATTCTATCGATGTGTCCTTCTAAGCTATACAGTAAGCTGCTATCAAAGACTTGCCACAATCGGATTGTGCCATCATTTGACCCGGTGGCTACGAATTGCCCATCTGATGAGACTGCAACGCTGCTGACCCAATCGGTGTGGTTTTCTACGGTACCTAGCAAGCTGCCATCAGCGACTCGCCATTTGCAGATGGTCCCATCATCTGAACCCGAGGCTAAGAATTGGCCATCGGGTGAAAAAGCCACACTTAGTACATCATCAGTGTGTTTTTCTAAAACATTTAATGAATTGCCATCAGCGACGCGCCACAGACGGATAGTGTTATCATGCGACCCAGAGGCTAGGATCTGACCATCGGGTGAAAAAGTTACACTTTCAACATCACCAGTGTGCCCTATTAAGGTGTGCAGCAAGCTGCCATCAGCCACCTGCCACAGTTGGATGGTATTATCCCATGACCCTGAAGCTAAAAATTGTCCATCTGGCGAGAACGCTACTCTTGCAACTAAATCAGTGTGCCCCTCAAAAGTGTGCAGCAAGTTGCCACCTATGACCCGCCACAAACGGATGGTGCCATCACCTGAACCTGAGGCTAAGATTATTCCATCCGGTGAGAAAGCGATGCAATTGACCCAATTTGTGTATCCTACTAAGCTGATTAGTATACTGCCATCAGCTACGTGCCATAGGCGGATGGTACCATCACCTGAACCCGAGGCTAAAACTTGGCCATCTGGTGAGAATGCCACACTATTTACTCTATTAGTGTGTCCTTCTAAGGTGTGTAATAAGCTGCCATCTGTTACCTGCCACAGACGGACAATACCATCTCTTGACCCAGAAGCTAACGTCTGCCCATCTGGAGAGAATGCTAAACTAAGAATGTAATTATCTTCCGCAAAGTAACGTTGCACTTCAAGGGTTCCACTGTCATACAAAAAAATACCAATGCTCGTTGCAACCGCAACCGTTTTCCCATCTGGAGAATAAGCGATCTGATTAATCGTACCATTTCCAATCCTTATAAATTGTGAAACATTTGAAGCATTATGGGCAGAAATTTTCTCACTCGGAAAAAATGATGGCATTAATGGTGGAAAACTTGCGAAGGTACTTTTTATTGTCGGTGTGGTAATAATTTTTGGAGTCTTAGTGATGGGTATCTGTGTAAGGTTTGTTTTTTCTTGCATAGCAGCGGTACCCACATCTCCAGATTGGGTGAGTAGTTGTGTTGGTTCATTTTGTAGTACAAAAAAATAAATTACGCCAGCAACGAGTACGAAAGCAATTAGCACGAGCCAGAATCCATTGATCTTAGATGTTGGTTTATCCTTATTTCTTAAAGGTATTATTCCTTCACCCGAAGAAGAATCGTAATGCTTCGTGCTAGTGGATTTTGAATTAGAATCTTCGAAAATGCGCGTACCTAAACCCTCTGATTTTTCTTGAAAGGTCATATCTTCAAATTGCTGCTCAGGCTCTGCAGTCAGCTCGTTTTTGTTTAATTCTATGATTTCACTTGGTCTTTCCTCAGGTTGAATTTCCGTTTGATAACTGTCTTCTGAGTCAGTTTGAAAATTACCGTGCCTTGGGTTATTGAGTGTTTGGTTGCTTGATCCCCATATCTTTCTATCTACTGTTAGGGTGAGATCACCCTGGGGATGACCTTCTTCAATCAGTTGTTTTTTTTTACTTCTGTTGCTCTTTCTTGCTGTTCTTTCTCCTCCTCACTTGAGGGTTGCTGTTCATTGTCTAACCACTCTTGCAAATCCTGGGTGTATGGATGAGTTGGGGGCAAACCGTTGAGGAGTTTCTCGATTTCTTCGATATCTTCATCTAACAACGCTTGGCGAATGTTTTCCTGGCGATTTAGTTCTTCTTCAGCCCACATTTCTAATTGATCGTAATCAGGGTAATCCTTATCGACCTCAGAAAGCAGCTTTAAAACAGCCTCACCATCAAAGACTCTTTGCGCTTGTTCAAGCATTTTCCGTCTTTCCTTTTCGTCGTTTAGCCTTTTTTGGGAAGGGCCTTTTAAGGGATGGTTTTCTGGTAGAGAGTTTACGATCAATTCTAAACTTTCCAGGTCGTACTGCTCAAACGCAGTCATGATGCGCTCTCTGATATGCTTTTCGTGCTCTAACCATTCTTGAAAATTACGCCTCAAGGGGTGATCTTCAGGCATTTGCTCAAGAAGTTGATTCGCTGTGACCAAGTTTATGTCCTGGTAGGTTTGATTAATCTGTGCCCTTAGGTTTTCCTCTCGCTTGCTCCATTGGATTAATTCTGGATAATTTTTGTCGTTAGGCGGCAACTCTTCCAACACTTCGTTAATCAGATCTAAATCGTAAGCCGCTAAACCTTCTCGGATTATTTGCTGAATCCCTAAACGATGGCGAGTCTGGTTCAGAAGATCAGTTCGATTGGGATAATCAGATGGCGCATTTTCTAATAACGAAATAAGTTGGGATAAGTCTCCCTGAGAATAAGCCTCATTGATAGCTTTCTCTAATCCCATCATCTCCATTGCCCAATTTTCTAAATCGGGACGTTCGGTTTCGTCCTTAGGGCGCCATTTTAAAATATTTAAGACCTCGTTAGGGTGCCATTTCTGACGTTCATTTTCCAATTGTTTTCGCCAAGATAACCGTTGCCTTATCTGCTCGCGTAATTGAAATGAATTTTCGAAATTTTGAGGAAGAGTATTGAGGATTTCCAGCGCCTCTTCCAAATTGCCATCTTGATATTCCTTCACTGCCTTTTGAAATGTTTGGTAATGGGACCTGCGTGTCTGGATCTCGGGAAGAATTTGCAATGCCTGTGGGTTCTTAGGGAAGTCTTGTAAAATTTCATTCACGCAAGCTTCCGCAAGGTCAAACTCTCCAGCATTCAAATGCTCTCTTGTTTTCGTCAGCTTGCTTTGTAACTCCTTGGCTTTACGCTCTAATTCCTTCACTTTAGTCTCTAAAGTCTCAGCCTGAGATTTTAAGGCTAATAGCTCTGAATCTAATGGCTGAACCTTTTCAATGGCTGCAAGAGCGCTTAATGCGGTTTGCCAGTCTTGGCGCTCGATAGCTTGTTTGGCAACAAGTCGGTTCTGGTCGACTTCTTTTTCTAACCGTGTAACCTGGTCTAATTTTAGGCGTAAAGGTGTATAACGGGGTTGAATGGGGGTTATCCCTAATAATAACTGCTCGGCTTCTGCCCACTTTCGCGTATTGATGTTCTCTTCAGCCTGATCCAAGCGCAAGGCTGCATCCATTTCTTGTTCCGCTTGCTCTTTCTGGGCTTGGTATTTAACTACGTCAGGTCCTAAGAGCTCAGCAGAAATAATGAGTTTGAGACAAGCTTCCCAATCATGGGTAAGCCCGCTCTTAGCGGCAACGTCCCAAGCTTTCAATATGTCCGCGTCTAGTTTTTGTGCTTGCTGGGCGCGCGCACGTATCGACCAAATTTCAGTTTGAGAACCGTCTAATTTGAGTAACTCATCACAGGTTTGCAAAACTTCATTCCAGCGTCCCATGCGTTCTAAACGCATAATCTGAGCGCGTAATTCCACGGGGTCTGGGGGTGGATCAATCGCTCTTACCCAGTTTGCAAAAGTAGGACAAGCGGCTAAGGTTGGCGCAAACCAAGCCTGAGAGAAAACGTTCGCAATCTGGGCTCCCCAACGCTCTCGAAGGACCTGGAGAAGAAGCTGATAGCGCTCACAAGTCGTTTGCATCTCGCTTGGATCAAAATATTGCTCGCCATAAGCGATGCGTCGCATGCGCTCATCGCACCACCCCAACATCTCGGCAACCAGGATTGCTCCTGCAAATCGGTCGGCTTCGCCAGACCAAATTCCATTGCGTGCCTGTGGATGGGCGTAACCAGCGGAGCCAGCGGGAAGTTTTTGCGGGGGTATTAGACCTGGTGCATATAAGTCTTCCAAGTCAATGAGCGAAACGGGTATGGAGCTATTTCTTCGGTCAAGGTCAATGATTAAGTTTGGTCCCGAGAGGTCACAATGGGCAATCCCGCGTTGTTCCAGCAGTGCCATCAGATGAATGAAAGAGGTAGCTAAGACTTTACTACTATCCGGGTCGAGTGGTTTGCGCCCAAGGATAATTTCTTGCCAGTTCGTGCCTTGGACCCAAGGCATGACCACAGCATAACTTAGGTCTGGATATACTTGAAGGAGATTAGCATACAATTGGGGAGTGATGACATCCCGCTGACATGCTTCCAAACCGGCAATGGTATGAAAGCGGGCAATTTGGAGAGACTGTTGTTCGATGATAGGGGAGCGGAAAGCTAAGTTAAAAACCTTTAGAGCATAAAAAGCTCCGTGCAAATCTTGGACTTGGTATACGGTTGCCCGCCTTCCGGTTTGCCCATATGGCATCCCTTTTGCTGAGGGATGCTCGTTAAAGTGTAGAGTTTTATTATCAACGTGGATGATATCATTTACTTTGGGTCGAAATGCCATAAAGTGCTCCTCAAGAATAAGAAGATATTATATATCCATCGAAATGGTATCTACTCTCTTAATTATTATGAAAACTATTCTTTCTAGTAAAGTTTTTACGCTGCAAGTTTGCACCTGACCTATTCAAAGCTGATGCGACTATTTTGATTGATCACGCTCAAAAAACTCGCATAGCAGCATTAGTATAAAAATAATCTCATTATTATAACTAATACTACTATAATAATTAATAATATAAATAAATCAGTCAAATCTGAACCGTTATTACTTGAACTTGATTCAGTTTGTTCCTGCTCCACAAGCTTAGTTTCTTGCGAATTATCGACTTCAGCCAGTGCATCGATCCATTCTGAGAAAGGCGGGCAGTGTGCTGGGGTGGGGCTGGAAACGGCTCGCTCGTATACATCGCAAATCGCTCTGCCCCATCTGTCCTCGATGATTTCAGCCACATCCTCTTGGGAGGCTACATCCTCCCGAACAACCTCACCGCTCAGCAGTTCTGCCAGCAGCATGGCGCCAGCAAAACGGTCCGATGTTGCGTCAAAATCCCCGCCTTGAGCAGCATCAAAGCGCATCCCTTCCAAACCGACCAAATGGATGGCGACTTCATTGGGGGCGCTCAGATCTACGAGCACATTGGCGGAGTTCAGGTTGCCATGCACGACCCCTCGGGCTTCCAGCTGGGCTAAGGTTTCGGCAAGCTTTTGCGCAGCCATCAAGCGCTGTTCTGGGGTGAGCGCATCCTCCTCAGAAAGAAGCTCCTCTAAGGTGCGCCCAGGCAGCCAGGGCATAAGCACAGCATAGCGCAGCTCTGGATGGGTGATGACCAGCTCAGCTTGCTCGACGGGGATAAGCACGCGGCGCTTACAGGCTTCCAAGCCAGGAATGGATTGAAGTGAGGCTATTTGCTTGGCTTGGGCGGCAATCTGGGGGGAGCGATAGGCTAAGGAGAAGACTTTCAGTGCAAAGAGCGCACCTTGCTCGTCTTGTAGCTGGTAGATGGTTGCGCGTTTGCCGGTAATGGCAAAGGCACTTTCCGTGTTGGCAGGCTGCGGGTTGAAGCGATATTCTTTGCCGTCAATGTAAATTATCTCGAAGACATTCGGTCGGAAGGGCATCGATTTCTCCTTTTATTGAATCTCTATAGTCGGGCATGTTGCTTGGTATTTGGGCGTATAGCCTGGGCAAATAAACTTGCTGCGGTTATGACTTTTTATTAAAAAGGGATCATTTCTCGGTTGGCTTTGGGTTGCTAAGGGGGTTGGTGTCATTTTATCTTTAAGTATGGTATTCGTTTGAATAGCTTCACTTTCATGGGGCAATGCTGCCGGCTGTGCAGTTGTGGGTATTGGCGTTGCTGTCTGTAAAAAAGGAGGAGAAATGGGCTGGTTAACCACAAGAATCGCTCCTATGAAGACTAAAACCAATAAACCGCCAATCCCATAACGCAAACGCAGAGGAATTCGTTTCCATAATGGAATGCGTGCTGGAGGATGAATCATTTGTTGGTGAGTAGGAGAAGGAGTAATGGGTATTGGCATCGCTGGTGATGTTGGGACTTCTTGCAATCGCGGAGAAATCGCAACGGGTTCTAATTGCAATTTGATAGGTTTTGACCATTCACTTACTTCCTCTCCGATCCAGGCGCGCACACTGATGGTGTGCGCTTGCCATGGTAATGCTTTGTAATTTCTCTCTAAATAAGGTTTATCGGTGGAAATTATCTGCCACCCGCGTGGCGATTGAATCGCTACTTCATATTGATTTGCACTCTTGACGGGTGAACATGAGACAATGAGTCGCTGACGGTCTCTATTGGTGAGCACCTCCAACTTTGATGGAGCTTTTGGAAGGCTGATTATTGTTTCTGGATGTGTATTGAATGATAGTTCTGGGAAACTAATATCGTCACTTCCAGCTAATGATTTGCTTTCCTGGTTAATTTCTCTTAATGTGTCGTCCCTGGACGTCCCATTGATGAGGTGGTGGTCTAAACGAGCTAAGCCATCCGAGTAAGTCGTTAGACGGATGATATTTGCCGTTGGGATCAGAACGCTATGTAATTTTCCAACCATACCGCGACGGGTGGACCAACGCTCACTGGTCTGAAAGGCTTCTTCCCCTAATAGTTCATGGGTCTTTTCCCCGTTTTTATCCCAAATTCGCAATCGGGAATCTCCCATCCAAGATAAATAACAGCGTTCGTTCGATAAATCGATTAAACCAGAGGTAAAAGTAGCCTCACTACCTAACGCGCGTTTCTTCTCCAAAACATTTTGTAACATCGAAGACATCTCAGGAGGAAAAACGAATTGAGAGACCTGCTGAGTTGCAAATTCTGTCAATTGGCTGAGGAATTGAGATAGATAAGCCGTCAACAAAGATTGATTCTGGATGTGGTCCGTACCGTTTTCCCATAGCCATGCAACAAGTTGATCCCCAAGGATACGTGCAGCGAGGTCCCCGTAAAAAGACTGGCTGACTCCATCACAAAGTACAAAAGCGATGCGGTCATCCGCGGCGATGATCGCGATATAGTCTTGTCCGGGTTCATTCGCCTTAATGGAATCGGCAGAGCGATCGAACGCAAACCGATAGCTAAACCTCTCACCGTTGATGGTGGTGAGAGGCAATGGCTGACTTTGATCTATCCGATGGGATCGCAGCATACCTTATTGAGCAACGGGAGTAGACATGGACATGACAAAACCCATTTCGACCAATTCTGGGCTCATTCCAGGGAGCATCATGACTGCATCTGGAGAGAGAGTATATCCACTTTCTAGCATCATCACGCGATAACTTTGAGGTAGCGGTGAAGAAATTGAGCGCAATTTTTTTGCATAACTGTTGCGCAGATGAGTTGTAGGCAGTACGCCTTGCCAATTGGCAATATCAGTTACGGGCTCGTCGAGCAGCTGGTCAGATATGAAAATATTTTCTACGAGCACATTGCCATCTGCGTTAGACATGCGCATTATGCGTCTCACAATTGGTTCTGGATCGTCACCAGTGTATTCCCCATCGGTCATATGGCAAACTAAGGGAGCCGGGCAGTCATTTAAGCTTGGCAGTTCTTGCTGCAATAAGCGTTCGACTTCCTCAAATGCAAGGTCGGTGGCGGTGGAGCGCATCGTTGATAACTCAGGGACGCCTAGGTTGGCAACCTGATCGATGGTCATCACTCCGCCAAGGATGTCGTAAACGATATCGCTATAAGCGTACATTGCGATGCGGTAACGCGGAGAAATTTGACCGCCCTTAGTACAGCGGAACACCATTTGCTGCAAAGTTGCTGAGAGTGCATCTGTAACCACTTCGATGCGTGGTTTGCCGTTCAAGTTCGTAGACATCGATCCGCTGACATCCAGCAAGTAAATAATGAGGGCAGGGGTTTGACTCGTTGCTAACACATTGTATGCCATAGAAATCCTCCAATAATTTAAATTGTTTTCTTGTTGCGCATGTAGCCAGAAAAAGCGACTCCCAAAAAGCCAATTAGCATTCCCCAAAAGCCAAAGCCATTGGAAATCTTGACCATCGCATTGACTAATAAGTCAAGTTCTTTGGTTCCAGTTTTGAAGCTTATACCAGCTAAGAAATAATTAATAAATAGGAGGATAAAACCTACAATGCCTAGGGCAAGCATCCATTTACTTAATTCGGCTTTTTTTGTGGCGTAAGCCTGATATATCACAACCAAATTTGCAATAGACAATAGTAGGATAATTAATGTCATTATACGACTGATGATATATGTCCTACGTACAGATGGATCTGCATATTGATACATTTGGTTACCCAGGTCGAGCTCATTAAATAGGTTTTCGGACGCATCGCCTAAACTTCCCACACCTGACATCGATGGGGATTGAGCGGTTAAATATTGGTAACCACTTAATGATAAAGTAATAGAATCAGGACCCCCGATAAGAAATGAGAATGCATTGTTGATTTTCATAACTAAGAATGGTAAGAAGAAGCAAATAAACGCTAGAATTGCTGTAGCAGCGCCAACATATGTCCAAAAACGCTCGGTATCTGTTTTCAGAGTTGTAACTACATTTTGAATGTTGCTGGGTAAATTCAATGTTGGGGGTGTATAAGTAGGTGAAGGATTGGGGCGTATTAGAGATGTCCCACATTTATTACAGAATGAAGCGTTTGTTGGGTTTGATGCCCCACAATGAGGACAAAAATTTCCAGTCGGTGCAGCTGAGGTAGCGTTTGGTTGTGTCACCGGGTTACCACAATTTAAACAAATCGAGGAGCCGGCTGGAATCGGGCTTGAACAATAGGGGCAAATTGTCTTTTGTTGCGGGGGATTGATATTAGGAGAACTTGAAAATTGTTGAGGAGGTTGATAGGGGGCGGGATTGGAACTTTTCCATGTTGTATTAGGTGGATTCTCTGATGGAGTTTTACTGTCTTTGAGTGGACGAAAACCTTTGAGGGGACTATTTTGGTTAGACATACTTTCCTCCTAAGATACAAGCAACAACGACCCGTTTATTCATATTATTATAGAGTGTAATGGCAAAGTGATAATGTCCTAAAGTAGCAAAATAGAAATGTCCTAATTATGATTAGGAGCTATGAAATGGACAATCGAAATGACGAGTAAGGAATTAGCCCGGAAAACTGAAGTAGAACGGGTGTTGGATCACCGGATCACCCAAAAGGAGGCAGCAGAGAGGTTAGGGATAAGTGAACGGCAGTTTCGGCGCATTTTACGCCGATATCGCCAGGAAGGAGATGGTGGATTAGTATCGCAGAAGCGCGGGAAACCCAGCAACCGAAAAACAGACGAGAGAACCCGAGAGTTGGTAAGAGAATTTATTTGTGACCCCATGATGAAAGGATTTGGGCCAACCTTGATGACAGAGAAACTCGAGACAAAAAAGGGTATTTGCTTGAGCAAAGAGACCATTCGTCGGCTGATGGTTGCAAGCGGTGTCTGGAAAGTAAAAACCAAGAAGAAAAAAGAGCCACACTATAGCCGTCCTCGGCGGGAGCGACGCGGAGAGTTGGTGCAAAT
>ERZ1026800.2065-NODE-2065-length-11570-cov-4.848554_pt1 | contig 11570 bp, 18 predicted proteins | sample MGYA00520873_ERZ1026800 | MGnify/ENA primary metagenome ERZ1026800 (study PRJEB33270, sample SAMEA104284475) | anaerobic digester metagenome | biome: Anaerobic digester microbiome; feature: mesophilic sludge digester; material: Anaerobic digester biomass...
TCAAATCCAGTTGTGTCATCCCGAGTTCGCGCCGCCGCTTTTTAACACCTTTGAGGATAAAACCCATACCCTCCGGTTCGGCACCATCTCGGATGTACTTGTGGACAGGCGTGTGCTTCTCCGACAACCCTTCCACAGCGCCAATTGCGACGTACCTACCGAATGTGAGCAACAGCTGGTCGACATTTATGCGAGTTGGAAACATTATCCCTCCGCGTAAGTGTCCCCGTCAGGGGCGGGCTCTCGGGTTGTTGTGCGTCGCTTGGAGACGGAGCGCGCTCGTGGATGAGCGCGTTTTTTATTCAAATACGAATGCAGCATCTGAACTCTCACATGGAGCGGATACGCCGGCCAACCCGCATCTTTTTCCAATTCGGTGATAGCTTTCAAACGGTCTTCCCGTGGATACGCGCACAAATCTTTTAGCATCCTTCTCCTCCTTGAACATATAGGTTTGTTTTTGATTTCGCGTCTTAATCTCCGAAAGCATCCGCATCCGATCCACTCTTGCCAGCGGGTCGTAGCGCGAAAGGTATCGGTTCGCCTTCTGGTTCTCCGTCAAAATGATTGCGGTGATCTCGAGGATATGTTTGATGATCCGGTCTTGCGCTTTATCGATTGCCCTCAATATCTCCGCGCCTTCGGGATATTGCTCGTCGAGGCGGATTTTGAGCTGATCTTCGATATTCTCGTACTCGACCCACTTGTTTTTGAGCGTTCGGATGATCTCATCAGCGTTACCGATCGTGCCAATGTTCTCACCGAGCGCAAGCAAAAAGTGATCGAGCTTGAGCCGCACGTTCATGTCGGTATGGTGCACGGTTTCACCTCCTCTCAGAACCCGGTTTCCCGATTGACGGCGAGGAACTTCACGTGGCCGTCCTCAACCGTAACAGGCATCTCTGGATCCGGCCACGCGAGGGCGCGTTTTGTCGCTTCGCTGAGGTGTTTTAACGTGCTGATCCGTTCCATCAAATGAGCCACGTAGGCGGTCACGAGCTTGTCCGCTTCTTCTTCGGATATAAGCTCATCCTCGTCGTAGCAACGGCACTCATCAATGATCATCTTTTTAACCACGCCGCGCGGCTCGAGCTTTTCGTAGTTGAATAGGATATCAACCAGTTGTGTCTTGTACTCAGGCGATTGCCTGTACTCTCGCGAGTTCTTCCGCCCGTCGCTTGCGGCGGCAACATCATAATCGATCCCGACGATCATCACGGGGGTCGTTAGCCCCTTAATCGCTTCGCTTTTCACAAACGCGATATCGCCGATCTTGTGTCTTGGTTCGGCGAGCGCGTCCAGCAGGTCAAGGTCATCATATTTCGCGCGGTATCGTTCCATCGTTATCCCTCCTATGCCGTAAGATAGAGCTCGAGCTCATCAAGCCCATACTTCCGGCATATCTTCGTCACGCGTTCACCGCGCGCTTTCGCGATTCGAGCTTGCAAGTTGTTCTTGATCTTGAACCGATCCATGTCGCGGATGTAGACCCTCAACAGGTCTTTCACCAAGTCGTTCCATTCCATGCTGCTCCTCCTTTAGTCGTTGCTCCCAGCAGAAAAGCCGGTGAGCGAGTGTTTTTGATAGTTGCTCTTTTGTCACTCTCATCATCTCCTTCGTGGTACCCATATTCACTTTTCAATGACCCGACAAATCAAAGTGCCGCGGCGTGGTTATAACGTGTTATTGTATTTGTGATTCGTTGCTTGAAAACGAGCGCATAAACGAGTAGAAGTCGCGCTCGGATACATTCAAAACAGATGCGAGTTTGGCGAGTGTTTCGTAAGAAGGTTTTCTGTTGCCGGTTTCGAGATAACTTATGTGAGCCGAATCAACGCCTATCATACTTGCCAGTTCCGCTTGTGTCAGGTTCTTTTGGAGTCTCAATTCTCTAAGAGTCATAACGTCACCTCGTTTAACTATGAGCTATTATACTATACTTTTAACCATTAGTCAAGTATGCCAATTTATTAGCTTTGAGCTTATTAACTTTTAGCCATAAGGGGTGCTACCATATGAACATGGCATTCGACCCAAAGGTACTCGGTAAAAGGATTAATGAGCTTAGAAAGCGTGATTCAATACAGCAGGAAAAACTCGCGGAAGCGTTAGAAAAATCCGTCCCGATGATTTCGTATTACGAATCCGGTAAACGTGTTCCGCCTCCGGATGTGATATTCGTTATGTGCAAAATCTTCCGTGTCTCCTCCGATTATCTTCTTGGGCTCACGGATAACCCGGAACCGAAGTGTGATATTCCGAAGGAGTACATCCCTCCCGACTACGCGCGGTTAAAAGCGATCGAGGCGGAATTGGAGAAGATCGACCTCGCGCGGATCATCGAGATCGAGCGGTTGATGCGGAAGGGTTAGAACGCCAATTGAACGTGTATAGAACGTGTTTGCTACACCAAGACGCGGTTCTTTCCATTTTGGAAATAACCACCCATTTTCGTGACGCCACGAAAAAGGCCAACTATCGAGTAATCCTTAAAAAAGCCTCTGCTGTCTATCTTCTCTGTCAAACCTTTGCTCAAGTTCGAATATCGTCTTGTCGCGCGTGAAAGTGTTACACCTATCATTAAAATCGCTTCCCCACTTCAGCAGAAGTTGCCATAAATAATTATAGTTTTTCTTGAGAAGGCGCAAAGAACCAAGCCTTTGCTTGTTGCAAAACCAGCACCCACCGCGAGCCAAATCGGTATATATAGGCGACACAAGATCAAGCGATTCGCATATCGCCATCGCTTCCCGCTCGGTTATTTTATAATCAACTAATGGCGCTTTTTTGTTTCCAACAATCTTACCGTGCCTTTTTGGCTCATCGTAGGCATAGCCTATATACTGAATGCCTTTGTTGGTTTGATGTTTTTTTAAGACCTTCTGTTTTAATTCGCTTACACACCAGCTTCCTATTATGTTTGGAAACCCATACATTTTGCCTGGGTATTTACCTCTTTTTCTTATCCTGTGGTAAATTTCCTCGAACGTATAATCAGAACTAACACGCTCGACCTCTATTCCATATCGATCCAGAATAATTTTATCCGCTTTGTTTTTGAAGTCAACCATAGGCGGTAAATCCGCTGGTATATCCTTTGTAGCCCAGATTTCCGCGTGTATGATTCTTGTTAATGGCAGTTTATTCTGATGTATAACTTCTAACATTGCAAGACTGTCTTTTCCGTAACTTATTGATGCTACATACTCCAGTAACTCGTCGACCATGGTAGGGTTGCTCCTCGTCAAAAATTATCCCCGCCCGCGGGGGTGGTGCGAGCGGGGAACCAATGTGGTGTTTTTATTTGTCCCTCATCGGCCACGGGCGAACTTTTCAAGCGAACTCTCGCGCTAAAAATTGATTCGGTTTTTCGCTTTGGCAGAAGGACTTGCCGCTTTCGCTTATGCGTTAGATAAGCGAAACGATTAAGCACAATAAAAAAGGCGCTTACCAAAGTAGTCCCTCGTCGACCATGGTGGGATTGAAGCAAAAGTCCGATAAGTACCTCACGAGCCAGCTTTTCGAAATCAGAAAAAGGGGTCGAAAAATACCCCCTGCCGGTGTCCCGCCAGCAGAGGGCAAACGGAGGTATCACGTGTAGAAAGGAGGAGTTTTATCGGGGCGTTCGTTAGTCGGTCCCCCGTCGACCATGGTGGGATGGAAACCGGGATCACCGGGGCGCCTATTCGCCTTCGGGAAATGCTAGTCCCCCGTCGACCATGATGTGGTTGAAACCCATCAACGGCTCATATACAGCCGGTCTTGCAAAAAGTCAAAAAACAAGCAAATCGACTTATCGGCTGTGTTCGGCTTTAGAAGGGCTTCGGTTTTCTGTCGACCTCCCGGGGTTTTCCGGCTATCTCAGGTCGACACCCATGGCAGAACTTTTCGCATGAACTCTCACCGTTAAAATGGTTTGGTGGTTTTTCATACCGGCAGAAGGACTTGCCGAGGTCTGTTTATACGTTAGATAAACAGCCGAAGTTATTGTATGATCCCGGCTCGAAGTTATGGCGCTCGGTGCTTGTCAGTGAGCTGGCTGAATCTAAAGAGTAAGAGTAAGTTATCGTTTGGACGTATCGATTATACCTCAAAAGCATAAAAAAGCAAGCGGCGATTATACAAGAAAAAGCGAGATATACTTAATATGTATATCCCGCCTGTGTGTAGCGTAATCAGAGGATTTGATGCGGTTATTGTTGGTTTCAATCGTAATGAGAAATTGGCTTTATTTCGCGTTAAAGGCTGAATTCAAGGAGTTTGGAACTTCGCGGATAGGGTTCAAGTTATCTTTCATCCACACTTTCACGCCGTTTTGGTAGGCTTGCGAGATGAGACTTTTCGTCCATTCGGTATCGGGTTGCACCTTCTTGGCGCCTTCGCTTTTTGATCCGATCAGGAACCAGTCGAAGATTTCTGGTTTTGAAAAGACAACCGATTCAAGCAATGGTTCGCAGGATACGAACTTGACTGTTGCCCGCGCTTGATCCATCGCGTCCTCTGTCGGTTTCACTCTTGCCTGGGTATCCACCGTCGCGCCGATCCACGCGTTATCAGGGAAAACTATCGATTCGTAACGTCTCGGGTTCTTCGTTAGGAAAAGGAAAGTCCATTCCGGATGTTTTTCGACTTGATCTAACACTTTTTGTATCCATTCGTTTGGAACCCAAGAGCCAAAAAGATCGGCCATTGAGCAAACAAATACTCGATCTCCACCCGTGATGTCGTTTCGCGGTTTTGTGTTTGCAGGAGCTTCCATTCTGTCTGTTCGAAGAGAAGGTTCAAACGTTCCTTCAAAGCGCATCGCGATATCTCGCGCGTAGCAATAAGGACAGCCGTGCAGGCATCCCGTCACGGGGTTCCAGGACCACGCTGCCCAGCCGATGTTGTCATTGGTGCGGTTGAACTGCTTGGGAGCTGGCGGCTTCGCGATCTGGGCTTTTTGCTCTTCTTGCTTCACGTGTTCGTATGCTTTGCGGATAGATACCTCGCCTTGAATAACCTTTCGCTTCGTCTCTTCGTCGTTGCTTTTGAATACTTTGTCTGCTTGAGCAACCTTGCCGGTGCTCCAGTTCAAGTCTTTGGCAATTTCGTCACGAGTGTTGTGGGGTTCTACTTTTGGTTGAGAGGGTTTGTCACAATGTGACAAACCCTGAATTGGTTTATCATCCGATTCTAATTCATAACGTTCGAAACCACCACTCGGTGAAATCGCACGCCGTAACACTCCGTTCATTTTTTGGCGCGTTCGCGCCATTGCTTGGCGCGCGACCCGATTGAAAACTTTTGGCAAAAACCAGAATCTCCGCGCCAATGCGTGAACGTAATGTAACGTTCATTTTTTGGCGTGTTCGCGCTGTGGTCATTTATTCCGCCATTTGGCGGAAAGCATCCGCCACGACCTTTTTGGAACGTTTTAGCCAAAACCAGAATCTGTGGCGGAATACGCGAACACAACGTTACTGTTTTTTGCACCTTTTCCCGGCTCCACCGGTAGTTTATGATGCCTTCTCTTGCATGATTGCTCCTTCAAGCGCTGCGATGCGATCCTCCATCTCGTTTTTCGCGATGATCTCGGATACGGTGCGCACCAGATAAGCGATCGCGCGCGCCTTCTCTATTTCCATTTTGAACACTTCGCGATCGATCTCGTTCGGATCAAGCAGCTCGATGCGGTGCAACGCCGCGTTCGCCTTGCGCAACAAAGTTGATATTTTCATTTCCACCCCCTCTCTATCGTGTAAGTCGCACGTGTAGCACGTTTGTGGGTTTTTTTAAGCGCCGGTGCCCGTGGTATCCTCCGGATCATCGTAATCATCGAACCGCGCGGTCACGTTAACAGTTCCACGGCGTACGGCCTCGTTATAATAAGCGGTCAACCGTTCGATCGTTTTTGGATCCGTAACGCGTGCCCCGTCGCGTGTTTCGAACCACTTTTCGGCTTCGTCCTGATCCGGATCGATCGCCCACACTTGAACGTATTCGGCCGCATCGGGTAGCGCTTTCCACGCCGTGAGCGATTCAAGTTTTTGGATTCGCCGCTTCATGTTTCCCTCCCTTCGTGTTCGGCTTTAGATGCCGCTTTCGATGCCCTTTGTATTCGCCCCTATGCGCGTTCGTTATTCCGTTTATGATGTTTTCCTCGTAACGCCTCGCTAAAACGATCCACGGCGAACGCTATAATAAGCGCGGAACGCTCCCGCGCTGTAGTCCTCTGAGATTCATTTTTGCCCTCCTTTTGGGTTTGTTGATTCGATCCGTGTTTCAACGATTCGTTCGATCTCGCGCAGTTCTTTGGCGGTCACCCGGTATTGGTAATCGGTTATTATTCCGTATCTGCGATATATCGCGACGACGCGATGCGAACACGTATATTCCCGGTAGCGCGCCGGCACGCGCACGTCGTACTCCGTTTCGGATGTTTTCCACGCCGTGGCGTGTTCCATTTCGCTTGCGGATGTTACGGTAGCGGTTGCTTGCATCTTCATCTCTCCGTTTTTGGTTCGGTTTCCGGAATATAAGTTTCAAGCGGTTTCAAAAAAAGTTTCAAAAAAAGTTTCAAGATCGCCCCGTTTTCGGGAAAAAAACGGTGTTTTTTTTGAGTTTCGCGAAAACTTGAAACTCTTGAAACTTTTGAAACTATTTGCGGAAACCCGCTCCAAATGAGGATCCTAAAAAACGATTTTGAAACTCTTTTTGAAACTATTTGAAACTCTTTTTGGAAAAAGGGAAATAGTTTCAAAAGTTTCAACGGTTTCAGAGTTTCAAAAGTTTCAAGAGTTTCAAGATATAGATTATTCATGGTCATTTACTTCGTACTTTTTCTTTTTATCATAGTAGAATTTTTGTTTTCCATCTTCCTTCTCGATCTTTTGTTCTCCGGAAAGCCGATAGCAAGCGGTTTTTGCGGCGCTTGCTTTGATGTTTAATGCCTGCGATAGTTCCCCTGGCGTGAGATGAAACTCGGTGCTCTTTAAGTGCTCGATGATGATGCGCTCTACCTCGCTAACCCGCACTTCATCGGCCTTTCCCACGTACTCGAAACCAACGCGATTTTCTTCGGTGATAAAATCGATTGCGATTTCCTGATCCTCGATATCCCGCCCGGTTTGCGAAAGAATAATCCGGTGCGTTTTGCGATCGCGTTGCAAGATGATCGTAGAATCGGCCGTGCCGGTCAACGCGGTGGATCCTAAAACTTGATCGTATAAATCGGTAGAATCTGCGTTTTTTCTCGCGTGGTGGATAAGGATGATCGCCGATTGATAAGCAAGCGCAAGCCCCTGCAACCCCGCAAGCGCTTGCGTTTCTTCCGCGTAAGCATCGCGTTTGGTCGCCGCCTTGATCCGCGCAAAAGTGTCAATGATGATAAGTCGAAAGCCTTCGTCAAGATTTTCGCGGATGCGATCTAAACCGCCCGCCGTAAGCGGTTCAAGCGCGCAAGAGTAGTAGAAATTTTCCGCGTCCTTTATCCCGCCCAACTTCCCGATGCGGTTGTTCAAGCGCCGTTCGGAATCTTCAAGCGCGTAATATAGCACCTTGCTTTTCTCTGTTTCGTATCCGATGAATTGTTTCCCTTGCGCCGCACGGATCGCGCTTTCAAGCACGAACCAACTTTTCCCGATCTTTGGCTTTCCTACGATAAGCGTTAACCCCTCGGGTATAAGCCCGGTGATGATCCAACGCGCATCCTCAAACGTTCGCGCCATAAGTTCTGTAACCGGCTTGATTTCCGCGTACACGCCCGCCGTTTTCCGGGTTGCTTTCGCAAATTCCCTCTCAAGTTCCCGATGGATGTATCCGCGATCAATCAAAAGCCGCTTGAGGTACTCTTCATAGTATTCGCGTACGTAATCCGTCGGTTGCAACGTCCCGGATAGAAACGCGTTTTGTTGATCGATGGTAAGCATTTCCATCGCCCGGTTGCCGTTCCCGCCGCCAACAATTTCGCGGATAAGTTCGCGCCCGAACGGCGCCATCTCGCGCGTAAGCGGCCGGATTTCCCTTGTCGTTTCCTTGAAGGCGTAGCATTGCAAAAGAAACTCGCGTTCTTCCTCAAAGTATGCTATAATATCTTTGGTTTGTTGCGCCGCGTTCTGCGGCTTTTCTTTTTCTTGCGCCATCGTATTATTCCCCCTCATACAAGTTCAAACATTTTCATCACGTGTTCTTTCAGTTCCGAAAGCCTTTTCAGTTCCGCGCGATATGTCGCCTCTTCGGCGCCGAACCGTTCGATATCCATATATTTGGCGATGCTCTCCTCGATTCTTTGCGTGAGAACATCCGGCGGTAGCGCGTCAAGTTCCACGGCGTAACGGCCGTAACGCTCCACGAAATGCGCCGCCCGGCTATCCGAAACCTTCAGCGCGTTCGGGTCGTGGAATAGGCCATAACGTGCCACGTCCTCGGGATTCAACGCCGCGCGATAGAAAACGACGTAGTCCACGTCGTGCTTCTCCGGTAGCGAATCCGCGTAACTCTCAAGCATCGCCATTCCGGATGGATCGAAGTCGCCAAAGTAAATCACAACCGGATCGCGTTCGCGGTTCCACGCCGCCCGCGCGCGTTCCGCGTATTCGTGCAGGAACGAAGTGCTCATAAAGCCCTTACACACAACTAAGCGAACGTGCCACGCCTCACAAACCCGCTTGAATAGGCCACTCAACGCATCCTTTTCGATCCACACCTCGAGATATTTCGGTTGCGTTTGGGATAAGTCGCGCCGATAGTTTGTCAAGAATGCTTTTTTTTGCCATGAGATAAAATCATCCGCGCACGCGTCGCTTTGTAGCGCGTGAGTGTAGCGCGTGCGATCCTCCATCACTTCCCACGGAAGTGATCCTTCGGTTCGTGCGGCCGAAAGCAACCGGGAAAGATTTTTGTAAGAATTGTCGTCGTTTTCGATGACGCCCGCGCCTACGAGTTGATAGTAAATTTGCCTCAACGTCAACGGTAAATATCGCTTGTATTGCTCCGCAACCGCTCGCACGGCCGATAGCAACGCCTCGCGTCGATCTTTTAGTTCCGCTTTCGTCGCCATCGTCTACCTCTCCGGCAACCGATTCTTGATCTTCGAAACCGCATAGAAAGCGCTTTCCACGGTTTCCACGTCCTCATCGCGGATCTTCCGCCCGAAGTCGTATAGGTTGATCGCCTCCACGCGGCGCGGAACCGCCGAAAGCGCGTCTATCAGTTCCCTTTCGGCGGTTGATAGTGATACGTCGCGGATGGAGTCCAGGAACGGGTTAGCGAGACGCTTCGGTAGCGTTTTCAAGTTTCGATTCCGATTCATCTTTCGCCTCCATCTCACGCAACCCTCGGCGGTACCAATACGTGTCCAGATAGCGTTTGTGCGCGGCTTTTCGTTCTCGGTAGTAGTTTCTTCGTGCTGATAGCGCGATTTCCTTCTGCTCCGGTGTCAACGTTTCTTTCATTTTTTATCCCTCCTCAGTTTTTTGGGCAACAAAAAACGGCGTTCACGTGAGATAAACGCCGTTTCCCGTCCGATATCGCTTTAGAATATACTTAATATTAGTATCAGTGGGCTTGCTAAAATCAACCAAAGCATGGTACAATGTTTCCACTTGTAGATTCCTTTTTTTTCTCGAACCGTCTTGTCCACGGTTCTTGGCGTTTGGAAAACTATACGAGCGGGTACGCGGTTAGTGCCCGCTCTTCGCGCGTTACTCGTTTTCTTTCCCGATTATAGCACGCGGATTGTTAAAAACGTAATCCTCTCGATCCTTGCTTTCATCCTTTATCCCTCCCCTTTCGTTTGTGTTGCGCCCGCGACGTATGCCATTAGGTCATCACGCTTGATTCGCGTTGCGCCCGCAATCTTGATCACAGGGAACGCGCCTCGGTTGATCAGTTTGTAAACCGTCGTGCGCGTAACGCGCAAGTACTCCTCAACCTCTTTCACCGTCAATAGTTCGTCCATTCGTGCCCTCCCTCTCTACCACGCAAGCCCGTTAAGCGCTTTATCCTCATGAAGTCCTAAGGTCTCCAGATAGATCATTGTTACTTTGATATCTTTATGCCGCAACATCCGCGAGATGGATGATACCGGAACGCCCGCGGTGTGCATCGATACGGCCGCGGTGTGCCGCAAGTCGTGCGCCGTGATTTCCTTCGCGTTCAACACGTTTGCTTTGGCCGCAAGCGCTTTGACGATTTCGTTGATCGATACGCCGGAAACCTTGGAACCGCGGCCGTTGCTCGATACGGATACAATCACGTATTCGCTAACGATGCCTTGCGCGCGATACGTCGCGCGTAGTTCTGCAAGCGCCTGATACACGCCTTCGAATAACTTCACCCGTTCGGTGATGCCTGATTTGGATCCGCGGATGATGAGCGCGCGGCCTTCGGGTGTTTCCTCGATGTCGCTCCAGCGGAGTTCGGATATCTCCGAACGCCGCAACCCTTCGCGCGCGCCTAAGAGTAGGATAGCGCGGTTCCGGAGGCCGGTAAGCGTGCCGTCACACAACGCAAGCATTTTAGATAAGTCGTTTTCCGATAGATGATGAGCGCCCGGCTTGTTACCACGGCCGCCCGTCTTGGCCGCAGTTTGCGTGTTCTTCCTCATCGATAGTTTGAATGTTTCCGTGCGGAACGGGTTCGTGGTGATCATGCCGTTTTCCGCAAGGATCGCAAAGAATTTGGACAGCGCCGCCCGCTTTCGTTCGATCGTGGATGCGGAATAGCCATCACGCGCGAGGGAATCGAAGTAAGCGATCGTGCCCGTTAGATCGAACGCGCCGAACGTGAGGAAGTCGCCGATGTCCTTTTTGTACGCCCGCCCGGTGTTTGCCTTCATGCTATCCAAAAACATCGATAATGCGCTTTCTATCTCGCTTCTCTTGATTGTGATCTCCATCGTGTTCGCCCCCGCGTGTTTCTAAGTTATTCTATTATACCATACAACTTCGCGGTCGTCAATAGGCGTATATATTTATTGTTATTCGTGTTTGTGTTTCCCGCTAATTCGCTTGCGATAAGAAACATTATCATAAGCGGTAACGCGGAATCACGCATAAAAAAAAGAACCTCATCATCGGGTTCTTTTCCGGGTAAACATCCGCCTAAATGCTTGCCATATTGTTTCGTTCGGCGGATGCTCGATCTTTTCCACGCGCTCATGAAGTAGTTCGGCGTTCGCGGCCGTGTAGTCGATGATCTTTTTCAGCGTTTCGATCTCCGTTTTCAGCGATGCGATCTCGGTGTCTTTCGATTCCACCGCCGCGATTCTCTCCCGAAGTTCTTTAATATCATCATCTCGCCGCAATAATTGAACCGCCAGTAACTGAATTTCCCGGCGTTGATCGATGGATTTTTCAATCAAAGAAAATAGCGTATCTTTCCGTTCATTTTTTGGTACATTTGTACCAAACTCTGGTACACGACCCGATTGAAAACTTTTGGCAAAAATCAGAATCTGTGTACCAATTTTTGAACGCAATGTAACGTTCATTTTTTGGCGCATTTGCGCCATTGCTTGGCGCACGGCCAGCCTGAAAGGTTTTTGCCAAAATCAGAATCTCTGCGCCAATGCGTGAACACGCCGTAAC
>ERZ1026800.2069-NODE-2069-length-11542-cov-4.573485_pt1 | contig 11542 bp, 9 predicted proteins | sample MGYA00520873_ERZ1026800 | MGnify/ENA primary metagenome ERZ1026800 (study PRJEB33270, sample SAMEA104284475) | anaerobic digester metagenome | biome: Anaerobic digester microbiome; feature: mesophilic sludge digester; material: Anaerobic digester biomass | place...
TCGGAGATTGGAGATCGGAGATCAGAGATCGGCGTCTTCGAGGGGAGGGAAGCCAGGATGTTTGCTGGCTTCGATGATCTGGAAGATGGTCAGCCCGTGCCGTTCGCTGTGTGTCACGGTGAACCCGGCCGCGGCGACGGTTTGCGCGGTTTCGCGGTTGAGATGACAACTGCGGGTGAAGCGTGTCCAAAACGGATTGAGAAAATCGGTGGCCTGGCGCGCCAGGGGAGAATGGCCGCGCACGTGTTCGAGCAGGAGCAGGCGGCCCTCAGGCTTGAGCACGCGACGCAGTTCACGCAAGCCGCGCAGGGGTTCAGGCACACTGCAAAAGAGCAAGGTGCCGACGATGCTGTCGAAAGAGGCGTCGGCAAAGGGCAGGCGTTGAACATCGCTCTGCGTCAGGCGAAAACAGGCGCGGGCCTTCGTTGCCGCCACGCGCACCATGTCCCAGCTTTCGTCCATGCCAAACAGGCAGGTGTCGGCCGGGTAATGGGCAAAGTTGACACCGGTGCCCACGCCGACTTCGAGCACAGTGCCGTGCAAGCCCTGAAACAGGGTGCGGCGCAGGCGCTGCAACAACAGCACCTCCAGCGGCAGCATCGCCACATCGTAGAGCGCCGCGATGTCATCGAAAACACGCAGATCGGCGTTTTTTCCAGGGAACGCCCCGGCGTCGAAGACCGTGGATTGTGTCATGTCAAGAGACTCCATGCGTTTGTTGGGGGCAACTCATCTAAGCCCTATATCATAGCCGTGCCTGGGCCATGAGCAAAACCACACAAAGCGAATTTGACATCCTGCTAAACCTGGTGTATACTTCGCTTTGTCCAAGCCGGATGTTGGAGGGATCGGGGGACTTCCAATGTCCGGTTTGGCGCGTCTGGAAGGTACCACGTTTTTGCCACCGCTCCTGCTTGTTGAATTACTGCTCTCCAGATCTTCACTCGTGGCCGTGAGCCGGGAATCACAACAACCCCCTCACTTCTCACTTCTCGCTTCTCACTTCTCACTTCTCACTTCTCGCTTCTCACTTCTCACTTCTCACTTCTCACTTCTCACTTCTCACTTCTCACTTCTCACTTCTCACTTCTCACTTCTCACTTCTCACTTCTCACTACGCGGCCGATGTTGCCTCGCCTGGTGTGCCCAGTGCAGTTTCGATGCGGGCGAGCGCGGCATGAATCGCCTCCAGGGCGGCTTGCAGGGCGGCAGGATCAACCTGGGCCTCCTGACGCAGCGCATCGAGGTTGAGCCGTGTCAAGTGCCCATGCACCGTTTCCAACGCCCGCAGGGTGGTATTTTGGGGCGCTGCCGGGGCGCTAGAGGGTGATGAGGAGACGGCCAGCGATGTTGGTGCGTGATTCTCAGCGTTTTTATGCCAAAACGTCCCGGCGTTTTTATGCGAAAACGCCTCGATGGCCGGCTGGGCGGCGCCTGGCGCCGGCGCGGGGTTGGGTGGCTGATCTGCGGGCTGTAGGTTTTGGGCGCGCCGCATGACTGCGAGCAGGGCTTGCTGCGGGCTGCTGCCGGCCTTGATCGCTTGCACGGCGCGGTAGACCTGATCCACTGTGAGATCATCACGGCGGGTAGCCTGGGCCAGGGTTTGGCGGGCGTCCTCGTCTGCCAACTGCGCGATGAAGCGCGCATGGCGCGCGGTGTCGGGGCGCTCACGCACCAGGGACTGCACGTCGCTACCGGCCGCGGCCAGGGCCATCATGTCGCGCACCCAACTGTGCGACTTGCCGGTGCGACGGGCGATGTCACGCTGCGGCCAGCCCAAGCGGTCGTTCATCTGCAGGATGGTGAGCGCGGTCTCCAGGGGCGACAGGTCTTCGCGCTGCACGTTTTCGACGAGAGAGATGGTTAGCAGGGCGTTGTCATCCCAATCGGCATGGAGATAGACGGGGATTTGCTCGATGCCGGCGGCTTGGGCGGCGGCCAGGCGGCGTGCGCCATAGGCCAGTTGCACACGGCGGCCTTGCAGGCGGCCATCGAGCGCGCCGATGAAGCCATGCTCGCGCATAGATTCTACGAGTTCGGTAACCTCGATGACCTGGCGCGGGTTGAAGGGGTTGGGGTCAATATCGGCGATATGCACATTGGCCAGTTGGGTGCGGGCATGGGCGCCGATCAGGCGTTGAATGGCCTGATTCTCTCCGCCCAGGAGGTCGGTGCGGCTGAGGGGGGGCTGTTCCTGTTCACGCTTTTTCGCCATGTTTGATCTCCTCGGCCAGGGCGCGGTAGGCCTGGGCGCCGTTGCTGCGCGGGGCAAAGGCCAGGGCGCTGCGGCCGGCGGCGGCGGCTTTGGCCAGGTCAATGTTGTTGGGGATGACGTTTTCGAAGATGGGTAGGTTAGCGCCAACCAGGCTGCGCACCTGTTCTTCCCAGCGCTTGTGCGTGCCGATGCGTGAATCGGACTGGGTGACGATGAGACCGGCGACGTGCAGGCCGTAGTTCAGTTCCTGGCGCACGCGGTTGATGACCACAAAGACGGCCTGTAGGCCGCGTGTGCTGAGAAATTCGGGTACAAACGGCACCAGAACGGCGTCGGCGGCCGCCAGGGCGTTGACGGTTAAAATGCCGAGGTGGGGCGGGCAATCAATCAGGATGCGTTCATACTGGCCGCGCACCGGTTCTAAGAGGCGTTCCAGGCGTCGCTCACGGTTGAACGCGGCCTGCAGCTCCTGCTCGGCCAGGCTCAGCTCCAAATTGGCCGGCAGCAGGTCAATGGGGTCGGCGGCGGCGCGGATGATGAACTCGTGCAGGGGGGGCGGTGCGCCCGGCGCGCGCAGCCCGGCTTGCAGGGCCGTCCAGATGGTTTTGTCCAGGGCATCGGGGCGATGGCCCAGGTGCAGGGTCGCGCCCCCTTGCGGGTCAATGTCCGCCACCAGGACGCGGTCCCCCTTCTCGGCCCAGGCAGCAGCCAGGTTGATGGTGGTGGTGGTCTTGCCGACTCCGCCTTTTTGGTTGACGATCGCGTAAATGGTCAAAGCCTCACCTCGGTGGACCTGAGAAACCCTGGAGAAGCCCGGCTTCTTCAAGAAGCCAGGTTTCCAGGAGAAGCCGATTGCTAACGGCGACTGCAAAACCAGGATGGCGCCTGATATTTTAGCACGCGGCTAGAGGCTTGGCAAAATAAGTTTGCTACATGTGGCGCGCGGCGCGGCGATCCAACTGCGCATCTTCTTTGCCAATTTTAAGGCTTCTCTCATGCTTTTCTAAGCTAACGGCACGATACTTAGCACAAGGTTGCACGAGAGAAACCAGCGTAAGACGGGACGCTGGTGAGGTGACGAAAGCTCCTTCCTCCTCTAACGAACGACGGAAAGTACCGGCCAGGGCGGGCCGGTACTTTTCGTTATGGGCTAAATTTACGACGCCTACACTTTACACAAAAAGCCATATAGTGTAAAACATCATTTGACACTTTTGTACCATTTGTGTAAAATGAAGTCATGACCATTGTTCAACGTACACTTTTTCCTGCCCTGCTGCGCGCCCTCGACGATCAGCGCGCGCTTGTCCTCACCGGAATGCGACGCGTGGGCAAGACAACCGCGGCGCGCTGGCTGCTCGATCAGGTGCCTTCCAGCAACAAGCTCTATCTTGACCTGGAGCGACTCGATCAGCGCGCCGCGTTCAGCGAGCGAAATTATGACCTGATCCTCGACTTCCTGCGTAACCGCGGTATTGACCCCACGCAACCGGCGACCATTGCCCTGGATGAGATTCAGTACGTGCCCAACATCCCTAGCGTCGTCAAATATCTGCACGATGCCTATCCGATCAAATTCATCTTGACCGGGTCCAGTTCTTACTACTTGAAGAACTATTTCACCGAATCACTCGCCGGGCGCAAGGTTGTTTTCGAGATGTTTCCGCTCTCGTTTGCTGAGTTCTTGGACTTCAAAGGCGTCGCCTATCGGCCACGCCCCGAGTTCACGGACAAACGCTTCGATGCCTATGAATACGAGCGCTTGAAGGGATTCTATGAGGAATATCTGTTGTACGGCGGCCTGCCCGATGTCGCGTTAGCGCCCGCCCCCAGCACGAAGCGCGAGATTCTGCAAGACATCCTGTCGTCTTACATCAACATTGACGTGCGCGCCCTGGCCGATTTTCAGAAGATCGCCGAGCTTCAGCAGCTTCTGCGTGTGTTGGCGGCGCGCATCGGTAACAGGCTGGATAATGTCAAACTGGCGACCATCATTGGCTTTTCGCGTCCTACCCTGTTGCAGTACCTGGAGTTTCTGGAGAAAACCTACATCATCCGCCGCTTGCCGGCCTATACAGACAACCCAGACCGGGCTACCGCCCTCAGCAAGAAGGTGTACTTTTACGACAACGGCCTGGCCAGCGTCCTGGCGCAGGTTGGTGAAGGCGCCTTGTTCGAAAATGCCGTTTTCTGCCAGTTGCACCCCTACGGCGCCCTATCCTACCTGGCACGTGGCAATGACTACGAGGTAGATTTTATTCTGCAACCCCACTCGGGCGCGCCCCGCGTGGCCCTTGAGGTCAAGACGCATCCGGTGCCGGCGGACAAGCAAAAGTTAGAGCGGATTGCGGTCGCGCACAACCTGGGCCCCGCCTACGTCATCGGCCGTTTGCCCACGCCAGGCTTTACCGATTTTCTGTGGGGCGGCCACCTGTAGCTGCTACATAACTAAAAAATGCTCCGCGCATTATCGAATTATGTAGTGTTCACCTGAACACTACATAACTAGAAATGCTCCGCGCATCATCGAATTATGTAGTGTTCACGTAAGAAACCCACGGCTAAAGCACGTGGGCTTTGTCCCTAGCGCTATCCCGATGGTCAGGGACACCTGAGACGTTTGGCAGTCTTACTGCTGCCCTGCGACCGATATTGATCGCAGCGATATAGTCCGCAAGTCCAGAGAAACCGCAGTCTATACAGAAGAATTTACTTTGCGTTTTACGATTCGCTTTCGCGATATAACCACAGGAAGGACATTGACGGCTGGTGTTGCGTGGGTCAACCACGACCACAAGCACGCCAGCCAACTGTGCCTTGTATTCGATAAAGCTGCGCAGTTGGAAGAAAGACCAACTAGACAATGCTGCTCTCTGTGGCTTCCGAGCCGTTATCCTGTCGCGTATCCCTGTCAAATCTTCCAGGGCAATCCCGCGGCCAGTGCCTTGAGCCGTAGCAACAATGGTCTTACTGATATTGTGGTTTGTCCAAGTCGCGAAGCGTTGTTCTTTCTTGCTTCGTTGCTTGAGCAGGCGGCGTGTAGACTTCGTCCCTTTGGCTTGAAGCTTGCGCCGAAGTTGACGGTTGCGATAGCGAACATTCTTGACTGTCTTGCCCTGGTAGATAGCACCGTCACTGTCAACCGCGATATTGGCGACGCCAACATCAACGCCCAGGAAACCGTCAACGTCCAACGGAGTGGGCTGATCAACGTTGCAGACAGCGAACAAATAGAACTCGCCGTCGATACAAGCAAGGTCGGTTTCGCCCTGTTGGGTCTGCAACAGTTGCCATTGGTGTTCACCGCAAACAAACGGAATTACCTGACGCCCCGTTATTGTCCAGATCGAAACCGTGTGGCTAGGCAAGCGCCAGTTGAGCACGCGGTCATCGTAGGCAATGCCACCCAACGGCCTAAATGTTCGTTGTGTTTTCTTATCCAACTTGTACGCATCGGCCACTTTGGAGATGCAGCGAACAACGATTTGCGCCGCCAAGTTGAACTGTTGACGAATCGGGTGGTAGGTCAGTTTGTGAAGCGAGAATTGACCAAAGGTCTGTGTCTCCCATGCTACTTGGCTAATCTTAGAGCAAGCAGCATTGGCCGTCTCAAGGGTTATCTTGAGCAGTTCGGCCTGTTTTGGGGTGGGTTGCAACTTCACTTTAGCGGTCAATTTCATGCCTCTATTGTACCACAAAGCGGAGGGCTCTCAAAATGTTGAAGAATTTAGTGGAACGTCCAAAGCCAGTAGGCTTTGCTGCTATCCCTTCAACGACTGAAGTCGTTGGTTTCCCGCAGGTAGGATCATGAACCCATGTATGCTACAATGCCGCCCGTTGCCCCATCAAAAACCCCTGCGCGACCACCAACGGGTGAGTTCAGGAACAATTAATGATGCCAAACAAAAAAGTGCTCTTGGCTGTGTTTGCCCACCCTGACGATGAGTCCTTTGGCCCTGGCGGCACTCTGGCCCGCTATGCAGCCGAGGGCGTGCAGGTTTACTATCTGTGCGCCACTCGCGGGGATGTGGGCGAGGTAGACGGGGCCTTGCTGACCCGAAATGGGCATGCCACCGCGGCGGACTTGCGCACCCAGGAGTTGATGTGCGCAGCCCGCGCCCTGGGCCTGGCCGGCGTGGAGTTCCTGGACTATCGCGACTCTGGTATGTCAGGCTCACCGGAAAACCAGCATCCCGCCAGCCTCTATCAGTCCGATCGGGTCAAACTGGCGGGGCAGGTCACAGAGGCGATCCGCCGGCTGCAGCCGCAGGTGGTGATAACCTTCGACCCGTTCGGCGGCTACGGCCACCCGGATCACATCGCCTGTCATTACGCCACCCTCAGCGCCTTCTTTGCCGCTCCTGACCGCCGCTACTTTCCTGGGCAATTGGCGGCCGGCCTGCAACCCTTTCGCCCGGCCAAACTCTACTACTCCACCTTCGATCGGCGCGTGCTGCGCTGGCTGGTGCGGCTGATGCCACTGATGGGCAAGGACCCCCTCGCCTTCGGCACCAACAGGGACATCAACCTGGTGGAAATCGCCGGGTTCGATGTACCGGTGACGACGCGGGTGGATGTGAGCCGCTATCTGCAAACAAAGCAGCAGGCTTCCGCCTGCCACGCCAGCCAGGGCGGCGGCGGTGGGATGTTGAAGATGGTTCCCAAGCCGCTGCGCCAGCGGCTGATGGGGAACGAGCCATTCGCACGGGTTTATCCGGCGCCAGGGCCAAGCGTGGAGCGCGACCTGTTCGCGGGCATTTAACAGCCATCGAAAGCCGCGCCTGAGAAAACCGGGAAAACCAAAAATCTGAGTCAGGCCCAAAGAGCGCGACGGCTCCGACGGGGGACTTCTTCTTCCGGCTTGGCGCGTCTACGCGGTTTTTGCGGGCTGCTTCAGGCCGCGCCGGCCTTGATCAGCGCGGCGATGCCTTCGCCGGCAACCTGGCGCCAATCAGGATCGGTCGGCGGCGGCGCCTCGGCATCCACCTGCCACGGCTCGCTCAGACGCAAGAGGCCCAAGCGTAAACTGACAGGCCACGCCGTGCCTGCATCTGCGGTGTGCGCTGCGCCCGGCTCTGACCGCCGAATCCTCAGCGCGGTCGCGTCCTGTTGAAAGCACCACCAACCGCCGGCCAGCAGAACCTGCCCGCGTTCCGCTTGCGCCAGGCGCTGGGCGCGGTTGACCACCCAAACCAGGTTGGTGCGGTTCGAGAGAAAAGCCACGATCTCAGCGCCTTCTGCCTCTGCTTCTGCCTCTGCCAGCGCCTCCAGTTCATCCAACGCGGTGAGTTGAAGCACCTCACCCTCCAGATGATCGGCCGGCAGCACAACCCCATAATCGCCCGAATGGCGCAGCGCCACACGCAGGCCCTCTTGGTCGCCCAGTTCCTGTACATGCCAGCGCACGGCATCGCGCGTGAATGAACGGATGGCCGGCGAGTGGTGCAACATCAGGTGGAGCAGGCTGTCGTGGCTAATGGCGGGCGCCAGGGCCGCCACAAAGGCTTGCTGCGCGGCGCGGTTGGCAGCGCCGGCATAGTGCAGTTCCAGCAGGCGCAGCAGCACGCCGGCGTTGGTCAGCAGGGCGGCCGCCAATGAGCCAGGCGCCGCGGCCGCCGCCAACAGATCGCCCACGGCAAAATGGGGATGAACGACGATACGCGGCGGCGCCAGCGCCAGGTTGCGGGCCGGCGCCGGCGCCGCCAGCAGCGCGGCCAATGTCGCCCGGTCGGTCGCCGGGTCTTCGAAGGCCTTGAGGATCACCGGCATCTCGATCCCCGGCGCGGAAGAAAATTGTGGAAATTCTGGGTTCAACAGGTTATCCGGTTGCAATAATGGGCACGATGCACAGCCGTCACACCGAAAGCGCGACCCACGCGCGATAAAGTGGGGCGTATTGGGATAAGACGGGTCATTATAGCGGCGAAAAGAGCCAGGAACAAACGGTGCTTGACAAAGGCGGGTGGGGATGTTATTATCTTTAATTAGTTAAATTTTGATGCGTTAATGATTTCAGGGAGACTCGACATGACTGATGCGCTCGCTATTTACAATCGGCTGCAAAAAATTCATGTGTTGCTGGATGATGGCGACCGGCGCAGCCTGGACACTGTGGTAATGTCCCCTTCGCAGTACAACTTGCTGCAGCACCTGTACGACAAAGGGCGCGATAGTGGGTTGACAGTAGGCGAGTTGGCGAACTGGCTGATCTGCACCCCCAGCAACGCCACCCGCATGGTGCAGCGGCTCGAACAGCAAGGGCTGGTGGAGCTGCACCGTGACCTCAAGGACCGCCGCCTGGTCTGGGTCAGCCTGACCGAGGTCGGGCGCGCGCGGTTTCAGCAGGCCCGCGTGGCCCACACCACTTCTGTGGCCCGCCGCTTGCATGGCCTGGAAAAGAGCAAGCTAGACGCCCTGGACGCCCTCACGCAACACATTGTGGATTCGCTGGAAAGGGACCTGGTGGAAAACAGAAGGTCGAACGGCAAAGATTAGATCCTGGAAACGAAAAACACCGGCTCGCCCTAGCCGGTGTTTCTCGTCGTTCGTTTGGGAGGAAGGAAGGAGGAAGCTTTGAACTTCTGCCGGAATCCCGTTAACTCCGACTTCTTCTCGTGCAACCTGAGATGAGTATCGTGCGTCCAGCTTAATGCCAGATGAAGGAGCGGTTAAACCTCTGTTATCAAAGATTTTTCCAGCTATCCCACTTGTGGGCAATCGGGACTTTGTTCCTGCTTCGACGACCATGCCCTCCTCCCTGCGCCTAAATACGCCATTTGGCGCAGAAAACATGCAAAATTGCTCCGATGCGAACCCCTACCCGGCGTGTTATAATCGGCGTTGTAATGGGCAGGTGACCGCTCCCGTTCACTTATAGGCGGTCTGGTGATCTTATCCCCCTTTCGCATCCCCCTTTCGTTCAAAATTTGGGGTTTGGGGTTTTCCTTCATGGATTTCATATTGCAGCGGCGCTCGTTGATTCAAGTCTTACTCATTAGCCTTCTGGCGCTGATCCTTACCGTCAGCCTGCTGTTGGGGGGTATTTTGCTGTGGCAGGGACGCGCTGAAAGTCCGCGTCAGACGCCGGCGGCGCTCACATCACCAACCGCGGCTGTGCCTGGCGATCAGGTCCCCGCCATCAGCGTGGCAGCCACCGAGGGCGGCTTTCGCGTGCAGGGCAGCGGCTGGCCGGGCTTCAGCGAGTTGACGCTCAGCGTGGCGCCAAGCAATGCCGCGGCTGGCGCATTGCCCATGAACCTGGGCGCGGTCGTGGCCAATGCCAAGGGCAGCTTCAACGCGACCTTCAACTGGGCCGCAGTGGCGACGCGGCAAGCCAACGTCACCTATGACCTGGTTGCCAGCAGCGCATCCGGTGGCCTGGCCGCGCGCACCCCGTTCAACGTGGCGGCGCCGTTGCCGGGCAACACGCCTTCGGTGCTGCCGCCGATCACGGCCACGCCGCAGCCTAGCCCTGCGCCCGATCAACCGACCTGCACGGTCATCGCCGACGCGCTCAATTTGCGCAGCGGCCCCGGCACCGCCTACAGCGTTATCATTGGCCTGCCCTACCGAACGGCCGTCACCCCCCTGGCGCGCACGGCCAGCGCGGACTGGCTGCAAGTCGCTCTGGATGATGGCACGGCCGGCTGGGTGACCGCCTCCTACCTGGAGTGCAATGTGCGCATCGCTGACCTGCCTGTGGTGCAAACGCCGCAACCCACGGTCACCGCCAACCCGATCGTGGCCGCCATTGCCATTGCGCCCGTCCAGGGCTGGGCGGGCACGAGCGTGAGCATCTCCGGCGTCAACTGGACGCCGGGCGCCACCGTTTACGTCAGCCTGGGCGCGCCCAACGCCGGCCCCACCGGCGATGTTTACGCGCAGGGCGCCGTGGGCCAGGATGGGCGTTTTGGCGCCAATTTTGTCTTCCCGGCCGAAGACCGCTGGCTGGCGCTGTCCCAGGTCATCGTGGTGGCGCACACCCAGGACTATCAGCGCAGCGCCAACGCCACCTTTGCCCTCTCGCGTCCTGCGCCGCAGATTACGGAGTGGAAGGGCGAATACTTCAACAACCGCAACCTGAGCGGTGCGTCGGTGCTGGTGCGTAACGATAGCAGTGTGGATTTCAACTGGGGCAGCGCCGCGCCCGCGGCGGGGCTGCCCGCGGACAACTTCAGCGTGCGGTGGACGCGCACCCTGCGCTTCGACGCCGGCGACTATCGCTTCTACGCGCGCAGCGATGACGGCGTGCGCATCTGGCTGGACAACTGGCTGGTGACAGATCAGTGGTATGACGGCGGCGCGGGCCTGCGCAGCGGTGATTTCCAGGGCGTCGGCGCGGGCGAGCATACTGTACGCATCGAATACTACGAGGGCCAGGGCGACGCGTTCGCCACCATTTGGTGGGAACGCACCGGCCCCATCACGGAGTGGAAGGGCGAATACTTCAACAACACCAACCTGGACGATGTGCCGGTGTTGGTGCGCAACGACAGCGCCATCAACTTCAACTGGGGCAGCGACGCGCCCGCGGCGCAGATCGCCCGCGACTACTTCTCGGCCCGCTGGACGCGCAAGCTGAGCTTCGAAGATGGCCTGTATCGCTTCAGCGTGCGTGCGGATGACGGCGTGCGCCTGTGGATCAACGGCCAGCCGACCATTGACCAGTGGCACGACAGCCAGAGCCAGACTTACACCGCGGATGTGCCCCTGGCCGCGGGCGCACACAGCATCAAGCTCGAATACTACGAGCGCAGCGGCGGCGCCATGATCGAGTTCAGCTGGAAACGCATCGGCAACCGCTCGCCCATCCAGCCGCAGATCAGCCTGGCGCCGGCCGGCAGCGGCCAATTCACCGTCACCGGCAGCAACTGGCCCACCACGACCAGCAGCCGCGGCGGCGCGACCACTCCCGGCGTGCCCACTCCCGGCGGGATCACCACCCCTGGCGGGAGCGGCAGCAGTTCCGGCGGCAGCAGCAGCGCCCGCGTGGGCGTCGAAGTGAGCCTGCGCCTGCAAACCGTGCCCGTCAGCGGCCAGAGCGTCATCGCCTATCGTTTCGAACTGGGCAAGGTGATGACCGACAGCAACGGCCGCCTGCGTGCCACCTACCCCATCCCGCCCGGCGTACCCGAAGGCGCCTATCTGATCGCCAGCAGCGGCAAAATTGAAGTCAAAACCCCGTTCATCCTCATCGCCGTGCAACCCGGCTCGCCCATCATCACGCAACCGGGCGTGACGCGGTAGGGGGGAGATCAGGGATCAGGGATTAGAGATCAGAGATCGGAGATCGGGTTTCGTGGAAGAAGGGGGTTTTCCCGGTCTCAG
>ERZ1026800.2070-NODE-2070-length-11533-cov-2.666754_pt1 | contig 11533 bp, 11 predicted proteins | sample MGYA00520873_ERZ1026800 | MGnify/ENA primary metagenome ERZ1026800 (study PRJEB33270, sample SAMEA104284475) | anaerobic digester metagenome | biome: Anaerobic digester microbiome; feature: mesophilic sludge digester; material: Anaerobic digester biomass...
GGTCAGCAGCTTGCCGCCAGCCTCCACGGTGAGCGCGCGCTCCGGATCGTCATTGATCTCGATCTTGACGTCGTCGGTGCTGACGAGCCGCGAGCGGGCCAGCAGTATCAGCACCGCCAGGGACATCACGATTATCGTGAACATCCCAACACCGGCAAAAATCGTCCCTACGTCTACCATGTTCGATCGTCCCGAATTGCCGCCGCGCTCAGAGCGAGATGCCGCCGAATGACATGAACCCGAGCGACATCAATCCCACCGTGATGAAGGTGATCCGCAAGGATTTTGGTTTAACTCTGCCGCCGGATTTCGAGGAACACTACCGCAAGCGCCTTCTTGCGACATTCGAGACCGATTTGCGGGTCATGCCGCATGTTGCTGGGGTTCTGGGCGCGATGCAGACCCGTTGGTGCGTGGCAACCTCGTCGAGCCCTGGTCGCGCGGCGCGATCACTCGGGATCGCAGGGCTGGCGGGGCTTGTGGGGGAGCGGCTTTATACTGCGGCAGATGTTGTGCATGGGAAGCCTGCGCCTGACCTTTTCCTCTATGCCGCCGACAAGATGGGCGCTGATCCTGCGCGGTGTGGCCTTCGAGTTCCGCGGCAAGGTGGACAGCAGCACCTGGCGGCGACGTTGGGACCTGGCCATCGCCTTCGGCTCCTGGGTGCCGGCCGTCCTCTGGGGCGTGGCCTTCGCCAACATCGTCGCCGGCACCGTGCGCGTCGCGACGGTGCACTCGGTCGGACTCTACGAGTTCTCCGACGAGCTGAAGCGCTACGTGAAGGCGTACCCGAGCGTGAACATCCGGCTCGAGTACAAGAAGTCGAACCAGATCTACGAGGACGTGCTGAGCGGCACCCTCGACGTCGGCGTGATGGGCCCGTGGCTCCGCGGCCTGGGGTCGGCAGTGGACGACGTGCTGGCTCACGAACTCGCCCATGCCTACACCATGGCGTGGTTCGAGGGGGAGCCGCCGGCGTTGCTCGTGGAGGGCATCGCCGAGTACGCCGAGGGACATCCGGCGAGCGCTGCGTTGCGCGAGGAGGTGGCGACCGGCGACCAGTTGTGGCCGCTGCCGGAGTCGCTTGGCATACGGGACGTCTGGGACGGCGGGGATCACAAGGCGGTGCGTCTCGGCTATCAGGTCGGAGGCTCACTGGTCGACTTCGTGGTCTCGCGCTGGGGCATTGCCACCTTGCGGCCCTTCGTCCGGGCGGTCGCGGCGGCGAAGCCCACCGAGGCCGGCATGGACGAGGCGCTGATGCAGTGTCTCGGGGTGGACTGGCGTGACTTCTACGCCGGCTGGCGGCGGTTCGTGCTGAGCGGCCACTGAGCTCACGGCGCGACCGCACCGTCCGCGGCCGTACAATGGACGCATGACCGCTGCGTCCCGCAGAGCGCGTGCGTCCCTCGCTCTCGTGCTGGCGCTGGGCGTCGCCATCCTCGCCCTGGTCGCGCTCGACGGTCTGCTGCCGGCGCCGTCGAGGGAGTCGGCCGCCCCGACTCCCGCACCCGGCAGGGTGCGACAGGGGGACCTGCAGGCAGCCCTCGACGCCGCCACGACGGCGCTGCTGGCGCGCGACCGCTCCGCGTGGGACGCGGCTCTTCCTGCCACCGGCGCTGCGCGGCGGGCCATGGGGGCGCTCTATCGGCGGCTGGCGCCGCTGCCGTGGACCAGCCTCCGGCTCGTGGCCGAGCCCGTCAGCGGCCGCCCCGGCCGGTTCTTCGTGGGTGCGGTCGGCGAGCTCGGCCATGCCGGCCCGGACGACCGGATCTTCGCCCGCCGTGTGGTCGACGCGGAACTGCGCGACGGACGCCCTGTGCTTCGGGACGACGTCACGCCGGCGGAGCTGCGCGGCCAGGGCGTCATGGCTTTCGACAGGCCGGTGGTCGTTCGTCGTCACGGCCTGGTCGTGATCGCCGAGCGGCGGCGGCGAGCCGGCGCGGAGGCGTTGGCGGACGCCGGCGGACCGGCGCGCCGACGTCTCCGTCTGCTCGGCATCCGCGGGGGCGCTCCGGTGGTCGTCTGGTACTACTCGTCGCGCGCCCAGTTGCTGCGCTCGCTGGGCGAGGACCCGGGCGAGGTCCGCATCCGCTTCTTCTCGCACGCGCCGCTGCGCCTCGGTGAAAGGCCCACCCGGACGCGTGACATCGGCGTGCTCGGTCCCGCGCTCGCGGGCAGGGAGTCGTGGGCGCCGCGGATGCTGGCGCACGAGCTCACCCATGCGTACACGGCGCGCTGGTTCGAGGGCAGCAGGCACGCGCCGACGCTGCTGGCGGAGGGTCTGGCGACGGCGGTCGAGGGTGGCCGCAGCTTCACTCCGCTGCGTCGCGACCTCGCCGCCGCCACGAGCGCCTTCCCGCTCGAGAAGGCGCTGCGGGCGAGGAGCCTGTGGAAGGACAACCCGGTGGCCAAGGTGCGTCTCGCGTACCTCGAGGGAGCATCGCTGGTCCTGTACGTGCTGGATAGCTGGGGACTGGCGGCGCTCAAGCGGTTCGTCACGGCGGTGAGCGACTCCGACCTCAGCCGGGGGGGACTGGACACGGCGACCCGACGCAGCCTCGGCATCGGGTGGGCGGAGCTGCGCTCCGGCTGGGCTGACTTCGTGCAGACGCTGCCGTAGGCACGGGCGTGACGTCCGGGCCGCGGGCCGGCGCCGGACCCGCGTAAGGTTGCGTCGGGGACCGTGCGGGGGTACATGTCAGAAGAGCCCTCCGCGAAAGGAGTCGTGCATGCGCTCCCGAGTCCTCATCCTCGCCGCTCTCGTCGGCGTGGTCGCCGTCGCACTGGTGGTCGCGGTCGCGGTGGCCGGGGCCGGCCGGTCAGATCCTCTGCCGGAGATCTCGGCGCCGGAACTGCTCGCCAGGATGATCCGCGCCGAACCTCCGGACGCCGTCAGCGGCGAAGTCGCCTGGCGCAACGCGCTGTTCGGCGACGTGGCTGTGGCGAGCGCGATGGGTCATGTGCCGGCGCAGTCGCCCCTGACGGCCTCCGGATCCGGCCGGGTGTGGCTGAGCCGGGACGGCATCAGGGCGGAGTCGCAGGGCGGCGGTGGCGACCAGGTGGTCGTCGTGGACAAGAGGCGACGCACGGCGTGGGTGTACGACTACGCTGCCGATACCGCACAGAGACTGACCGTGACGGGAGAGGCCCCCGGGAAGTCCGCGGCCCAGGCACCCGGTCTGGAGATGCTCGCGCCGATGCTCACGCCGGACGTGATCGGGGCGTACCTGCAGCGGACGGCGTCGCTGGCGACCCTCGACGTGCCCGGCCAGGCCCAGGTCGCCGGCCGCCCTGCCTATCGTCTGCGGATGACGCCGGCCGCCCGCGACACGGCTCTTGGCGCCGTCGAGGCGGCGGTGGACGGTGAGACCATGCTCCTTCTGCGGCTCGACGTGTACGCCAGGGGCGGGGACGTGCCGGTCCTCCGCTACGGTTTCACGAACGTGAGGTACGCGCCCATCGACCCGAAGACGTTCGTCTTCACGCCACCCAAGGGGACGCAGGTGACGACGAAGACCATCGACGCCGACGCGCTCCGCGGGCAGCTGAGGATGGGCCTGCGCGACCTGGCCGGCAAGCGGCCCGGAGCGCCGGACCTGACGCAGAAGGCGCGCGTGCACGACGAGCTCCGCGGCACGCAGCTCACGTTGAAGCAGGCCGACAAGCTGACGCCGTTCCGGCTCGCGTGGGCGCGGGACTACTCCGCGCGCCGGTTCCGTCACGGCTTCGTGCTGGGGCCTGGCGGACCGCTCACCGGGAGCGGCGCGCCACTGGTGGAGGCGCTGGCGGCGGCGGTCGGCTTGGATCTGACCGGGCTCCGTCAGGGCGAGGACCACCACGGCCCGTCTCCCGGTGCGTCCGACGCCGGCACAGCGCCGACGGGTCGGACCAGCGTCCTGCTGTACGGCGAGGGGCTCGGTACGATCGCCCTCGCCCAGACCAGGACCACGCCCGAGCTCGAGGAGCAGCTCGAGCAGGTGCGCTGGGCCTCCCAGCTCCTGGGGTCGACCACCGTCGACGGGGTCGAGGCCATCGAGGTGGGCACGCCGCTCGGCGGAGTGATCGTATGGCAGCGCGGCCGGACGACGCTGGTGGCGGGAGGCATGGTGCCGATGGACGATCTGCGGAGCTTCGCGGGTTCCGTTCGCTGACGTGGAGAGCGGCGAGACGCCAGGCGTCGCGGAAGCGCAGACGCGGAGTGAACCGGTGGGGGCGCGGCCTGAACGACAGAGCCGTGACGGCCGCGCCCCCACGATCCTCGCCACCCACGGCCTCACCAAGCGGTTCGGCCACATCCTCGCCGTGGACGGCCTCGACATGGAGGTGCGACGCGGCGACGTGTTCGGCTTCCTGGGGCCGAACGGCGCCGGCAAGACCACGGTGATCCGCCTCGTCCTCGGACTCATCCATCCCACCAGCGGTCACGTCGAGGTGTGCGGTCACCGCGTGCCGGGCGAGCTGCGCGGCGCGTTGCGGCATGTGGGGGCCTTCGTCGACGACCCGACCTTCTATCCTCTCATGAGCGCACGCCGGAACCTGCGCCTTCTGGGCAGCATGACCGGGCCGGTGAGCGAGGAGCGCATCGACGAGGTCCTTGAGACGGTCGCGCTCAGCGAGCGGGCCGACGACCGCGTCGGCGGTTTCAGCCACGGCATGAAGCAGCGCCTCGGCATCGCGCAGGCCCTGCTCCACAGCCCCGAGCTCATCGTGCTCGACGAGCCCACCAGCGGGCTCGACCCGCGCGGAATGAAGGACGTCCGCGAGCTGGTCCGCAGGCTCGGCGCGACGGGGACGACCGTGTTCCTGAGCTCGCACCTGCTGCACGAGGTGGAGCAGGTGTGCACGCGCGCCGTGATCATCAACCAGGGTCGCCTGGTGGTGCAGGGGCCGGTGAGCGACCTGCGCCCGCGGGACGACGCCGTCAGGGTGCTGACCGGCGACCAGGCCCGCGCCGTAGAGGTGCTGCGCGGTCTCTTCGGCGCCGCCGGGGTGGGCGAGGACGAGGAGTACCTGGTCGTCCGCGCGGACGGGGACGCGGTGCCCGAGATGGTCCGCCGGCTGGTCGCCGACGACGTGGACGTGCGCGCCCTGGTGCCGGCGCGTCAACAGGGCCTCGAGGACTTCTTCCTCGAGCTGACCGGGACGGACGCGGCCGACGGGCCTCCGCCCGTCAAGCGGCGCTCCGGCCTCCACAGGCTGCTGCCCGGAGGCCGGCGATGAGTCCCGGTGACATGACTGCGCCGGCGGCCCACGGGAGCACCGCCGCCGCCATGGGCGGCCGCGCCTGGGGACCGCTGCGCCGGGAGTGGACCAAGCTGCTCTTCCAGCGTCGCAGCTACCTCATCTGGGGCGGCGCCTTCATCGTCCCGATCCTCATGGCGCTGGCGTTCTACCTCACCGGCGACGAGACGGGCGGCGGACCCGTCTTCATGGAGCGCATCACGTCCAACGGGATGTTCGTCGCTCTCGGCTCGTTGACGGTCCTGATCCCCTTCCTGCTGCCCATGGCGGCGGCGATGGTCGGTGGCTACATGATCGCCGGCGAGGCGGAGCTGGGGACACTGCGCATCGTGCTTCTCCGCCCCACCCGCAGAGGGGCGTTCCTGCTCGCCAAGTGGGCCACGGCCATGATCTATCTGGCGGTCGGTTTCGGCCTCATGCTCGCCGGCGGCCTGATCGCCGGCGGCCTCTTCTTCGGGCTGCACCCGATGGTCACGCTCTCCGGCAGCACCGTGGGCGTGTGGCACGGCCTCGGGCTGATCCTGCTCTGCTGTCTCTACGCACTCGCCGCCATGGCGTGCATCGTCTCCATGGCGCTGTTCTTCAGCACGCTGACCGACTCGAGCCTGACGGCGTTGATCGCGACCATCGTCGTCTTCATCGTCATCACAGTGCTCATCCAGTTCGACTATTTCCACTGGCTGCGGCCCTGGGTGTTCCCCCAGTATCTGATGGAGTACATCAACCTGTTCCGCGACCCGATCTACTGGCGGCCGGTCCTCAAGGGTCTGGGCGTCTTCGCCCTGTGGAGCGGCTCGACGACGCTGGCGGCGTACCTGGTCTTCCGGCGTAAGGACGTGCTCTCGTAAAGTGAGGATCCGCCATGTCGCTCCTCCTCGTCGTCGCTCGGGCGTCGGCAACGGCCGGCGTGACCCCGTGCCGGCGGCTGCGGTCACGCCACGGGTCTCCTCTGTGGGGCGTCCGGTGACCGGGGTGCGGACATGACGCCGGTCCCCGCCACGATGCGCGCCCTGCAGCTCGCGGCGCCGGCCCCTGCCGCGGAGCGGCCGCTGCGGCTGCGGGAGCTCCCGGTGCCCGAGCCGGACCCGGGTCAGGTGCTGCTGCGCGTGCTGGCCTGCGGCGTCTGCCGCACCGACCTGCACATCCTCGAGGGCGAGCTGCCGCCGCACCGCTCTCCGGTGGTGCCCGGCCACCAGATCGTGGGCGAGGTCGTGCGCCTGGGTCGGGGTGCGGCTACGGTGCAGCCGGGCGGCAATCCGGACGCAGCTCCGCTCGTGCCGGGAGACCGCGTCGGCGTGCCGTGGCTGTACCAGGCCGACGGGAGCTGCCGCTTCTGCCGGCGGGGCCAGGAGAACCTCTGCGAGCACGCGCTCTTCACCGGCTGGGACGTGGACGGGGGGTTCGCGGAGTACATGACGGCGCCGGCCGGCTTCGTCTACCGGCTGCCGGCCGGCATGAGCGCCATGGCGGCGGCCCCACTGCTGTGCGCCGGCATCATCGGGTACCGGTGTCTGCGCCTGGTCGGCGTGGTCGGCGACGACACCGGGCCGCCGGGTCGTCCGGCCGCGGTCGCCCCGCACGGCCGCGACGACCGGCCGCGGCGGCTCGCCATCTACGGCTTCGGCTCGGCCGCCTCCCTCTGCACCCAGGTCGCCGTCTGGCGCGGCTGGGAGGTGTACGGGATCGCCCGCGACCCGGGACACCGGGCGATGGCGCGCGAGCTGGGCGCCGTGTGGGCCGGCGAGGCGCACGACGACCCCGGGGTGGTCTACGATGCGGCGATCGTCTTCGCACCCGCCGGCGAGCTGGCGGTGGAGGCGCTCCGACGCCTCGACAAGGGCGGCGTGGTGGCGCTGGGCGGGATCTACTCCTCGCCGATCCCGTCGATCGAGTACCCGTGGATCTACCACGAACGCGTCGTGCGCAGCGTGGCGAACTCAACGCGGCAGGACGCGCGCGAACTGCTGCGTGACGCCGCCGCGATCCCGATCGTGAGCCGTGTGCAGGAGTACGGGCTCGAGCAGGCCAACGAGGCGTTGCTCGATCTCAAGGAGGGCCGGGTGCGCGGCTCGGCAGTGCTGCGTGTGTCCGCAGGGTAGTCCGCTCCGGCGCACTGCGAGCATCTGTCTCTCTACAGGCCGGCTACGGGGAACGGCCTCGCGCGTCGCGGATGCCGTGGACCCCGCGGCCCCCGTGCGCTGATGCGGCCGCCGGGCCCGGAGTGCGTTTGCTCCCGGGAAGACCATCTGTGAAGGCACATCCCACCGCTGCGGCGGTGATCGAGAAGAGGACACGACGATGACTGCGAGATGGAACGGCGTCACGCTCGCCGAGAGCGACGACACGGTCGTCGTGGAGGGCAACCACTACTTCCCGGAGGCGTCGGTCCGCATGGAGTACCTGCGTCCGACCGACCTGCACACCGAGTGCCCCTGGAAGGGCACGGCGAGCTACTTCGACATCGTGGTGGGCGGAGAGACGAACGAGGGCGCTGCCTGGTATTACCCGGAGCCCAAGGAGGCCGCCCGGGAGATCACCGGCCGCGTGGCGTTCTGGCGCGGCGTGGAGGTCGCGCCCTGAGGCGCGCCGTGAGTGGACGCGGAGCGGTCAGCCGCCGGCGACCGGCAGCATGACCTCCACCCGGTCGCCGTCCGAGAGCGGCGTGTCCAGTGCCGCGTCCGGCGGCAGGAGCCGGCCGTTGAGGGTCACGGCCACCAGGAGGCGGCGGCCGTAGAAGATGCGCGCCGCATAGCGGGGGGCCTGGCTGACGGCCGCCCGCAACGCTTCTCCGACCGTCGCGGCCTCGCACGGGATGTCGCGTGCCGGGTCCGGCGACGTGAGCGCCGCCGGCAGGCCGACGGTGACCGTGGGCCGCGGACCTCCCTCCGTCGCCGGTGTCTCCTTCCGGGCCATGGTTCCCTCGCCTGACGTCAGCGCGTGCCGCTGGGACGCAGCAGCTCGGCCACCTGGAAGGCCACGTCGAGCGACTGCCGGGCGTTGAGCCGGGGATCGACCAGCGAGGAGTAGCAGACGCCCAGGTCGCACTCCTGCACCGGCTCCGCCCCGCCGACGCATTCCGTGACGTCGTCGCCGGTGAACTCGAGGTGGACACCGCCCGGCCATGCGCCCTCGGCGCGGCAGACGGCGAAGAACGCCTCCAGCTCGCCCATGATGTCGTCGAAGCGGCGTGTCTTGATGCCCTCGGCTGTCGTGATGCCGTTGCCGTGCATGGGATCGGAGGCCCAGACCACCGGGTGTCCGGCCGCCTCGACGGCGCGGATGAGCGGCGGGAGGACGCGCTCCACATGACCGACGCCGAGCCGCGCGATCAGCGTGAGCCGGCCCGGGTCGCGGTCCGGGTCGAGGCGATCGCAGAGCGTGACCAGCTCGGCGGGCTGCGTCCGGGGGCCGAACTTGACCGCGATGGGGTTGTGCACGCCGGCGAAGAACTCGACGTGGGCGCCGGCGGGGTCGCGCGTGCGTTCGCCGATCCACAGCAGGTGCGCGGAGCAGTCGTACCAGGTGCCGGTGAGACTGTCGCGCCGGCTGAGGGCCTCCTCGTAGGGGAGGATCAGGCCCTCGTGACTGGTGTACAGGTCGACCTCGTGGAGCTGGCGCTCGCGTTCGAGGTCGATGCCGCAGGCGGCCATGAAGCGCAGCGAGTCCTCGATGCCGCGGGCGATACGCTCGTAGCGGCGCCCCTCGGGGGAGCGCGCGACGAACTCCTGGTTCCACGTGTGGAGCTTGCGCAGGTCGGCGAAACCGCCCTTGGTGAACGCGCGCAGCAGGTTGAGACGGGCCGCCGACTGGTGGTACGCCTGCAGCATGCGCGCGGGGTCCGGGATACGGGCGGCGGCGTCGAAGGCGTCGTCGTTCACCATGTGGCCGCGGAACGACGGCAGCTCGACCCCGCCCTTCACCTCCGTGGGGCTGGAGCGCGGCTTGGCGAACTGGCCGGCCGCGCGGGCCAGCTTGACCACCGGCAGGGCGGCCCCGTACGTGAGCACCGTCGCCATCTGCAGCATGATCTTGAGGTTGTCGCGGATGCGTGGCGCGGTCAGGTCGCGGAAGCTCTCGGCGCAGTCCCCGGACTGCAGCAGGAAGCCGCGGCCGGCGGCGACCTCGGCCAGGGCCCGGCGCAACTGACGCGCCTCGCCGGCGAACACCAGCGGCGGCATGGCCTTGAGCTCCGCGGTGACGGCGTCCACGGCCGCTGCATCGGGCCAGTCAGGCTGCTGGGCCGCGGGCAGGGCGCGCCAGGAGTCCGGGCTCCAGGGTGGGAGGGTCTGTGCCGTGGTGTTCAACGACTGCTCCTCTTTCGTCGGGCGCGGCGGGCCGGGACCCTCAGGCCAGCATGCGCTCCACGGCCCGGAGGGCCTTGACGCGGATGGGCTCGGGGACGACGACCTCGTGCTCGAGCACGTCGTCCCACTCATCCCCGAGCGTGGCGATGGCCTTCTCCAGCGTGTTGCGCTTCATGTTCGGGCAGATCGCCTGGGCTGAAGCCGGGATGAACCGTCGGTCAGGGTAGAGCTGGCCGAGCTTGTACAGCAGCCCCGTCTCGGTGGCGACGATGAACGTTCCGGCCTTGCTCGACTGCGGGTAGCGCAGCATTCCGCTCGTGCTGGTGACGACGTCGGCGATCTCGAGCACCTCGCGCCGGCTCTCCGGGTGGGCCATGAGCACGCTGCCCGGGTTGGCGGCGCGGATGCGCTCGATCTCCGCGGCGCGGAAGTCGTCGTGCACGTGGCACCAGCCCTGCCAGAGGATCATCGTCTCCTCGCGGCCCGTCTGCCGCGCGACGTAGTCACCCAGGTTCCTGTCCGGCACGAAGATGATCTTCTGGCCTTTGGGGAACCGCTCCACGATCTGGACGGCGTTGGAACTGGTGCAGCACACGTCGGTCTCGGCCTTGATGTCCGCCGAGGTGTTGACGTAGGCGACGACGACCGCGTCCGGATGCTCGGCCTTGAGCTTGCGCAGCCCCGCCACCGTGACCATGTCGGCCATGGGGCAGCCGGCGCGCTTGTCGGGCATGAGCACCGTCTTCTCGGGCGAGAGGATGTAGGCGGTCTCGGCCATGAAGTGCACGCCGCAGAACAGGATCACGCGGTGCGGGTCCTTGGCGGCGATGCGCGAGAGCTCGAGGGAGTCGCCGGTGTGGTCGGCCGCGTCCTGCACCTCGGGGCGCTGGTAGTTATGGGCGAGGATCACGGCGTCGCGCTCGGCGGCGAGGCGGCGGAGCTCCTGCTGGAGGGCGGCGAAGTCTGGCATGGGGTCACCGGAGGCGGGTCGCGGGTGGGCGGCGTGCGGAGATTATACGCGCGTACCGTCCTCTCGGCTTCCGGCGCGCCGAGCACGCCGCGGACGTGGCGGCAACGGCCGCAGTCGTCCAGGTGGCAGCCGGACCCCGGAGACGCGGCGACCCACAGGGCGTCCCCCGTGACCGCGCCCGGGAGCAGGCGCCGCCAGGCCCTCCCGTTGCGCCGCCGTCCATCCGGCTCACCGTCGACGGTGTGGCCGCAGGGTGCGGTGGGGTACATCGGGACCGGGAGTGAGGAGCGACCGGATGCCTGGACGAGCGACGACGGTCGGCGGATGTGCGGCAGCCGCGCTGGGCGTGGTCTGCCTGCTCGCGGCCATCCTGAGCGGAGCGGGCTGCGGCGGCGGGCCCTCCCGGGACGGCGGCGAGCCGGCGCTGCCGACGACCGGCGTCGTGCGGGTCGACGGCGGCGACATCCGCGGGTCCGTCGACGGCTCGGTCAGCATCTACCGCGGCGTCGACGATCCGAATGCCATCACCGCGGTGATGGACTTTCCCAGCGCCGCCAACGCCAAGGCCTTCGCCAGCGATCCGTCGCTGAAGGAAGCGATGAGCAAGGCCGGTGTCACCGGCCCGCCGCAGATCACCTTCGTCGAGTCCGCGGGGTGAGGTCCTGAGTTCGCGCCCGGAGAACCCCGTCGACCCGAGGCTCACCGGCGTACTGCCCGGCGAGCGGGAGTTCGTGAAGGAGTTCCCGGGCGCGGAGCTTGCCTCCAGCATGCTCGCGAGATCGTTGGAGCGCCTCGGCCAGGCGGTCGCCCATCAGCGGCGTCATCGGTGACGGCTTGAACACCACGGTGTTGCCAGCGGCCAATGCCGGGGCGATCTTGCGACTGGCCATGTTCAGCGGGAAGTTCCACGGGGTGATCACGCCCACCACCCCCACGGGGTCGAGGACCGAATACACCAGCGGGGTGTCGTCGCTGGGGAAGGTGGCGCCCGTGAGCCGGTAGGCCTCACCGGCGT
>ERZ1026800.2072-NODE-2072-length-11529-cov-3.643922_pt1 | contig 11529 bp, 9 predicted proteins | sample MGYA00520873_ERZ1026800 | MGnify/ENA primary metagenome ERZ1026800 (study PRJEB33270, sample SAMEA104284475) | anaerobic digester metagenome | biome: Anaerobic digester microbiome; feature: mesophilic sludge digester; material: Anaerobic digester biomass | place...
GCGCTGGACGGGGCAGTTTGATAATCTCCCGCTGCTCATGTTGGTGGAGCGCCAGTTCATCAGCTTGCTGCCCACGCTCATCGCGCTGCTTTTGCTCGTCTATATGCAGGACCAGTTCCGCACCTACCGCTCGGTGCTGCTTTACCTCCTGCTGCTGCTCGTGCCGGCTGTGCTCAAGAACAGCCTGTGGTGGCACCCGGATGGGCTGGTGCTGCTTTTTGCAGTCCTGGCGCTCTTTTTCCTGTGGAAAGACGAGCGCCGGTATGGCAAGTTCTACCGCTGGGCAGCGGTGATGGCTGGTGTGCTCACCGCCACCAAACTCATCGGCGTGTATTTCTTCATTTCCATTATCCCCTTGCTCATCCTCAGCGTGCGCGAGGGCAAACTCACTTCCAAAGCTGCATTCCACAAATGGCTCGCTTTCGTTGGCATCACCGCCGGTGCATTTGTGCTCGCCAACCCGTTCGTCTTTTCCCCGCCGGCGCTGGTGAAGTATCTTTATACCGTCTATAACCAGCTGACGGTCGTCTCTAAGGGTTATGGCGTCGTCTACGCCAGCGGGTTGGCTTCAGCCTGGCCGGAGATGCGCACGTACTTTGGCAGCGCGCTCTTTTTGTTAACCGCCTTAGGCGCCTCCATTTGGGCACTTGTGAAGGGTAAAGATAAGCACTTGGCATTGGTGATCTTGTGCTGGTTTGTGCCGCTCACGCTCACCGTCGTGGTGGGCGCACACTTCAAGTTCCAGTATTGGCTGCCAGCAGCGCTGCCGTTGCTTTCCAACCTCGTTCTGCTCTTCCCAGAGCCTCGCGAGCGCCTCAAACCGCTCCCGCAGCAGCTCCTGCGGGACATACTGGCTATTTTGGTCATCATGCAGCTGGGCTTATTTATCCAGCAGGATGTGGCAATGTTTCAGGCACAAGTGTCCCGTGTGGAGGATGACGAGCGCTTGAGCTTTTTTGAAGAAACCCAGTCTGTGCTACAGCCACTGGCTGGGCAGAAGCTCAAGGTCTATTACGACTACCGCCTTTACGTCCCAACGGATATGCCTAACTGGCAGATTGAGACTTCCTTTGACTTGCTCAGCTATGCTTACATCCAAGAGCACGATTTTGATGTGCTGCTGCTCTTGCAGCAACGCATTTGGGATTACACCAACCCGAATGCCGTTGGTATCGACCCAGAAGCGTTTGCGCTCAGCCAGCAGTTCTACCGCGATGCAGACGCCGGCGAGATCGAGGGGTACGACCTGGTCTATCGCACGCCGCTCGCACTCGTGTTCGTCAAAGAGAGCCTATGCGCAGCGTATTTCCCCGCACCGGCTTGCCAATTCCAGTATCCGTAACCTTGATAGAAAGTCTAGAACTGTTCTTGCTGGTTCCACAGTGAGAAATCCGTCAGGATTGAGCCGCCAATGAACTCACGCAAAATAGAGTTATCCGGGACGTATTCCGTACCGGTGGGCAGGAACCACTCCAAGAACTTGAGCAGGCGTTTGGCTTCGATGAACTCACGCGTGCCGAAGGGTACCTGGCGGAGCAGCGGCTCGACTAGCGGTTTGAGTGTGGTCAGTTCGTAAGCCAAAGCTGAGTTGAACATCACATCAGCGTTCTCCTGGTAGGGGAAGATGTGCTTCTTCTCGCCCTGGCGTACGGATTCCCAGCGGCGGATGGTATCGGTGGCGGTGTAGCCGCGGTCGCGCGCGTCCCGCAAGATGCGGCGCAGCATGCGCGTATCGGTGGTGGAAATGCGGTTGTGGCGGTCCAGATTGAGCTGGGTGAGGCAAGAAACGTAAATGCGGAAGCTGTTTTCGCGTTTGAGCTCCGGCATCAGCTGTGGGTTCAGTCCGTGGATGCCTTCCAGGATGATCATATCCCCCGGGTTGAGCTTTGCCACCTGGCCATCCACGCTCCTGCCGGTCTTGAAGTCGAAGCGCGGCAGCTGCACTTCTTTACCTGCAATCAAGTCCCGCACGTCAGCATACAATCGCTCCAAGTTGAGGGCACGGATAGATTCGAAATCCGGCTTGCCCTCTTCATCCAGCGGGGTCTTATCACGGTCAACAAAGAAGTTATCCATCTCCAAGGCAAAGGGGGTGATGCCGCGCGCCAGCAGTTGAATGCTGAGGCGCTTGGAGAAGGTGGTTTTTCCTGAGGAGGACGGACCCGCAATCAGGATCACGCTCACTTGGTCTTTGCGCTTATCAATAGACTCCGCGATCTCGGAGATTTGCATTTCGTGCAGCGCTTCCGAGACAAGGATGACCTCGTCGATATGCCCATCTTCGATAGCGTCATTGAGCGCACCCACCGAGGGGATGCCCAGTTTTTTCAGCCACTCACCATAATCTCGAAAGGTCTTCAGCAGCGTGGGGTAATGTACCATAGGCGAAAGCTGCGTGGGTGCATGCCGGCGCGGGAACCGCAGGATGAACGCATCATTGAGCATCTCCAGTGCAAACCACTTGAGGTAGCCTGATGAGGGCACCATATAGCCATGATGATAGTTGCGTGTGCCAGCAGCGCTATAGAGGACCAAATCCTTGCGTGGGCGGTACTTGAGCAAGCGCACTTTGTCATCCTCGCCCACAGATTTAAAGTAAGCAATTGCATCCTCCAGCGGAACTACCTCACGGACGAAGGGAATATCCTGCTGCACCAGGTCGCGCATGGTGGCATCCAGCCGATCGAGAGCCGCTTGGGAGAAATCGGGTACGCCTTCCACCTGGCAATAATATCCGCCAGAAGAAACGGAATGGTCAATGGTGAGGACAGCGCCCGGGAAGCAGCGCCGGAAAGCCACCTCCAGCAAAAAGGTTAGCGAGCGGCGGTAGATGCGCGCACCATCCGCATCCGAGAGCGTCAGCGGGGTCACTTCAGCATCTTTTTTGAGCGGGAAGGTCAGCTCGCGCAGGTTGCCATCCACAATCGCGCCCACAATTAGCGAGTCTGCCTGATCCTGGATGACTTCCATGAAGTCCTTGAGAGGTGCGCCGCGCAGACCGGTGATGATCCTGCCATCTGGCAGGACAGCTTCGATCGTTGGGCGTGGGGTTTCAGTTAAGTAAAATTCGTTAGCGTTCATTTCGTACTCTATATTACTGCAAATGTGCCATTTTTATACATGGAATTCTAGTGAGCCTAAGGGCGAACCAAGCGCAGCACGGCTGTCTGCCCGCCGGCGATCTCTGGCGACAAGACAAAGCCTTCAATGGAGCCTTCTGGGCTAAAGCTGATTTGTTCGAAGAGTGGCTCCCCCCACAGTACTTCACTGTGGTAGGTTCCTTTTAAATTGCTCGTGCGCAGGCTAAGCGAGCAGTTTTGAACCGGTCGCAAAGAGAGGTTAACCACCGTGAGCAGCGTTTCGCCCTCGTACTCCCGCAGGACGGCGTAAACCTCTTTGCAGGTGAGATTAAGCGCCACGTAGCTACCCAATCTGAGGGTGGGAGTTTGGGATCGCAGGCTAATGAGCCCCTTATACCAATTGAGCAGCGAGTCAGGCTGACCAGCTTCCACAGCCACGTTAGTCTGCTCCCAGCCTTCGTTAATCGGTTCCCACGGGGTGCCAGTGGTAAAGCCGGCATTCGCCTCGGCAGACCATTGCATCGGAGTGCGCAGCATCTCATCCGGTTTATTGCCAGTCATGCCAATTTCCTCACCATAATAGATGAAGGGAATCCCCGGACCCGTGAGGTACATAAAAGCGCCGGCTTTAGCTTTGATCTCTTGTTCATTCAACGCTGTCATCACCCGCGTCTGGTCGTGGTTCGAAAGGAAGGTGCTGAAGGAATAATCTGGGAAGTAGGCTATAGCATCTTTATAAGACTTGAGCGGTATCGCGGCGTTACCCGTTAGCAAGCCGTTTAGAAACGCATCAGCCAAATCGAAGATAAACAAGCTATCCAAGCCGTCGGGTGTGCCATAGCGGGCGATATTTTGGGTATCCGTCCAGACCTCACCGACAGTGAAAGCTTGGGGGTTAATCTGTTTATAGAAAGCGCGCCAATCCTGAAACCACTGGATGGTGGCAGGAGCATCCTGCAGCATTTCACCATCTTCAAAGAGGTAGCGGGCAGCATCCACGCGGAAGCCATCCACGCCCTTATCTAACCAAAATTGGGTGGCAGCATAAATCTCTTCGGTTACTTTCGGATTGTTGTAATTGAGATCCGGCATACCTGACCAGAAAACCGCATAATAGTACTTCCCATTCGGAGCCTTGAACCAGGATTCCTGCCCAAGGGGACCAAGACCTTGAGGTTTGGTCTCGGACCAGACGTAATACTCATGATAAGGCGAAGTTGGGTCGAGTGCAGCTTGGAACCAGGGGTGTTTATCAGAAGTGTGGTTGATGACAAAATCGATAATAACGCGAATTCCCCGCGCATGGCATTCTTCCAGCAGCTGTTGGAAATCTTCGAGCGTGCCGTAATCAGGGTTGACGTCCTGATAATCGGTGACGTCATAACCGTGATAGGAAGGGGAGGGGTAAATTGGCATTAACCAGATCGCATTGATGCCTAAGTCATCCGTCGTGTTGGGGTCACCGTCATTGAGGTAATCTAATTGCTGGATGATGCCTTGAAAATCTCCAATGCCATCGCCATCGGAATCCTTAAAGGAGCGCACGAAGATTTCATAAAAAACCGCTTCATCCCACCAGTTACTGCCTGCCGCGGTGGGGCGAAGAGGTTACTTCTGCTGTCTCGGAGGGTATCGGCGAGCTTTCTGTGGTGATGGTGGGCGTGACTGCCGGCTGACAAGCCGCCAATACTAACAGCACCAATGCCAATGCCCCAAAGAGTCTGTGATGATTATGCATGTCTTCCCGCTTTCTTGGTCTGTTTATCTTAAGCTGCGTGAGCTTCTTATTGTACCTGAATCCTACAGAGCCTGTGACACGCTCAAAAGTGGCGGCTAAACTTCATAACCACAGGGTTACGCTCCACCAAAGCCTTCTTGCAGCGGTTTGATGCACGCAGGCGAATCGTTTTTGGGGTCGTTGACTGCCCGGCTGACCTCCCAAGCCTGCAATAAGTCATCCGGGGCAGGCTTTAGGAGGGCTTTCAACGCTGCAGGGTTGTCCTCTTGCAGCCAAGCCCACTTGTCCTCCGCGTTTAGGATAACCGGCATTCGATCATGCACCTTGGCAACAAGCGCATTTGCCACCGTGGTGATGATGGTGCAGGTGATGAGCTTGCTTTCAGGATCATCCTTGGGCTGCCAGCTTTCCCACAAGCCGGCGAATACGAATGCTTTCCCTTCGCGAAGACTGAAGTAATAGGGCTGTGAGGATTTGGCGCCCGACTCGGGCTTCTTCCATTCATAAAAGCCATCCGCAACGATGAGGCAGCGGCGCTTCGCAAAAGCATACTTAAAGGAAGGCTTCTCATCCAAGGATTCCGCGCGGGCGTTAATCAGGCGGTTTCCGATAGTCGGGTCTTTTGCCCAGAATGGCACCAAACCCCATTGCATCCAGATCACATCCCGGCTGTGTGGGTTTGTAACCACGCCTATATTTTGCCCTGGCGCCACGTTATAACGTGGTTTCCAGTCAGCTGGTACCTGCCCTAAAGCAAGCTCTGTCTGCAAGTCATCAGCATCAATTGCCATGGTAAAACGCCCACACATACAGCCCTCTCACTTTCGTAATGCTTAATGATAGTAAAGTAGATTATAAGCCCTGCCAATAGATCCCCCCAGCCGTAGCATGGTTTTATGGCAGCAGAACCTGGGTTTGATCCAGAATTTTTCCGTTTTTATCGATTGCTAAAATCTTAATCTGATCCTCAAAAAATTCGAGCAACACAAAATGACTACTGACCGAAAAGGCTTGGCTATGCGGATCGACCTTTAAGGCAGGATAAAGTTGGCTGGATCCGCCGCCCGTGACCACGTAGGTCACGCCATCGACCACAAGTCTTTCATAATTATGACTATGCCCGGAAAGGACCAGGGGCACGCCTGCCTCGGCAAACTTGCCATGCCAAGCCTGCCGCACTGGCTGGCTATCCGCCGGGTGGATAACGCTGCTCGAAAATAACGGGACGTGTGTAATCACGATGCTGTATGCAAACTGATCATACTGGAGGCGTTGGGTGAGCCACGCGTCTTGTTCCTCACTGCCTTCTTCACCAAAGAAAACTTGTGAATCCAGAAAGATAAACTGGATATTCTGATAGACCAGGGCATAATATTGCCGCTTGGCAGGCGAGGGTTGGGTTGCCCCTTTGGCATCAGAGAGGGGTGGAAAAGCATGAAAATAATAGGGGCTGCCGTCCACGCGGGCATCTTGAGCATAATCATGGTTCCCAGGCACCGCGTAGATGGGTAATTGGTGCAGCAGCGGGGCAAACGGCTGGAAGTACTTGAGAGCAAAGGCTTCTGCTGGGCTGGCATTTTCGCTAGCGTTGTAGACCAAATCACCCGTGTGGATCACAAAATCGAGCTGCTCGCCAGCCATCTGCTCAACCAATTGGGCAGTTACTAGCTCGCCAAAGCCGGAGTCGCCAATCACGCCTACACGCAGCGGTTCAGCGGCTCGTTGGGTCCGAAAGCGTACGCTACCCCAGGCTTCCCCCAAAAACGCCGGCTGCTTAAAAGACCCATCCTCAGCCTGCAGTGCAAGGATAGCTTCGTATTCCCTGTCCGTTTCGAGCGGCGCGACAGTGATTAACTGATATGGTGTGCTCGAGGAAATAGGGAAGGCTTGAACAAACTCCTCCGCTTGATCAGTGCTGCGTAGAAGAAGGCTGCCTACCGCCGGGCGGTCAAGCTCAAAAAGGAACACAGCACTATCTTCGCTAACTGCCTGGAGTGTTAGGGGAATCACATAAGAAATTTCACTCAGGGGCAAGTCTGCCAAGGGCGGGAACGGCGTGGCTGTAAAAAGCGAAGCTGTCGGGGTGGAAACAGGGGAACCTAACGGTGCATCCAAAGTTGGCAGCGTGGACGAAGGCAACTGCGCTGATGGATTAGTCGGGCTCCACGTGCCAACAGTTGCCGGCGCAACTTGGCAGCCTGCCAGGAGCCCAACGAGGAGGGCAATCAGAAAGGTCTTGCCAGCTGTGGATAACGAGCGCCGCAATTCAGCAGAAAGCCTGCACATTTTAACCTCAAGAAAGAGTATAACCCCGCGCCAGAAAACGAGATACTGCTGCCTCAGTACTGAGTAACATTTTCTTTTGACCTAACGAAACTATCCCATAGGATTGTAAAGGAAGCAGCATATTTCGCTTGACGCCACAACCCAAGCTGATACAATATCCCTCGCCAGAAGACCATCTGGTAAATATATAGGGCGAGGGTAACCTCAGATGAGGTGAGAGGCGCCCAAAAGGAATGAAAATGGCAAAAGAAGAAGTTTTAATCAATGCTGAAAAGCGCAATGTGACTGGAAAGCAAGTCAAGGCTTTGCGCCGCCAAGGCTTACTCCCTGGCGTCATTTATGGACGGCACATCGAAGCTTTCCCCATCCAAATGGATGCACACGATGCATCGCTCATCTTGGATAAGCTCACTGCCTCCAGCCTAATCACCATCGACGTAGACGGTGAAAAGTTCAACGTCCTGATGCGCGACCGCCAACGCGATGTTATTTTTGGGGATTTGCTTCATGTAGATTTCTTGGTCGTCTCGCTCACCGAGAAGCTGCGCGCAACGGTCGAATTGAAACTGGTTGGCGAAGCACCAGTGGCGGATAACCCAGAAGTGGTGGTTACCCAGGTGCTAAACGCGATCGAGATCGAGGCTCTACCACAGGATCTCCCTGAAGTCATCGAAGTGGACATTTCCACACTAGAAACCGTTGACGATGAAATCACCGTCGCAGACCTGGACCTGGGCGAAGACATCGCGATTCTAACCGATCCAAATGAAACTATTGTCTCGGTGGGCTATGTAGCTCAGGAAGAGGTTGCTGAGGAAGAGGAAGCCGAGGAGCTGGCTGAACCCAAAGTGGTTGAACGAGGCAAGAAAGAAGCCGCGGGAGAGGAAGCTGAAGGCGAAGAAGCCTAAACTTACTCCACTTTTATATTACAGAGAAAAAGCTGCCTTGTGGGCAGCTTTTTTATATAAGCAAACTGATGAAGTCTTGGGTAATTTTCGCGGTTGCGCCCCAGATCTTTTCTCCATCATAAAGTTTATAGTAGCTAACTTCATAAGGCTTACCTTCGAAAGTAATCGTGGAGTAGTAATAATTACTCGGATCCGCCAACCAGCTTAAAGGCACCGTAAAAACCCGTGCCACCTCGCCGTCAAATACTTGTATGGGGTAGGGCCATGGAATCTTGCCCACAACGGGGGTAACCACAAAGCCCGTAATCAAACCGATGGGCTGCATCGCTCCCAGCACTTGCACATCTTGGGGGTGTATGCCCACCTCTTCCCAAGCCTCCCGCAAGGCTGTAGCTGTCAGGTCCGCGTCACCTGGCTCCCAGCCTCCACCCGGAAAGGACACTTGCCCGCCATGGTTCATCAGCCCATCGACGCGGCGCGTATAGAGTAAATGCCATTCGTTTTCACGGAATAAAAGCGGTAGAAGTACCGCTGCTGGTTTATATTCTTCAAAAGACACGCCTTTTTCGAGCTCAAACTCCCCTTTGGGAATGCTTTGTAAGTCAGCCAAACGTTGGGCAAGGTTATCGGGCAGGCTTAGAGTATTAGTCATACAGTTTCTTCCTCTGTTCCAGCAAAGAGATCCTCAATGACCTGCGCAACGGAACGCCCAAAGATGAGATACCCGGTATGGGCTACCATCCGATCTGTGGGGCGCAAGCGTTCCCAATCTGTCTTGTAGTAACGCATAAAGATTTCGCACACTTCCACGCAGGCAAAGTGCGCCTGCTTAAGCGCTTGCAAGCAGCGCGAAACCTGATTGACCGTTGGCACGAGCATACCCAAATAACCGCCACCTTTTAGGCTTTGCTTCGCTAAAGCGATATAGTCAAAAGCGTTGGGTAAATCCATAAAAGCGGCATCCATATCGCGTTCAGAGAAACCTTCAGCTGCGTCACTGAGTTTAAATTCCACCCGCTCAGCTAAACCAACTTTCGTCAGGTTTTTTATTGCCAAGTTTTGTGCTGCTGGATTGCGTTCGTATGTAATGACCTTGCCATTCTCCCCGACCATATAAGCAAAGGCGGTGGTCAAACCGCCAGAGCCGGTACCAATTTCCAACACGTGGCTGCCTGGTCCAATGCCCATGACCATCAGGATATATCCAATGTCCTTTGGGTAAAGGATTTGCGTGGTACGCTTGGTCTCGCGGACGAGATCCGCCAAGCCCGGCTGAAATAAGTAAAAAGGCTGCCCGGTATGGGATTTCAACATGCTACCCCAGGGCTGACCAATGATGTCATCATGCTGAATGACTCCACGATGCGTTTGCAGCACCGCCCCAGCTTCCAGCCGCACCAAGTGGCTGCGGAAACCACTGCCCTGCAGCTGCACCAAGTCCCCTGCTTGGGCAGTAACACTCATGCCGCCCCCCCGATCTGGCTAACCCAATGACCCACGAAAAGGAAAATCAAGCTGCCAATCAATGCCAAACCAAGGTTCAGCCCCCCGACTAATAAGAATTTGACGCCCCAGGCGCCGGCTGCCCAATTCCCTAACCAAAAACCAGCCCAGCTCAAGCCAAGATACAGCAAAAGCTTCCAAAACCCGCCATCCCGCCATAAATGAAAGAGAGCCCCCAAAAGCGTTGCCATAAGCCAGCCAAAGAGTATCGTTACAATGTTCATACGTTCCCTTTATTGGTAATGCATTCTCGCATCCGCCTCAAGCACAGTGTTCAATCTGCCCTGAGGGTGCTATGCATATAATATCTACAGAAGAATTTTCACAACGGACACAATCATAACATCTTTTTTCCTATGCACAGCCTGCGCGGACGTTTGAAACAGTCACGGCGTGTTATTTCACATTAAGTAGAGCAAAGACGCTCCCGCTTACCTTCTTACCCACAGTGGGTATAATTCTGCCACAAGAGGAGCGACAATGTTTTGCGATACTCACTGTCATATCGATTTTGAAGACTACGACGCAGACCGTTCAGCAGTGCTCGAGCGTGCCAAACAAGCTAACTTATGCTTCCTGATTAACCCAGGAATTGACTTGGCATCTTCTAAAGCAGCATTGAGTCTCTCCCGAGAGCACTCTGGGTTTATTTTCGCCGCCGTTGGCATTCATCCGAATTACGTCAACAGCATGGCAGAAGGAGATTTAGAGCGCCTTTCAGATTTGGCACACACACAAGCTTTGGTTGCCATCGGCGAAATCGGGCTGGATTACTATCGGGAGTATTCAGAGCCTGCACAGCAACGTGAAGCCTTCTTAGCCCAGTTAGACTTAGCTGCCCAATGCGAGCTGCCGGTGATCATTCATAACCGTGAGGCGTCCCGAGACCTTGTCCCAATCCTGCGTGATTGGCAGCGTGGCTTGCCCGTTAGCAGCCGCCTCAAGCAGTTCCCGGGTGTGCTGCATGCCTATAGCGGCAGCCTGGATGAAGCCTTGGAGCTGGCTGAATTGAATTTCGCTTTCGGTCTTGGCGGACCGGTGACCTATCATAACGGCGCAGAGCGGCGTGCAGTGGCAGCTGGCTTGCCTTTGGAAGTAATCTTACTGGAAACCGACGCTCCCTTCCTCACGCCTCACCCGCACCGCGGGAAGCGCAATGAACCTGCTTACATCCCCCTGATTGCGGCTGAAATCGCCCGCCTGCATCAGCGCACCCCCGAAGAAGTTGGCGAAATCACAACCCAAAATGCCATCCGACTCTTCGATTTAAACGTGGATATACCTTCTGAACTTTAGCCTCCGCTACTGTCCACGATTTACTGCTTTATCTTATACATCGGTACAAAGGTTTGCGTTTCCATCGGCGGGCGGATGTAGTTGTCATCCCGCTGCCTTGGCGGCAGCTCAATCGGCTCCGGGGTCAGGTCTTCGTAAGGAATCATCGAAAGCAAGTGGCTGATGCAGCTCAGGCGGGCAATCTTTTTATCGTCGGAGTTGACCACATACCACGGCGACTGTTTGGTATCCGTATAGCGGAACATCTCATCCTTGGCTTTGGAATATTCCACCCACTTTGTTCGGGAAGCCATATCCATTGGGCTGAGCTTCCAACGGCGGGTGATATCATCGATGCGAGCGCGGAAGCGGCGTTCCTGCTCTTCATCGCTGACGGAGAACCAGTACTTAATCAGGATAATCCCGGAGCGAATGAGCATGGCTTCGAATTCTGGCACTGAGCGGAAAAACTCGCGCACTTCGTCCTCCGTGCAAAAACCCATCACCCGCTCAACACCGGCGCGGTTGTACCAGCTGCGGTCAAAGAGCACCATTTCCCCCGCAGCCGGCAGATGCTGCACGTAGCGTTGGAAGTACCATTGTGTCTTTTCACGTTCGGTCGGAACGGGTAAGGCGACGACCCGCACGATGCGAGGGTTCAGCTTTTCGGTTATGCGCTTGATCGTGCCCCCTTTGCCAGCCGCATCCCTGCCTTCGAAGAGAACCACCACTTTTAAGC
>ERZ1026800.2074-NODE-2074-length-11523-cov-2.994033_pt1 | contig 11523 bp, 9 predicted proteins | sample MGYA00520873_ERZ1026800 | MGnify/ENA primary metagenome ERZ1026800 (study PRJEB33270, sample SAMEA104284475) | anaerobic digester metagenome | biome: Anaerobic digester microbiome; feature: mesophilic sludge digester; material: Anaerobic digester biomass | place...
GAACTAAAATAAAAGAGAATTCCTACCTTCAGTCTTTTATTTGACAGATCTACACTAACATTATCCATTTTACCAATTTTCTATTAAGTTTTTAACTCCGTCATCAATACCCCATTCAGGTTCCCATCCGATATTTTTAAGCTTTGAGACATCAGCAAGCAGGTGTTCTCTTTCAACTTTACGGATTTTCCCGGGGTCAACTTCAATGTTAACTTTTTCTTTAATCTGACGTTCAAATGCTTCTACAATTTCAACCACTGAATACTCAATTCCACGCCCCAGATTATAGATGTCATACCCCATTTTCTCCATTGTTATTAGCTTCCTGACAGCTGAAGCCATATCATAAGTGTGTATAAAATCACGTTTTGGAGTAAGATTCCCCAACTTTATTGTTCGAAGACCTTTCCTTAGCTGTGATTCAATTTCCGGAATAAGGTGTGGATTTGTTTCATTCGGGCCAAATGCATTGAAAAAGCGGCAAATTATTGTATCAACACCTGTCTCAAGGTAGAATTCATGGCAAAGATGCTCACCTGTAAGTTTGGTTAATCCATAAATATCCATTGGGTGAAGTCTATGAGTCTCTTTTAAAGCCTTATCTTCAATTGGATAAACAGCAGCAGTGGAAGCAAAAAATAGCCTCTTAAGTGTCCGGATTTCCCGGGCTACATTAAGAATATTCATAGTCCCCCTAATATTTATATCTGCCGCCTCATAGGGATGCTGATTACAATAAGGAATAAAATGAATAGCGGCAAGATGAATAATCAGCTCTGGCTGGAGTTTGCGTATAATTTTTTTTACCATGAGTTCATCCCTGATATCAGCAAGGAAAAAATGGTCATCTTTTACACTTATAAACTCTCTGTTCCCAAAAGAAAGATTATCAAGGACAAATACATCATAGCCGTCATTCATTATTGCAGGAACAACAGCTGATCCAATAAAACCGGCTCCACCGGTGATTAATACTTTCATAACACAAGATTTAAGTGCTCAATGATATTTAATCTCCCGATGAGACGGGAAGAATATATTATCATGAAACATATTATTATACAATATTTTCAGTTAATCTCCCCACCAATACATATGTTGTTGGTCCATTGAATTGCTATCTTCCAAGAATAAACTCAAGATATTCTTCCGCTATCACCTTAATCGAGAATCGCTTAACGGATTCAACGGCATTCCTTCCCAGTTTCATTCTGAGACCTTCATCTTTCATTATAACTCTGAGTTTGTCAGCAAATTGTACATAATCCGACAAAGGAATGAGAAAACCATTATGATTATCTATTACCAGTTCAGAAGGACCTGCAATACAATCAAATGCGATAACCGGCAATCCTGCCGACATTGCTTCTCCAATTACGTTTGGAAAACCTTCAGAAACAGATGTAAAAGCAAATATCTTGCTACGTCTGTAATAGGAATCTACGTCAGCCTGTTTACCGGTAAGAATTACTCTGTCATGTGCGTTTCTTCTATTAATTATTTCCTCGAGTTTATTCGAAATATTCTGTTTTAGATGATCATAACCAACTAATATAAGCTTCCACCCTTTTATATCCAAGTCAAGAAACAGATCGATTAATTTGTCCTGATTCTTTGTATTAATATATCTTCCCACCATTAAAACGATATTCTCTTTTTCATTTTCTTTTTTTGGTGAAATAATCCGTATGGGATTGCCTATAATCCTGATGTTCTTATGATGGAAGAATCTCAGGTAATAATCTTTAGCCATCTTTGTCTGAGCAATTATCCCTTTGGATTTAGGATAAAGCAATCTCCTTAATAATGAATGCAGGGTATTGAATTTTTTTTCCGGACTGCATCTGTCAGAAATAAATACAGGATAAGGAAGCCCCAAAAGGGATAATAGTACAAAACTGTTCCAAAATTCACCAAAGCTAAGAATAGTTGAAGGTTTTATGCTCTTAACTGTCTTTCTCAAAAAGAGCAATGTTCTGAATGTGGAAATGGTTCTCGCACTGTTGTTGAACGGGAAAGGAGGCAGATGCACCAGAACACTTTCAGGAACAGGATAAAAGATATCTCTTACATTATCATAAATTACAAGATGCAATTCCAGGTTTTTCTTGAAAGAATAATATTGGATAAGTTCTGACATTACTCTTTCCATACCTCCTGCCTGAAGAGACGGTATTACAAGACACAGCTTTTTTCTTTCCATATATAACCTGGCTTTCGGCAAGATTCCGGGCTTTATCCCTTATTATTCAAACTCTTTAACAGATTATCAACCATCCAGCCATAAGGGTTGAATTTTCCTTCATGCCATACGAGATCGCGGTCCCAATAACCAGGACATGGATCGTACCCATAAGGCGCAAAGCCATAACTGATTTCTACGATTAGAGGATTTTTACCTTCATAAACGTAATCAAATGCCACACATTGAGCATTAAGTTTCTCTGAGGTCTTGAAGGAGAGTCTGATAGTATATTCATCAATCAGTGATTTATCATAAAGTATTTCGCCACTTCCGGAAGCTCTGAAGTCACCCTTCCGAACAAGTCGCTTAATTGCAAAAGCCTTATCGCCTATAACGACCACGCGAATGTCATGATCATTGTTTGAAATAAAGTTCTGAAAATATACATATCCCTTTTCACGCCCGGCAACTCTTGAGAATTCAGTAGTATAGGCCAGCCGTATTACTCCTTTCATAACATCCCATAAAGTAGTCTTTCCCAATCGGTACTTACGAAAACGTTCTGAAAGGTTACTCCAGGCTTCGTATTGTACGAATCCTTTCCCGAAGGCTTTTCTAATTAATCTAAATGCCTCATTCCTGGATTTAACAAGCCTGACATTGTCTGAACCTGCACCAGTCCGTAATTTAAAGACTTTAGGATAAATTGCTCCTCTGGCCCAGTCCATAGCTTCCTTTTTATCATAAAATGCATACGAAGGCACGAGAGGAGCATTGATCGCTTCAAGCAAATATTTCTGTCCTACTTTATCATCAAAATGCCATACTGTCTGAAAATTTGGAAAAACCTTTTTGCCGGATGCAATTAAAGAGTAGATGAGTTGCTTTGCAAAAACTATCTCATGATGATTGTTCTGGTTGATATGCCACATTAAACCATCGCAGTCATCCATTTGGCTGATGATATCATTTCTATAGCAATCTACCTCCTTCCATGGGATTCCGTTGGAATTACAATACGATGTCCATCTTTCACTGAAAGATGATTCCTTGAGATGAATTCCTATTTTCATGACTTAATCTAAATATGTTAAAGCCCAAATTTCAAAAGATATAATCACCCACAACGCCAGCAATTCCTGATATCCCAATGTTTCAATATGCTGAACCCATGAAGATGTCAGCTTATGATCAAATAAACTTCTGCTTCTTATACCGGGAATCACTTTGTCATTAACGTATTCTATAAACCTTCTGTCTGAAATGAAGTCTTTCATAGGTATGCCAAAACCCATTTTTTTTCTGAAAGCGAATTCATTCCCAAAAACGGAGGCAGCGACTCTCTTAAGCATATATTTTTCACTTTCCTTCCCTTCTGGAATCTTTTTCATGAGCAGATACTCAATGGGAATTGAAAAAGAGAACCTGAATAGTTCATTGTCCAGGAAGGGCACCCGGTTTTCAATTGAATGTGCCATTGACATTTTATCCTGTCTTATAAGCAGATCAGGGAGGTAACTGAGCACCTCATATTTTACCTGTTTGTCAAAAAGGGTTCCGGATAAGGAGCGATACGCAGACAACCTGCTCTCAGTAGCATTAATGAATGAAAATCCGGGCTTAATTCTATTCGCCGTGAAAGGCTGCATGTATGATGTGGCCATAATAGCCCTGTAATGGTGGTCCAGGTATCTCAAAGCTCCTGAAGGATGTTTCAGATTCATAAAGAGCTCATCAAGAATCCTTTTCCCATTAAACGGATATTGTATGTGATAAAATCTTTCATAACCTCCAAATATTTCATCTGCACCCTCCCCGCTCAACAGAACGGTCACATATTGTTTAGCGCACTGCGAGAGCTTGTATATCCCCAATGTATTGGGATGATTTATCGGAGATTCAAGATGCCAGGTCGCCTGTTCTATATTTTCAGTAAAATAGGCTGAGTCCAGAAGAAACTTATGAGCAACCATTCCGATTACATCCCTGACGTGGTCTATATACCTTTCTTCATTGAAATTCCTGTTTTCAAACACTATGGAGACGGACTCAAAATTCCCCCTAGTGCTGTTTTTGTTTGCCAGCCAGGCAACAAGCGATGAATCTATCCCACCTGAAAGCTGACAACCAAGTTTTACATCACTCATAAGTTGTCTGCGAACACTCTCTCCAAGCCACCGTTCCACTTCATTTGCGTAATCCTCAAGATTGCCGGAAGGAGTAACGGGCCTAGAGTAACTCTCAACATCGAAATACTGCTTTATGCTGATCCCTCCTGATAGACTGTATTCGAGGCAGGAACCCGGTCTGAGCGATTGTATATTGCGTAAAAGAGTGCCATTAAGATTGTTACGGAATAATAGGTATTCATCAATCTTACTGCCATCCAACCGGAACATGAATCCATCAATATATTTTAGACTCTTCAATTCCGATGAGAATCCCAAAACCCCTTTATTAACCAGATAATACATTGGCTTAATACCAAATCTGTCTCTTGCAATGAGGAGTTTTTTCAAATTGAGATCAATTATAACAATAGCAAACATGCCATTAAGACGGATGAGCATTTCATCAAATCCATACCTGAGGTATAATGCCAGTACAATCTCGGTATCAGTGGTACTCTTAAATCTAAATCCCCACTTTTCAAGTTCATTAGTATAATCAAAAGCATTGTAAATCTCTCCGTTCAATGCAAGGATGACATTTCCGTCAGGACTGATCATTGGCTGATGACCGTTATATGAAAGGTCAAGTATATTCAGTCTGTTAAAACCGAGTACACCCTCATAGTGACCGGGGATATTCACAGTCTCATCTGTTTCCAATTCCGCTGACACTCCATCCTTCAGACTGAATGCTCGTATGCCTGAATCATCAGGTCCCCTGTGCTTTTGTACCCTCAGCATCCTGATAATTGCTTTTGTATCAGCTATAGGTTGTTTGTCTAAATTAAAATATCCGGCAATTCCGCACATATGTTTCAGTGAATTATAGATATCCCCGTTCTGGATTTCCTATTCCGGTCAGAAGGTTATTGGAAGCACCCAGGGTTATTCATACCTGCCAAGCAGAGTTTTCAATACCTCCCTGTGAGATTCACAACGGATCAGGTTTAAAAGAAGAAGCCTTTTTCTTTTCGACATCAGTTTAGGAAAGAATCCCCGGCTCTTAAGGGCAGTAAGATACTTCCCGAAATAAGGTTCAATATAAGCATCATACATAGTTGACACTGAATCACAATAAGCCTTGAATGCATTGTCAAGCAGCGTATCATCCTCAATGACTGTATTAAGCTTTCCTATCTCTTCAAAAAACTCCTTGGTTTCGTTATCAGTCAAGTTAGTAATACCGGGTTCCCGGCCACCCTGTTTGAGAGGAATTATCTCAAAACTGATGCTGCCAGCCAACTGCATGCGTACCACATAGCCTGTGTACCATGAGGCTTCCGGTTTGCCTGGCCAATCATAAATAAAGTTCCCCAAACCATAAAAAATTGGTTTTGTTTTATACACTTCATAACCTGAGAAAGCATGTGAGTGATTTGCCAGTACCGCATCTGCCCCGCTGTCGACCAGAAATCTGTATAATGCTTTTGTCCTAGGTGACGGCAGTGAATAGTATTCATTGCCAGCATGAATAAGTACTATGAGACAATCAACCTCCTTCCTTACTCTGCTGATGGACGTATGTAGTGCAACAGTGTCAATGTAATTGCAGGTATAGGATCTATCGGATGTTGTCACAAACTCATCATCTGCACAACTTAGTATCGCAAGTCTTTGACCTTTTATTGTAGTAAGATAAGGCTCTGAGGCTTCCATCAATGATCTTCCTACTCCAACTGTTGAGATATTTGCTGACCTGCACAAATCGAGAGTATCGGTCAGGCCAGCGGACCCATAATCCATAATATGATTATTTGCCAGAGTCACCAGATTGATTCCTCCATATGAAAGAATATTTATACAACCCGGAAGTGCTTTCTGGTGGGGACCAATCTTTTTTCTTGAATTTTCTGATGTAGTAAGAGGACATTCGAGATCAGCAATATTCAAATCATTGCCCTTCATAATGGTAATGAAGTCATTATATATATCCGCAAATTTACCCTCGGATGCAAGAGTTTCAATTCTGTTTATCGGACAGAGATCACCTGTTACCAGGATTCTTACCGGGGACTCAGTCATACCATATTAGTTTTAGGGACCATCCTGAAAATTTTGTTTCAATTTTCAACAATCTCTCCATTGGTGATCATATCACCCAGCTGGTCAGAGGTCATAAATTCAACATCGGGCCACTGTTTCAAAATTCTTCTCAATAGCTCGTCCAGCAATCTCAAATTCACCTTTCTGTTGTCTGGGTCTAAATCACCCATATAATTGATCCGGTGAGAACAAATTATTGCAGGTTTGCGCCAGGCAAAGGCTATATCTACATTTCTCAGGCAATTCTCCACAACATTATTTCTGGCTGATAAAGTTGGCTCAAAGAAACAGTTTCTAATCAAGTAGGTGAGGCCACTTGAACTTCTGCCTCCGAGAAAATGATAACGCCTCTTGTAATCGCCGAAAGATCCTTTAGGGACCAATTGAACAATCAGACCTTGAAGGTATCTGATGCCATTGCTGTATAGAACACTCTCAAGTTCACTGTCCCATGCATAACAGGGAGCAATGAATGACTTTGACCGATACCCGAATATGTCTTCGAACAGAGAAAGACCCTCAATAAGACTTTTTTTCATGCCGGTAATCTCGTCACGTGAAGTAAAGTCAAGGACTTCCATGAAGTTGTAGTCTCCCTCTCCTGAGAAAGTAGTATTATTAGAGAATGTAAACAATATCTCGGGAGTTTTCGTTCTCAGTGCATTCATCCATCTCTCGACATTTACATGTTCACGTCCGTGAAGTTGAGGATTAAAGATCCCTATTTCATATCCTTCCTTCCACAATGACTCAACTCTGTCACGCCCCGTATACTGTTTTAGTGTTTCAGTTACAACTTCGTAATAGTACTGTTGGTAATCACTGTCTTTGATCCTTTTGAAATCAGGGTTTCCAATCACCATATTGGCGGTTATAACTGGATGATTCCCATTACAGTCACGGTATGAGCTCAGGACATCGTAAAGCTGAAGAAGGTCGTCGTTACTCTCTATAGTATCAATCCGGTTATAATCAGAATTTGACAGGTTGAGTCCATGGTTTACAAATTTCTGATAAACATCCTTGGATGGCATCCTTATACTTCCCCAATCATCGCTCTCTATTACAACGATCTTTTTCTTGGTTCGCCAGCCCGGAGAATTGATGAGATTATAGTATATCTTCGATTTTATTCCTCTAAACATCAGTTTCCCCATTAATCATTTCTCCAAGTTCAGCAGAAGTAATGAACCTGACATCAGGCCATTTCCTTATGATTTCTTTTAATAAGTTTTGCAGTTGTGCTAATCCGTTAGCTCGGTTTGAAGGATGAATAGCCCCTATATAGTTTACTCTATGAGAACTGATTATTGCTGGCTTTTGCCATCTGAATGCTACGGAAATATCCGACAAACATGAACCGACCCAGTCAGTTCCGGGCTGACTTGGTTCAAAATAACAATTTCTTGTCAGGTATGTAATTCCGGATTTGCTTTTCTTTCCAAGCCAATGAAGCCGTATTGCCTTTCTGCCTCCCGGAAGGGGCTCTTTGTGAATTTTCGGGGTTGTAATATATCTGACACCTTCTTTATAACATACAGCTTCCAAAGATGAGTTAAATGGCCCGTTAGGAGGGACAAAACACAGGGATTTGTATCCAAATAATTCCCTGAAAAGTCTTAATCCAGATGAAATGACACTACTCTGGTACAGCAGGTCCTCCTTATCCAAAACATCAAATGCGGCTTGCAACTCTGTTCCAACCCCGGGATCTCCGGCTGTAGAAATTCCCCACATATTATTATCGAATGCTGCAAGAACTTTTTTATTCCCTCTTTGAAGCGCTTTTAGCCATGCCCTTACATTAAGATGTTCCCTGCCATGAAACTGAGGAACAAAAAGCCTTTGACTCATTCCATCCTTCCACAGATCAAAGGATTTTTCACAACCGGGATATCTTTGCAATGTTTGTGTAAATGGTTCGTAATGGAATTCTGTTAAGTTCGAATCCCGGATTTTTGTAAAATCGGGATTGGTAACCAGGACGAATGGAGTAAATACTGCAGGTCGGTTCGTTATATCCTTTACAGACCCGAGTACACCATATAGAGATGAAAGATCCTCCCCGGTCGCCAGAGAATCATACCTATTGAACCGGTTTCCTTCATCAGAGTTGAGGTCGATCCCGGATTTAACCAGTTTTTCAAATGCTTCTACAGAAGGCATCCTAATGCTCCCCCAGTCATCCGATTCAAAGACAACAAGTCTCTCTTTTGTCCTCCATCCGGGGAGGTTTGATATATTTTTGTTTAATGTTGACAGGAACTCCATAAAATCCTTTATTGAAACAAAACCTCAAAAACCGTAAGTTCCGGAACAAGCCATGGAATCCCAAATCCGGGAGCAAAAAGCCAGGCATTCATGGTTTCCGATCCCTGTCTAAATGTTATTGCTGTAAACAGAAGCATAGGGAAAAGGCCAACCAGTGTAAGGATGTCTATCCTTGGGGAATCATTCCCGACAAAGAACCTGAAAACATAAAGGGTTGCGAACATAAAGAAAAGTATCATGAACCTCCCACCGAACGAGGGTATCGGCATCCCGAAATTCACAAACGCAAGGAAAAGCAGCAAAAAACTAAAAAGGTTTTCCGATGGTTGATTCTGAACAGAATTTTTCATCCTGTAACGGACCACAACGATTGCGAGTAACAAGTAATACAACACCATATCGGATCCTATCCTTAAGAACCATGCATCCTGCATTACGGATTCCTGTCGTAACTGAACGTAGGCGGTATCAGTATACATCTGTACTCTTGCCTGTAAGGCTGCACTCCCAAAGGCGCCAAATGATGATTGTATTAACGGTTCTATGAGATTAGGAACAATAAAAGAGAGGAGGACCAGGGGGATATATATCAGGTTTCTGTTACCCGCAAAAAAATAGATCAATAAAACCAGGTTAGCCGTCAAGAAGCTGAAATGTACAAGGCATGCTGAAAATGTAAGGATTAAGAACCTGGCATCTTTAAATAATATAACATGATAGGCTCCGTAGAAAAAAATCCATGCTGCTGTCCACATTCTGAATCCATTGATGGAAGTGACCGGCAAAACAGATGCTAGAAAGATTATAAATATCAGGCTATTCCATCCAAAGTTGTTTTTTGCCTCTTCAAACAGAAGATTGAGGCTTCTGACATAAAAATATCCGAATAGTGCAGCAAAAGTCCCGAACAGAAGCCTGTGGTCTTCAGTGATCCTGGATACAACAAATGATATCAGAGGCTCCACAATGTCAACAGTGGTGTCTGTGGCATAAACACCTCCAATGATCCTGAAAATATCGGAAAATGGCAACATGGCATTCATCTTCAAGGTCATTGCGATACGAGAAGCATCAATTCCCTCATTACCAACAACGAATGTAAGTCCGTAGTACACCAGAAATGCGTATACTATGCTTCGGGCTTCTTTCTGCCCAAAATTCAAAATTGCAGTAATACAGGCAAGAAACGGCCACAACAGAAACAGTATCAGGTAGTTTTTAGTATCTAGACTAGGCAATGCAACTGACCGTGAAAATCCTTCAGTCATAGTGATTTAATTGTATTCTGATAGTTTAAGGAATTTTTGTGCAACCTTTCCTATATGATATTCATCAGGGTCCGGTAATTTCATCCTGTTTTTGTAATTACCATCAAGAAATGCTTTGACATCGTCGGGATTCAGGTCTCTTTTAATATTAAGGACAGGCCTGCCTGAAATTGAGTAGTCAATCAGTTTACTGGGAGAATTCAGGGTTGAATTATTGTCGAAGTTTATTAGGAAATCCATTTGACCCAGGACCTTCAATAATTCTTCCCTCGGTATATAGGCTGATACCTGGAGACGATCACCCAGAATTGCTTTATACTTTTCCAGTGATTCAGGAGAATTGGTATAAACATGAAATTTATATGGCTTCTGAACAGACATCAGGAATCTCAATAACTGGTCCGGGTCCCTTACTCCTGGAATAAATCCTCCGGCATACGCAAAAGTTGGTATCCTATTACCGGGGGCCAAATCAGTTTTGGTGATAATTTCAAAATCAAAGCCCTGTGGAATAATCCTGATTTTAATATGGAATTCTTTGTAATATCCTTCGCGGGCCCCTTCAATAGGAATAGAAATGAAATCGGTCTTTCTGCAAAAGTATTTTTCAAGATATTTGAAATAAAAAGGCTTTCGGAAAGTATCAACAATATCACCCATATAAGGATCACCACAGTCCGCTATCCATACTTCAGCTATCTTACGCCTGGAGGATCTTGCCCATGCCACTCCCCAATGAACCGGATATGGCACAGCAAATGATATCATGATGTCATAGTTACCCTCTGATTTAAGCATTCGTCGTACTTTGAACATATCTTCAATTCCGGGATACTCAAATAATAGTGAAAGTACCCTGGAGAGGGAACCGGTCAGCCATGAAAATCCATTTCTCTTTGAGTCAGAAAATTGCGGTAACCTTGGTTTCCTCCACATTTTAAGTTCAACTGGATATGTTTGAAGGAAATCTGTATAGTTAAAACTCCTGAACTTGGTAATAACTTTTACATAATGTCCCTGCCTGACAAATTCTTTCGCGAGTTCTGTAGCACGGTAACTCCTTGGTGAGATCTCAGGATAAAATCCATTTGATACCAGAAGTATTTTCCTCTTATCAGCCATAATTATGATTGACTTAATTTACCTGAATGGTTTGTTTTCCAGTAGTCAGATCTCGCAATTTTCTTTCCACACAAGACCTTAATCGTGGGTGCATCACAAAGTACTGCAATCCTAGTTCTGGTGACTGCTTTCTTCTGATTACTGAGTCTGTCTTAAAATCATTAAGGACTTCGGAGAAAAGTTCAAAATTCATTATCCCGGATTTGTCTCTTAAATCACTGATTGAATCACCTTCTTCAACTGGAATTTGTCTGAACGATAGTATGTCTCCGGTATCAATTCCACGATCAATTAAATGCAGAGTTACCCCTAAGTTTTTCCCATAAAAGATGCTCCACTCCAGTACATTCATGCCTCTCATCTCAGGGAGCAATCCCATATGGGCATTTAATATGCCGATCCTGAGGGTATTAATTATGCAGGGTTTAAAGATTCCACCGCCAGCATTTATAAGGAGATCAAG
>ERZ1026800.2080-NODE-2080-length-11512-cov-5.354414_pt1 | contig 11512 bp, 8 predicted proteins | sample MGYA00520873_ERZ1026800 | MGnify/ENA primary metagenome ERZ1026800 (study PRJEB33270, sample SAMEA104284475) | anaerobic digester metagenome | biome: Anaerobic digester microbiome; feature: mesophilic sludge digester; material: Anaerobic digester biomass | place...
GTTCATATCCTTGCTAACTCGGTCGACGCCGATGCCCACAAGATCGACGAAGCTCATTACAAAAAAGGCCATCAGGACCGGACTTATCCTGGAGATGTTGATTTTATCGTTTGACATGTCAGAAAGGGTTTAAGTTAAAAGTAGAAAGTGGAAAGTAGAAAGTTAAAAAAAATAAAAAGTGGAAAGTAGAAAGAACGGCACGCGGCGCGAGGCACGCGGCTAGCGGTTCGGGATTGATAGTTCGAAGTTCGGGGTTCAAGGTTCAAAGCAAAGGTTAATAGTTTAAAATTGAATTATAGCAGTTTAGGGTAAAGCGTTTAGCGTTCAGGGTTTAGCGTTTAGCGTTTAGGGTTAAGGGTTTAGCGTTCAGGGTTTAGGGTTAAGCGTTTAGGGTTTAGCGTTTAGCGTTTAGGGTTAAGGGTTTAGCGTTCAGGGTTTAGCGTTTAGTGTCAGTTAAATATCTCATTGTAAGAGACTTGCATGATCCCGCGGAGCGGGACTTCGTCGTTTCACTCCTCAGCTTGCAGGACCTGCAAGACCTGTCACTGCCCCCTGTGCCCCGTGCTTTTGCCGCCAGCCGCATGCCGCTCGCCGCAAGCCGTTCCTCCGCCCCGTGCCAATTGCTCATTGTTAATTGTTAATTGTTAATTGTTAATTGTTAATTGTTAATTGTTCATTGCTCATTGCTAATTGCTTACATAAGCGGGAGCGCGTGTTGAATATCCTTCCAGAATTGTTCATTCATAAGGTACGCGGCTCCGAGGAATGCTGCATCTTCTTTCAATTCGGAAAGTGCTATTTTGCAGTCGCAGTTCTCTTTTCTGAGGCTGTTTTCGAAAATATCGCCGAAAAGGTGATAGGCGTTGGAGATATTACCTCCTACTACCACTATCTCAGCTCCGAATTTCTTCAGCCACGGGGCGAGGAAGACTCCCAGGTTATTGCCGAATTCAGAGAACAGCTCATGTACCACCGGATCGGAATCTGCCAGTTCGGCAAATTCCTTCACCCCGCTCAGTTCCTTGCCTGTCAGTTTTTTATATTTGCCTACGAACCAGCGTGTTGAAAAATAATCATCAGCAATGTTGTCGCCGTAAGGAAGATGATAGACACATCCAAGTTTAGGCACTTCGGGACCGTCGACTATAGGTATTTTGTCGGCTATGAAAGCGGAGCCTAAACCGGTTCCCAGAGTCACTGCCATTGATCGCCGGTAAGCTGAGGCTTTTCCAACAAGGGCTTCACCCACGGCAAAAACCGAGACATCGTTCATAAACCGTATAGGGAAGTCTTCGGGCTGGCTGAGCCGGGCTGAAAGAGCTTCCCTGACGTTGCAGCCGTACAGCTTCTCATACTTGGCCACGCCTTTGATATAGCTGATACCTTTCACATAATCGAAAGGTCCCGGCATTCCAAAGCCGATACCCTTCAATCTTCCTCCTTCCGGTATCTTCTCAACCACGTGGGAAATGGTTTCAGCCCATATTCCGATAATAACATCCGATTCCGCTTTATTGTCCACGGGATTGTCAATCCGCGTCGCATCAATTATTTCAAGCGTTTCAAGGTCGACTGCAGCGCAGCTGATATGGCTGCCTCCAATGTCGACACCGATGGCATAATTGTGTTGCATCATAATATATGAACAAATGAAAAAACAGATCGCTGAAAATATTGAATTTTGTCGTTAATGCAAAAAGATGAGTTTAAAAATATAATTTCGCATTGTAAAATTCACAGTCCATGCCAAAAATCACCAGGGAAGATGCCCTTCTGTATCACAGCAGGGGGCGCCACGGAAAAGTGGAGGTAATACCGACAAAACCTTACTGCACACAAAATGATCTGAGTCTGGCCTATACACCCGGAGTGGCATATCCATGCCTTGAGATTGAAAAGAATCCGGATGAAGCCTACAACTACACTGCCAAAGGGAATCTGGTGGCAGTGATCACGAACGGAACGGCTGTTCTTGGACTGGGAGATATCGGTGCCCTGGCCGGCAAACCGGTCATGGAGGGTAAAGGGCTTCTTTTCAAGGTGTTTGCAGATATTGACGTATTCGACATCGAGATAGATGAGAAGGACCCCGATAAGCTGGTTGAAATCTGCGCGAAAATAGCGCCTACCTTCGGCGGAATAAATCTTGAAGACATAAAGGCTCCTGAGTGTTTTGAGGTAGAGGAGAAGCTTAAGGCTATGGTCAATATTCCGGTCTTTCATGATGATCAGCATGGCACCGCCATAATATCAGGAGCCGGGCTTCTGAATGCTCTCGAGCTCTCGGGCAAGAAGATTGAGGATCTGAAGCTGGTTGTCTGTGGTGCCGGTGCCGCGGCTATTTCCTGTACAAGGCTCTACACCAGGCTTGGAGTCAGGAAAGAAAATATTGTTATGGCCGACAGCAGGGGAGTGATCAACAGTAAGAGAAAGGATCTCAACAAATACAAGCAGGAATTCATTACCGGCAGGAATATCGATACTCTGGCCGAAGCAGTAAAGGGAGCCGATCTGTTCCTTGGTCTTTCGACAGCCGGTACACTTACAAAGGAGATGCTCGCGACGATGGCCGACCATCCGCTTGTTTTCGCGATGGCGAATCCCGATCCTGAAATAAGCTGGGAAGATGCCATGTCGGTAAGGGATGACCTTATTTTTGCCACGGGCAGGTCGGATTATCCCAACCAGATCAACAATGTACTCGGCTTTCCCTATATATTCAGGGGAGCCCTTGACGTAAGGGCTTCCGGCATCAACGAAGAAATGAAACTTGCTGCCTCGAAGGCGCTTGCCGCTCTTGCCAGAGAGCCCGTTCCCGATGTTGTTCTCAAAGCCTACAAGCTTGAATCCCTTTCATTCGGGAAGGAATACATCATACCAAAACCGCTTGATCCGAGGCTCATTTCGTGTGTGGCAAGCTGTGTGGCCAGGGCAGCAATGGATACGGGAGTGGCCCGCAGACCTATAACCGACTGGGAAGCATACAGGGAATGCCTCAACAGCAGGCTGAGCACTCATATAAAGAAAGTAGGCGAATTGGGTGAATTCTAAAGGACTGATTTGATCTTATCCCTCTCAGCCTTCTGCACAGCCATCTTGCGCTCGTACATGGAAGCAACGAAACCGGAGATCTCGTCGACAGGGAATGATTTCCTGTTAATGGTAACATCGAACAGGTTGTCGATGTTCCTTTGCTTTTTATTCAGGAAAGTCCTGATAAGCTCTTCCCTTTTCAAATCTGTTTCGATAATATACTTCTGAGCAGTTTCCTTATCCATCTCCTTCTTCCTCATCACATTTTCCATCCTCCAATCAAACGGCGCCACGAGTCGTACGTGAAAGGAGTCCCTGATCCCTTGCGATATTGAAACCCCTCCCCTTCCAACCAGGACAACATAACCTTCCTTGCAAATCGAAAGGACCACATCCTTTATTGCCTTTTTAACTCTCAGGTCGCTGACAAACCCTCCTGAAAAAGCCATTATCATTTCAGACAGGTTCGAAAGCTTGATACCCGTGTAATAGCTCTCGACACGCTGGGTATCGATATTAAGCTCCTTCGCGATTGAATAAATAATATCCTTGTCGACCCATTTCCATTTTGTCGTTTTATGAATGGAATTAAGCTTTTCGACAATACCGGCGGCTGTTTCGCGGGCATCGCATCCCGTCTGACGGGATACCGTGATCACGGGACCATCTTCGGACGCAGAGCCGCTAAGCACTGATTGCCTGTATCTTTCATCAAAATAATCAAAGAATTTTTTCATATGGCCTCGGCTTTTAATTTGTGTAATAATGTATAAAAAAAAACTGACATCCGGAACCTTAAATGAGTATTATGATAAAAATTATCAGGCTGTTTCATATCTGCCGGCAAGCTGCACTTAATTCATATTTTTTATCATATCTTTACTTAATTGGAAAAACGACATCACACACCTAATAAAACGCCATTACTATGACATCTATCTTTTCAAAGCCGGAACTGGTTTGGTTTATCATCGGACTTGTATTGTTTCTGCTGGAGCTGGTCCTTCCCGGATTTGTAATCTTCTTCTTCGGAGTGGGAGCATGGGTCACCGCGCTTCTCTGCCTGATAGCCAACCCGGGCATAAACCTTCAGGCGATAGTTTTTGCAGTCACCTCCATCCTTTCCCTGGTACTTCTCAGGAAAATGATACAAAGGCGCTTCTTCTACAGCAAGGATGAATTATCGAAGGACGTGGAAGATGAATTCACGGGGAGGGAAGCGGTTGCAACCATGGATTTCAAACCCGGACATACAGGGAAGGTCGAATTCAAGGGAACCACATGGAAGGCTGAATCGACGGAATCCATTGTAAAAGGACAAACCGTCATTATCAAGTCAAAGGAGAATTTTAAACTGTTTATTGAACCAAAAAAATAGAAAAATGACGCAACTAATTACACTGTCAGCAGCAAATCCCAGTACCACAATCATTCTTATAGGGATTGTCTTACTAACCTTCATCCTTATTTCGTCGATGGTGAAGGTTGTTCCGCAGAGAACTGCAATAATCGTTGAAAGACTCGGAAAGTACAGGACAACTTTCAGTGCAGGTTTCCAGATACTTATACCATTTATCGACAAGATAAGGTACAGGCATACCCTGAAGGAACAGGCAATAGATGTTGCATCTCAGACTTGTATAACACGCGACAATATTGCAATTGAGGTCGACGGCATTCTCTACCTCCAGGTCCTTGATCCGAAGAAAGCCTCCTACGGTATTGACAACTACCGCTTTGCTTCGATTCAGATAGCACAGACAACCATGAGGAGCGTTATCGGCAAGCTCGAACTCGACCGTACATTCGAGGAACGAGAATCGATAAATGCCACTATTGTTGATGCAGTCGACAAGGCAAGTGAACCATGGGGCGTTAAGGTAACCCGTTATGAGGTAAAGAATATTATACCTCCCCAGAGCATCAAGGATGCCATGGAGAAGCAGATGAGGGCTGAAAGGGAGAAGAGGGCGATCATTGCCGAATCGGAAGGAACAAGGCAGGCCAAGATAAATGTTGCCGACGGCGACAAGCAGGAGTTCATTCTCAGGTCGGAAGGAGAAAAGCAGAAGAGGATCAATGAAGCGGCCGGACGTGCTTCCGAAATTGAGCAGGTGGCAAATGCAACAGCTAACGGTCTGAGAGCCATTGCAACAGCAATATCGGAAGAAAATGGCTTAAATGCCGTGAACCTCCGGGTAGCTGAACAGTACCTGAATGGTTTTGCAAACCTTGCAAAACAAAACAATACCATTATACTTCCTTCAAATCTTACTGACATCGCCGGTATTGTTGCCACGGCAACATCAATGTTCAACGAGGTGAAGGATAAGAAGAAATAAGTTGTCCTGAATACCTTTCAGTGTGTTATGCTGACTCATGTTCGGTCCGGAGGATGATCTCATTCTGAAGATCCTCTCCCAGATCGTTGAAGTAGTCGCTGTATCCTGCCACCCTGACTATCAGATCCCTGTATAGTTCGGGATGCTTCTGTGCATCGCGAAGTGTTTCGGCATTTACCACATTGAACTGAATGTGATGGCCGTCGAGACTGAAATAGCTTCTGATCAGTGAGGTAAGGCAATTGTAGCTGTTCTCATCGTCGAAGAAGGAAGGCGAGAATTTCTGATTCAGAAGAGTGCCTCCCGTACGCAGATGATCGATCTTTGAAGCCGATCTGATCACCGAGGTCGGTCCGTTGCTGTCGACGCCCTGACTTGGGGAAATGCCTTCCGAAAGCGGAGTGAAAGCCTTCCTTCCGTCGGCTGTGGCACCTGTAACGCTTCCGAAATAAACATGCGATGTAGTGGGAAGCATATTGATCCTGTGCACGCCGCCCCTTGAGCATGGACGTCCGTTGACCGCGTCATAATAGACCTCAAACACTGTAACTGCCTGCTGATCGGCATAATCATCGTCATTGCCGTATTTTGGCGTATTGTAGATCAGATCGTATCTCAACTGATCACAGCCTTCAAAGTCAGCTTCCATTGCTTTCAGCAATTCATCCCACGTTATGTTTTTCCTGTCATACACATTATACCTTATTGATGTAAGGATGTCGGTAATCGATCCAAGGCCCACACCCTGAATATAGGTGGTATTGTACCTCGCGCCTCCCCCGTTATAGTCCTTCCCATTAGCGATGCAATCCTCAACCAGAAGCGAAAGAAACGGAACAGGCAGCCATCGTGCAAAGGTTTTCTCAATCACGTTATTTCCTCTTATCTTGATATCGGCAAAATATCTTACCTGTATCCTGAAAGCATCAATCAGTTCATCAAAAGTTTTAAAATCCCTTGCCTGTCCTGTTTCGGGACCAAGCTGAACTCCTGTCCTTTTGTCGAATCCGTTGTTAAGTGTAAGCTCAAGTATCTTTGTCAGGTTGAAGTAGCCTGTAAGCCAGTAGGCCTCTGTACCGAAAGCACCAGTTTCCACACATCCGGAAGCCCCTCCGTCGCGGGCATCCACGATGCTTTTCCCCTGCCTCAACATTTCCTGGATGATTGCATCGGTATTGAAGCATGAAGGCTGTCCGAATCCGGTTTTTATTATATCGAGAGCCTTGTGAATGAATCTGTCGGGGCTTTTCCTGCTTATCTGGACCATGGAGCTGGGCTGAAGGATTCTCATTTCCCTTATCACATCGAGAAGAATGTAGCTCATTTCATTGACTGCATCCGATCCGTCGGGTTTCACTCCTCCGAGATTTATAAGGCAGAAATCTGTGTAGGTATTGCTCTCACTGGCTGTGACACCAATTTTGGGAGGTGAAGGATGATTATTGAATTTCACCCAGAAGCAGCCCAGCAGATCAAACAGCTGCTCGTCGGTCAGAGTTCCGGCCTCCATTTCCTTTTTCCATACCGGGAACAGGTGCTGGTCGAGCCTTCCGGGATTGAATGAATCCCAGGGATTCAGTTCAGTGATCACTCCAAGATGGATAAACCAGTAATGCTGAAGCATCTCATGAACTGTTTCCGGGGCATGTGCAGGCACCTTTCTGCATATTGCGGCCATGGCAATCAGTTCATTCTTTCTTTTGGGATCAGTCTCAGCCGAAGCCAGCCTTTCAAGTTCATCGGCATGTCGTCCTGCATACATTATTATAGCGTCGCAGGCTATGTCCATGGCCTTAAGTTCCTCTGACTTGTCGAATGCCTCGAAATCATTATAGTAATCAAGTTTTTCAAGGCTTTCCCTGATTTCTTCCTTCAGCTTCAGAAAACCTGTCCGGAACATCTTTCCCCCAAGTACAGTATGTCCCGGTGCCCGCTGCTCCTGGAATTCCGTGAAAACACCCGCCCTGTAGGCTTTCATCCATTCGTCCGTCATCAGGCTCATGATCCTGTCGCGGTTGCTCTTGCCCTTCCAGTACGGGATTATCTCCTCGCGATATATTCGCTTCACTTCTTCATCAACCTTGAAAAACACCTTCTTCCGGCTGTCGAGGATTTCCAGGTCCTCAACCGAATGAAGGCTTATTTCGGGATAGGTCGGGGTGGCTTTCGGTTCAGGACCGCGTTCGCCGACAATAAGTTCCCCCCGGTTGATGCAGATGGTCTTGTGCCTGAGCAGGTATTCAAATGCCCTTGCGCGGCGGACCGGAGCCGAAAGCTCCCTTGACTCATCGCTTTTGTAAAAGGCGGTTATAAGCTGTGCCCTCTCGGCGCTTATCCTTTCCACCGCGTTGATACTCTGTTCTCTCAGTCTCTTTACCCTGTCTGTAAGTATCATAATTTCAATTTTGTTAATTACTTTTCTATTGTTCAACCCCTTACTTTCACTTTAAAACCGCCTGCTTCAAAGAAGTCCTTCAACTCGTTCATCCTTTGGGGTGAAGGAGGAGTTGTATCATTCATTCTGTAGTTCATCCCAAATTTGCCGTATTTATTCATCCCTATCCTGTGGAATGGAAGAAGGTTTATTCCGACAGGCTTATCCCGGTTCAGGCTGCTCAGCAGGTCGCGCATTGATTTTAAAGTCATTTCATCATCATTTTTCCCCGGGATAACGGGTACGCGGACAATAACGTTCTTTCCACTGTCGCATATCATCCTGAGGTTTTCAATTATCCTGTCGTTTGAGACACCCGTGTATTCAACATGAAGCTTATCGTCGGTATGTTTCAGGTCGAAGAGGAAGATATCGGTATAGGGCATTATTGTCATGAAGCTTTCCGCGGAAGAATAACCCGATGTATCCACGGCGGTGTTATAGCCATGTTCACGGCAGGCCTTTAAGGCTTCGAGCAGGAACTCATGCTGCATCATGGGTTCGCCTCCCGAAAAAGTCACCCCTCCTCCCGACTGCTCCATGAAAATCCGTTCCCGGTCAAGGATCTCAAGTATTTCTGATGTCGAATAATATCTGCCCACCATTTCCCTGCTGTTGAATTCCTTCTCTCCCACTTTCCGTGTCTGAACAACAGTCTGTGGCTCGGGTGATATCCCTTCGGGATTATGGCACCACAAGCATGAAAGGGGACAGCCCTTCATGAAGAAAGTCACCCTTATCCCCGGGCCATCATGGACCGAATACCGTTTAACATTGAAAATCAATCCCTTCATATAGATAACAATAAAAACAGGAAGAGGAGAAAAAACTGACCGGAAGCAACCGGCCGGCAGATGTACCTGTTACAGGCTGTAGAACATAAGGCAGTTGTAGAGCCTTCGTCCGAGGCGCTGCATCATGAAGCTGTATTTAAGCTTTGATATCATAAAGCATGAATGTGTTGCAAGTTAGATATTTTTGCCTGTTCCGCAATGACTGAAACAAGGATTTATTGAGTGTTATTGTGATATTCTTGTCTCTCATACGATTTATTAAACAGTTTAGAGATGCAGGCGGAAAATTTTCTGACCGTATAACATTAATATTCCGGACATTAGGCCCGCCTCGGCATGCATTAACAAATGCTTAACATAACATTAACATAAAAATCTGCAACAAAATGCGGGCTTGGGCGTCTATAGGATGTAAACGTTCTTTATTCGGCCGTCCGGCCACATTCTACGATCAGGTTTAGGTTAATGAAGGAAAGATAACTCCCAACTATCTTTCCTTTTTTTTTACTGTCTGGTGAAGGGCGCAGGGTGGAAGAACGGCGAGCGGCTTGCGGCACGCGGCCAAAGGGCACAGGGCGCAGGGCGCAGAGCACAGGGCACAGGGCACAGGGCGCAGAGCGCCACCGTTCTGCAGTACTTCATCACCTGGAAAGGCCGTTATATATTTACTATTAATCCGAAAATAATTGATGGATTAATGACTTAATTTGCATAACTTTATATCGGATTCAGGTTAATTGAAACAGTTGTAGTATTGTAAACACATCAATAAAATGAAAGAAGAAATAAAGAGATCCATATTATCGCCGGTATGTATCACGGTATTCTTTCTTGTTTCAATTACAGCTTGTAAAAGAGAGCAAATGCCATTAGCTGAAGTCGAGACTACCGGGATACTTACTATCACTCCTGTTTCAGCGCTGGTAAGCGGAAAGGTTGTTTCAGTGATGGGAGATGAACTGATAGAAAAAGGTATATGCTGGGGCAAATCTCCATCGCCCACGATAAATGATAATAAGATTTCTGCATTCCTTAATCCTTACCTGACACCCTTTGAGATCATTATTAACCACCTGACACCCGAGACTCGATATTATGTACGAGCCTATGCAAGCAGCGCGGCGGGTACCGCGTACGGGGAAGAGTTATCCTTTGTTACGCCATTTGATCTCTCGGGAGAGCAAGGTAGCGTTACGGATATAGATGGGAATGTTTATTCAACTATCGGTATCGGGACCCAGGTATGGATGGCTGAAAACCTCAAAACAACAAGCTTTAACGATGGCGCTTCCATACCGGAGGTAAGTGCAAACGATGCCTGGTGTACCACATGGACACCGGCCTGCTGCTGGTACGACAATGATGAGGAAAGCGGCAGGAATACCTATGGCGCTTTGTACAACTGGTACGCGGTTAGCACAGGAAAGCTTTGTCCTGCAGGATGGCATATACCGGATAGTACCGAATTACAAGAGTTAATCATCTACCTGGGAGGACGAGATGTCGCCAGCGGAAAAATGAAGGTTCCCGGCACCCAGTTCTGGGATCCGCCAAACACTGGGGCTACCAATTCAAGCGGGTTTTCCGGTCTTCCTGCAGGCTTTCGATGGGCGGACAATGGAGGATTTTTCCAAAGAGGATATAGACTTTTTCTATGGACTTCAGCAATCAAATATTGGAATAGTAAGCCATTAGCAACGTATTATTTAATTCTTGCTGAATTTACCAGCTTCCATTTTAGGAGGGACTCCCCATCAGATGGATTTTCAGTTCGTTGTATCAAGGATTGAATGAACGGCGGGCGGCACGCGGCGCGCGGCCAAAGGGCACAGGGCGCAGAGCACAGGGCGGAAGAACGGCTTGCGGCTAACGGCTTGCGGCGAGCGGCAAAAACGCAGGGCACAGAGACAAGTCTTGCAGGTCTTGCAAGTCATGCAGGTCTTGCAAGTCTCTTACCATGAGGATTTAGCTAAGGTTGCATCGGATGGATCCCCTCCACTGGAGAGCCTGCCCCGCTCAAGCGGGGGGTGGGGGTGGGTATTGGTTAAACAATTATCAATTATCAATTATCAATTATCAATTGACTTGTACCTGTTGTGGGGCGCCATTTTCCCGGGGCGATACCCGGGCTATTGGATGGTGATGCCTCCGGTGTCAGAAATCACCCAATAACACACTCCTGATTTTCCGATAGCGCCGGTACTGCCAGGTGACGATAATGTCAATGAGTTTAACCAGCCTGGAGGGCTGGTCTTCCAATAGCCCCGGTTTCGCCCGGGGTAAAGGACAGTAGCACCAGTTCCACCCTGGAGGGGTGGCCGCCAGCATTCCTCCTTGGGGATAATTCGGGGGACGCAAGGCCATTGGAAAAATACCGTATAGCGCATACCGTTCCGTTATAACAATGTTATAACATGTTTCGGGATATATTTCTGACAGCTAAATATATAGAAAGAGGCCGCAAGACACATCGCACAGGGCACAGGGCACAGGGCGCAGAGACTAAGAGAGGAAGAGACCGCAGGACTGCACGACCGCAAGACCGCACGACCGCAAGACCGCAAGACTGCAAGACAATGTATAATGTATTATGTATTATAGGCGATAGATTATGTATTACTCTGAATGGTAGTTAATACTGATTGTCGATGTCGGGGAAGAAATCAGGAAAGTGCTTTTAATGAGAATTCACGACATATATTTATAGCAGATATGTTACAGGTACGGTGAACCGCGATAGCGGTTAAAGGAAGAAACCGTGAAGCGGTTCAATTTTAATAACCTCCGGTGCAACCGGAGGCTGGATGCCCCTTATAATGTAAAGCCCTGACAGGGGCGAAAGAATGGCGCAGAGCACAGGGCACAGAGCACAGGGCGCAGGGCACAGGGCACAGGGCGCAGAGCGCCAC
>ERZ1026800.2082-NODE-2082-length-11512-cov-2.530259_pt1 | contig 11512 bp, 13 predicted proteins | sample MGYA00520873_ERZ1026800 | MGnify/ENA primary metagenome ERZ1026800 (study PRJEB33270, sample SAMEA104284475) | anaerobic digester metagenome | biome: Anaerobic digester microbiome; feature: mesophilic sludge digester; material: Anaerobic digester biomass...
GTGATGTCTGTCGCCGGAGCAACTGAAAGAGACGCAGCTTTGACCTGTTGTCCAAGGTTTCCAGCTGGAAATTCTGTAATATCCACATCACCAATGTCGACAGAATCAATTGACACCGACGCATCCACTGGTATCTTGCCGCCAACCAGCGCGGGCAGTTTACCATCAATGCTTGCAGCCGCGGTATTGATATCGGCCAGGTCGCCAGCAGCAGTGTCCGGCAACTCTGTCAGGGAAACCGCCAGAGCCCCAGCTGATATTAGTGCTGCTAATGCCTCTGTTGCTGTCTCGATGTTACTGGCAGTAGCTTCGGTTGCAATTAGTCCGAGGGCCGTTATGATCAGGTCTTGTTTAGCTGCTGTGGACGGTTCGGCAATGATCTTATTTAGAATGTTTGTCAACGAGCTGTCTTTTGCCAACGACTGCGCAGATAATTGAGCATCTGTCAGAGGACCAGTTACTGCAATGGTTTCGGAATCCAATGTGACCTTGATATCAGCCGTCTGCGAGGCCCCGCCATTGACATTCACCAGGTTGGTTGTGCCCGGCGTGGTCTGGTCGATGCCTACCTTGCCAATAATCTGGGTTCCCGCTGGCAGTTCTTCGCCGAACTTGACATCACCAATATAAGTAGGATCAGTGATGTCTGTCGCCGGAGCAACTGAAAGAGACGCGGCTTTGGCTTGCTGCCCCAGATTTCCAGCTGGAAATTCTGTGATGTCCACGTCGCCAATGTCAACGGAATCGATTGATACTGACGCATCAACTGGTATCTTACCACCAACCAATGCAGGAAGTTTGCCATCGATACTAGCGGCGGCAGCGTTGATATCCGCGAGGTCACCGGCAGCAGTGTCTGGTGTGGCTACTGCGAGAGCTCCAACGGCGGTTTTGACATCCTCCTGAGTTGCTTCAGTCGCTATCAGGCCAAGAGCGGCGATGATGTCATTTTGTTTAGCCTCGGTGGATGGGGCTGCTATGATCTTTGCCAAGACATCTGCTAACGTGGCTTCCGTCGCCAGGCCGGTGGGGTCGATTGAGGCGGTGAGCTCGGTGTCCGCTTCGGCAGTAATCGCGGTGCCGATTGCCAGTATGGACAGAGTGCCGTGCTGGGCGGTTACGGCTGGTTTGACTTGGACCTGGAGGTAAGGCCAATACGCTAGTATTCTTTTGGTGACCGGCGTGGTTGTGGTCACACTGAACTCGGCTTCAACGGTCTCGGTAAAGTTGGTGCCATCAATTGACCCCATAACTTTGACTTTGAGGTTGTTGTCAGCAGCGGAGAACCGGAGGAGTTTTACTCCCGCCAGATGCCAGGTATCCCAATAGTTGCGAGTAGTTTCCCTATCCAGAGGGAACGGCACCAACACATAATCATTAATCGTGGTCGTTAAATCGGCCACATCGGGCCGATCTATCTGGAAGTATTGTCTGGTTTTAGGCAAAATTAACACCTCTCACACAAACACAATTTTCAGGTGAATACTATGACCCCAAACGCGTCTGAGGGATCTTCGGCGTCGTAGTCGAATGCTATTTTAAGGATTTTTGGGCTGAGGCCGTTGAACGTTATCTTGTCTTTCAGGCCGACGGCAACACCGGCATCGAGATAGACCTGCGCCGTGGTGACTCCGGGTTGGCCGTCTGCCTTCACGATGTTAAAGACCTTGTACTCGATGGCGCAAGAATAGCTGGCTGCCGTTCCATATGTGCTCCCATAGCCATCGTTGCCGACGAACGGCTCGATGGTGCAGCTCTGCGCCATGAAGTCGGCAAAGTCGTCTGAGAATTTAGGCATCAGCGTCCCCAAACTCTTCAGGATCGATGTCAGTAAGCTTCTGGCTGGCAGGGAAGTTTTCGGCTACAGAATCACGGATTACCCCTATGGTAGTCGGTACTATGATCGACCCAGCCAGTATAGAGCGGTAGCGGGCTAGCAGCTTATCGGCAAGAGCGGAATAGTGCTGGAAGAGCTGATCATTCTCGATGCTGCGGCTGCCTACGCTTTTGCTAACCCTATTGGCATACCGGCCCGCCAGGTCACCGGCGGCATGGCTCGCCGCCAGGAGCACGTTACCATAAGTAGAATAGTAATAGTCGATTTCGTCGTCAGTCAGTACCGGACTAGAGCTGGTATCGCCGATAGCGAGCCGGACAGCGTCCGTGGTATCGGTTGCCGGTTTACCGCCGTAAGCCATAATTCGCTCCTATTTTCGTTTGCGTCTTGGTTTGGTTTTGAGTTCTGATTCGTCTGCTTCAGGCTCTTCGGTCCGGTAGCCACCTGCCTTCCAGGTGACCAACCGCCCCAGCCAGATTCTCCTGGATGCTTCAAGACGACCGTACTCCAGCGGGGAGGCTGTTTTCAAGGCCTCTTCGAGTTCGGCTATCTCGCTCTCGATTTGCTCTTTAGTGAACATACACGACCTCCAAAAAATGAGAGAAGACCCTTACGCCGTGCGGGTCCACTCAAGAGTGACCAACACCCTCCCGCCCCCATCCGATTTAGCGGAAGTCAGAGAAACGTATCCGTCTTGGGCGATCACATTGTTGGTGGTGGGGCTGGCAGAATATTCAGTTTCCAGGGGGTCACCAGCCTTTGCCGTGAGAACGCCGGTAGCCATATCTCCATCAACGCTGGCTGCGGTGATAGTGCCGTCGTCATTTCCTGTGATGGCGGTGGTCACTATACCGCGGATCTTGTCGATGGTGACCTTGTGGTTGAAGTAGACCTTGAGGTCCATCTGCTCGCTGGCCTCAAAGCTCATGGGAATCACGGTCGTACCCTTGCGCAGAGCAGCCTCCAGGTGGGCTATTTTGGCGGCAACGGTCAACACTCCAGCGGATGATGTCAGTCCGTTGGTCGCCTCGACGCCTGCCAGAGTACCGGCCAACGCTTTACAGAGATTGGCTGCGGTGACTTCCTTGTTGATGTTGCCATTCTCGCTGTCATTCATCAGAAGCGAATCGGCAGCAACGGGCTCGGTTTTGTCAGCTACCCCACTGATGTTGACCCTACAAACACCGTCCACCTCGGAAAGGCCTGATGTGGCATTGTCGCCAGCCACGATCTCTCCGATTGGTTTGGCAAGATTGGTTATGGTAGCAGACTTGTTGATGTTGCCGTCCTCGCTGTCGTTTAGCAGAATGGCATCGGCGGCTACAGGTTCGTCCTTGCCGGTGGTGCCGTTGATGTTGACCCTCATCACGCCGTTGGCTTCTGAGAGAGACGACGTTGCATTGGTCCCGGCGGCGACTTCGCCTATTGCCTTAACGAGATCGGTTATGGTGGCCGATTTGTTCACACCACCAGTCTCGATGAGAACCTTGTCAGCTGGCGCGGGGTCGGTGTTGGCGGTTGTGCCGCCTATGTTGACTTTGCCCACACCGTTTGACTCGGATAGAGCGGAAGTTGCGTTGGCTCCGGCAAACCTCTCGCCGGTAGCCTTTGCCAGGTTGGTAATGGTGGTGACCTTTGGGGCACCGTTCGCTTCGGTGTCTTGGATGACTACCTTATCGGCTACCACAGGGTCGGTTTTTGCATCAAACTCCGTGGGGTCGAACACTCCGGCATCTGATATGCCCGTTACGCCCCCCCGGGCGTGAGCTAATATGCTATGCGGATTTACAGGTGGCATTATTACCTCCCAAAAATAGAGAAATACACCTACAAGGTGTAAATCTCAGATGCACCCTCTTTTGAGTGCCACTCCGTCGGGTTTACCCATTCTCTCAGCTCGACTCTGTAGTTGTTACCGGGCTCTTTGCCAAAGCCAGTGTCAACCACCAGATCCTCGGAGATCACGAACTCCATGAACTCCATATCCTGAGCGATCACATAGACATAGCCAGCCGGGAAGTACTTGGACGTCCGGATGAAGTCGTTGGTGCTGCCAGCTCCGAACAGGTCCATGATTTGATCGGCGTACCTGTTCCTGAGGTCGTCCATCTTCCGGATGGGTGCGATGGTCTGGCGGGTGCCGCACATGTATTTGGGCGTGAAGTCGTCACCTATGCGGTCGCATGCCTCCAGGACATCAGTATAAATGTCTCGGTAGGTGTCTGTCCCGGCCCAATTACCGATGCTGTCCACATCAGGGGATGAGGAAGAGGTGCCATAGGCGGCAACCTTGCCGTTCGGGTTAGCCCGGGCAGTGGTCACCAGACCAGTCAGACCGGTGCCAGCGTCGCCGTTCACCCAGATATAGTCCTCCCTTCTGCGGACCTCGGCAGTTGCTACCTCGACCTTTCTCCTGAACTGGGCAGGATCGAGGTTCAGGTCACGGCCATTAAGCGAGAAGCCCACCGAGATCTGGTACATGGAGTGGGTGATTTCGTTGCCCTTGACGCCCACCTGTTCGGGTATGGCTCCTTTGGCGGTGATCTTGGCGGCTATGGTGTCGTTACCGCCAGTCTTCTCGTAATAGGTGATAGTGTCCTTCTGGACGGTTGGCCCGACGTTCCTGATAGTTGAGAGGGTACGGGCGATCTGTTTGTCGTACTCCCGCTTCCTGTAATTGAGAACGTCACGGGCAAAGCTCTCTGTGAAGTGAGCAGGTATAGAAGCTGCATATTCCATTGGCATTTTTTATAACCTCCTAAAGAATCCGAACCTCTGCCTGTCTCACCGCATGGATGTAGTCAGCAGCGGCGACCGTTATGGGTATGAGAACGGTCAGCTGGGTGTCAGTGATCGCAGTCACCCGGTTGACTTGGGCGGTGGTGCCGTCGCTGTCCCTAATGATGATGTAGTCGCCAACGTGAAGACCCATGATAGTGGGATCGCCGTTGGTCATAGCGATAGTGGTCTCACCGGCGGTTGGTGGCGTTGATGGCGCCTTATAGGTCTCATCCTTCAGGGCGAGGTCTTCAAGCAGCTGAGCTATGGTGTGAGTGGTTCTGGTCTCGCCTGCGTGAGTTCCTGCTTCTGCCAGTACACCGACTCCGGAGGCCATCGTGCCACTGGTGAGATCGATGTGCTCCAGGTAGTCGCCTGCCAGCAGGTCGAAGTCGTCTATGGCGGCTATGAGTGCGTTGACCGTTCCGGATATTGCCACAGGAACAGGCTCGTACTGTTCATAGAATCCTGGGTAGAGATGTTCCTCTTCGTCCTCAAGCGCAAAACCTATAGTGAGGTCAGTGTCCTCCAGAATAGCAGGTTTGACCGTACCCGCTCCGGCTCGGATAACAGCCGCGCCGAACGGGATTCTGGCTCCAGCGATATAGGTTTTGACAATCCCCGTGCCAGCGGTCCGAACGCCCCTGGGCGGAGCTATTGTGAATGCCATTACTTAATCAACTCCTAAAAATATTTTTTAGTATCCGTACAATTTGGCCTGCTCTCTGGCGAGGTCAAACTCGCTGCCGTCCGAGTTCAGGATCTTGCCGGTGAACTCGGTCTGCTTGACAGAGCCCAGCCTCATCTCGGGGTGCTCATCCAAGAATCCGATGGGGTCCGCTTTGGCTTCGTTCCAAATCTTGTCAGGAACTTTGCCGTCCTCCAGGGCGGCAGCATTCAGAAGTTTGCTGAATGCGGTCCGGGCCTTGAGGTCTTTGGCGGCCTCCTGGTCGTCCTTGAACTGCTTGAGATCCGGCATGGCCGAGTTGAGCTGCTTAACGCTGTCTTCCAGGGCCTTGAACTCCGGCTGGTCGGCCAGCTTGGGGGCTTCGTTCAACTGCTTTTCCAGGGCATCTATTCTTGTGGTGATACCCTTCACCGCTTCGGTAACGGGCGATACTGCCTCGTTCAGAAGCTTCTTAAACTCTTCAGAATCCATATCATCAATTCCTTGATTTTTCAGTTTGAGAGGGCACGGTTTCGTCTCGCCTCCTTCCAGATCCGGTACGTCGTCGCTTTCCACTGCAGCCGAATTCTGGTAAGGTCCACAACCGTCAACACGTTCGCATGCCGCTCTGGTGCCATCGAAGAATACCGCGTACTCACCAACAGAATATGGGCCTAATTCGACCGCCTGATACCGTTTGCCGCCGAACTCGCCCGTCTCGCTCAGACGCGGCGTGAAATATCCTGCGCTCCCCCCAGGAAACTGGAGGTTGCGTATTTTCTCTAATTCATCACTAGTTAATTGGGATTTGAAAAATCGCGATACGCCGGCGATGTCTCGCCTGTCATCGCGTGCTTCGGACTTCACTATCTGACCTATTCGCCGGTCAGTAGGCCGGGCGGTGTCGGTCTTGAGGTGATGTGGTGTTATGGGCGTGCCCATGAACCAATTGGCCGAAGGCTTCATGTTCTCGTACTTCTTGAGCGTTGGAGTACCGTCTGCCCCTGTCCACACACCCTCTTTCATGAAGACGGTGGGAACGTCGATGTGCTCCTCGGTCTCGACGATGCCACCGGCGGAGTTCTCCAGCTTGATAACCTCAGAAGCGTATTTGGCTTTGAGCTGCCCACCAGCGCTGCCCCTAGCGGCTACTCGGATCTTGTCTTTGATCTGAGCCCATATGGAAGGGTGGGCCATTACTCGATCGTAGACCGCCTTCAGGTACTCGTAGCTCGGTGCGGAGTCGGAGTGTTTGCTGGCCTCGATCGCCCGGCCCTGCTCTTCGGCTTTGGCTTTGGCGGCTTTGCGGCCTTCGTCGGTGCCGTCATGAGTATAGCATTTGCCTTCCGGACCGAACTGATAGCCGTCCCTGCCGTCTAGTTGACATTCTTGAATTGGGATGAAAATCAACTCCTTTCAGATAGTCTCTGCGATCTCTGTTGCTTCTCCCGGTTAGCCGGGCACTGTGCCCCGCTTAAGATAGTTCTGCTCTTCGAAAAGCTGCTGGAGCTGTTCGGGCGTATAAGGATCTTCGCCCATAGCAGCACGATAATCGTTAACAAGCGAGCCACCGGCAGAGAACATGGTGGTGGCCTTGTCCGCTTCGGCCTTCTGGTCTTTCGGACTCCATGACCAATAGTCAAACGATACCAGCAGGTCATAGCCGTTGATATCCAGGAACTCCTGCCAGAGCTTTTCAAACGGTTTGCCTATGACCTCCTGGTGACCTGATATAACGCTATCCAGTAGGGCTTTGCCGGGTGCCGATGATACGCTCACTGCCTGTGCAAGCTGCTCAGTTATGGCTTTGGCAAAAAAGTGATTGAGTATGATCTGTTCAATGAACTTTTCAACATCCATTGGGTTGAGGGCGATCGGTATAACAGGATACCGGAACTTCACGCCAGGAAGGGCGACTTCGGCCTGGTTGGTGCTCTGGGTTTGGACCATGTTGGTGCAGTAGTCCACTAGTGATTGATAGCCCCCGGCGATATCGATGCCCGCGTTCTTCATGGCGGCCAGGGCCGCGCCATCGACTTCCGCAACTTCTTTGGGAGTGCCCACCCGAGCCAGAGCCAGCCTGAAATCGTGGCGGGCCTGTTTCATGAGTTCGATTGTCGAAGCAACCGAGTGCAACAGAGAGGTGTTATCCGGTATCCCGGTGTCCTCGATGAACATCAGTTGATCGGCGGGGATCTCGATAGGTTCCCGGATAGCATCGACGTTCTGGAAGAAGTGGGGTTCGGCTTCTTGGGTATCAAATATGATCCCCTTGAGGATGTTGTCAACCTGATAGCGGTTATTGCCGCTTAGGGCTGATGGGGTGCGGTTGAAGCTCTGGCTGGGGAGATGCTGGAGACGGGGATAGTAGACGTTGCCCTCGCCCATCTGCTGAGCCCTTTCGAAGAACACCCGGTTGAACGTCCACCCTTCCAAAGCGGCTTTGCGGACGCATTCCAGGGTGGTACAGTTCTTGTTCCTGCCTATGCGGGCTAGAGACTTGTCAGCCCCTTTGATCTGTTTGAGGGCTTGGGTGATCTGAGTCTCTTTGGTGTCGTCTTCCGGTCCATCGATGCTCTCCAGCTTGAAATCCAGACCGCCGAAGCATAGCCTGGAGAGGAAGGAGAGAGAGCTGAATATCAGGGGCATCTTGTAGCTGTCCACCAGCATATCAGCCGTTATCTGGCGGTCCACGTATCGGTAAGGAGTCTGGTAGACCACGACCGGCGCGCCGACCATTTTAGGTGCGGCAGCGTTGTATAGTTTCCCCCCAATTCTGCGATGGATCTTCATGAATGCCTCAAAAAGAATTTATCTGGTATGGTCGGGCGATGGGTTGGGTTGAGAAGGTTAGGACGGTGCTTGTGGTCTTGGGTGCAAACGTGAGCATCACGGCATCACCCTCATCCGGGCTACGTCCCAAGCGTTTTTTGGTTTCTTCTTTTGCTTCGACCTGGATCCAGCCTTTGCGAAAGTCATATTTCGGTGCTGCTAAGTCGCCCAACAGGCTATCGCCCGGTGGTAAGGCAAGAGGGTCTTTCGTTTTTGGGTCTAATGCCTCCCTCAGAGTCCACCAGAGCTCTGCCCGCAGGTTTTGGTATTTGCGGTTGCCATCACTGTCCAGCACGTCTGATGAGGTGGCCACGTTGACCGGCACGACCGTGATATCATGATAAACAGGATCTTTCAGGGCGTCTTCTACTGCAGCACCAAGACCAATGATATCAACGTTCGCCCTGGATGCTTTGAGGCGGCGGTAACGAACGGCAATCTCACCCGCGAGCAGTGGGCCGTCCATGTTGCTGAATGTTTCGATGGATAGTATTTTTGCGCCTTGCCGGACGGCTATGGCGGATAGATCCATACCACCACGCGCAACATCCACACCAAGAACGATCGGCTCCTTTCTGTCCGGCACCACATCCGGCCAGCGATCTTGCGCCTGCTCAATCCAGCCAAGCGGGATTACGTTGTACTCTCCCTGCTCAGGAAACTCGCCCTCGACCCTGGCGAACCAGGCCGGGTGTGATGTGCCCCACTCCAAGAATGCGTCATGTGCCCACTTGGGGGTAATAAGCCATGGGTAAGGCCAATCGAAGTCGCCATTATCCTTCCGGGGAACTTTTGCCTCCCACGTGTTATTTATGATATCTTCTCTGGTGATGCCCAGCTCTTTGAAGTTCGGGGTGTCCCAGGCGGCGGTCTTGCCTGTTTTCCAGCCCTCGGTTCGAAATGCCCGGTAGAACTGGCCGCCAATATCCGTTGGGTTGCCTATTAGGATTAGGCGACAGTGGGCAGAGGTCAGGACACCCATTATGGCTTCAAATATTTCTTCGGCAACGCCAGCCGCTTCATCGACCACCACCAGAAGATGTTCAGAATGATAACCCTGGAACCTATTGCTATCGTTCGTGGATAGACCGATAGCGACCCATTCTTTGCCGTCTATCGCGAGTTGGGTGGCAGACGGCGACAAATGACCACCAAGATCAAACGCCGAATTGTAATAACAAGACCGTATTTCTTTCCATAACAGGTCTTCGACCTGCCGCCAAGTCGGCGCCGTGGTGATAACTATCGAATAGGGGAAACTGAACAACCACCACAGGACCAATCGCGCGCAAACGTAAGTTTTGCCGATGCCATGCGAGCTGCGCCACGCGACTTTTGGATGATCGCGGACCGCTGTGAGAATCTGCTCCTGGTGATCCCAGAGGGTTGAGCCGAATATGTCTCGGACGACCGCGACGGCATCCGTCTGCATCAGCTCAAGCGTCTTCAGATCGGCGTTTTGTTTTCTCTTTTTTGGCGGCATTTTTAACGAACTCTGCCAATGTTGATATGACCAGCGGCTTCTCCGCGTCTCCCTGCACCATCACCCTGTCAGACTGGTGCAAAATCTGTTTGCCCAGCCAGATGAGCATGCCAGTGCTGCCGGGGATGAACTGGTGCCGGACGTTCTCGCTGTCACAATAGGCGCACCGGGGCAGGAATTCGCCCGCATGCTCCGTAATCTTTCCACAGTCTTTGCAGATAGTGAAATACCGGTCCATCGCGTTGCGGACCTGCTCCCGCCGCAACGACACTTTCGCGGTGACATAGTTTCGGTCCAGAACTTTCTTGAGTTCAGGATCGGAATTCACCCGTCGCGAGAAACCGGCCTCGGAATAGTCGAGCGCCGTGGCAATCTCGTATTGAGTGCAATTCGCTTTGCATAGAGCCGCGACCAGCTTGAGGTCGATTGGTTTGCGTTCGCCGTTTTTGACTCCTTTCGGGCGACCGGGTTTGAGTTTTTTTGGCATCGTATCACATCAAAAGCATTAAATATCTTTAGTGTATCTAGTGTATTATGAAACCTACAACAGGACGGATCGCATTCAATATCGATGAAGAAACCCGGAATCGGCTTGTCGAATACACCACGAAGAGAGGGTTTGGTTTGCGTGGGCAAGGAGAGGCTATCATACAACTATTGAAGGTTGGACTTGACACCGAGGGGTTTTAATTGATCGGAAATTTTGATTGCCCATTGCCAGACCTTCCTGTAAATATCCATAGCGTGATGCCTGCTCAAGAATATGTTTATCTGATTCGCATTGGAAAGGGGACGTATAAATATGGGCATACTTCAAACCCAAATTATCGTTTGTATGTGCTTTGGAAAGAATTGAATTGTAGACCAGAACATTCAGATTATTACGGGGATCTTTATGGTTCGGAAATGAAACTTATTCTGATGATTACCACAAGATCAATAAATCACAGCCTGCAGATCGAGCGCGAACTAAACCAAACATACAAAGACAAGAGACACTTTAGAGACAGTCGTCGTGAATGGGTTGATCTATCACAAGAAGATGTCAAAAGAATAAAACAATTCTTTTTTGGCGTAGCATCTCCTTCACATATTTCCACCAAACACATCTAATACACCATACACATCTAATTACCCCAAGTTATCATAAGGTATAAATACATCAAAAGGTATTTATACCATTGATGTACTATAGTGTATTATGCCAAGATACGAGTTTGCCCAAAAAACGAATCGTGATGAGTTCGCAAAGACCAAGAAGGCACAAGGCTTTCAGGTTCGCAAATCGAGCATTAAAAACCAATTGTGCGATCCTCGTTATATGAGAGATTATAATCCCTCGATGGGATGTGATTATCAGACATACTTCAAGGCCATTTATATACTAGAGGTGAATTGAATGGACATTCGCACCCATACAGCGAAGCACGACAGCTTTGCCAGGCTCACCAGGGCTCAGCGAGAGCTCGCGTATCGCAGGGCTCGCGCGCAGAAGCCACAGGGCATGATATGCATAGATGAGCTGATTGCAGCCCACCAGAGCATGATAGGAGGGATCTGAGATGCCACCCAGCATTGCAACCATGAAGAAATGGGGATGGACTGATGAGAAGATAAACAAAATACTGGATGAGGAGAGACTTCAAGAGCTGCAAATTGAACAGTATCTAAAGTCTCATCCCAATGCGAAGATGCTCGATATATTGGAGGTGCTATAAATGCAGGCGCATAGAGTGACCTATAGACTGAGAGGCGAATGGAAGGTTCGCTATTTCTGTGACTTCTCGCGAGCAGTTGAGGCCTTTCGATATTGTGCCATGCGAGGATGGAGGGCTCAATATGTATTGGGATCAATGGACGAAAGCCAGATAGGCGCGCCTGGCGCGCATATGATGTACTGAGGTTTCCAGAATGC
>ERZ1026800.2084-NODE-2084-length-11508-cov-2.153501_pt1 | contig 11508 bp, 11 predicted proteins | sample MGYA00520873_ERZ1026800 | MGnify/ENA primary metagenome ERZ1026800 (study PRJEB33270, sample SAMEA104284475) | anaerobic digester metagenome | biome: Anaerobic digester microbiome; feature: mesophilic sludge digester; material: Anaerobic digester biomass...
GGGGTGTGGATCCGCAGTGGGTGCGCAGCATGTACTCCTTCGCCATTATGCCGGACGCGGCGCTATATTTTCGCGTGCCGCTGGGTGTTGCCGTGGAGAGGATAACCGGCGCAAGAGCCAGCCTGAAGTATTACGAAGCAGGAATGGACCTGGGGCTCTCTGAGAACATCAATGAGAGTTTTGAGCTGTTCCAGGGAAGGATCCTGAATGAGTATGACAAAATGGTGGATGAGTTTGGTCTGACCATGATCGACGGCACCAAACCGGTGAAGGAACAGCAAAAAAGAGTTCGTTCCATCATTAAAAAGATCCTCGTCGGCTTTGATGGACTGCCCAACCCCAATAGAATGCCCATCTCCGTGACCAATATCCAGGCAGCCAAGGCTAAAAAAGGAGGCTCAAAATGAACAAAGCGACCTTCTATGGGGCAGGCTTTCCCTACCGTGATTTCGGCAAACTCTCCGGCAAGCTTATTGTGCTGGAAGGGACGGATGGCGTTGGGCGCTCCACCCAGGTAAAGATGCTGCGCAGGTGGCTGGAAGATGAAGGCTATGCGGTCTCGGACACTGGTTTGACGCGTTCCGAATTGACCTCGGCGGGGCTTGAAGCCGCGAAAAGCGGACACACGCTCGGTCCGATCACTATGAGCCTCTTCTATGCTGCCGACTTTGCCGACCGCCTGGAAAACCTGATCATCCCCGCTCTGCAGGCTGGTTTTGTAGTGCTTTCAGACCGCTACTTCTACTCGGCTGTTGCACGAGACAGTCTTCGCGGGGTCAACAGGGTCTGGGCAAAAGAACTCTATGGCATTGCTCTGAAGCCCGACCTGATCCTCTACATGAAAGCCAGCATTCCTTCTCTGGTATCCCGACTGATCCACGGACGCGGCTTAAATTACTGGGAAGCCGGCATGGACCTGCATATCGCCGATAATTTTTACGACAGCTTTGTACAGTACCAAGCCATGATTCTCGAACAATTCGATATCATGTCGGAAGAGTACAACTTCCTGACTGTCAACGCCGATCAAACTCCCGAGAAAATTTTTGAGGACCTGAAAAAGCCAATTCTGGAGCTGCTGCACAACCGGCTGACAAAAGGCAAGAAACCAAAGTAGCAAACGCCTTACCCCAGCATGCCTGGGGTAAGTTCTTTAAGGAGAGGTGATGAGCAAAATCCGATCGGAAGCAGTCTGTATATATGGAGCAAGGATTATCAACACGCACGTGCTGGCGATGTACGCTGAAATTGAAGGCGTGCTGGAGGCGAAGGATATTGAGTTCATCCACCGGATGCGGGTTGCTTCGCGCCGGCTGCGCAGCGCGCTGACGATCTTTGAGGGCTGCTTCTCGCGAAAGGAATACAAAGGATATTCCCGCGACGTGCGGGAGGTCACCCGCTCACTGGGGGCTGCCCGCGACCTGGACGTACAGTTGGCGGTCCTGGCGGAGATCATGCCGGAATACGCGGATCCCCGGTTGGCGCCGGGACTGAATCGTCTGCAGTTGCGCCTCAGACAGCAGCGGGCGGAAGCGCAGAAAGGTGTTGCTGCTGCTGTCCAAAGGCTTCAGGCAGATGACACCCTGGTCAGCCTGGCGAAGTGGGCGGCGCCCCTCCGGGAGATGTCGGAAGGCGTGTATCTTTTTTCTCCGGCGCTTTATGAGCTCGCCTTCAGCGGGATCAGCGCCCGCCAAAATGAGCTCATGGCGCATGCCGCTTTTATCCGCGACGAACGGAACGTGACCGAGCTGCACAACATGCGCATCAGCGCCAAGCGCCTGCGCTATACGATGGAGGCTTTTGCTGACCTTTACGGTGGAAACCTGAAACCTTTCATCAGCCAAACTCGAAATTTTCAGGATGTTTTGGGAGAGATTCACGACGCGGATGTTTGGGTTGAGATGATCCCACGGTTCATCCAGGAAGAAGAAGAGCGGATACGGACATACTTTGGCAACAACCGCCCGCTCCGCAGGCTGCTGCCCGGATTGGAGGCTTTTCAGGCGAACCGCGCGGAAAAGCGAAAGGCGGATTATCAAAACTTTTTAGGGATGTGGGAAAAGGTGGATGGGGAGCGCTTCTGGGAAGAATTGCTCAAACTCATCAACGCGCCTCTCAACCTCGAAGCCGCTTTGCGTTCCCTGCAGCAACTTGAGAATCCTCAGTTGCTTCAAGAAGCGCCTTCTGAAGATATCTCACCGGAAGATTAATGCCTGCAGCAAGGTGGAATAGACCCCTCAAAAGGGGTCTATTCATCTCCCGGCAAGTTGCGTTCCATGCGGCGTAAGAGAAGAAAATTGATCGTTGCCACGATGATCATTAACACCATTAAAAGCAGATAACCGATTTTCCAGTTCTCCTGCCCAACTATCATGGTGTACTCCGACATCCCTCCGATACCTGAGATGAGCGTGAGCGGCATGAAAATACTGCTGATCAGCGTTAATCGCCGCATGATGGCGTTGGTGCGGTTGGAGGTTGCAGCCATACGATTGCTGACCAGTGAGAGGTGTATCTCCATCAGGCTGGTTACCTGATCCCGTGCGGTTTCTGAAAGTTCATAGTAGCGTGAGAGGTGGTCATACACATCCCGGAAGAAAACAAGCGACTTCTCTGCAATGAAAGGGCTATCCTGGCGGATCAGCTTACTGAGCACTTCGCGTTCATAGAATACGGATTTACGGATAGTCATCAGATCACGCCGGGAGTCCAACAGTCGGGAGAGGTCATAATCCGGTGAACCCTTCAGGATCTCATCCTCGTCCTTGTCCAGCTTGGTTTCGATTCTGTCAATAGCCAAAAACTTTCGGTCTACCACCGAGTCGGTTATCAGGTGGACGAGGAAGGATGGTCCGTTTTGGATTTTGTTTCTCTCCCGCTCCACAAGTCTCTCCATGCCTTGCATCAACGGACGTCTTTGTCTGTCGCGGTGAGTGATACTAATGACAAAATTCCTTCCAACCGCTAGGTCAAGTTCTTTGGCTAACAATTCTTCAGAAGAAAAATCGAAGATGTTCAAGATCAGGAAAGAATAATTCGGGAACAAGTCCAGCTTGGGCAGTTGTTCTTCATTGAGGCTATCCTCGATACTCAGAGGATGAATGTTTAGCTCGGTGATAAGGGGCTCGAGATCCTCAGTTTTAGGATCGCAATAATCAAGCCACATATATCCCCCGTCCTGTGTTGCATTCAGTGCATCATGAATGGAAGAGACAATCGAAAGCTCTCCGACCGGGTTGATATAGAAGAAGCGTGAATATGGCTCTTTGGAGGGGGTGGGTTGCAGTAAAGATTCAGTCATTTTGGTCCTTTGTTGAGGGATTGCGTGCGAGTATTTTTACAAGAGGCGAAAGTGGATTCCAGTCCAACAGCTTTGCAAACTGAAAAAGCGTGATCTCTCGCCGAGATTGAATAAAATGGCGCTTTTTCAACATTCCGGGAAGACCCTTAAGAGCGTCTCTTTTTCCCCGCAAGAGAGCTTTCCCGGACGGTATAAAGAATCCTGCAATGAGATAAAGCAAATTGAAGAAAATGTGGGCGGGAAGTAAGAGGTAGAAAAGGAATCCCGGCATGTTTTTCACGAAGACCCAAATCAGGTTCCGATGCCCGTAATAAACAGATAGTTCGCTACGGTAGCTCGTACTGCCGGAGCCGACATGCGCAACCACCGCCTGGGGAAGATAGACGAAGGGATAGCCTGCCAGTTGCAGGCGCATGTCGAGGTCGATGTCTTCTGTGTATGCAAAGAAATCCTCATCAAAACCTCCCACCAAGTTGAAAGCAGCGCGGGGATAGGCGGAGGCTGCCGCGCAGGCGCTCATTACAAGGCGGGGCGAGCTGGCGCTTTTTGCGGCAGGTTGGTTGTGGTTCTTGCGCCAAACCAAGCCGCTCGCGTGATAAACGTTCCATTCGCCGTCAAGGTAGTTGGAATTCTCTGCCTTCAGCAGCCGCGAAGCAAAGCAATGCCCAGGGTGGGCTTGCGCGGCTTGGTGGAGCGTTGCGAGCCAGTTTGGCTCGGGGAAGGCGTCGCTGTTGAGCAGCACCAAATATTCCCCGCAAGCCTCACGTGCAGCCAGATTGTTGCCACCGGCAAATCCAAGGTTAGTCCTGGAGTGAACCACCTTCAGCTTGGCATCCGGAATCAGATCCAAAGCAGCAGAATCAGGAGCCTGTTTGGCGCCGTTATTGAGCAGGATGACTTCATAGTCCTGAAAAGTTTGCGCCTGCAAGGCTTGCATGCAGCGCTGCAGATAGGGCTCACTCTGCCAGAACAAGATCAGGATCGAAAAGAAAGGCGGTTTCACAGTCATGTCTATAGATTACGCATATTATAGTTTACAAGGTCAATATCACAATCGATTCTTAACAAGCTTGTCTTGGTTTACAAAGGAATAAACCTTGGCAGTATGCAAACGGTTGAAACTTGACAATAATGCCTCGTATAATTCAGGAAAATTATCCGAAGGAAGCACTGGGATGGCAAGAACGAAGAAGAAGGGAAAAAAAGTTCTACCCATTTGGGACTGGATATTAATCGGGATGCTTGTCCTGGTTGGCGGGTATTTGCGCGTACGAAGCATAGCCCAAAAATCGCCAAAAGCAAGCGGCTTGCCATTGGAGATCAGTGTCTCCGAAGCAGCCGGGCTTGATCGCCGGGAATGGTTTTTCCTGGACGTGCGCGAACTGGATGAGTGGGAAGAAGGGCATATTCCCGATGCCGCGCTCATCCCCTTGGGCGAGCTGACAGCGAGGATGACAGAAATCCCAAAGGATAAAAGCATAATCGTGGTGTGCCGTTCCGGCAGGCGCAGCGCGGTTGGGCGCGATTTGCTGCTCAACGCGGGTTATACCAACGTCACCAGCCTGGCAGGCGGCATGAACGAGTGGAAAGCCCAGGGTAATTCAATCGTAACAGGACCGTAAAAGTAACTAAAACGGCGTTGTTGGCAGGAATTTTCACTACTGATAACAAGCGCAAGAGCTAAAGCCTCTTTATAAGTTAAGTCCCCACAACCTAACCGCAACAAACTGGAGGGAATACCCCTCGATTCCTCCTGCCAAAACCGGCAGATCATAGTCTTTTATCAGGGTTCATACCAATGTCACGGGAGTCACTATACAATAACACACCAGAACGGCAAGCCTAAAGCAAGTTTTAGACTCATACACCTATGGTAAGATTAAAAAATATTTGACGCGAAAATAGGTGACGCTTTTGGCTACACATTCAAAGCCTGTCTATGATTCTGCAAGTTACCGGGTATCCGCGATTTCTGAGTTGAGGGAGTTGGGAAAATATCGCTACCTGATCGGTCAGCTTATTCGTCGGGATATTCTGACGCGCTATAAACGCTCGGTTTTGGGCGTGGCATGGACGATGCTGAACCCGCTTGGCACAATGCTTATCCTGACTTTCGTGTTCTCAAACTTTTTCAAATCTGCTGTGGCTCACTACCCGGTTTACATATTGAGCGGTTTGCTTGTTTGGAACTTTTTCGCACAGGGCACCAACGCTTCCATCAGCGGATTAGTATGGGGCGGAAGCTTGCTCAAACGCATATACATTCCAAGCAGCGTTTTTGGTGTCTCAGCAATTGGCACCGCACTGGTCAATATGGTCATCTCTCTTATTCCGCTCGTAATAGTGATGCTAGTGGATGGCGCGCCGTTTTACTTGTCCATGCTCTTCTTACCAGTATCCATCTTATTGCTGACTGCGTTTACGCTCGGATTCGGGTTGTTCATCTCTTCGGTCGCTGTCTTTTTCCCGGATGTTGCCGAGATGTATCAGGTTTTATTGACCGCCTGGCTCTACCTGACCCCGATCATTTATCCCGAGAGTTTAATACCAGCGAAATGGTTGCCCTTCTATAAAATAAACCCCATGTATTGGATGGTCAAAATGTATCGGTTGCCCATTTTTGAGGGGCGTATTCCAACCTGGCAGGAATTTCTGCCAGCAATTGCCTGGGCTGTAGGCATGTTGATAGTTGGCTGGCTCTACTTTACTTCCAAGACAGAGGAGTATGCTTACCGTGTCTGATGTCATTGAGGAAAAAGACGAGTTGCCAGTTCCCCAGCCGATGATCCAACTTGAGAATGTTTCTGTCGATTATCGTCTGCCTTCGGAACGCATTGGGACATTCAAGGAATATGCCATCCGAAAATTGCAACGCAAAATACGGATCAATAAGTTCAGTGCGCTGAAGGGTGTCAACCTGCAGGTCAACCAAGGGGAGGTTTTTGGACTGATTGGCAACAATGGCGCGGGCAAAAGTACCATGCTCAAAGTGATCTCCAAGGTGCTCAAGCCAACTACGGGAAGGGTAGTGATCTACGGCAAAATTGCTCCCCTGCTCGAGCTCGGTGCTGGCTTCCACCCGGAGCTCTCCGGACGCGAGAACGTCTTCCTCAACGGCTCCCTGCTTGGCTATAGCAGGGCAGAGATGGAAGCGGTGTTTGACGATATTGTCGAATTTTCGGAGTTAAGCCAGTTCATCGATTCGCCTGTCCGCGCGTATTCGTCCGGCATGTTTGCACGATTAGGCTTCGCTGTAGCAACTGCCCATGTGCCTGAGATCCTGATCCTTGATGAGATTTTGAGCGTGGGCGATGAAGCTTTTCAACGCAAGTGTAACAACCGCATGAAAAGCTTTCAGCAGGCTGGCACGACAGTTTTGATGGTCTCGCACGCGCTGGACACGCTGGAAGGTATGTGCAATCGCCTGGCTTGGATCGATCACGGAAAAATACTAAAAATTGGTGAGCCTCATGAGGTCATCGCGGCTTATCGTGGAGAGAACTGGTAATGGAATTCGTACGCACAGACATTCCGGAAGTCGTTTTGTTTATACCGAAAGTATTTGACGATTATCGCGGTTTTTTCCTGGAGACCTTCCGCCAATCGGAATTTGACGATATTTGCGGGCATCATGATTTTGTGCAGGATAATCACTCTGGATCCCGGCAGGGCAGCTTACGTGGGCTGCACTATCAACTCCACCAAACACAGGGCAAGCTCGTGCGGGCAGTAGTTGGGGAGGTCTTTGATGTAGTGGTAGATATTCGCCTGGGCTCCTCAACATTCGGGAAATGGGTTGGAGTGTTTCTTAGCGCTGAAAACCGCCATCAGCTTTGGGTCCCGCCTGGTTTCGCGCATGGATATTATGTTATGAGTGAGTGGGCGGAGTTTTACTATAAAGCCACCGACTACTATGCCCCGGAGTGGGAACGTGGTATTCTCTGGAATGACCCTGGGATAGGTATTGAATGGCCTCTGATAAAGGGAAAATTGCCAACCCTTTCCAACAAAGACGCAGCCGCGCCATCCCTGGCGGAGGCAGAAGTTTTTCCGCGAGGTTGGTCTGCAGAAAAATAACGAAGGAGTCAATTATGAAAAATTTGCTGGTTACTGGTGGAGCGGGATTCATAGGTTCGAACTTTATCCACTACATGCAGAAGCAGAATGCGGATATTCGAATCGTCAATCTCGACGCGCTGACTTACGCGGGCAGCTTAGAGAATCTGAAGGACCTTCCCCACCCTGAACAGCATTTGTTCGTGCATGGAAGCATCACCGACCGCGCTTTGCTGGATCAGCTTTTCAGCGAACATAAAATTGATACGGTCGTCAATTTTGCGGCTGAATCGCACGTGGACCGTTCCATCCTTAATCCAGGTGTGTTCGTGGACACCAACGTGGTTGGCACTTACACCCTGCTCGAAGCCGCGCGCCGTGCCTGGATCGTGGATAAGATCGTGCCCGTTGAAGGGGCTCGTTTTCACCATGTCTCGACAGATGAGGTCTTCGGAACGCTGACGCGCGAGGATCCACCCTTCGAAGAAGAAACCCCCTATGCGCCGCGTTCCCCATATGCCGCCGCAAAAGCCTCCAGTGACCACTTTGTGCGGGCTTACCAAACCACCTTTGGGCTGCCCATCAGCATCAGCAACTGCTCCAACAACTACGGTCCCCGCCAGTTCCCCGAAAAGCTCATCCCGCTGATGATTCTCAACGCGCTGAATGGCAAACCGCTGCCGGTCTATGGTGATGGCATGCAGATTCGTGACTGGCTCTATGTGGATGATCACTGCGAGGCAATTCTACGGATCCTTCAGGATGGACGCGAAGGCGAAACCTATTGCGTGGGCGGCGACAATCAGCCCCCTAACATTGAAATCGTGAAAACCATTTGCGATATCCTCGACGAATTACAGCCGGATTCCGCCTTCGCGCCGCACAGCCAACTGATCACTTATGTGGCTGATCGACCCGGGCACGACCGCCGCTACGACATCAATATCGCCAAAATTGAGCGCGAGCTCGGTTGGAAGCCCAGCCACGACCTGCGCCAGGGCTTGGTGGACACTGTAAGGTGGTATCTGAGCAATCCTGCGTGGGTTGAGGCAATCACGAAACAATCAGACTACGATAACTGGCTCAAGAAAAATTATTCAGACAGAAAGGCTTAGACATGAAAGGAATCATTCTCGCAGGCGGAAAAGGCACCCGGCTCTACCCGCTGACCATGGCGGTCAGCAAGCAGTTGTTGCCGGTCTATGACAAACCCATGATCTATTACCCGCTTTCCATGCTGATGCTGGCGGGGATTCGTGAGGTTTTGGTCATCACTACTCCCGAAGACAGCCAGCAGTACCAACGTTTGTTGGGGGATGGAAGCCGCCTGGGGATGCATTTTCAATTTGCTGTGCAGGCGGTCCCCCGCGGGCTGGCTGACGCGTTCATTGTTGGCAAGGAATTCATCGGGGATGACGATGTCTGCCTGATTTTGGGAGACAATATTTTTTTTGGGCATGGTATGCCGGAGATTTTACGCAGCGCGGCGGAGCTAGAAACCGGCGCTGTCGTGTTTGCGTATCCGGTTCGCGATCCGGAACGTTATGGCGTGGTCGAATTTGACCAGAGCAGCAAAGCGATCAGCCTGGAAGAGAAACCCCTCAAACCCCGCTCCAATTATGCTGTGCCGGGAATTTACTTCTACGATAATCGTGTGGTTGGCTATGCGGAAGAGCTCGAGCCTTCTCCGCGCGGTGAAATTGAGATCACGGATATCAATAAACGCTATCTTGGGGATGGCGAACTGGCGGTGAAGGTTTTGGGGCGGGGCGTTGCCTGGCTGGACGCCGGCACACATGAAAGCTTGCTGCAAGCCTCAATGTTTGTGCAGGCAGTCGAAGACCGGCAGGGGATGATGATCTCCTGCGTGGAAGAAATCGCATACCGCATGGGTTATATCGACGAAGAAATCTTGCGTAAAGACGCAGAAGAACTGGCAGGGAATGAATATGGTCAATATCTGCTGCGATTTCTGGATGGATTGCAAAAGTGAAAAAAATCTTACAAATTGGAAAAATAGGTCAGCTTGGTTGGGAATTGCTGCGCACCTGCGCGCCGCTTGGTGAAGTGGTCGCTTTGGATTATCCTGAAGTAGACCTCTCGGACAGCCGCGGACTGCGGGAACTCGTGCAGAGCGTGAAACCCGACATCATTATCAACGCAGCTGCTTATACCAATGTGGATAAAGCCGAAAGTGAACCCGAGCGGGCAAGGGCGATCAACGCGACCGGCCCAGGGGTGTTGGCAGAAGAGGCGAAGAAGCTTAACGCCGTGCTCGTGCATTACTCTACGGATTATGTTTTTGACGGCACCAAGGGCAGCCCCTATGTGGAAACCGACCAGCCCAACCCGCTGAACGTCTACGGGCAAACCAAACTGGAAGGTGAACAAGCAATCGCCGCTTCGGGCTGCGTGAACCTGGTGATGCGTACCAGTTGGGTCTATTCGATGCGCCAGGGCGGCTTTGTGACCAAGGTGCTGCAGTGGGCGCGCACGCAGGAAGTCATGCGGGTGGTCGATGACCAAGTCAGTTCCCCCACTTCCGCCCGGATGCTGGCTGAGATCACTGCGCTCATTCTGGCGCAGGGTCGGGAGGATGTGTTTGGCTATCTAAGCGAAAAAGGCGGCTTATACCACTGTGCCAGCGCGGGCTCTTGCAGTAGGTATGAGTGGGCAAAGGCTATCCTCGACCTTGACCCGCGAAAACAGGAGCAAGTGGTAAAGGAATTGCTGCCAGCGAAAAGCAGTGAATTCCCAGTGCCTGCCAAAAGACCGATGGTGAGCGTGTTATGTTGCGATAAGTTGAAACAAAAATTCCATTTGTTAATGACTCCTTATGAAACTTCCTTTCGTTGGATGATGAATAATTACTTGCTATAGGAATCCACTTATGATTAACAAAATCGCTTTTTTCCGGTCGAGCTCTTCAATCTCAGCGTTGGAACAATATCGGATTTTTGGTCCGCTAACTAATGCAGGAATGCAAATATCTGAGGGGATTAAGGATGGTATAGTTGATCGAGATGCAATTTATGAGTCTGATATTGTTCTTTTTCAGAGAGACTTCTCATCACATTTCGATTGGTATCTAACTCTAATTAATTATGCAAGAGAACTAAGAAAACCGGTTATTATGGATCTGGATGATGACCTGTTTGCTCTTCCATCCGATCATCCTGATCGGATCTCCACCTATTATGCAAGCGGACTTCCTGCACTTCTTCACGCCATTCTTAATGTGGATGGAGTAACAGTAACATCGAAACCTCTCAAAGAATCCATTCAGAATCTTAATCCGAATGTTTGGATACTTCCAAATTACTTTGATGACCAACTGTGGCAATTTCGTCCAGAGCGAACCAAATCTCCTGACGATTCAGTGACAATATTTTACATGGGAACGCCAACCCATCAACCTGATCTTCGCTTGATCTCGCCATCTTTGTTTCAATTGGCTGAAGAATTTGGCTCAGCAATTAAATTCTCTTTTTATGGAATGGAACCACCAGAGGGCTTGGAAGAGCTAACTTCGGTTACTTATCAACCAGTACAAACCTACAATTATGTGAATTTTGTAGCATACATGAGTGAAATTGAAGCTGATCTGGCCATTGCGCCTTTATGCGACAACAGGTTCAACCGAAGTAAATCTGCAATTAAATTCTTTGAGTATACGGCTATGGGAATTCCGGGCGTGTATGCGGATTTGGCGCCGTATTCAAGCGTTGTTAAAGACGGATACAATGGAATGCTCGCCCAAACAATGGATCAGTGGTGCGAAAAGATACGGTTATTAATTGAAAAACCAGATCTTCGAAACTCTATAGTACGAGATGCTCAGGAAAGTGTAAAGAAGCAATGGCTAATTCGTGACCATTCTTCTGAATGGTTAGATGTATACAAGAAGATAAGTGATTCAGCAAGAAAGTCACACGTAGACAGGAGCAATATTCTCGAATCATTGGAAATGATTGTCAATCAGCAAAAGGAGATTCGGGACAAGCAAGAGCTAATTAACTCACTGAATGAGACGAAAGAAAAAATAATAAGCCTTGAACAAAAGCTATCAGATAAACAGTATGAAATTGAGGAGACAAGAAAAGTATTGATTAGCTTATTATTATCGAAGAGTTGGACGATTACCAGACCCT
>ERZ1026800.2086-NODE-2086-length-11492-cov-3.755213_pt1 | contig 11492 bp, 12 predicted proteins | sample MGYA00520873_ERZ1026800 | MGnify/ENA primary metagenome ERZ1026800 (study PRJEB33270, sample SAMEA104284475) | anaerobic digester metagenome | biome: Anaerobic digester microbiome; feature: mesophilic sludge digester; material: Anaerobic digester biomass...
CGCCGATCGTGGGCCGTGAGGAGGTGGGGCGGCGCCCTCCACCGGCCGTGGAGTACGCCGGCCTGCGGCGGACAAGCGAATGGTCGGCGTGGCCAGATTTGAACTGGCGACCCCTAGTCCCCCAGACTAGTGCGCTAACCAGGCTGCGCCACACGCCGACCGTGCGGCGTCGATTCTAGCACATGAGGCCCGGCGGACTGTGGACCATCTGGTACTCTTCGTACAGGGAGACACTCCGAGAGGCGAGGTGGGGCATGCGCGCAGTGGTCATGGCCGGCGGCGAGGGCACCCGCCTTCGCCCGCTGACGAGCAACCAACCCAAGCCGATGGTCTCCTTGTGCGGCAAGCCGTGCATGGAGTACATCGTCGAGCTCCTCAAGCGTCACGGCATCGACGAGACGCTCGTCACCCTGATGTTCCTGCCCAAGGCCATCCGCGACTACTTCGGCGACGGGTCGACCTTGGGCGTGAGCATGCGCTACTCCGTCGAGCAGACGCCGGCCGGGACCGCCGGGAGCGTCAAGCTCGCCGAGGACGAGCTGCGCGAGGGCACGTTCGTGGTGATCAGCGGCGACGCGCTCACCGACTTCGACCTTCGGGACATGGTTCGGGCCCACGAACGGAATGGGGCCATGGTCACCATCGCGCTCAAGAGGGTGGAGAACCCGCTCGAGTTCGGCGTCGTGGTGGTGAACGAGGAGGGACGCATCCAGCGGTTCCTCGAGAAGCCCACCTGGGGTCAGGTGTTCAGCGACACCGTCAACACCGGCATCTACCTGCTCGAGCCTGAGGTCCTGGACCACATCCCGGCGGACACCAAGTACGACTTCAGTCAGGAGCTGTTCCCCAAGCTGCTCAAGATGGGCGCGCCCCTGTACGGTCACGTGGCCGAGGGGTACTGGCAGGACATCGGCAGCCTCTCGCAGTACCTCGCCGCCAACCGTGACCTGCTCGACGGCAAGGTCGACGCCGAGCTGCCGGGGATCGCGCTCAAGAACCGCATCCACCTCGGCGACGGCGTCGATCTCGACTCGCTGGACAACATCGTCGGGCCGGCCTTCGTGGGCAACTACGTCAAGATCCATCCCACGGCCTCCATCGGGGCCTACTCGGTGCTCGGCAGCAACGTGGTCGTCAAGGAGCACGCCGAGACGCGCAACAGCGTGGTGGCGGCGAACACCTACATCGGCGCCTCCGCCAAGGTCTACGGCGCCGTGATCGGCCGCAACTGCGATCTCAAGGCGGGCGCCCGGTTCAGTGAGGGCTCCGCCGTGGGCGACGAGACGGTGGTCGGCGAGCAGGCCTTCATCGGGCCGGACGTCAGGATCTACCCGGCCAAGACGGTCGAGTCCGGAGCGCAGGTCCACAGCAGCATCATCTGGGAGTCGCGCGGCGCCGCGCAGCTGTTCGGCAAGGACGGGATCGTCGGGCTCATCAACGTCGACATCACGGCGGAGCTGGCGCTCAACCTCGCGATGGCCTACGGCACGGCGCTCAAGAAGGGCGCCCGAGTGTGCACGAGCCGCGATGCGCATCCGGCGTCGCGGGTCATCAAGCGGGCCCTCATCTCCGGCCTCAACTCCACCGGTGTCGTGGTCCGCGACCTGCGCGTCGCGAGCAGCGCCGTCAACCGCTTCGAGGTGAAGAGCGGCAACGCGCAGGGCGGCATCCACGTCCGGATCGCCAGCTGGGACCCGGAGATGATCCAGATCCAGGTCTTCGAGCCGCCGGGGATCAACCTGAGCGAGAGTCGCCAGAAAGACGTGGAGAAGTTCTACGGTCGCCAGGACTTCCGGCGCGCCTTCTACAGCGAGTTCGGCGAGATCCAGTTCCCTGACCGGGCGATGGAGACGTACGTACGCGGGCTGCTGGGCTCCTGGGACCTGGAGCGCATCCGCAGCCGTGCCTACCGGCTCGTCATCGACTACTCCCACTCGCCGGCGTCGCTGACGCTCCCCTACGTGCTCGGCGACCTGGGCGCCGAGGTGCTGTCGTTGCGGGCCTTCAACGAACAACGCCACGTGAGCCTGGGCGCGGAGGAGCTCGACGCCAACCTCGAGGAAGTGCGGCGCCTCGTCAGGACGGTGGAGGCGGATCTCGGCTTCATGGTCGGCCCGGGCTCCGAACGCCTGTATCTGGTCGACGACGCCGGCGGCGAGGTGGCGTTCGAGAAGGCACTCCTGCTCTACGTGAAACTGGTGGCGCAGGAGGCGACGCGCGGGGAGAAGATCGCGCTGCCCCTCACCGTCACGCGGCTCGCCGAACGACTGGCCGAGCCGTTCGGGGTCGAGGTGATCCGCACCAAGGTCTCTCTGCCGGCTCTGGCTCAGGCGTCCACGGAGCCCGGAGTGGTGTTCGCCGGCGCGCTCGGCGGCGGCTACATCTTCCCGCGCTTCCTCCCGGCGTTCGACGCGGTCATGAGCCTGGGCAAGCTTCTGGAGCTGCTGGCCCCGCAGGCGAGGCCGCTCAGTGCACAGCTGGTGGAGATCCCGACGAGCACGCTGGTGCACAGGACGACGGCCTGCCCGTGGGCGCTCAAGGGGACCGTGATGCGCACCGCTACGGAGCACCTGCAGCACGAAGCGGCGACGGGCGACGCGGAGATCGGATTGCTGGACGGCGTCCAACTGCAGCGCGCCGACGGCGGGCGGGTGCAACTGCTGCCCGATGCGGACGAGCCGGTCTTCCACGTCTATGCGGAGGGCGCCGACCACGGTGAATCGGAGCGCCTCGCGGAGGGGTTCCTGGAGGTCGTCCGCGACGTCATCCGGCGGCACGCCGGGTAGGACGCCGGGTGCGGACGGCGAACGCATCCGTACAATGGGACCCATGGATGCGCCCTCGCCGGGGGTCCGGCAACCCGTAGAAACAGCGCGCCGCGGTCGTCGCCATCGGATCGCCGCCTGGTATCGCCGCCACATCTGGACGGCGACGGCGCTGCTCATCGCCGTCGTCCTGGGGGCCGGCCTCATCGCACTTCAGGTCGCACTCCGCGACAGGGCCGGCCCCGGGGTCACCGTGGCGGGCGTCGGCGTCGGGGGCATGGACGCGGCGCGGATCGCCGCGGTGGCGCGGGAGCGGCTCACGGGGCCCGTCGCCGTCGCGCAGCTGGACACCGGAGGGGAGGAGCCGATATGTCTCCCTCTGGCGCAGCTCGGCATCACGGTGGATGCGGCCGCCACCGCCGAACGGGCGCTGGCCGCAGGCCGACGACGGTTCCCCCTCGGTCTCAGCGTATGGCTGCCCGGCGGCCGGACTGACGTCCGACTCCGCGTCCGTGTCGACGGCACCGCGTTCAAGCAGGGCCTCGAGGCCGTCCGCGCCGAGATCGACGTGCCCGCCGAGGACGCCCGCCTCACGCTGGGCGACGCAGCGGTCTCGGTGGTCCCGGCCCGGACCGGACGCGAGGTCGACGTGCTGACGCTCGAGCGGCGGATCCTCGCATCCGTCGAAGCGGGGCGCAGTTACGACGGTCCGGTGCCCACGCTCGCGGTGGAGCCGGAGGTCTCGACCGTCGCAGCTGAGGCCCGCGCCGCGTCCGCCGGAGTGTATCTGGCGCGACCCGTCACGCTCCGTTACCGCTCCCGGACAGTGACCCTTTCTCCGGCCCAGATGGCCGACATGCTGGCCGTCAACACCGGCGACGACGGGGATGCGTATCCGCTCACGTTCCACAACCGGCGCGCGGCGAAGGAGCTCCGCAGGCTGCTCGCCTTCGCCGAGACCCCGCCGGTCGACGCGACCGTCGAGGTGGGTGACGACGGCGCCATCCACATCACACCGAGCAGGTCGGGGATGGTGCTCGACATGCCGGTGCTCATGGACCAGCTCGACGAGGCCGCCACAGGCGGGGGACTGCGCACCATCTTCGTGGCGCTCACGCCGGCCTTCCCCAAACTGAGCACGGCCGATGTCGAGAGTATGGGTCTCTCGGCGCTCGGGTCCCAGTTCACCACGTACTTCGACCCTCGCAACGCCGCGCGCGCCACCAACATCGCGCGCGCCGCCAAACTCGTCGACGGCACCGTCGTCGAGTCGGGGGCGACGTTCTCGCTCAACGCAGCGATGGGTCCGCGGACCGTCAACCGGGGGTTCGACCACGCGCCGGTGATCGCCGCCGACAACGTGCTGCGGCAGGGGGTCGGCGGCGGCATCTGCCAGTACGCCACCACGCTCTTCAACGCGGTGTTCTTCGCCGGTCTGCCGGTGGTGGAGCGTCGGCCGCACACGCTGTACATCTCGCACTACCCCGTCGGGCGGGATGCGGCGGTGGCCTGGGGCAGTGTCGACTTCAAGTTCAAGAACGACTCCCGGGCCGCCGTCATGATCCGCAGCTGGATCGACGGGAGCGCGCTGACCGTCGCGCTGGTGGGCCGCACCGGCAGGAAGGTCACGTACACGACCAGCGACTTCTACGACGTGCGCCGGCCGGCGCACGGAAAGTCCGACCCTCGGGTGATCCACGACGGCGACCTGGGTCCGGGGATCGTCCGCTGGGAGCGCGGCATCGACGGGCGCAGCGTCAGGGTGACGCGTACGGTCAGGGACGGCGGGGGAGAGGTGCTGTTCCGCGACACCTTCGTCTCCCGGTACGAGCCGATGGACTGGGTGAAGCGGGTCGGCAGCTGAGCCGCCGCGCGCGACGACGACCCGCAGGGACGGTCACGCCGTCTTGGCGATCACCTGTTTGCAGACCACCTTGAGCGTCTCGAACACGCCCTGGCCCGTGACGGCGCTGCTCTCCAGGACGGGGGAGTCGGTGTGGTTGAGCAGCTCGTTGAGGTCCTCCACCGAGAAGATGTCGCTGAGGTCGCGCTTGTTCATCTGGATGACGAACCCGAGCTTGCTGAGGTCGTCGCCCTGGCTGAGCAGGTTGTCCCAGAGGTTGAGATAGCTCTCGACGTTCTCGTCCAGGCGTGTGATCTGCGAGTCGGCGACGAAGATGACCCCGTCCACGCCCTGCAGCACGAGCTTGCGGCTGGCGTTGTAGTAGCTCTGTCCCGGCACGGTGTAAAGGTGGAAGCGCGTCTGCATGCCCTTCACCGTGCCGAGCGTGAGCGGCAGGAAATCGAAGTAGAGCGTGCGCTCCTCCTCGGTGGCGATGCTCACCAGCTTGCCGCGCGCGTCGGGGTTGATCTTGCGGTGGATGTACTGGAGGTTGGTCGTCTTGCCGCAGAGGCCGCAGCCGTAGTAGACGATCTTGTAGTTGATCTCCCGGGCGGCGAAGTTGATCAGGGGCATGGTGCGGTCTCACACGTCCTTGAAGAGGTCGTCCATGGCGGTACCGGCGGCCGCCTCGAAATCGGCGTCCATCTCGGGGGTCGCGTCGTCCTCGAGGCCCTCGAAGATCTGGCGGAGGACCTCGATGGCGCGCTGCGTGTACAGCCGCACCTTGCCCACCTGGGTCTCGCGTCCGAACGTGACGATGAGGAGCACCTGATCGGTGACCTGGGAGACGTGCAGGTTGAGCGCGTTCCCCTCGTGGAAGAGCAGCGTGAACTCGTTCTCATCGAGGATCCGGGCCAGTTGCTGCGTAGCGGCGAACGAGCTCGCTGCGAGGGAGGCCAGGGAGAGGGTCTCCGGGTGGTAGTCGTCGGACGCCGTGGTGATGGGCTGTCCGGACGTGCTGATGAGCGCGAGGAAGCTCGAGCCCGAGACCTCCTTGAGCTTGCGGAGGAGGTCGTCACAGCGGTCGAGCTGACGATCGTTGATGACGAGTCCCTTGCGACGAGTCACGCACGCACCTCCCGTTGACGGCCGCGGTGGAGCGAGTATATATCAGCCCGGCGTGGCTCCGGCTCGCCCCGGGCGCGTTGTCACACTGTATCGTCTCCACCCGGCAAAGCATGAGAAGATAGGCGTTGCGAGGGGTGCGGCGCACCAGGCGGGCGGTGGGCCGTGCGACATCAGGGCGAGAAGACGCGGGAGGCGGCCGTTGACCACCATCACGGGAGCAGGGTCCCCATGGGCCTGAAGGGAGATCTGGGCGAGCTGTCGCTGCCGGACCTGGTCGAGATGACCTCGGTGGGCAGCAAGACGGGTCGCCTCATCCTGCACGACGAGGAGGGGGCGGTCGCCGGGGTCCTGTCGTTCCGCGACGGTCGTCTGGTGGGCGCCCGCGCCGGGGAGCTGACCGCCGAGAGGGCGTTCTACGCTCTGCTCGGTCTGAGCACGGGGTCGTTCGACTTCGATCCCGCCGCGCAGCCCGACGAGGACGAGGTGAGCCTGCCGACCCAGAGTCTGCTCATGGAGGGCATGCGTCGCCTCGACGAGACCCGCCGCCTGCGCCGGGAGCTTCCCGCGCCCGCGGTCGTGCGCTACGCGGGAGGGAGCAGCGACGACGCGCTGGAGGTGCGCGTGCTCGGCTATCTGGGTCCTGGCGCGCGCCCCGTGGGCGATGTCGTGGAGGGACTCCTCGTCGGTGGTGATGCCGACGAGTACGACGCACTGCGCGCACTCAGCGCTCTCGTCGCGAACGGGACGATCCGCATCGACTCGCCGGATGCGGGTGGGGAGGAGAGCGACGAGGCGAGCGAGCGACCTCAACCTGAGCTTGAACGTTGACCACGGGTAAGATAACATCACCGATCCAGCCCTCTACGCACGGAGAGGAGTCGCGCCATGGACGACATCGTCGATCTGGTGTCCCGGTCGGACGACGACCTGCGCGCGCTGATCGCCAGACTCGAGGCTGAAGAACGCGAGATCTCACGGCGCCGGCGGATCCTGCACGGGGAGCTCGACATCCTGCGCGCCGAACTCGTGATGCGCCTGCAGCGCAAGCACGCCCAGGGCGAGTCGGTCATCTCGGCCGACGACGTCGAAGGGTTGTCGCAGATCCTGGCCGGCAAGGTTCCGGCGGCCGACGCGCAGTCCCCCGGCGCCGAGGCCGGCGGCGGCGAGGACGCGGAGGGGTAGCGTGTTCTGCCCCGAGTGCGGCGTCCGCAACTCAGAGGGCGCCAGCTTCTGCATCCGGTGCGGCGCCAGCCTGATCGCCGAACAACCCGAGTCGGCCACCACCATGAGCTACGTCCCGGGCGAGGATACCGGTGAGCTCACGCCGTTCCCGGCGTGCGCCGAAGATGCCTGTCTCGTCATCCGCAGCGGCGGGGGTCGGGCCGGGGAGACATACGCCTTGCGCGGCGACCGGGTGACGATCGGTCGGCATCCGGAGGCCGGCATCTTCCTGGACGACGTCACCGTCTCGAGGGACCATGCCGTCGTCGTGCGCGAGGACGACGCGTGGGTGATCGTCGATGAGGGGAGCCTCAACGGCACGTTCGTCAACCGGCGTCGCGGCGATCGGACCGTGTTGCGCGACGGCGACGAACTCCAAATCGGCAAGTACAAGCTGACCTTCCTCGCCCCGGCGGGAAGCTGAGGCCGGGGGGGCGACGTGTCCGACGCTGCGGAACTGCTGTTCGATGTGGGGGACGAGCGGCTGCTCACGATCGGGTCGATCGTGGACCGCCTGCGCGGCGAGTTCCCCGACATCAGCGTGAGCAAGCTGCGCTACCTGGAGGAGCAGGGCCTGGTGACGCCGCGCCGCACCAAGGCCGGCTACCGGCTGTACTCCCAGGACGACTTCGACCGCCTGGTCCGCGTGCTCAGCATGCAGCGCGACGAATACCTGCCGCTCAAGGTGATCCGTCGTGAGCTGGAGCGAAGTCCCGCGAGTCCGCTCCCGTCGGCGCGGCAGGGCCTGCGCAGGACGGACCTCGTCGGCACGGGGAAGGGGCGTGAATACACCGCCGAGGAGGTCATGCAGCTCACCGGGGCCGACCTGGGCCTCCTGGAGGAGATGGAAGACTACGAGCTGGTGCACGGACGTCAGGTGAGCGGGGTGAAGCGCTACACCGAGACGGATGCCGGCATCGTCGCGGCGGCGGCGCAGCTCGCGCAGCTGGGGCTGCGTCCCAAGAACCTGCGGGTGCTCAAGAGCGCCGTCGACCGCGAGATGGGGCTGATCGAGCAGGCCCTGCTGCCGGCGCTGCGCTCCAACCGGCCCGAGCGGCGCAGGGAGGGTCTGGAGCAACTGGACGACGTGGTCCAGGCCGCCACCCAGCTCCGCCAGCTCCTGCTCGCCCGCGGCGTCCGACGGCTGACCGGCGCCGAGCGACTCTGAGGCCGACCCACCCGCCGACCGCCGCGACTCCGCCGCGTCCCCACCAGAAGGAGACTCCCATGACAGACGCAGGCTTCGACCTAGCCGCTCACGTGCGCGACATCCCGGATTTCCCCAAAGAGGGCATCCTCTTCCGCGACATCATGCCGCTTCTGCAGGAGCCTCGCGCGCTGCACGAAGCTGTGGACCGGCTCGTAGAGTACGGGGCGGACAAGCACGTCGACGTGGTGATGGGCGCCGAGGCCCGCGGGTTCATCCTCGGGGCCGCGGTGGCTTATGGGCTCGGGGCGGGGTTCGTGTGCGCGCGCAAGCCCGGCAAGCTGCCGCACGAGACGGTGGCCGCCGAATACGCCCTCGAGTACGGCAACAACACGCTCGAGGTGCACCGCGACGCGATCAAGCCGGGCCAGAACGTGCTCGTGCATGACGACCTGCTGGCCACGGGGGGGACGGCACGAGCCAAGGTCGACCTGGTCGAGAAGCTCGGCGGCAAGGTCGTGGGCGTGTCCTTCATCATCGAGCTCTCCGCCCTGCGCGGCCGCGACAAGCTGTCCGGTTACGACATCTTCAGCCTGATCACGTACTGATGCGACGGCCCGGGGAGGGGAGGGCGCCCGCCGCCCACCGTCGCGGGCATCGCCTCGCCCGACGCCCCCGTCTCATCTGACGTCACGCGACGACGACGCCGATCGACGGCCGCTCGCACCGATCCGCACGACGCGCTCGCGCCGATCCTCTGGAAGCGAGACCGCGGCTTCGCCGTGCTCGACCGGCGAGCGATCCAGTCCTGTGAGCAGTCGACCACGCCGGCGTGCGAGGGGGACCGACGCGGGGAGCACCGCCGTCTGCGACGACCCGGGAGGGGGTGCCGCGTCGTCGCGCGCTGCGTCGCTGACCGGTCTGAGGTCATCCTTGACATAACGGCGATTATCGCGTGTTCTACGACACCAGAGGGAGGGGGCCGTAGCGCTCTCGACACGTCGCCACGAGGTGAGTCGCTCCGCCGCGGCAGTACGGCGCCGCCTGTTACCAGCGGCGGCCCAGGTAGTGTGGCGCCGAGGGCATCTCGCGCGTGCAGGCGGCGAGGAACTCGGCCACCGGAGGACGCACGTCAGCGGAGCGGAGTTCGAGTTCCGTGAGAAAGCGCGCGGCGAGCACCTTCTCGTCGCGGGGCTCCGGAAGTGCCTCGACCGGCGCGGAGATCGCGAAGATCAGGTGCACGACGTGCTTGGCGTAATCGGGATCCGGTGAGATGGACTCGACGATGCCGACCAGTTGCTGCACGCCGACGCGCAGGCCGAGCTCCTCCTGGAGCTCGCGTTTGAGCGCGTCGGCGAGCGTCTCTCCGAAGAGGACGCCGCCGCCGGGCAGGAGCCAATAGCGTTCGTCGCCTCTCCCCTGCTCCACCATCAAGATAGTTTCCTCATGGATGAGCAGGCCTGCGACGCGAATAGTAGGGGCGTGTTCCGAGGGCGAGGCCGAGGAAGCCGCGTCGTCGTCGTGAGGCACCAGGTCCGCGCGGGCGTCGTCCACGCCGTCCATCATGGTCTCCCGGAGGTCGTGCCGCTCGATCCGAAGCCCCTGTCGCCACGTTGCGTCTCGTCGAGTTCGTCTCTCAGAGCCAGGCGCACGCTCGCCGGCGTCACGAAAAGGAGCTGGGCGATCCGGTCCCCGACGGCCACACTGAAGGCAGCCTCAGTATCGGTGTTCAGCAGGATCACGCGTACTTCACCGCGGTATCCGGGGTCGATGAGGCCCGGGGCGTTGACGAGGGAGATCCCGTGCCGCGCGGCGAGACCGGAGCGTGGCAGAGTGAGCGCGGCGAGATGCGACGGGAGGCCGAGAGCGATGCCGGTGCCCACGACGGCGCGATGCAGCGGCGGGATGGTGAGCTCTTCGGCGGCGTGCAGGTCCCACGCAGCGTCGTGTTCGTAGGCCCGCTCAGGGAGCCGTGCCGACGGTGTGAGCAGCCGGACTGGCACCGGGAGAACGTCACCCTGTGCCGGCGTCGGGCGTTCAGTCATCGTCACCCTCGCCCGCAGCAGTGCCGCGGTCGCCGTGCGGGGCGGCCGCGAGGCGGAAGCGGGCGTACCGCCCGGCCTCCGCCGCCGGCAGCCGCGCCTCGAAGACGATGCCGTCCACGGTGTGCTCTTCGTGCACGTCGCTGGCGACGCCGCGCAGCCTGTGCATCTCACCGGCCTCCGTGTACGGGAACAGCAGGCGCACTGGCCGCAGGGCCTTGTCGAAGAAGCGGCCCAGACGCGCCTGCAGGGCGTCCAGTCCGATGCCCTCGGCGGCGGCGATGAACTCGGCCTCGGGGTACAGGGCACGCAGACGCGCCATCTTGCCCTCATCGACTTCGTCGATCTTGTTGAACACCAGGATGCGCGGGGCGGTGCTCCCGATCATGTCCAGCACCTCGGCCACCGTCCGCTCACGGGCGGCGATCTCCGCCGCTTCGAGGGCCGCATCGGCGACCACCAGCACGACGTCGGCGAGAGTCGTCTCCTCCAGCGTACTGGCGAAGGCGTCGACGAGTTGATGCGGGAGCTTGCGGATGAAGCCCACCGTGTCGGTGAGCACGTAGTCGCGGTCGTGATAGCGGAAGCTCCTCGACGTGGGATCGAGAGTCTCGAAGAGGCGGTCGCAGACCGAGACCTCAGCGTTCGTGAGCGCGTTGAGGAGCGTCGACTTCCCGGCGTTGGTGTACCCGGCGAGGGCGATCAGCGGGACGCCGGTGCGCAGGCGTCGGGCCCGCTGGGTACGCCGGGTGCGTGCCATCTGGTCGATGCGGCGGCGAAGCGTCTGGATGCGCCGCCGCACCACGCGTCTGTCGACCTCGAGCTTGGTCTCGCCGGGGCCGCGCATGTCCACACCGGCGCCCAGGCGGCTCATCACGAGTCCTTTGCCGCGCATACGAGTCAGTTCGTACTCAAGTTGGGCGAGGTGTACCTGCAGCGTGCCCTCGAGCGAGTGGGCATGCTTGCTGAACACGGTGAGGATGAGCTCCGTGCGGTCGAGCACGTCGGCGTCGACGGCGTCGAGCACCGCCGCCACCTGGCCCGGCGAGAGATCGTCTTCACAGACGGCGACGGTCGCCTGTGTGCGTCCGATCGCCGCCTTGAGCTCGAGCATCTTGCCCTTGCCGAGGTACGAACGCCGGTCGGGGGTCTCGCGGTGCTGGATCACGTCCGCCGCCCACTCGATCTCGGCCGAGCGCAGGAGATCCTTGATCTCGGAGAGAGCCTCGTCCTCCCCCGGGTCGCCCCGACCAGCGGGGACGACGGCGAACACCACCGCGCGCGGACGGACGACGACCGCTCCGGTGTCCACGGTCTTCTCCGTGCTCACCGGGCCTCTCCTCCCC
>ERZ1026800.2088-NODE-2088-length-11488-cov-3.771411_pt1 | contig 11488 bp, 9 predicted proteins | sample MGYA00520873_ERZ1026800 | MGnify/ENA primary metagenome ERZ1026800 (study PRJEB33270, sample SAMEA104284475) | anaerobic digester metagenome | biome: Anaerobic digester microbiome; feature: mesophilic sludge digester; material: Anaerobic digester biomass | place...
TTTTTTAATGTAATTACATGTGGTTTTTCAAATCCATCATTCCATGCAAAATTCTAACCACCTCAATTTCTTTTTCTGTTACGATTCTGTAAAAAATTAGGTGTTGTCCGGTTTTAAATCCTAAAACATTTTTTTCAACTACTTCATAGGATTTTCCTTGATTTGGTTTATTTAATAAATAATATTCATAGGCTTTGCTATTATCTAAAATATTTCCCTCTACTGTTATGATATCTCCAGGTTTAACTGTTGTTCCTAATTTTGTTATTACTTCTCCATTTACTTCTACTAATCCTTTTTGTATTAGTTCTTCGGCTTTTCTTCTTGAACAATATCCTGATGTTGCTATTCTTTTCTGTAATCTTTCCATTCTATATACTTCCCCTTTCAAAGTACATCTATTATACTATAACTTTGATTTTTTTTCATCTATTTTTGTACTTTTTTTATTTTTTTTCATAAAATATATTGAAAAGGGTTATATTTTTTGATATAATTATTAATGAAACTTGCTAACATTTCGCCGTCTAACATCGTATAACGGTTAATATTAGTGCTGCTTAGTAATTGTTTAGCTAAGTATTCAGCAGCTTTAAATTGAACTGCTAATGCTATTGCCCCAGCAAGCGGGTTGTTTTCAAAATCTAAAGTGTCCTGACAAACAACTTCATTGACTTTACAACCAAATTCACAATTAATCAAAAGCCCATTATTACAATTACACACACCAACACAATCGACATCTGAAAACTCTAATACATCACCCTGCCAATTTGCAGCCATTGTGAACTGCGACCACCCACCCGCCTTTGTTGTTTGTGAAATAAACTGAGGGTTTGTGCAATCATATACCCATTTAGTCATCGAATCACAACCACAACTAAAATCTAATTGCTTCGGCAAATTGTTTGCATCGCTTGTGTAAACAAAATAATAAATTAGATTATCGACATAAGGTGAGTGCATAGGTAAATCTAAAGTAGGTATAGAATTAACTTTCAAAGCATTTGCTTGAGTAAGCAAATCAAAACTTCCGCAAATCTCGTTTAAGTTATTATAAATATCTAAATGAATTGTTCCCGTATTTGAAAAAACTGTATTAATTTGAGTAATTCTCCAATAACCGCCAACAATATCAGCCATAAAATAACGGTTGCCGGCATATATTTTATTTAAAGTAACCTCTTTTTTCCATCCCGCTCTTCCAATTATACCTTTAAACGGTTGTCTTTTAAGTTTGTTTAAAGTTAATAATTTTGCATTTGTATCATATATCACAGTCTTTATAGCGTTTTCCCTTGCATTATACATAATTTCCCATAAGCCGCCTTTTTCGCAATTTTCTAAACTATGTAATTTTTTTAATTCAATACCCTCTGTTTCGTCGAGGTATAAATCAGATAAAGAATTAACGCCAGGGTTGTCGGCATACTGAACACAATTGCAAGCCGTACGGGATAAGCCTATAATATCTTCATAGCAACTTAAATCTATTTTTGTTGTATCGCTCATAATTTTAATTTTTGTGCAATTTATTTTAAATTTTATTTTTATTTGCTAATATTAAAAAAAAGACTACCAGAAAACAAATTCAAGTAGTCTTTTAATTTTCAGGTTAACTTATATTAACCGCATACAAACGATAATATGCCTGTATTAGTTCCATTGCAGCCAGTAGGATTAAGAAACATTTGACTACGGTTAATAAATTTATAATCTCTTGTAATCATATCACCTTCGCAATCTTCTGTAATAATAACATCGTGTTTAATGCCGGGAATATAACGGTTGTTTTCGCTAAAGTAACGATATTTTCCGCTAATTTTAGGTGTGGGCGTATGATATACTACTGAGGCGTGAGTAATTGAGCCAGTATTAATCAAATAAGCCTTTAGTGTTGGGTCGTTAACGGTGTCGACATTGTATTCGTCAAAATACATTGGCAAAGCGTTAAACATTGCTGCTGCTCCTTTACCGTCTGCATTAGCTTCATTAAATTTAGCTTGCATATAAGCCTCATAAAGTAATGAGCCGCTTAAAAATACTGCTCCGCCAAATTGGTTCATTTTTGCAACGCGTGCAATATAAGAAAATAATCCAGCATCCCAGTATTGAGGTTTGATAAAAGTGTCAACTCCTGTTACAACTCCTTTTCCTTTTGTTCCCATTGTATTAACGCCTTGATTTGCGTTAAGGAAGTCAATATAATGTTCAACAAATGCTTCAGCAAGTACTTTATGCGATGCCAGATAGCCCTTTACTTCCAAGTCAGAAACTTCAAAGTCGTTGTCAATCATATCTAAGTGCGATACTTTGAAACCTGTACATTTTTCACGAGTTAGCTCGTACTCTTGAATATTGGTTGAAAGTTTTGCACTGCAAGGGTCGCAAGCCACATTGTCGCCAATTGCAACTTCGCAAGCATTAACCCATTCGAGTTCAACGATATGTTTTTTATCGCTGCCATCTTTTGCTTTTTTCCAATTAATAAATTTTGCGGTGTTAACCCGCATTAAACTGTCAATTGCATCTATACGAGGTATATATTGCAAATTGACACGACCGTCAGCCATATATTCGGCTGCTTTCAGTCTAAGGTTTTGCAATTTTGTTTCTTCAAAACTGCCTGCTACTGTACTCATTTTTTAATCTCCTTTAATTTTAAATTAATAATAATTTTAAAACATCGGATTTTAAAAGAGTATTCCGCAACTCCGCATCAGCTTTAATAACCCAAAGCTGCAAACGGATTTTATTTATTGCTTAAATGATTTATTAATATCAATCATTTTTTTGTCTGCTTCGGCTCGCGTTATATTGCCGATTTCAAATTGTGTTTCAACTTCTTTTAGAAGTTTATTCCTTTCATCCATCGATGCAACGTTATAAGTAGTAGTAGTTGTTTCGTTGCCTGCTGCTCCTTTAGGAGTTTGTGCAAGGGGTTGAAAATATTGCAAACTTATTTCTTTTGTTAAATCTGCTACTGTTTTGGGCGTAAATTGAGCATTCTCTATTCTTTTGCCACCTTTAATAGCAAAGAAATTGTTTTCGCTCTCTTCCCAGTCATCGGCAATATTAACAACTTCTTTAGCAATTAATTTAACTTGATTTTTACGCCTTACGGGGTCTTTATCAAGATTTAAATTTAATCTTTCTATTTCGGTTTCAATAATAGAGTTTACTTTACTGATTTTGGTTTGCCTTGTAATATTGTTTTTAAAATTATCAAATTATAAAACTTCTTCCATGATTATTTCTTTGTTGGTACTTACAGTCGGCCTTGCCCTATTAATCAAAGGCGCTGATTGGCTTGTAAATGGAGCATCAGCGCTCGCAAAAAAATACAATGTATCCGATTTGGTAATCGGGTTAACTGTTGTCGCTTTTGGAACATCGGCCCCAGAGTTGGTAGTAAACGTTTTTGCATCAGCTCAAAACCATCAGGATATCGTATTTGGAAATATTATCGGAAGTAATCTGTTCAACCTTTTTGCCATACTTGGAATCTCAGGTATAATATTCCCATTAACGGTTCAAAACAACACCGTAAAAAAAGAGATACCCATCTCTTTTCTGGCAATAATCGTAATATTTATCTTAGCAAACGATAATCTGTTTTATAACTCTACAAATGTAATGAGCAGGTTTGATGGCATTATTCTATTAATCTGTTTTTGCCTTTTTCTTTTTTACATTTACAAACAGATAAAAAACAAATCCGACATTGCTGATACTCAAGTTAAACAACTATCGGTTTTAAGAATTACTTTGCTCATTGTTTTCGGGTTAGTAGGTCTTGTTGTGGGAGGCAAGTTAGTTATTAACAGTGCGGTGGATATAGCAAAAGCGCTTGGTGTTAGTGAAAAGATTATAGGGCTTACTATTGTTGCTGCCGGCACTTCATTACCCGAATTGGCAACCTCTGTTGTGGCTACAGTGAAAAAAAACTGCGACATAGCTGTTGGCAACGTCATAGGCTCTAACATTTTTAACATTTTTTTCATTCTCTCTGTAAGTTTTATAATCAGACCTACAACATATGACATCTCCTTTAACAATGACTTATACGTACTTGCTGGCGGCACGTTATTTCTTTTTCTAGCTATGTTCACCGGAAAAAGAAAAACACTTGACCGCTGGGAGGCTATGATTCTGCTAATAGCTTATATTATTTACATTCTGTTAATCATTTACAAGGGATATTAACCACGTTGACACTGCCACTTCCCTAGATGTAAATTACTATTTTTGTATCATCTTAACATACAGGAGATTTATGAAAGAGAAATTAGCCGCCTTTGAACGTTTGCTCAACATCATGGATGACTTGCGCAACGGATGCCCGTGGGATAAAAAGCAGACTTTCGAAAGCCTTAGATACCTTACCATAGAAGAGACCTACGAGCTGTCGGATGCTATACTCGAAAAAGATATTTCTGCAATCAAAAAAGAACTTGGCGACCTGATGCTTCATTTGGTGTTTTATGCAAAGATAGGTTCCGAAACAGGAGATTTTGATATTAAAGATGTTTTGAACGACATAAGTGAAAAGCTTATTCAGCGCCATCCGCATATCTTTGGTAATGTGAAGGTAACAAGCGCTGATGATGTTAAAAACAACTGGGAAAAAATCAAACTAAAAGAGAAAGATAGAAAGTCGGTTTTAAGTGGCGTACCTAATTCCCTCCCCGCTATCGTAAAAGCTTTTCGTATGCAGGAAAAGGTAAGCGGAGTGGGATTTGATTGGGAAAATGCTGAACAAGTTTGGGAAAAAGTAAAAGAGGAGATGGAAGAGCTTCAAAATGAGGTAAGAAAAAGAGATTCTGCAAAAATTGAAATGGAGCTTGGCGATCTGTTGTTTTCACTTGTTAATTATTCCCGATTAATAGGTATAAACCCCGAAGATGCATTAGAGCGAACAAATAAAAAATTCATCAAACGATTTAAATATATCGAAGAGCAGGCTAAAAAAAAGGGTAAAAGTCTTCAGGGGATGAGCTTGCCTGAAATGGATACTTTTTGGGAAGAGGCAAAAAAGACTGAAAAACAGGAGTAGGTATGTAAATCAATCATTAAAAAAAAGTATCATAATTTTAGAATAAAAAAATAAATATCCTGATAAATGGGCAAAGAGATAGAACGAAAATTTCTGGTACAAGGCAATTTCAAGCATTTAGCTTTTAATAGCTTCAGAATAACGCAAGGTTATCTCAATTCATTACCACAACGTTCGGTAAGAATACGTGTAAAAGACAATAAGGGATTTATCACTATAAAAGGTATTGGCAATGCACAAGGCACAACACGATATGAATGGGAACGGGAAATGCCTCTCAGCGAAGCTGAAGAGCTATTAAAACTATGCGAGCCAGGGATTATTGACAAAAACCGTTTTTTAATCAAATCGGGCGATCACATTATTGAAGTAGATGAGTTTTATGGAGCAAATCAAGGATTAGTAATTGCTGAGATAGAATTAAATTCGGAAGATGAAGAGTTTGATAAACCTGCCTGGCTCGGCAAAGAGGTAACCGGCGACCAACGTTATTACAACGTTTATTTGATAAAAAATCCTTATTCTACCTGGTAAAACACTACATTAAAACCCACTGTTAGACGTATATTGAGGGATAAAAAGTATTGTGAAACAAAAAACTTCTAAAACTTCTTTTAAAAAAATAATCCTTACTTTCACGGAGTTAATAAGCCAACTTGACATTTTAAAAAGCTTTCGGTTATGACACGATTTTTCTTACCTCTTCTCATCTTTTCGCTTACAATTTTTAGTGTTTCTCTTTCGGCTCAAACTGAATCGAATATCCACCTAAACAGCCCACTTAAAACCATTGATACAAGAGTAATCACTAAAATTCCTCCCATCCTGAAAGAGAGCTCGGGCATCGCAGTAACTAATCCTAATACTATTTGGTCGCACAATGATGCAAATAATACCAATCAACTTTTTTGTTTCGACACTACAGGAACGCTACTACGAACCCTTACCGTAATAAATGCCACCAACGTTGACTGGGAGGACCTCACTATGGATAACTTAGGCAGACTATACATTGCCGATGCAGGAAACAATGATAATGACCGTACTGATCTGAAAATATACCGAATTCCCAACCCTGATAATATTGCAGGAAATATTATTGAGGCTGAAACGATCAAATTTGCACTTGAGGATCAATACCAATTTCCGCCGCCCGCTACTAACAAGAACTTCGACATCGAAAGCATACTTTGGAAAAATGACTCAATATTTCTTTTTACAAAAAACAGAAGCAGTCCTCAAAATGGTTTTTGTAAAATGTATAAACTGCCTGCCAATCCGGGAACCTTCATAGCGCAGCTTGCCGGCTCAATTTACCTTGGGAGCGTAAACGAAGAAGCAAGAGTTTGCTCAGCCGATATCAATCCCAACACAGGAGAGGTGATTCTGCTCACTGTTACAAAGATTGTCTCTTTTACAAAATATCCAAATAATGATTTTTTCAGAGGAGAAAAAAACGAATACTATTTTTCGAGCCCGCAAGGACAGTTGGAGGGAGTGCAATTTGTTGACAACCAACGATTATATATTACCGAAGAGAATAGCAAAAGAAGCGCCGGAAACCTTTATGAGGTGCGATGGCCAGGCACAAGCACTGTAGATGAATATTTACTTAAAGGGGTCAATATTTATCCTAATCCGGTTACCGGAAATCTTATCATCGAAAAAGAGATAAATGAACCTTTGCAAGTGGATATCTGGGATATTAAAGGTAGAATGATGGAGGTAACGGAAAAAACCGATAGCATGATAAATTTGCAACATTTAAAACCTGGAATTTATTTTATCCGTTTATCAAACAACAATAAATTATTTATTACCAGACTAGTGAAACAATGATTTAGCTATCAAGTTATTAACACAATTATACCGAAACAATTATTTTAACAAACTTTGCACTTTCTTCACCTTATGAAAAAATTAACTAAAAGATATTTACATCACTACAAATAATTAAATTTTATGAAAAGGAAGAGTTTTTTACAATCTTTTGTATTTATGATTTTTACAATACTAGCATTTAGCTTAGTATCAAATCAGCAAATATTTAGTCAGGAAATCATTACTAAATGGGATTTTGACAATGAAACTTTAATACCCTCTATTGGCGAAGGTGTTGCCGATAATGTAGGGGGGACTTCTACAGCCTTTGCAAGCGGTTTAGGAGGTGGTAGGGCTTGGAATACTGCCGCATATCCTGCTCAGGGTACAAATGAAGCTACTGCAGGAGTGCAGCTTGATGTTAGCACCGATGGATATCAGAATATATCAGTTTACTGGGATATGCGTCATAGCAACACCGCTGCCAACCGCCTCAGGTTACAATATACTTTGGATGGCAACGATTGGATAAACTTCGAGGCAGACAACAGCAATGCAGTGAATACGCAGGGTGGAAATGATGTGGGATTCGATAACGGGCGCTATATAGCCGAATCAGGTGAATTATGGTATGTCCGAAGCGCCGACCTTAGCAGTATATCAGGCGCTACCGGTAATGCACTTTTTGCAATAAGATTAGTATCCGAGTTTGTAGATGGCAGCAATTATGGAGCAGCAAATCCCACAAGCAATTATTCCCCTAACGGAACATGGCGATTTGACAATATTACATTTTCAGGAATCCCTATCACCGGTGGAAATGCTGTTAAATTAGTTATTAGCTCAGTTAATAACGGCGCATCCCCTACTGTAAATATTCCTTTCGAAGTTGTTGTTCAGGCGCAAGATGATGACGGTTTACCTGCAAACCTAAACACTGACACTCAAATAACTCTTACAAAAGAGACAGGGACAGGCTCATTAGGAGGAGACCTCGTACTCACTATGTCAGCCGGAACGTATTTACTTACTTTTAATAATGTAACATACAATGTTGTAGAAACCGGTGTAAGTATAAAGGCTTCAGCAACCTCTGGAATGACATTGACATCAGGAATCAGCGCTCAGTTTTCAGTACTTGAAGCGGCCACCCAGTTGAAATTTGTAAACGTACCTCCTAATGGAATGATAAACCAACCGATAGCGGCTTTTATGGTTGAAGCTCGCCGACCGGATAATTCAATTGACCCAACTTACAATGGCGAAATAACAGTTACAAAACAAAGCGGACCTGGGAATATTTCAGGAACGACTACAAAGGCTGCCGATGCCGGTATAGCTACTTTTGATGATATCGCCTTCAGCGCTACCGGTAATTATACATTATCAGCTAACGCTACAGGCCTCACATCAGATATTAGTCCCGAAATTGTTATTATTGACGCTCCCGAGATCATTTCTATAATAATTCCTCAATTTGTAAGTGGCGCCGATCCCGTTGACAATCGCTTGCCCTTTGCCTACCGCGTTACATTAAAAAACCTTTTCCCTAATTCGACATACAGATTTATTAATCAGGCTGTAATTACCGGCGATTCACCAACAACCAATGGCGCCGGCAATGTTATTTTCGTTTCGCCCGATGGCACTTTTACACGAACATCCTCGCCCAGTTTTACAACCCCTAATGCTTACGGCGAGTTCACCACCAATCAAAACGGATCCTATACTGGCTGGTTTATGCTCGAGACAACTAACAATGCCAGATTTACTCCTGGAAATCATATCTTCATGCGGATCAGAATAAACGATGGCGCCGGCGGTACCAACGTAGCTAATTATCTTACAGTTACTGACTCAATAAAGGTAATAGGCTTTTCTGCCGATACCGATCCCAACTATGGCACAGGCATAAGAGCAGAATCTATGGCTGCATCCAAAAACTTTGCTTTTCTTTATGATAACGCAACCGGAACAGGACGCCCATTATACGGAACAAGCATTGAAACAACAGGTATAGATTATAATTCAATACCACAATACACGGAGTTTTACAAAGAAAACGTCTCTGGCGTTGACGGCGCATGGGGTGGCATTATACCCAATGTCAATGCAAACGGTGTTCAACTAATAGAAGAGCGAAACCTTGCTGATGGTGAGATTGCCGCAAGTCATGTTTCAAACAACGGAATCTGGGGTGATGCTAATACTATAAACCCAACAGGAGGCCTTGAAAACATCCTTGTTATTAACCTTATAGAAGATCCTGTTGTTATTGTAAATCCTTCATCACTTAGTGGATTCACTTATGAATTTGGAGAGGGTCCATCCGAATCGCAAACCTACAAAGTATCCGGGCAAAATCTTATCGGCCAGGGCTTTATAACTGTTACTGCACCAGCAAACTACGAAGTATCGTTAGATGGAAATAATTTTACAAACACATTTCAACTTGAATATTTAAACGGTCAAATATTAAATCAGCCTGTAACAGTTGAGGTTAGGCTCAAAGCAGGATTGAGTGTCGGAGAATACAATCAGGAACAAATAACGCATACCTCCACCATTACAAATCCGGTAGTCGTAACATGTAGTGGTTCAGTTACCGAACCAATTGTAATACCCAACATTGCCACCGTTCTTCTACCAAAATATATTCAGGGGATGAATGGAACTAATGTTACCCGGTTGCCATATGCATATCGAGTTACTATTTCAAACCTTCAGCCAAACAAAACTTACAGATACATAAATCAGGTTGTTAACTATGCTGATTCTCCCACAACCAATGGAGCGGGCAATGTGATTTTTGTGAAACAATCAGAATCATTTGTTCGCACAAATAATCCAAGTATGGAAAATGCAGGACACTATGGAGAATTTACTGCTAATTCCAGCGGAACATATACAGGGTGGTTTATGACCGAGCCAACAGCGAATGCAAGATTTACACCCGGCAACTACCTAAAAATGCGTATCCGTATCAATGATGGCATGAATGGAACTATCCCCATTCATTATCTGACTACCGCCGACAGTGTGCAGGTAATAAATTTTGGCACAACCGCATCAGCAGAAATGGGAACGGGGATAAGAGCTTTAACAAACTTTCAACCAAAGAACTTTGCTTTTATTTATGATAATACAACAGGCGCTGGGCAACCCATTTATGGAACAAGTGTAGAAACAACAGGAATAGATTTTACTCAAATAGCGCAATATCCGGAATTTTACAAAAATCATGTTTCTGGAATTAATGGAACATGGGGTGGAATAGTGCCAAACATACTACCTAACGGAATATGTCGAATCGAAAATCGAAAACTAAGCGACGGCACTATTGATTCATTACTTATTTCAGAAACAGGTATTTGGCACAACACAAACACTGTTAATCCTACAGGTGGAATTGATGATATTTTGATAATTGACATTATACAAAGTGTATCGGAACCAAATAATGAAAACCTAATTAAGGTTTATTCAGTAAATGATCAATTGATGCTGCATGTAACAATGGATCAACCTATTAATGTTAAAATCATCAATTTACTTGGTCAAACAATGATAAACAAAAGCTTCTCGGGAAGCTATGATTATCAGTTTACACACTACCTTAAAGCTGGAGCATACATTGTTACTGTTTCGCAAGGCACAACTTTCTTTAATACAAAATTTGTTGTTCAATAGATATTTTCAAGCAATAATTTAAGTATTTCCGATCAGTACAAACAATTTTCTGAACAAACAATAAGTCGGGATTGACTTTATAAAATCAATAGTTCAGCCTAAAAGTTTTTCTATAGATAAATTACTTTTGCTAAGATGAAAAATCAAAGCAAAGCATATCTTTACGCCATAGCGGCTACCTTTCTATGGTCAACAATTGGCACTGCATTTAAACTTTCATTGAGGTATATTGCCTTTGCTGATCTTTTATTATTCTCAACATTGGTCTCTACTTTTATCCTTTTTCTTGTAATGGTAATTACAGGGAAAGTCAAATTACTTAAAGATCTAATGCTTGTAGATTGGTTAAGAGGGGCTTTTTTAGGAGTGTTAAATCCTTTTCTTTATTATCTCGTTTTACTTAAAGCTTATGATTTGCTGCTTGCACAAGAAGCAGGAACATTAAATTATATATGGCCTGTCGTTCTTGTTCTATTATCAATTCCATTGCTAAAGCAAAAAATTAGCTGGTTAAGCGTTGGCGCCATCCTGATAAGCTTTTTCGGCACGTTAGTTATAGGTACTCGTGGAAACATATTAACGTTAGAGTTTAAAAATCCACTTGGTGTTTTTCTTGCGGTTTCAAGCGCTATTTTTTGGGCGCTGTTTTGGATCTTTAATGTAAAAGACAAAAATGATGAAGTAGTAAAGCTTTTTATCAATTTCTGCTTCGGTTCTCTGTTTATCTTAATCTATGTAATCGCTTCGTCGGGCTTTCACTTGCCAAATTATCAAGGAATAGTCGGTTCTGTTTATGTTGGGATTGTGGAGATGAGTATCACTTACATCATCTGGCTTAAAGCGCTCCAGCTTTCGGGAACCACTGCAAAAGTCTCAAACCTTATCTATCTTTCCCCATTTATCTCGTTGATTATTATACAC
>ERZ1026800.2091-NODE-2091-length-11475-cov-15.021590_pt1 | contig 11475 bp, 9 predicted proteins | sample MGYA00520873_ERZ1026800 | MGnify/ENA primary metagenome ERZ1026800 (study PRJEB33270, sample SAMEA104284475) | anaerobic digester metagenome | biome: Anaerobic digester microbiome; feature: mesophilic sludge digester; material: Anaerobic digester biomass...
GCGACGGCGAGGCCCGGCGGCGGTACCTGCTGGTCCGCAACCCAGCCGAGGCACAGCGGGACCGGGCGCAGCGTGAGGCGACGCTGGGCGAGCTGCGAGAGCGGCTCGCGGCACTGAAGGCTGCGAAAGGCAACACGCACTCCAAGCTGCACTGTGCGCTGCGCAGCCACGCGACATTTGGCCGTTGGCTGATCCAGGACGCGCGCGGTCGGCTGGTCATCGACGAGCGCAAGGTGCATGACGAGGAGCGGCTGGACGGGAAGTACATCCTGCGCACCTCCGACGACACACTGTCCCCCGAGGACGTGGTCCTGGGGTACCGGCAGCTTTACGAGGTCGAGGATGCCTTCCGGACCCTCAAGCAGACGCTCGAGCTGCGGCCGGTGTACCACCGCACCGAGCAGCGCATCCGGGCGCACGTGATCCTGTGCTGGCTGGGGCTGCTGCTGATCCGGGTCGCCGAGGTCCGGACAGGGCGGACGTGGTCGCGCATACGCACGCTGCTGCAGCGGATCCGGCTCGGGAGCTTCATCGGCCCGCACGGGAGCTTCCGGCAGCGCTCGGAGCTGTCCCAGGAGCAGAAGGGGATCTACGCCACACTCGGGATCGCCGAGCCCCCACTGCTCGCCGAGGTCACGCCAGCAGCCCAGCAGAACGCCGCTGCGGCCCCCTCCAGCACCACGTCCGACCAACCCACCGCCTAGTAACACGCGAAAACCAGCGATCTCAACCGCAACCCTCTGCGGTGTCGATCGTTATATGCCAGCGCATGTCTAGCAACTGTCGAACGCGGGTAGAGGGTGCACGCTGGCAGGGCCACGAGACGACTCGTTGCGTGAACGGGCGAGGCCTCATCTCATATCAGACAGCCCTCGCTCCGAGGGCCGCTGACCTTGTGGGCTCCCTCACACCTCCCCGTGCTCGGTCCTGCCTTCGCGCGCGGCCGGCTCGCGGGTGAGGTTGACCGCTCACTCGCCGGGTCTACGAGGTCGACCCCCTGGTGTGCCCGCGCGGTGGCGCAACCATGCGTATCATCGCGAGCCTCTGCGAGCCGAGGGTGATCGGGAGGATCCTCCAACACCCCGCCGCGACGGTCGTCGATGCCCGCAGCCCACCTGGCGGCGATCCGTACTCATCGCAACAGTCCGGCCACAGATCCCCGCCATCGGGATGGCCAACGACGCCGCCTGGTGGATATCCTTGCTGACGTTGTCGTAGGCGGTGAGCTGCGGCAGCAGGTTGAGGCTCTGGAAGACGAAGCCGATGCGCCGGTTGCGGATGTCCGCGAGACGGTCGACCGACAGCCCGGCGACCTCCTCGCCGCACAGGCGGTAGGAGCCGTCGGTGGCGCCGTCGGCGAGGCGGCACTACTATGCTCATCAGGGGCGAGAGATCTGACCGTGGAAGGCTCGGAAGCAACTGGAAGACACGTAGGCGATCAAGAAACGTGTTCGGGCACGAGCACAAGGCCATCGGGTCGCACCCGAGCGGCCAGATCCCGCTCGATCGCGCCCTGCCAGGCGGTCGGCCCTACGCTGCCTCTCGCGGAGGCAGTTCGTGCGGTTGTTGCCGCTCTCGAGAAGGCATACGGGAGCAAGGATCTTGGCAACAGGGCCGACCCTATCGAGGAGCTGGCATTCATCCCTCTGACGAGGCAGACGCACCGGCAGAACTCGCTTCGGAGCTGGGCCGCCATTGAGGCGATCGGCGGGCCGCAGGCGCTGCTCGAGATTCCCGAGGAGGAGCTTGGAACGCTGCTCAAGGATGGCGGTTTCTCGCGCCAGAAGGCCCGCTGGATCAAGAGGTCGCTCGAGCTGATTGTCGAACGCTTCGGTCGCCTCTCGCTCGCGGAGGCGGAGAGCTGGAGCGATGCCGAGGTCGAGGCTTTCCTCTGCACTCTGCCAGGAATCAAGGTGAAGTCAGCGCGCTGCGTGATGATGTACTCGATGGGGCCCGACGTGGTTCTCGTGGAGGCGCCGGACCCCGCAGGCGGTCAGTGCCCGGCCGAGCAGCGTCTCCTCGTCGGGCGTCCCGTGGAAGCCCTTTTCGCCCGTCTCCTCGGAACCGATCCAGATCTCCTGGGCGCTCTCGAGCAGGGGCAGGGTGGGGACGTTCCCGGTCCAGGCCGGAAGGCCCTCGAGGAAGAGCGCCACCGGCCCCGATCGCACGTTGGATACCGTTGGGTACCACGTTCGCACGTGTTGACACTGCCGAGACACCTGGCTGCCCTGGAACCAGGACCGATCGCAGCGCGTGAGCTGTGTCGATAGTGGTGGACGTGGCACTCAAGACTCGAATGCGAGCCCGCTCCCCAAGCTCGCCACGCTCGTTCAGGACGGCCATCTCACTCGACTTGCTGTGCACATCGATGCCACAAGGCTCCATGGTCGGTCCCCCTTCTCGGGCCTTGAGCCCGGCCACCTGATCTGGCGGGCACCATGCCAGGCCGCACCGGGAGACCGACCTACTCACCCGATCAGGCACCGATCCCGATCCCGATCCTGGCACCGATCACGCACGACTCGCTTCCGGCTGGCGGCCACCCTTCGCCGGACGGGCTTCCCATCCGCACGGTCTGTCAAGGAGGTTTCCAAGATCCCTGCTCACTCTTCGCAGGTCATCTCTTACCCCTCCAGGCTTCGCCTGGCGCACACTGTGTACCTTTCCAATGGTGGACGCGACCGAGTCGAAGGCGAGCTGCTGCCCGTCGATCCGCTCCGGGTCGGCGGCACTGGAGGCAGACGGGTTGACGGTGAACCCGCAAGCGCGTACCGGTCGGCGGCCGGGTCGACATGTGGCGCGAGGACGTTGAACCGGCCGCGCCGTCTGCTACATTCGTCGCATGGAGCACCCAACGATGGCGCTGGCCGGTGGCGCGGTCGCGCCCGTCGGTTCGATCGCCGATGAGGAGGTCGAGGTGCTGCGCCGGCGCATTGTGGCGGCCGTGTGGCGCACGTGCCCAGCCCGGCTCACGGCGCAGTTGGAGGACCTGGTCCAGACCGTTCTCACCCAGCTCACGCTCTCGTCCCGCCGGAGTGAGGGCAAGTTGCACTTTTCGTCGACCTATATCGCGAAGGCGGCCTACGGCGCGATCGTCGACGAGCTGCGACGGATCGGCCGTCGCCGAGAGGAGTGCTTGGATGAGGCAGCCGACGCGCTCGAGATCGCGTCGCGCGAGGCTGGTCCCGAGGCGATCACCGCCTCTCGGGAAATCGCGCGCGGGATCCGGGACTGCCTCACCCGCCTCGTGCAGTCACGGAGGCTCGCCGTGGCGTTGTACATCCAGGGATGCACGGTGCCAGAGGCCGCACGAGTGCTGCGGTGGTCAGCCAAGAAGACCGAGAACCTCGTGTACCGGGGGCTCGTGGATCTGCGAGCGTGCCTCGCCGCGAAGGGGCTGAAGCCATGACGAGGCAGGCGACGGCGGAGGCGTGGACCGACGAGCGACTTCGGGCTGCGTTTGCGACGGTGGCCGAGGTCGCCGGGGACGGGTCGACCTGCCCGTCAGCCGACGCGCTGTGGGCGTGCGCCGCTGGTTCGCAGCACGGCGAGGACTGCGAGGCGACGATCCTCCACCTCACCGAGTGCCCGGCCTGCGCGACCGCGTGGCGTCTGGCCCGCGATCTGCAGCGGGACGCCGAGCCCGTGGTGCTCTCAGGTCATTCCAGGTGGTTCCGCCGTACCTGGGTGCAGGCTGCCGCGGTCGCGGCCACCCTGGCCCTCGCCGTCGGTCTCGTCGCCTACACCCGCCTCGGCGGGCTGTCGCGAGGGCCGGCCGCGGAGTTTCGCGGCCGCGAGGGCGACTGGATCCACTGCCTGGTACCCGCCGATGAAGCGCTGCCGCGCGACCGCTGTCGCCTGGTTTGGACCGCGGGGCCGGCCGGCACGGTGTACGACGTTCGCGTCACCACCGAGGACCTCACCCACGTCGTGCGGGCGCTGGGCCTGGAGCAGCCCGAGCTCGTCGTGCCGGCGGAGAAGCTGGCGCACGTCCCGGCAGGAGGCAACGTCGTCTGGCAGGTCAGAGCTCACCTCCCCGACGGCGCCCTTGCCGACTCGCCCGCCTTCAGGACCGCGGTTCGCTGAGCGAGGGGCGATGACCGGGCTGCGAGCCTTGGCCGTGGTTCTCGCCGTCGCCGCGGCGGCCGTCGCAACGCGCGCCGGTGCGGCCGCTGGGCCGGCGGTCGACTTCGGGCGTTGCGAGGCGGCGGTGAACCAGCACCCGGAGCGAAGCGAGTCGTTCCGCTGCTTCTGGGAGGTCGCGCGCGCCGGCAAGGCGTGGGACGAGGCGGCGCGGCGGCTGGACGCGCACCTGGCTCGAAGTCCGGGGAACCCTCGCGCGCAGCTCACGCTCGCCTGGGTGGAGTGGGACCGGGGGGCCGGCCGCGCCGAATCGCTCTTCCGCGACGCTGCGGCAGGGTTTGCGGCGGCGTCCGACGCCAACGGCGAGGTGTTCGCAAGGCTCGGCCTCGCCTGGTTCCTGCGCCGTTAGGGCCGAATCGCCGACGCCGAGCCGGAGGTCGTACGGGCGCTCGAGGCCGCCCGTGCCGCAGGCGATGCACTGCTGGTCGCGCGGGCGCGCATCGACCAGGGCGCGCAGGCGTACGCGCGGTCGGACTTCGGAGAGGCGCTCTCCCATCTGCGCGAGGCCGAGGCAATCGCAGTGGCGCACGACGCCGTGCAGATCCTCGCGACGGTGCAGGGCAACCAGGGCTACGGCCTGTGGGAGCTGGGGCTCTACCGGCAGAGCCTTGACGCCTACAGGCGCCAGGCCGAGCTGTTCCAGCGGCTCGGCGCCTCGTGGGGCGCCGCCTTTGGCGAGAGCTCGGCCCGTTTCAGCATCGCCTCGGTCGCGGCCCGGCTGTGCGCCGAAGGGCAGATGGAGCCCAGCGAGGTCGAGCGGCTGGCTCGCGAGGCAGTCGCCACCGCGGTCGCCTGCGGCGATCGCGGGAACGAGGCCAACGGCAGACTGCTGCTCGCGCAGCGGCTGCCCGGCGCTCCCGCGACCGCCGAGATCGAGCGGGCGCTCGCCGTGGCGCGAGGCTCCGGCGACCGGCGCGCCATCCGCTTCGCGCAGCGCATCCTCGCCCGACAGCGCGTCCTCGCGCACCCACCCCTGTCCGAGGAGGCGTACCGCCTGCTCGCCGAGGCGGCCGACGACGCCCGGGCCAGCAACGACCTGGAGGATACGGCGCGCGCGATGCTCATGCGCGCCTGGATGCGATTCCGAACCGGCCCGCGGGAGCAGTGGCTCGCCGAGAGCGACGAGGCGCTCGACGCGATCGAGCGGATCCGCGCGCTCCAGGCCGAGGAATCGATCCGTACTCTCGCCTTCGGACCGTGGACGTTTGCCTACTACCGCTTCTCGGGGTCGCTCCTCGACGGCCTCGACACGTCCCCCGACGCCGACGGCGACCTCGACCTCGCGCTCCGCACGATCGAGCGCATGCGCGCCCGGGTGCTCCTCGACGCGCTCGACCGGGCGGGCGTCGCCCTGCGGCCCGCTCCCGCAGACCCCGCCTCGTTCGCCGGGGTGGATACCCTGCGGCAGCGGCTCGCACCGGACCAGGCGCTGCTCTCGTATCAGCTCGCCCCGTCCACCCCGGATGCCGAGGACGCTTCGGAGAACGGCGGCCCGTGGGTCGTCGTCGTCACCCGGGCGCGCGCGAAGGCGGTGCGTCTTCCGCCCCGCGCGACCGTCGAGGATCGGGTCGCGATGTTCCTCGGCCTGTGCCGGCGCCGCGACGGCACCGAGGCTCGCGCCGCCGCCGTGCTCTACCGCGACCTGCTCGCCGGCGCCCTGGCCGAGGCGGGCGGCGGCATTCGCAGGCTCGTGGTGGTGCCGGACGGTTGCCTCAACCGTCTTCCCTTCGGCGCGCTGCGCGACGGCGAGGGTGGGACGCCACTGGCGGCGAGCGTCGAGATCAGCGTTGCGCCCTCGGCGACGCTCTGGCTGCGCTGGAAGTCGGCCGAGAACGTCCAGTCGGGGCCGCGGGCCACGCTCGCACTCGCCGACCCCGACCTCGGCGCGACCGCCCCGGCGGAACAGCGAGCCGCGCCTTCGAAGCTCGGCGGCCAGGCGCTCGGCTCGCTGCGGCGTGCGCGTGCCGAGGCGCACGCTCTCATCAGCGCGACGGCGCATTCGGGGAGCGTGCTGCTCTCGGGCAGGGACGCGAGCGAGAGCGCGCTCAAGCACGCCGACCTCCGCGCCGTCGGGATCATCCATCTCGCCGCCCACGCGATCGTGAACGACGCGCACCCGCAGCGCTCGGCGATCCTGCTCGCGCCCGGCGCCGGCGACGACGGGCTGCTGCAGGTGCGTGAGATCGTTGCGCTGCCGCTCGCGGGGAAAGTGGTCGTCCTCACGGCCTGCCGCAGCGCATCGGGCGCGGAGATCGAAGGCGAGGGCGTGCTCGGCCTCGCCCGCGGCTTCCATCAGGCGGGTGCCGCCGCTGTGATGGGGACGTTGTGGCCGGTACGCGACGAGGACATGGCCGCGTTCACGAGGGCCTTCGCGTCCCACCTCGGTCGCGGCGAGAGCCTGTCGGCCGCCTTGCGCGCAGCCGCCGGCTCGGCGATCAGGGCGGGTGCACCGGTCGACGCCTGGGCGGGGGCCGTCCTGATCGGCAACGGAGACCTCGTTGTCGTCCCGCGATCTTCCTCGGCACCCCGCGGGCACTCGGCCGGCCTCGTCGTGCTCCTCGTCGCCCTCTCCCTCCTCGCCGTCGTGCGCCGCGCCCGATCGCGACGTCGCGCGGCGTATACGGCTTCTCCACTCACCAACGAGCCGCGCGAGCGATAGACAGCGGCGTTGTCCTCTCCCGATGAGGGGAAACGCGCCTCCGGTTCGATATTCACATCGGTGTCACTCAAGCCGCACGAACCGGGATCGCAGTGTGACCGACGGGCTGCCGAAGGCAGGCCCCGTGGAGGAGGACGCATGGCAACACCGAGAACACTCGTGGCTGTCGCAATCGGGGCTGCGCTCGTGCTCGCGACGCCCGCGCTCGCGGGCTTCACCGCGACCGACGTGATCGTCCCGTCGCTCGGCAAGGGGCCGGGAGCGGCCGGTTCGTCGTGGAACGGCTGCATCTGGGTCCACAACCCGAACGCCGCGCCGGTAAACGTGACCTTCCGGCTGTTGCTGCGCAACCAGCCCAACCCGTCCGCTCAAGCCTTCCACGACACCATTCCGCCCGGCGACACGCGGCGCTACGACGACGTGTTCGCGACGATGTTCGGGGTGCACTTGGCGACGTACGGCGCTGTGCGGGTGACGGCGAACGCGCCCGTCCTGGTCAACGCGCGCTCCTACTCGACGCCGGCCGGAGGCAGGGCGGACGACACCGTAGGGCAGTTCTACTCGGCGATTCCGACGTCGTTTGCGATCGGCGTCGGGCAGACGGCCCAGTTGCTCGGGGTGTACCAGACTAACCCGCAGGAAGCTTCGTTGTTCCGTTACAACTACGGCTTCGTGGAGTCGAGTGGGCAGGCGGCGACGGTGCAGGTGACGGCGCTCGACGAAACGGGTGCGGTGTCGGCGAGCAAGAGCTACTCCGTTGGCGGCTTCGAGGCGCGGCAGTACAACGTCACGGATCTTCTGCCGGCGGTGAACGCCACCAACCTGCGCCTGCAACTCACGGTGACGAGCGGGCCGGGAAAGGTGGTGGCCTTCGGATCCGGGATCGCGAATCGATCGAACGACCCGTCGACCTTCGAGATGAGCTTTCGCGACAGCCTGCTTGCGGGCAGCGGCGGCGGTCTGACCGCCGTGACCCATAACGGGACACTGACAGGCGACGGAACCTTGTCGTCTCCTCTCGGCATCGCCAACGGAGGCGTCGGCAAGACGCAGCTCGCCGCCCCGGGCGGCACCTCCGGACAGGTCCTCGGGACCAACGGATCCGCGCTCGTGTGGCAGAACGCCGGCTCGGGTGGCCTGTCCTCCATCGCGCATGACGGGACGCTGGCTGGCGAGGGCAGCTCGTCCTCCCCGCTCGGCATCGCCAACGGAGGCGTCGGCAAGACGCAGCTCGCCGCCCCGGGCGGCACCTCCGGACAGGTCCTCGGGACCAACGGATCCGCGCTCGTGTGGCAGAACGCCGGCTCGGGTGGTCTGACATTGCCCTACAAAGGGACGACCAACTCTTCTATGCCCGCGATTGACGTCACGAATCAGGGGAACGGCCACGGTGTCGCCGGCGTCGGCGGCCTCTCCGGCGTCTTCGGCTTCAGTTCCGGTGGGTCCGGGGTGGTCGGGAGGAGTGACACCTCGGCCGGCGTCACCGGGAACAGCAACACCGGACCTGGAGTGCACGGCTACAGCGCAACATCCGCAGGGGTGGTCGGCGATAGCGCGGCCGACGTGGGCGTGCACGGGTTGAGCACCACCGGCAATGGCGTCTCCGGCCAGAGCGGAAGCGGCCGCGGAGTGTTCGGCACGAGCAACAACGGACCTGGAGTGCACGGCCACAGCGCAACATCCGCAGGGGTGGTCGGCGACAGCGCCGCCGACGTGGGCGTGCACGGCATCAGCACGACCGGAGAAGGCGTCGTCGGCGACAGCACGGGCGGCAGCGGCGTCATGGGCGCGTCGACCGGCACCGGAAAGGCCGGCATCTACGGCGTGAACTCCAACCCCAACGGCTACGCTGGTCTTTTCCAGGGTCACACCCGCGTGGTAAGCGGCTTCTTCAGCGTCGAAGGCCTCAGCGGTCCGGTGTGCGCCACGGCGGGCGGCGTGCTCGACGGTTGCCCGTCGGACGGGCGGCTCAAGAAGAACGTGCGCGACCTGTCGTCCGAAGTCGACGTGCTGGATGCGCTCTCGCTCCTGAGGGGCGTCACGTTCGACTGGGACACGAGCGTGGAGCGCGCGAAAGACATGGGCGACCGACGCGAGATGGGGTTGATCGCGCAGGAGGTCGAGCCTGTGCTTCCGGAGCTCGTGCTGATCGGCAGGGACGGCTACCGGACGCTCGACTACTCGCGGATGGTCGCGTTCCTCGTCGAGGTGGGCAAGGCGCAGCAGGCGCGCATCGGCGCGCTTGAGGCCGAGCTCGAGACGCTGCAGGCGGCCGTGCGGCGGCTCGAGGCGCAGAGCGAGGAGACGGCCCACGACAGGAAGGCGCCGTGAGACCGAAGGGATAGGAATCTCCTTTCGTGGTCCGAAGGGACGGAACCTCGTGCCGACGTGCGAGAAGCCTCCGGAAGGTTGGTCGCCGGGGTCACGAAGGTGACGGCTGGGTGCCGGGGGCCCATGGAAGGTAGGATCGCACCGGCAGAGCGTGGAGGAAGCATGCCCGGCAGACCTGCCGGGCCTGCCTCCTCCGGCCCGCGCCACGGCGACGACCGGCGAGGTGAGCCGGCGATCACACTGCCTCGGCGGCGCAGCATCGCGGCGGCGGTATGCGCTCCTGTGCGACCTTCGTATCGAGGATGCCGCAGTCGAGGTAGCTCCCGACGGCCTTGTCTTCCGAAGCCCGCCAGAAGCCTTAGGTCCCTCGAAACGCTCCTCCCACTCGTCGCGGACCTCGCCGTAGCCGCAGAATCCGTATTTGCGGGACCACGTGACTAACGATGAATCTGCGTTGCCCGTCGTTTTTGCGTAGGCCTGGATGGCGGCAACAGCGGCTTCCCTCGATGCGGGATATCACGTTGTCGAGTGCCGCGACGTGCAGGTGCTGAAGGGAATCGTCTTTAGCGACCGCACCGCCGGCGAGTGCTTGATTGAAGTAACGGAACTGGAGAGATCCGAACAGTCCGGCGTGACGGTAACGGCGAAAACCTCCAGCCAAAACCTGCAGGGCAAGCCTGTATATCATTACAGCGGCACGGTGAAGCTCGCAAAGGGCGTGCGCGGCAGCGATGTCTTGCCTGCACCCGATCTGCTGGCCGCACAGCCGCTTGAAGGGGCAACATTTTACGAAAGCGGCACGCTGTTCCACGGTGCGCTGTTCCGCTCGGTGAAACAGCAGTTGAACATCTCTCAAAACCGCCTGACCCTGCGCTGCGTTGCACCGATCTGCTACGACAGCGAACAGGGGCAGTTCCCCGCCAGAGAGACGAGCCCCTGGGCAGACGACGCGCTGCTGCAGGCCGTGCTCATTCAGGCGAGGCACCTGCAGCGCTCGGGCAGCCTGCCGTTGAAAATCCGCCAGGCGCGGTTTTACGGAACAGTGCCAGCGAGCAGCGAGTTTCTCGTGACGCTGGAAGTCATCTCCAGCAGCCCCACCCAACTCATCGCCCGCGTCTGCTCCCACGACGCCGCCCGAAACATCTTCACCCGCTTTGAAGGGGCCGAAGCCTCCATCAGCGAAGCGCTGAACGAGAAGTTCGTGCAGAAAACCTGAAGGGAAGGGGAAAACGTTCTTGGAATGTTGAGTTTCGAGAACGTTTCTGAACTACAGCGGCTTTTTCATTTCGCAGAACAGGCTGGACTGATCCACCTCCACCAGGTTCACGGAGACGTTCAGCCCGGCGGCCAGCGCACGGAATTCGGCAGCACTGACGGTGGTGGCCTTGAAGCCGTCCTTGCAGACGATCACACCGTTTCCGGTCTGTTGAAAATCGATCTCCCCCAAAAGCCCGGCATCCGCCTGACGGCGAAACCACTCCAGCCGATGATCCCAAAACGCTTCCGCATAACCGGAAAACAGTACCGTCCCGCCAGGCGCTGTCACCCGCACGGCCTCTGCGATCAACCTGCGCTGATCCGTGTGAAACGCGGATATGCCGTTTTGAATGCAGATGGTGAGATCAAAAGTGCCGTCCACAAATTGCAGCCGTGAGGCATCCATCTCGATCAACAGAGTATTCGGCACGTCCTTGAGATACTCCCGCGCCAGAGCCAGGCTCGCGACGGAGTTATCAATCCCCACCACCCAGCGCGCCTTTTCCGCCAACGCCGGCATCACCCGCCCGTAGCCGCAACCGAGGTCCAAAACGAGATCCCGCGGCCGCAGATGGCTCAGTACGTGTTGCACCTCCGCCTCCAGATACTGCCGCACCCGCGCGGAGCCAAGGTCGTAGCACTGCTTCAACCTGCTGGCAGCCAGTTTCTCCGCATAATAACCGTTCATGAAAATCCTCCCGAGTTCCCGGTTTGAAAATGGTACAAAAACTCCAGAAACGCGCGGTCGCTTTGGCGGAACTGACAGTAGGTGGCGTCTTCCCGGTTCGCCTCGTAAACAACCACGCCTGCGGTAAATGTTACCGCGTCCGGCAGATCGCAGGCCAGACTTAATCTCGTTATATCGCCATTCGCGTTCGGCAGGTGCAGCCAGGTGAGCTGCGGAAACAACGTGTCGTTCAGCGCGGAGTAGGTGAAGACCTCCTTGAAGCTCTCCGGGTGTACGCGCCGCTCGGAAATTGACCCATCCAACGTTTAGAAATTGACCCACCCCTGGCACCGTAACCGGCAGCACGAGCGGGACCGCTCGGAGCAGCCGGAGGAGGGATGCTTGGGATGGAGCAGGT
>ERZ1026800.2095-NODE-2095-length-11443-cov-2.944062_pt1 | contig 11443 bp, 7 predicted proteins | sample MGYA00520873_ERZ1026800 | MGnify/ENA primary metagenome ERZ1026800 (study PRJEB33270, sample SAMEA104284475) | anaerobic digester metagenome | biome: Anaerobic digester microbiome; feature: mesophilic sludge digester; material: Anaerobic digester biomass | place...
GTTCTGGAAGGACCCGCTCGACTACCACTGGGAGCCGCCCGCCGACGTCAAGCGCACGTTCGACCCGGAGAAGGCCAATCAGATCCTCGACGAGGCCGGCTACAAGGACACCGACGGCGACGGCATCCGCGAGTACGAGGGCAAGCCGATCACGCTGCGCCTCTGGGGCGACGCCGAGATCCCGGCCAACTCGCCCACCGGCAAGCTGATGGTCGGCTGGTTCCAGGACATCGGCCTGAAGATCAAATACACGACGCAGGACTACGGCAGGATCATCGACGGCGTCTTCAACTACGTCGATGACGAACTCGTGCCCGACTATGACCTGCTGCTGACCTACTGGGGCGGCGACTACGACCCGGGCCTCCATCTCTCGCTCTTCACCAGCGGGCAGATCGACATGTGGAACGAGACCGGGTGGTCCGACCCCGAGTACGACCGGCTCTACCAGCAGCAGGAGGCGACGGTCGACCCGCAGGAGCGGCTCGAGATCGTCCGTCACATGCAGGAGATCTGGTACGAGAACGTGCCGGCGGTCGCGTTCGCCTATGCGCGCGGCCTCGAGGTCTACAACACCAGGGATTGGGACGGCTGGATCAACATGCCGGCCGGTAACGGCGGCGTGCTGAACTACTGGACCTATCTGGGCCTGCAACCGAAGACCGCGGCCGAGGCCTCCTCGGGCGCGAGTACCGGGATCATCGTCGCCGTCGTGGCCGCGGTCGCCGTCGTGGCCGTCGTCGCGGTGGTCCTGGCGCGGCGCGGCAGCAGGCGGCGTCGTGCGGTGGAGGATTGATGCGGCGGACAGAGCCGCCCCGAGACCCTGCGGGAGGATCGCGATGAAGGTGTTCGTCAGCATCGACATGGAGGGCATCACCGGGGTCTGCGTCGAGACGCAGACCGACCAGGGCCACTCCACCTACGGGCGCGCCGCGGAGTTCATGCGCGGCGACCTCGACGCGGTTCTCGCCGGCTGTGAGGACGCCGGGGCGAGCGAGGTCGTGGTGCGCGATGCGCACGACTACTCGACCAACCTGGACGTCCTCGATCTGCCGGCGAATGTCTCTCTCCTGACCGGCAGGGCGGGGCTGCTCGGCATGATGGAGGGTCTCGACGAGAGCTTCGACGCGGTCCTCCTGGTCGGGTACCACGCCATGGCCGGTACGGCCGCCGCGGTCCTCGACCACACGTACTGCGGCCTGGTCCACCAGGCCTTCGCCGGCGACCTCGAGCTCGGCGAGCTGGGCTTCAACGCCGGGGTCGCCGCCCGGTTCGGCGTGCCGGTGGTGTTCGCCTCGGGCGACGACAAGCTGGCGGCGGAGGCCGCCGCCTGCCTGCCCGGCGTGACCACCGTGACCACCAAGCAGGGGGTCGCGCGCGGCACTGCGAGACTCCTCTCGCCCAGGCTGACGGCAGGTCTGCTCCGCGAGGGCGTCAAGGACGCCCTCGCGGGACCGCCGCCCGGGGCGCTGGACCTGTCCGGCAAGCCGGTGCGCATCGTCTTCACCAAGACGCAGCACTGCGACGCGGCGTGTTCGTGCCCCGCAGCGCGCCGCGTCGACGGACGCACCGTGGAGATTGAGGCCGACGACTACCTGACCGCCTACGCCGCCTTCATGGCCGCGCTGGATCTGGCCGGGTCGGTCGCCTGACGCAGGCGAGCGCGGAGAGACATGGACCGGACACGGGCGGTCGTGGCCAGGGAGCGCGCAGTCATCCGGAGCCGTCGTTACGGACCGCAGTCTGTGTCGTGCGATCGTCGGGTCCCTCGCGTGTCGGAGCGACTGATCGGCGATCGACCCGCAGCAAGTTCGGCCACGTTGACGCTTGGCGGCAGCCCCCGCTACGGTGTCCGTGCCTGCGCCGCGTCGGGCGGCGCTCTTCGTCAGGCTCCGCTGGTGGATGCGTGGCGGGAAGCCGGAGACGGGACCGCGAGGCCTCGAGGTGACGATCCGTGGGGGTGAGGTCGCAGGCGACCGCAGGTCGAGCACACGGTGAGTGGATGGAGCGGGGGCGCCCGCACGTCGGTTCGACGCACGCGGCCCGGCTTCTCTGAGAGCGTCGATGTCCGCCGGTCGCGTTCGTCAGTCTCCGCCGTCGGATGTTCACCGGGCCGTCCAGGTCAATCCGGCTCCGGTCTCATGTGGCGGATTCGACGCCGGTATCGACGCCGTTCCCAGCCGGACGGGGGGGAGATCGATCATGAGCGTTGGCACGTGGCAGCAGGGCGAGCGGCGCTCGGGGCGTCGACTCTGCCTGCCGGTGCTTGTCGCTCTGGCGTGGTTCGTCGTGACCGTCGGCACGGCGCAGGCGTCGCCGGACCCCGGGCTCGACGCGTATCTGGAGAGCCAGATGGAGAAGGCCCGTGTACCGGGCCTTCAGGCGGTGATCGTCAAGCACGGGCAGATCGTCTGGTCCTCGGCGTACGGGTGGGCGCACATCGCCGACGGCGTGCCGATGACCAACGACACCATGATCAACATCGCCTCGATCTCCAAGACGGCGGTCGGCGTGTCCCTCATGCAGCAGGTGGAGCGGGGCAACCTGGCGCTCAGCGACGACGTGAGCTCGGCTCTCGGCTGGACCGCGCGCAACGCCCGGTTCCCGGACACGCCGGTGACCCTGAAGATGCTGGCCACGCACACTTCGAGCGCCAACGACACCGACGCGGTATGGGACCTCGGGGTCTTCGACCGCGGCGACTCGCCGATCCCGCTGGACACGTTCTGCCGGGGCTACTTCATCCGGACCGGGGCCTACTGGGACAGAAGCAACTGGACCAAGCGGGAGCCCGGGACCCGCTTCACCTACTCGAACACCGGCGCCGCTCTCTGCGCGGATGCGATCGAGCAGTCCACGGGGAGGGACTTCAACGAGTACTGCCAGGCCGAGATCTTCACCAAGCTGGGGATGGTCGACACCAGCTTCCGCTACGCGGATCTGGAGCTCGAGCGCATGGCCATGCCTTACTGTTACAAGCGCGGCGAGTATCAGGCGCAGGGGCATCACGCCTATCCGGAGTACCCGTCCGGCAGCGTGCACACCACCGCCAACCAGTGGGCCAAGTTCGCCCTGGCGCTGCTGGGCGACGGGGCCTACCGTCGGCAGCGCATCCTGGAAACCGGTTCGCTCGCCGAGATGCTGAGTCCGCAGATCCCCGCCGGCGTGGAGCCGGGCTGCGGGCTCTTCGCCTTCGGCGACGACGAGCTCGTCCCCGGACGCACCGTGTGGGGTCACGACGGCGGCGACTACGGCATCTTCAGCGAGATGTGGCTCGACCTGGAGCGCGACGAGGGCGTGATCATGTTCGCCAACGGCGAGCCTCCGAGCGAGAGGGCCGAGGACGCCTGGCTGGCCATGATCCCGCGGCTCTTCGAGAAGGCCGACTCGATCGTAGCCGGCCAGGCGTCCGCGGCCGAGAGTGCCGCGGGTCCGAACACGGGGATCATCGCCGCCGTCGTGGCCGTCGTGATCGTCATCGTGGTGGTCCTCGTGCGTCGCGCCAAGCCAGGAGCGACGGAGGAGTGACGCAGCGTGCGGAGGGGCGACCAGGCACCGATGAGAGGATCGCGATGAAGGTGCTCATCAGCGTAGACGTGGAAGCCTTCACCGGCGTGTGCGCTGAGGACCAGACCGACCAGGGTCACTCTGGCTACGGCCGGGCCGCGGAGCTGATGCGCGGCGACCGGGACCCGGCACTCGCCGGTTGTCAGGACGCCGGCCTGACCGAGACGACGACCTGCTCAGGTCGTATGCGGAATGAGTCTGCCGAAAACCGTGTCATGCAGGAGAACAAGCTGAAGGAGGCGTCATGAGACCCCGATCCCATCCGGCTGCACCGCGTGTCGCGTGGGCCATCCTCGTCGCCGCCGTGGCGGTCGCGTTCGGAGCCGCCCTGGTGTTCACGCCGGCCTCGTCGGCGACGGATGCGACACCGGGCGGAGCGGCCGAGGAGCCGGTGGTCCTGCACACCGGCTGGATCGAGGACGGCGACAGCCTCAACCCGTTCCTGGGGTACACCGGCGTCTCCTACCACATCTTCTTCCTCAACTACGACCGCCTGGTGCGCTACGACGCCGACACGATGGAGCCCGTCCCCGGCATCGCCGAGAGCTGGGACGTCTCCGACGACGGCAAGACGTGGACCTTCCACATCCGCGAGGGCGTCAAGTGGCAGGACGGCGAGGACCTGACGGCGCGCGACGTGGCCTTCACCTACAACCTGGTGCTCAAGAACGCCCCCAACGCGTTCAGTCTCTACACCACGCACATCGAGTCGGTCACGGCTCCGGACGACCACACCGTCGTCATGAAGTGCTCGGAGCCGCGCGGCACCATGCTGCAGATGTGGACGCCCATCCTCCCCGAGCACATCTGGGGCAAGCTGTCGGTCGACGACATCCTCAACAGGTATGCCAACGAGCCGCCCATCATCGGGAGCGGTCCGCTCCAGTGCGTCGAGTGGAAGAAGGGCAGCCACTTCCGCCTGGTGGCCAACAAGGACTACTGGGGCGGGGCGCCCAAGGTCGACGAGACCATCCTCCACATCTACACCAACCCCGACACCCTCTCGGCCGATCTCGAGCTCGGCGTCATCGACTGGACGCGCGACATGCCGCCGTCGCAGTTCGCCAAGTACGAGGGCAGGGACGGTTTCGCCGCCGTCAAGGTGGTCCGCGACCGCTTCGACATGCTCTCGATCAACTGTTACGAGGGCAGATCGCTCGGTCATCCCGCCCTGCTGGACCCGAAGTTCCGCACGGCGCTGGCCTGGGCGGTCGACGCCGAGAAGATCGTCGACATCGCCTACATGGGCTTCGGCGACGTCGCGACCTCCCTGCTCCCCTCCAGCTTCTGGAAGGAGCCGCTCGACTACCACTGGGATCCGCCCGACGACGTCAAACGCACGTTCGACCCGGAGAAGGCCAGGCAGATCCTCGACGAGGCCGGCTACAAGGACACCGACGGCGACGGCATCCGCGAGTACAAGGGCAAGCCGATCACGCTGCGCCTCTGGGGCGACGCCGAGATCCCGGCCAACTCGCCCACCGGCAAGCTCATGGTCGGCTGGTTCCAGGACATCGGCCTGAAGATCAAGTACACGACCGAGGACTACGGCCGGATCACCGACCACATGTACAACTACGTGGACGGCGAGTTCTGTCCCGACTGGGATCTTCTTCTGGGCTACTGGGGCGGTGACTACGACCCGGGCTTCCTGCTCTCCGTCTACACGAGCGCGGAGATCGAGAACTGGAACGACGCCGGCTGGTCCAACCGCGAGTACGACCGCCTCTACAGGGCCCAGGACGCCGCGATGGATCCGCAGGAGCGTCTGCAGATGATCCGTCGCATGCAGGAGATCTGGTACGAGCAGGTGGCCGCCATCGCCTTCGCGTATCCCCGCGACCTCGAGGTCTACAACACTGCGGACTGGGACGGATGGGTCAGGATGCCGGCGGGCAACGGCACGGCGCTGAACATCTGGACCTATCTGGACATCGAGCCACGCCAGGCCGGCGACGAGGGCGGTGGGGTGAACACGACCGCGCTGATTGTCGTGCTCGTGGTCGCGGCGGGCGTTGTCGCCGTCCTCACCGCGCTCCTCCTGCGCCGGCGGAGTGCGAGGCGCGTGGAGCAGTGACGATCGGAAAGGCCGGCCGAATGACATAAGCGGTCGCCGTCGCGAATACGGAGTCACGAGGCGCGGTTACGTAGCCTGCCGAAGTATCTGCGGTTTCGTTGACACCTCACAGGCGTCCCCCTAGATTCCACGCACTGACGCGGCGGAGCTGAGGGGCGGTCGTACTCGTGTGGCCCGCGCCGGGGCCACACGTCAAACGAGTTTTGGGGGGCGTCATGAGGTTCTCTTCCGGATCGATGTTTCGCAGGATCGCAGTGGGGCTCGTGGCGATGGCGCTGGTGGTCGCCTGCGGGGCTCTCCTCGCCCCCGCGGGGGCGAGCGGCGAGGCCTCGCCGACGAGCGAGAAGATCGTCTTCAGCTCCGGCTGGACCGAGGATGTCGACAACCTCAATCCCTTTATCGGATACACGCTCACCGCCTACCACATCTTCTGGGAGAACTACGACCGCCTCGTGCGCTACGACCCCGACACCATGGAGCCCGTGCCCGGCATCGCCGAGAGCTGGGAGGTCTCGGACGACGCCAAGACGTGGACCTTCCACATCCGCGACGGGGTCAAGTTCCAGGACGGCGAGCCGCTGACCGCGCAGGACGTCGCCTTCACCTTCAACCTCGTCCTCGACAACGCGCCCAACGCGTTCACGATCTACACCAACCACCTGGAGTCGGTCGAGGCCCCCGACGACCACACCATCGTGATGAAGTGTTCGGAGCCGCGCGGGACCATGCTGCACATGTGGGTGCCGATCCTGCCCGAGCACATCTGGGGCAAGATGGACCCCGACGAGGCGCTCAACAAGTTCGCCAACGAACCGCCGATCATCGGCAGCGGCCCCTTCCAGGTGGTCGAGTGGAAGAAGGGGAGTCACGTGCGCCTCAAGACCTGGGAGGGCTACTGGGGCGGCCGCGCCAACATCGACGAGATGATCATGCACCTCTACACCAACGCCGAGACGCTGGCGTCGGACCTCGAGCTCGGCGTCCTCGACATGACCAACCAGCTCGGTACGGCTGCCTTCGCCAAGTACGAGGGCAAGCCCGGGTTCGCCGCCGAGGAGGCGGTGCACGACCGTTTCGACTGTCTCGAGTTCAACAGCTACGAGGGCAAGTCGCTGGGTCACCCGGTGCTCAGGGACCCGAAGTTCCGTCAGGCGCTCGCCTGGGCGATGGACAACCAGAAGATCTGCGAGGTCTCGTACATGGGCTACATGGCTCCCGGCACGTCGATCCTTCCCAACGACTTCTGGAAGGCGCCGCTCGACTACCACTGGGAGCCGCCCGCGGACGTCAAGCGCAGCTTCGACCCGGAGAAGGCCAAGCAACTGCTCGACGAGGCCGGTTACAGGGACACCGACGGCGACGGCATCCGTGAGTACAAAGGCAAGCCGATCGAGCTGAGTCTCCTCGGCGATCCCGAGTACCCGGCCGACCTGACGACCGGCAAGCTCATCGTCCGATGGTTCGAGGACGTCGGCATCAAGGTGAAGCTCGACCTGATGCTGTACAACGCGCAGCTCGACCGGATCTTCAACTTCGTCGGCGACGAGTACTGCCCTGACTACGACATGCTGCTCACCTACTGGGGCGGCGACTACGATCCGGGCTTCCTGCTCTCCGTCTACACCAAGGACCAGATCGCCAACTGGAGCGATACCGGTTGGTGGGACCAGGAGTACGACCAGCTGTACAAGGACCAGGACGCGGTGACCGACCCGCAGGAGCGGCTCGAAATGGTCCACCGCATGCAGGAGATCCTCTATGAGCAGTGCCCGGTCATCCCGTTCGGGTACGGCAAGGACCTCGACGTCTACAACACGGCCGACTGGGAGGGCTGGGTCAAGATGCCGGGCGGCACCGGCTCGGTCGCCAACATGTGGAACTACCTCAACGTGTCTCCGAAGACGGCGACAGAGGCCTCGACCGGCATGGGTACCGGTGTCATCATAGGCATCGTGGCTGCCGTCGTGATCGTGGCGGGGGTCGTGGTGCTCGTCCTGCGGCAGCGCAAGCCGCGGCAGATGGAGGAGTGACCGCGCGAGGGTCGCGCTGAGGGGTATGGACGCGAAGCTGGTCGGAGGCAGGGTCGTCAGCATGCGGTGGGATGCGCCGCCGGCCGGCGCCGTCGCGGTGCGGGACGGCCGCATCGTGTGCGTCGGTGGCGACGCCGACGTGCTGGCGCTCGACCTCCCCGGCGCAGAAGTGCTGGACCTCGCCGGACGCACCGTGCTGCCGGGACTGATCGACTCCCATGCCCACGCGCTCGACACCGGCCTCCTCGACGCCGCCGTCGACCTCGAGGGGGCGGCCTCGGTGGCCGAGGTCTGCGAGAGGATCGCGCGCCGCGGCCGGCCCTACGGCCGCTGGGTCCACGCCATGCGCTGCGCCCACTGGGAGCTCCGCGAGGGTCGCTACCCGACGCTCGCGGAGCTCGATGCCGCCTGCCCGGACGCACCCGTCCTCGTCACCTCGGTGACGGTGCACTCGGCCGCGACCAACAGCGCCGGCCTGCGGCTGATCGAGGCCGGCGCTCCGCAGCTCGCCGGCCGTGCGGCGGCCTCTCCCGACCAGGCCGGCTGGTTCACCGACGACGCCGCCGTGGCCGCGGCCGCCGGAGTGGTCCTCGGCTCCCTCAGCCGCGTCGAGCTGGCTCAGTTGTACCGGTCGGTGGCCGAGAAAGCCGCCGCCAGGGGCGTGACGACGTTGCACTGCCTGGAGGGCGGCTCGGTGCCCGGCGGCACCGACGCCGACGTCCTCCACGAGATCGGCGGCGGCCTGCCCGTGCGCGCAGTACTCATGTTCCAGACCATGGACGTGGAGCGGGTGGTCGCCATGGGGCTGCCGCGCATCGGCGGCTGCCTCTGCGTGGACGGCGCCTGCTTTGAGCACACCGCCTGTTTCTACGAGCCGTACCTCGACAAGCCAGACGTCCGCGGATCGCTGAACTACACGGAGGAGGAGATCCGCGCCTTCGTGCGGCGGGCGCACGAGGCCGGTCTGCAGATCGGCATGCACGCCATCGGCGACCGGGCGATAGACGTCCTCGTGGACGCCTACGAGGCCGCCCAGACGGCGGCGCCGCGGCCCGACCCGCGCCATCGCGTGGAGCACTTCCAGGCGCCGACGGAGAGGGCCGTGGCCGCGGCGGCCCGGCTGGGCCTCGCGCTGACCATGCAGCCGATCTTCTCGTATCTGTGGGACAGGCCGGAGGCCGACCACTACAACCGCCAGTTCGGCGAGGAGCGCGCCGACGCGATGGAGTCGTTCCGCCGGCTGCTCGACCGGGGGCTGGTGGTCGCCGGCGGGTCGGACAGCCCGGTGACCGTCCTCGACCCGCTGCTCGGCATCCACAGCGCCGTCAACAACCCCCGCCCGTCGCGACGCATCTCGGTGGAGGAGGCCCTGCGCCTCTTCACGTACAACGGGGCCTGGGTGGACCACGCCGAGGGCGAGTACGGGACGCTGGCCGAGGGCCTCTCGGCCGACCTGGTCGTGCTGGACGCCGACCCGTTCGAGGAGCCCGGCGCGATCAAGGACATCCCCGTCGCGCTGACGATGTGCCGCGGCGTCGTCACCCATGCGGCGGACGGCGCCTTCTGAGGCCTCCCGCCCGCCCGGGGGAGACGACGGCCAGGCCTTCGTCCGCCGCGACGGGGCCGCCGGGCCGCGCGCGCCCATGACCGAGACCCTCGAGACGTCCGCGGCCGGCGGCTCCGGGAGGCTGCCGTGGTCGGTCCGCGTCGGCTACGGCGGGGCCGAGATGCTGGGCACCGCCACCTGGACCGTCTTCTACTCGTTCTTCCTCTACTACCTGACCGACTACGTCGGGCTGCGCGCCGCGCTCGCCGGCCTGCTGATCACGCTCGGGACCGTCGTGCAGGCCGTGGTCGCGCCGTACAGCGGTGTCGTCTCCGACGCGGTCACGTGGAAGAGCGGCCGCCGGCGGCCGTTCCTCCTCCTCTCCGGGATCCCCCTGGTCGTCGCCTTCTGGCTGCTGTTCGCGGACGTGGGCTTGAGCGGGGCCGGGCTCTTCGTCTACCTGGCCGTCGCCGCCACGCTGTTCAACTCCGCCTGGTCGTTCGAGCAGACCCCGTACACCGCGCTGGCGGCCGAGATGACCCTGGACTACGACGAGCGCACCAACCTCGTCTCGGGGAGGTCGGTGTGGAGCATCCTCGCCACCCTCGTCGGGATGGCGTTCCCGCTCCTCCTCGTGGGCTGGCTCGGCGGCTGGGCCGGGAGCGAGAGGGCGGGCTGGTCGCTGATGGCCCTCGCGATCGGGCTCGCCGGCCTGCCCTGTCTGCTGCTCACCTGGTGGGTCACCCGGGGCCGGGAGCTGCACCCCTCCCAGAGGACGGGACTGAGCCCGCGCGACATCTGGGACGCGCTGCGCCACAACCGCACCTTCGCCTGGGTCACCGGCGTCTACACGTGGGCGATGGCCGCGCAGAACGTGATGTCGCTCATGGTCGTCTACTTCACGGTCCATTGGATGCGGTGGAGCGAGCAGCGGACCTCGATGTTCTTCCTGATGACCGCGCTGGCGGGCCTTGCGTGGATCCCGGTCATCAACCGTTCGGCGGTGTGGTTCGGCAAACGCCGGGCGATGCTCTTCTGGAACCTCTGGGGGGCGCTCTTCTACGGGGTCGGGATGATGCTGATCCGCCCCGGCGACGCGACCCTGTTCTGGGTGCTCGGCGCGTTCGGGGTGGCCGGCCTGGTGGCCGGGATGGTGCTCACCTGGGCGATGATCCCCGACTGCACCGAGGTCGACGAGCTGCGCACCGGCGCGCGCCGGGAGGGCCTCTACTACGGGGTCGCCACCTTCGTCCAGCAGCTCGCCCTCGCCCTGGTGCTGTGGGCGGTCAGCGCCGGCCTCACCTGGAGCGGCTACGTCTCCGGGGAGGGCGCCGGCGCGCAGCCCGACGGCGCCCTCCTCGGCATCCGGCTGCTCACCGGCCTGGGGACGGCGCTCTGCTGCGTCCTCACACTGGTGTTCACGTACAAGATGCCGATGACGGCGGCGCGCCACGCCGCGCTGCGCGCCGCGATCGAGGCGAAGGCGCGCGGCGAGGAGGTCGACCTCGGCGAGTTCGCCGACGTCATGTGAGGCTGGGAGGCGGCCGCGCCGGTGGTCGCTCGGCCGGGTCGGACGCGATCAGGTCGACAGGTCCGCCGAAGTATCTGCGGTTTCGTTGACACCCGACAGGCGTCTTCCTAGATTCAACTTACCGGACGCAGCGAAGCTGAGGGGCGGTCGTACTCGTGTGGCCCGCACCGGGGCCTCACGTCAAGCGAGTTTGGGGGGGCGTCATGAGGTTCTCTTCCGGATCGACGTTTCGCAGGATCGCAGTGGGGCTCGCGGCGATGGCGCTGGTGGTCGCCTGCGGGGCTCTGCTCGCCCCCGCCGGGGCGAGCGGCGAGGCCTCGCCGACGAGCGAGAAGATCGTCTTCAACTCCGGCTGGATCGAAGACATCGACAACCTCAACCCGTTCATCGGCTGGTCTCTCACCGCCTACCACGTCTTCTGGGAGAACTACGACCGCCTCGTGCGCTACGACCCCGACACGATGGAGCCGGTGCCCGGCATCGCCGAGAGCTGGGAGGTCTCGGACGACGCCAAGACGTGGACCTTCCATATCCGCGACGGGGTCAAGTTCCAGGACGGCGAGCCGCTGACCGCGCAGGACGTCGCCTTCACCTTCAACCTCGTCCTCGACAACGCGCCCAACGCGTTCACGATCTACACCAACCACCTGGAATCGGTCGAGGCCCCCGACGACCACACCATCGTGATGAAG
>ERZ1026800.2098-NODE-2098-length-11431-cov-4.639597_pt1 | contig 11431 bp, 11 predicted proteins | sample MGYA00520873_ERZ1026800 | MGnify/ENA primary metagenome ERZ1026800 (study PRJEB33270, sample SAMEA104284475) | anaerobic digester metagenome | biome: Anaerobic digester microbiome; feature: mesophilic sludge digester; material: Anaerobic digester biomass...
TGCAAGTTGGGCGGTCGCTACTCGTCCGTGTCGGCGTCCCAGCTGTTGTCTGGCGGATCAAAACCCTCCGGCCACTTCGGCGGTTTCTCGGGGTCCCATTTTGTGCTGTCCATGTCCGCCATGGACAGGTTCGACCCTGTGAAATCGGTACCGGTAACTGTTGCCCCTACGAAGCAGACGTCCACAAACGGGGTGTCTGTCAGATTCGCCCCTTCGAGATTGGCGTTCCTGAATGTGGCCCGCCTCATGAATTGCCCTTGCCGGAGGCTCACGTAGCGCATGTCGGCCCCTTCAAAGCTGCAGCCGGTTCCCTCAATCTTGTTTAAGACGGCGTGGAAGAGGTCGGTCTCGTCGAGGGCAGTCCCAACCAGATTGCAGCCGGTCATAATCGAGAAACTCAGATCACTACCGGTGAGGCGTCGATTCTTGAGGCGAATACCAGTCATGTCCGCCTTCGAGAAATGGCGGCCGGTTAGGTCGCGCTCCATCATCACCAGCATCTGCAGGGCTTGACGGTCAGCCATTCGGCGATCTCGCTCCCCGCTGCGACGTTCCAGGTACAGAACCGCTACAGCCAATACCCCACCGCTTGCCAGCCCTCCGCCCAGCTCCAAGCGAACATCGGCCACTGAGGGGCCCCATGGCGCGAGCAGAAGGAGTCCCAGTCCCACTCCCAAGAACCCAGCCAGCGCAATCGCAACGATTTGTCGGGTGGTGGGTGGGCGGGGCATAGCCGAACATCGTTGCACAGGTGTATCGGAGCCCGATCTTCAAGTCTCGGGCCGGTGTTCAGCGCCATGGCGGAAGCTGTCAAGTGGTTGTTGCCGGTTGATCTAGCTTTTTGTTTGGATGGTTGGCTTGTTGATCCACGCAGCGGCTGGTGGCCGAGCAGCTTCGGGTGGCCCGGCGATGAACCGTTCGGGGTGGGCTTGGTAGGCGGCATCGAGGACCGCTTGGCGGGCGTCGATCACGGTGCCGGCGGTCCCGTTGTGGAGATCAGCCGGGTGCAGGTAGCCAATGCCTGAGTGGAGGCGATTCTATGGGGGTCGGCGCTTGGAGATGAGCACGGATTCGGTTGTTTGCGTGGGCGGTTGGGGTCATGTGGGTGTGCCGGGGAGTGCAACAGGTGTGGTGCACGTGGGGCTCGTCGGGCTCATTTGGTGGTCCGTGGGCTGTTGAGTTGTGCCATGAGTTCCCGGTTGGCGGCCCGGGCAGCGGCGAGGTCGTCGCCTTGTTCTTCGAGTTGGAGCCGTAGATCGATGGTGTGTTGTTCGAGGGTGCCGATCTGTTGTTTGAGCTGGTCGATGTCGTCGGGGACGCCGAGGCCGGATTCGTGCCAGGCCTTTTCGCCGAGCGTTTCGGAGAGGCGCTGTTCGAGTTGTTGAACTCGGGCGGCGAGGCGGACGGCGCGTTGGTGTGCGTTGGTGAGGTCGGCTTGCATGGACGCCCGGCTGACGACGGGACCGACGCCTGGCGCGTTTGGCGGTTGGGCTTCGGCGGCGTGGATCTGTTCGAGGAGGTCACGGTGGCGGTAGAGGAAGCTGCGATCGACACCGGCGCGGCGGGCGATCCCGCTGACGCTGATTTGGTCGCCTTCGTTGGTGGCATCGTTGAGAGCTTTGAGGACGCGTTGGCGACGGCGAGCGGAGTCGGCGCGCCGCCCTTGGGTCATGGCCAGGCCGGGTGTGGTGGTGTTGGTCATGCGGGTCGTTCCGGTCGAAGGGCGGGCGCGACCTGGCGGACGCGGGGCATAGCAATCATGACGCTTCGGTGTCCTCGAACGGTAGCGACCGCGGCGTCGATGTGGGCACGGTCGTCGGTGGTGAGGTCGTCGAGACCGGTCTGGACGCGGGCGATGAGTCGGCGAACGGTCCCGATCTCGTCTTCGGAGGGCATGGCTTCGGTGCGTGCCCATTCGTCGATGTCGGTGGCGGCGAGGACTCGTTCCCGGTTGCGGAGCAGGTCGTCGAGGTAGGCGTGGAGGTCGGGTAGGTAGGAGATGTCGGTGCGGAAGTGATCACAGCCGGTGCAGCGGAACCGGAACGGGCAGGCGTTCCCGCCGGCTTGGACGTTGGACGGCTCGGCGCAGACACCGAACGGGACAGCGACTTCGCCGATGGCCCGGCGGGCGTGTTCGGAATCGAGGAGTTGTTGGGCGGATCTCCAGATGCGGTTGCCGTTCCGGTCGAACTGCATGGCGGCGACCTGATCGACGGCTTCGCGGCGCCGGCTCTCACCGACCCGGTAGTAGCCCTTGGTGGCATCGAGTTTGCGGTGGTCCATCAGCTCACGCAGGACGTCGATGCCGATCCCGGCGTCCGCGTGGCGTTGCGCGTAGGTGTGCCGGTAGGCGTAGAGAACGATCTTGGTCTTGTCGAACACGACACCATCGGCGGTGACTAACTCGGGCATGGCGGTGACCCATGCCCGGTGGGCGAACCCGAGGCTGAACGCCGTGACGGCCTTGGTCCCGTCAGGGTTGCGCCGGTCGGTGGGCAACAGCTTCAACGCGGCGACCGGGGTGTCGGGCCAGCGGCCCCGAACACGGGAGTGCTGGTCGGTGAGGAGTTGGGCGGTGTTCTCGCTGATCGGTAGGCGCCGTCCGAGCCGGTTGGCTTTGTGGTTGTCGTAGACCAACACCGGTGCGCCGTCGTCGTCCCGGGAGAGGCAGTTCAGCGTCAGAGTGCAGATCTCTTCGGGCCGTCGGCCGGTGTCGATTGCCAACTCGATGGCCAAGCGCATCACCGGCGAGGCCACGTCATCGAGGTGGGCACATATCTGGCGCATGATCTCGACGGGCAGATCCCGGCCGGGCTCGGCGGGCTCGGGCTTATCGGGCACGTCGGCGACGCTGATCGTGAAGTCTTCCCCCAGACCGGCCGCTGGCCCGCCGGGGCGGGTCAGCCCCATAGACCTCGCCGTTGCGAGAACGCTGCGGACCTCACGGCATGCTCGGATCCGGGCATCACCGCTGATCTGACCGGAACCTTGGAGATACGCGAGCCGGTTCAGGAACGCTTCCATTGCCGGCCGGTCCAACGCGGCGGGGTCCTCGCCGTGGTCGGGCCGCATCCGCAGGCTCGCCGACAACCTGGCGACACAGCCGAGGTGATGACGGACCGCGAGGCCCCCGGAGCGGGTGGTCGAGCGGCGCTTGGGTAGATCGTCGGCGGCCCAACGTTTGGCGACCTCGCGCAGCCACGGCTGGGAGATCTTTGTGAACGACAACGTGCCGGTGTGACCGAACGTCACCAGGTCCCACTCGTCACCGGCGATCTCGGTTTCGGGACTGGACAGTGCCCGGCGTGCATGGGCGCTCACTGCGTTGACCAGTGACCGCAATGTCGGATCGACCTCGGCTGGCATCACATAGTCGGCGACCGTGCCCGCCTGCTGGGCGCGCAGGTCGTTGCACCACCGCCGAAGATCGGCTTCCTTCGTCTTCACGCCATCGGCCCGGCTGCGTTGTTGCAACCCGATCAGCACCTCGGCGATAACAACCTGGGTGAGACCCCGAAAGCTGACCTGCCCGCCCCGACCGATCGGTGTTTCGGTCAACCGCCAACGCTGCTCGTCGAAGTGCCTGTCCTCGCGGCGGGCGCGGCGACACCGGAGTTGATGGGGCTCGCAGTAGAGGCCGTCGTGATGGCGGCGTTGCTGCACACACGCGACAACCCCACAAGGTGCGCAGGCGTCGAGCGGTTGGGCCGCCGGGTGCCGACAAAACTCGGCCGCATCAAGGCCGATCGTGGCGGCCTGATCGACATGTGCCCGGCAAAGTCCCCGCTGCGCTGAGGCCCACTCCCGTCGGCAACCGGTCACCGCGCACAACCCGGGGCCCTTGGCCCAACCGGTGAGCGGCGCCAACATCTCGATCTGGTCGACGCCGAGCCCGCCGGTGTGAAGTCGGCGTTGACATGCTGCACAGACCCGGGAACGGGCCGGTGCTGTGGTCGAACATTGCTCCACCCGACAGACTGGACGGCCCAACAACCGATGGGCCGCTGGCGGAGACAACACGCTGACAGCCGGGTCCCATCCCGCTTCGTTGAGGAACACCGGGTCGATCAACCCAGCGAGCAAGACTGCACGACCGGGAACCTCGTTCGGAGCAGCGAACACGTGTGAGACGTCCGGCGTCGCAGCGCTGTCGACGGTGGTCAAGCGAAGCGCTGCGTTCATCATTAGGTTCCTGTCGGTGGGCGGGGACTCGGCACACGGTCAACGGCATCGCGTAGCCGGGCAGGGTCCGGATGGAGGTAGACCTGCGACGAACTCATCGATGCGTGTCCCAGCAGTTCGGCCACCTCATCGAGCCCGCCGCCAGCATCGACGACGTTGCTGCCAAAGGCATGCCGGAGCTGATGGGGTGATATCGACCGGCCAAGGCCCGCCCGTCGCGAACAAGCGGCCATCAACTCATTGACCGCGTCGGGTCGCATCGGCGCGCCCACCGGCGGGCGGAACAAGTTGACCATCACAAAGTCGCTGTCCCGGGCGCCAGACACCTCGAGACGCTCAAACTCGTAGGTGTCGAAAGCCCCGACAACCAGGAAGTCCAACGGAACCACACGTTCACGCCGAGACTTCGCCCAAGCCCCGTTCGGGTTGTCGCGCCGAACCACATGCAGATGGGCCCGTTCCACGTCGCAGCCCAACGGGCGGGAATCCAACCCCAGATGGACATCGCAGCGACGCAGACCGCACACCTCACCCCGGCGAAGCCCCGCTCGCGCCATCAACAACACCAACAACCGGTCCCGGGCCGACCGGCACGCCCCCAACACCGCCACGATCTCAGCGTCGCTGGCACGATCGACCGCACTTTCGGGCTCATGGAGACGGTGACGGGCTCGCATCCGCCACGACATAGGGCCGTCCTCACGCTGCGCGTGCACCGGAAGGTCACGCTCGCTCGCCAACTCATAGAGCAACGGCACCAGCCCGGCGGGTGCAGTTCCCGAGTCAACCGCGTGCACCACGAACCCACGAACAGCAGCCAACACGCCGTTGACCCGGCGAGCGCCACGCACCTCATCTCGGCCCGGACCAGACAACACCTCGCCCAGCTCGACAGGCGAAGCATCGATCCCGCTCACCTCCGGCCCGGCGTGTCGAAGCCACACCATGAACAAGCCCAGATGCTCCACCCCGCCAGGCCAATCCCGGCCGGTGCGACCACACCACCTCAAGAACAACGCAATCCCGCCCGCATAGGACTTCGTAGTCAGCTCCGAGCCATCACGCCCGAACCGCACATGGCGAAGAAACGCGTCCGCCTCAGCGACAACACCAAGGTCATCGTCGAGCACCGTCCAATACTGCTCGCCCGACGGCAACTTCACCGGGAACGACCTCACCCGCCGACACCGATCGACCGTCCACCCTCAACGCTGGTTCTCGACAAGGTCGCCATGCCTAACAGCCACGTGCACCACAGTCGCAACCAGGTGTGGCGCAACCGGTCAGAACACCCCGCTATGCAACATGCTGCGACAGGTTCCAGACCCCATGAGAAAGCCGAACGGTGTTGTAGTGGGCCCGTCGGATCTCGAGTTCGGCCCGGAGCACGTCGATGTCCTCGATCTGTTCGAGGTGCGGGTGTTCGCCTTTGAGGTGCCCGAACAGCGACTCGATCCATGCCTGGTCGGTTGGGGTGCCCGGCCGCCCGTAGTGGGTCGCGAGCCAGGCGAGAGCCATGAACTCCTTCGTTGTTCCTGAGGTCATTTGTGGGCCGTTGTCCGACATGACCAGGAGCACCGGGATGTCGTCTGACTCGGGGTCCCACGCAGTGCCCTCAGGGTTCGCAGCTTTGATGAGCTCGTCGATCCCTTCGTCGATCAACGCCCGATGGAACACTGCTTGGACCTCGACCGATGTTTCGTCGGTCGAGGTGATGTCGGCGATCCATTTCCTGGTGATCACATCGGAGATGACCGTCGTCGCGGCACCAGCTGTGGTCCAGTGCGTGGTGTCATAGATCCAGATCCGGTTCGGTTTCTCCTCGGCCCAGTCCGGCCACGGCCGCCGTTTCGAGCGGCCCTCCCGTTTCGGTTGCCGGAACCTGAGATCCCTGCGTTCAAGCACCCTGCGGACCGTTGAGGGGTCAGCCCAGAACCGGCCCAACCATGACCCCCGATGGGCGAGCTTGCGGTGGGACCGGTCAATGTCGGCCCACTCGTCGAACACCGCAACGATCTCTGCTTCCTCGGCTGGTGTGAGACCGTGGACCGGGTTCCCGCCCGACGCCAGGTTGTCCAACGTGGCACCGGCTGCGAGCCGGCCACGCCAGCGTTCGACCCGGCGGGGTGACACCTCCAGATAGCGGCAGGCGTCACGGGCTGACCAGCCACCGTCGACCGCTCTGTCGACCAGATCGAGGAGACCGTGTTTGGTGGCCGGGTCGATCCGTCTCGGGACTCGGCCACTCAGCCCCAAGGCTCTTTTCCCTCCGCGAGGGTCAACCTGACCGCCATCTCCGCCAAAGCGGTCCGTAACCGCTCCGCCTCAGCTCTGGCGTCCTCAAGTTCGATGTCGCGTTGTTTCCCACGACGACCAGGACGAGACGCTGCCAACGCTTCAAGGGCCCCCTCGCGGGCGACCGTCTTCAGTTTGGCGACCGTCGCACGGTCCACCCGGGCACGCTCGGCTGCCTCGCTCACCGTGGTCTCACCACGGACCAGCTGCATCCAGATCTCGTACTTCTCTTGCGGTGCCAGCAACCGCTTCTTCTTCCGGCTGGGTTCGGTACTCAACGGGCCTCCTCAGGCTCGAACGAGAACCCCACCATGCTGACTGAAACAAACCGGGAAGTGCGACATCAAGTCACCGCCGCCACATGTGTGAGCTGAGCCGCTTGTATTGGTCCGGGTGGTTTGTGTGGTCTGAACGTCTGCATCATCGTTTGCGCGGACAGGAAAGGACCATTGGTATCTCTTCGACGTCACACACCCGAAAGAGCCGGCAGGTTCTATCGGTCAGTGCACGCGAGGGTTTCAGGTCGCCTGATAACGCTGGCTGCCCGCCGAATGGCGACGGCCTGGATGGGTGGTGGCCTGGAGATCCAATATCGAGTCAAGCCAAAATCCAGTAGCGCCTTCGTCGAATCGACGGACGAGCACGACCTGAGCGGCACGGGGGTTCGCTGAGTGGTCCAGTTCGGCTGGAAAGCTCCCAACGAATTGCTAGTTGCCAGAATGTCGCCGCCGCAACCGAAGCCTGATCGGACTCTGCACGTAGCCCGCACGTCAGCCCGAATGGCTTGGCATGCCGTAGCCTCGCTCAAGCGGACACCCGCGGATATCCGACTTTGTATTGGGTTGCGATATGGCTCTTGTCCGTACGAACGGCCAGCGCCTACCCATCAAGATTGTCGGAGCGTTCCAATTCAAGTAGCGCGCTCAGTGCAGACTCTCCAGCGAAATCGCTCTCTAAGGTGCCATCGCCTTTGATAAAGGGGATGTCGGTTCGACCAAAAGTATTAGCTACGTCGAGCACGAGGAAGTGTGTTGTGGAGAGAAGCCACCGGGCGCTCGTTGCGGGTTCCAGCTCTACCGACGTTCGCGACGTCGGTGTGGGGCCTTGCCAGGAGTTTGCCGGATCAGAGTAGAGATGATTTGGTATTCCCCGTATTTGTCTGGATTCGGGCCATACCCCCTGAAGCGTCATGTCTAGAGGCGCAACTATCTGAAACGAGACCAAGGCCGATCCTTGTGCGTTCCGCAGCCTGGCGTTTTCGGCCAAAGTCCACAGAAGGACCAGTGTCGCATCGAGAACATGACCGATCCGCACGGCGGCTAGGCGGTCCTGTTGAGCGGCTTCAAGCTGGAAGGCGCCCCATCCGCTGCCATCAGTTCGTAGAGCTGCGATGTTCTTGGGCGAGGTTCGCGAGCCGTACGTCGCTCGGATTGAGCGGTGTTGCACATCCAGGTTCCAGTACCAAGGCCCACCCAGCGAGACAACTCGATCGGGTTTGAGCTCCTCTTGGTATCGTTCCAGGTCTCCTGGCAGGACCCTGCCAAGGCCGGGTCGCATTGGTGCGAGCCCCATCAGCACGGTTGGGACCTCGGGTTCAGCGACACCAGCTCCTTCCTCGGTGAGACGGTCCAAATCCAGCTCCCGCTGACCCGCCCGTTGCAGGCGCCGCCCGTACCAGTCCGCCACCTCAGCTTCACTGAGGTATCTCTTGCTGCGGCCATCCCGCACTGGATATTGCAGCTTTGATCCGACGTCAACCGCATGGGGAGCCCGATCGCTAGCATCGATTGCGACAAGCACAACAGGTTTCTCGCCAGGGCCAACGAGACAATGCGCCGAGAACCTAAGCGGCGGACTGACGTTGCCGCGCACAACGGACGTGACCCAATCGGCCAGGTCGCCGAGGTTGTCATCGTTCCATCCTACGAATTCGAACGCTGCAGAATTGGCACCCTCCGCTAGGCCGATCACAAGAAGTCCGCCCTGGGCGTTACCAAAGCTGGCCACGTCCCTGGCTAACTCGCGACGGCTATCGGGCGAGCCGTCGAACTTCTCCTTCCAATCCGAGACACTTGACTCTTGCTCGCCAATCAACCGTTGGAGGCCTTCGGCGGACACTTTGGCCGGATCTGACCCAAGCAGCGGCCTGAGCTGAAATGGGATTACTGTCACCCCACAAGCTTCGCGCATCGCCGTGGAACATCGGGACGGGACAGGAGAGTCCGAGAACCCACCATGATCAGATGGAGGGACGGAGCGATGAGGGAGCCCGGAGCGTCCAGAATCGACAGAAGCAGTCGGCACCCGCATTCCCCGACTCTCGTGGCCCGTCAGGCTGCCACGTCAGTGGTTCTTTTCCCGGCGCTCGTGCCAGCGCTCGACGTCCTCTCGCACCCAAGCGCGACATTTCCCCTCGGCGAACTCCAGCGCTGGCGCGGGGAAGTCTGCGTAGCGGCGCAAGTAGGTAGTGACGCTGTTCTTGTGCGCGAGTCCAAGCAATGCGGCCACCTCCCCCACATCAATCAGGTCATCGAGATCCACTGAACGCCCCATGACATTCGAGTCTATACACGTTGACAGGGGAGGTCGACAGTGTAGTCTATCTACGTAGACAAACAAGTGGTCCCGGCGGTGCAGCAACACCCCGGGACCCGGCCAGAACCCTTAGGAGGTTCCGACATGAACGAGCCTACGCGCTCACTACCCCTGGTTCTCGACGACATCGAGGCCCGACTCACCCTCTCAGTCGACGAGGCTGCGTCCCTGCTCGGCCTCGGACGGACGGCCGCATACGAAGCGGCCCGTCGAGGCGAGATCCCTTCCCGACGGCTCGGCCGACGGGTGATCATCCCAGTGCCGGCGTTCCTCGATTGGCTCGGCGTCTCAGCGCCGAGCACGTGAGGGGGCGTCATGCAGGGCCACATCCGCAAGCGCACCTACACGACCAAGGCGGGTAAAGAGACCGTCAACTGGTACGTCGTCGTCGATCTTGGGCGAGACGCCGACGCCAAGCGTCGCCAGAAGTGGCACGGCGGCTTCCGGACCCGCAAGGAAGCCGAGGTGGCCCGCACGAAGATCGTCGGCGACCTCCACGCTGGCATCTACACCGAGCCCACAAAGCTGACCCTGCGTGAGTGGGTCGAGGACAAGTGGCTCCCGACCGTCAGAACGCAGGTCAAGCCGAGCACCTTCGACTCGTACCAACGCAACATCCACCTTCACGTGCTCCCCGCCCTGGGTGGCCGCAGCCTGGTCGACATCGGCCCCGGCCAGCTCAACACGCTGTACGTCGACCTTCTTGAGCGTGGCCGGCGCAACGGGCCCGGCGGCCTCAGCCCCAAGACGGTGCACTACATCCACACCATGGTGCACAAGGCGCTTGCTGACGCGGTCGACGGTGGCCTGATTGCAGCAAATGCTGCTGGGCGAGCCAAGCCGCCCCGACCTCGATCGGCTGCTCCAAAGGAGCTCCTGTTCTGGGCTCCAGAGCAACTGCGCTCGTTCCTCGACCTCGTTGCCAGGCATCGGCTCGAGGCCGCTTGGAACGTCTCTGCGATGACTGGGATGCGTCGAGGCGAGGTTCTTGGCCTCCGTTGGGCCGACCTGGATCTCAACAGCAGCCGAATCCATGTTCGGCAAGCGCTCGTCTCGGTCGCTTACAAACTCATCGTGTCGACACCAAAGAACCACCTGGCCAGGGTCATCGACCTCGATCCGGCCACAGTCGAGCAGATCCGGCTTCACCGCCAGCGCCAACTCGCCGAACAGGAGGAATGGGGAGACGGCTACCGGGATGGAGACCTCCTCTTCTGCAAGGAGAACGGTGAGCCGATCCACCCGCAGACCCTTTCGCAAGCGTTCGAACGGCTTGTCGACAAGAGCGACCTTCCTCGGATTCACCTCCATTGCCTCCGCCACACCCACGCCACGATTGCGTTGCGAGCTGGTGTTCCACCGAAGGTGATCAGCGAACGCCTCGGCCACGAAAGCCCAGCGTTCACGCTCAAGCAATACGCCCACGTGATCCCCGGCATGCAGGCAGACGCGGCGCGAGCAATTGCGGATCTGGTTGCAAGCAGCAACTAACGGGCGCCTTCACCAGGAATGCCATCGGGAACCCAAAAATCAGCCATCAAGGCGTTCCGAGAGGGCTTGACGGTCTAGTCTTCGACCGTATTCGCTATCCCGACCCTCTTCGCCTCGCCGACGCAATTTGGCGAAGCAGTCGAGAGGCCCGCGCTATGATTGAGGAGTGCTCAAATCAGCCGCCCGAGTCTTCCGATCCGGGATTTCTTCGTGAGGGCGGCCGAGCGACGATCTCGGTTCTGCCAGGCTGACGCAGTACGTCTGCTACTGATCCTTAGTGAAGTCGGCCACGCCGCTACAGAATCAGACCCTGAGAACGCGACGAAGGTTATCGACTCCCAGATCGCCTTCCTCGCGCGGGACTTTTGGGTTCGATATCCGGACTATCTTGCTGATGAGCTCATCGACATGGCAATTGCAAACGGCGAGGTCGAGCACCTCGAGCAGGCGGAGCGATTGCTCGACGACCCAACCATCGACTTCGACTGGCTGCCAATGGTTCGGTGGAAGAACGGCGCCTACTGGTGGATGACGGATGCAATCGCGATCCTGGTCAGCAACCGACTCATTGAGTACCTTCCGAAGTTCTCGGCTAACGGGGTCGCGCAGCATCGCTACTGCCTGACGCAGACGGGCGAGGCCTTCATCAACTCCGAGCTCGCAGGTGTCGGCGAGTTCGACGCCATCCGAACGCGGGCGGAGCTGGCCGCCCTCATCGACCCCAGCGCCCCAGGGACCCAGCTGAAGGTGAAGCAATACGCTGTTGAGGAGTACGCCAACACGACTCAGGGGTCCACCATCCCGTCGCGTTTAGAGGATGTGCGACTCAGAGCGAAGAAGGTCCGCGAGGAATGGATATGACGCCACT
>ERZ1026800.2100-NODE-2100-length-11424-cov-4.132425_pt1 | contig 11424 bp, 8 predicted proteins | sample MGYA00520873_ERZ1026800 | MGnify/ENA primary metagenome ERZ1026800 (study PRJEB33270, sample SAMEA104284475) | anaerobic digester metagenome | biome: Anaerobic digester microbiome; feature: mesophilic sludge digester; material: Anaerobic digester biomass | place...
CCTGGGTGCGGTCGGCGTGTTGTGGGCAGGCCAGCCATGACTCATCCCTGCAATTGCACCCGCTGTCCCGCCTTCCGACTGGTCTGTGAAGGCTGTCCGGAGCCCTGCCGGTACAGTCAGTGCGACGGCCCATGCGCCGCCTGTCCCGTACGCTGCGGACGCCGCGAGGATCTCGACGGCTGGCTAGAGAGCCTCGGCGGACTGGTCCCGGATGTTCCGCTGCGGACCCAGGCACAGTTCCGGCTGCCCGGCTACTTTCCCCAACTGCTCAACGGCTTGGAGGTGCCCGCGGCCCTGCAGCGCGCGCCCGACGTGAGCGTGGGCATCGCCAAGGTGCTGACGCCCAGGGGGCAGATCTCGCGCCGCGCCCTGCCCCGGGAATTCGGCCCCTACAACCTGCGGGTGCAGTGGGGCCTCAACGAACTGACCCGTCTGATCTGCATCGGCAACTACCTGGACGACTACCTGGAGCAGCTCTGGGCCGCCCAGCGGGAGGGGGACGTCTGGCTGCGCGTCCGGGTGCTGGGCTTTGACTTTGCCACCAGCCTCAACTTTTCCATCTACCTGGACGATCCACGCATGGAGCACCTGATCAACATCAAACGCACATGGCTGACCGTGGCCCGGATGCAGGCCACCAGCAGCCTGATCCCCATCCCCCACCTGCAATGGGCTACGATCCTCGACCTGCAGCGCCAGCTCCACTACGCCCAGGAGCAGGGTTTCCACACCCTGACGCTGAACTTGCAGATGACCAAACGCCAGGGCTGGGACGTGGTGGCCAGGGGCCTGCCCCTCATCCAGGCGCAGATGCCCGAGGGGCACCTTCTTTTTTCCGGCGTCGTCGGACTGAAGCGGATGGAACTGCTGGCCCGGACCTTCCCTACCGCCTCCTTCACCAGCACTACGCCCCACTACCTGGCCCAGCGCCGCGTGCGCCTGCAGCGCGACGGCGTGCGGCTCATCAAGGAGCCGGTGGAGGGCCATCCCGACCTGGTCCTGGCCGAGAACACGCACCTTTACCAGGAATTCCTGCGTGAAGTCACCGGTCCTGCTCAAGTCGAACTGAGACAGGTCCCAGCGGAGGAGGTTGCCCTGCAAGAAGCCTTCGCGGAGGTGACGGCTGCTTTGCAGGACCGCTTCGGCTTCGATGCGGCTACGGCCTGCGACGCTTTCGACCTGCTGGCAGCAGACCATACCGTCCTGGCCGAATTCCGGGCCTGGCTGCACAGCGAGGAAGTGGACCGCGGCTTTCGCGGCTCTGATCCCGAATCGCCGACGGTGGGCGAACTCCTGGACGAGGGTGCCGATCCCATCGACGCCTTTCTACACCTGGGTCACCACGCCCGGCAGGCGGGCGAGGAGATCGAGGTTTGCGTCGGCGAGGCCGGGTACTGAGGGGTTGGGATGGGCTGGAAAAAGTCAGCAGGCGCAGCCAGGCGCAAGCCGGTGTCCTACGCAGCCTCGGCGCCGGCCGGCGCGGCACTGCGCGAGAGACCACTGGGCGGCAGTGGGATCGCCTCGGGAGCACCTTCCGCGGCAATCCCGGAGGATGCCCGGAAAGCACAGCCGGAACAGACAGCGCAGCCGCTCGATACCGGAGAGCAGACTCGCCCCCGACGCGACCGCCGAGCCCTGCCGGTCTACGATGTGGCCAGCGGCGAGGATCTGGAGACGCCGGTCAACCTGGACAACACCCTGCTCCAGGCCATGTTTCCCGATCTGCAGATTGCCCTGGGCCAGGTGCCGCCGCCCCCGCCTCGCGCTACAGCGGAGCAGCTTGAGGCCCACTGGCAGGCGGCGCTTGAGGATCTGGCCAAAGATCTTGCCGGCCAGGATGGACTCGCCTTGGACGTAGCTACCGGCGCGCGCAAGGAGGGCCGCTTCCTGTTCACGGATGGCCAGGTGGGCCGCCAGGTGGCTGATACCTTTGAAAAGATCATGGCCTACGGCGGCCTGCTGGCCTCCCCCTGCCTGCGGCCGCCCCAACTGGTCGAGGGCCTGCGCGTCCTGGTTGTGCCTGAGGGCGAGATGGGCACCGGCGACTGTGCCGGCAAGATGAGCGCCGAGCTGGCCCAGCTCTTTGATAGGGATGGCAGCCAGGCCGGGCAGTTCCGGCTGGGCGTGAGACTCGACGAGGACACGATCCTGGTTGGCAAGGGCACCCTGAAGCGGATGCACTGGACCGACGTGGACGAACACGGCCAGGGCTACGACCTAATCCTGTCCGACTCCTCCTTCAAGGGCAACGCGCCCGAATTCGGCGAGCACACCTGGGACGTGCACCTGGGCTTTGTCGCCTGGTCGGGCGAGCGGCGCACCAAACTCAGCTACCAGGTCCTGCAGTGGTTCGACCCTGCCCTGGTCGAGCAGTGCATCATCCCCCGCGCCGAGACCAAGATCCCGCTGCTGTTGGAGGCGATGGCCAGCAGCGAGGGCGCTCGCCAGTTCCTCCAGATCGAGCGCGAGGACCGGGTGGCCGAGGTGCGCGAGACCGAGCGTGGAGACTTGGAGGTCGAAGACGCCCGCGAGCCCTCCACCCTAGAGCAGGTGCTCGCCGCCGACGTGACCGGGCAGATGATTGACCACCCCTACGTGCAGAAGGGGCTGCGCCGGCGCTTGCGCCAGGCGTGGCACGACCTGGCCGTGGGTGGTGGCGTCAAGGTGCCGTCCTTCATGGGCCTGCCCGACAGCTTTGCCGGGCAAGTGGACTGGCTGCCTGAAGGAACCATCGTCTGCCCTGATCTCCCCCCGGGCGAGGTGCTGGCTACCCGCTATCCCATCCGAACCAAACACGACGTGCAGATCTGGCACAACCTGGACTGGCAGGCGTTCCAGAAGCTGGGCCTGGAAGTGGGCCTCTACGAGCGGGAGGTCTCGCGTTTTTTCCGCTATGCCCGCGAGCACGAGGGAGTGGCCTTTATGAGCCACGCCACGGCCAAGCGGGTGGGTGGCGATTTCGACGGCGACGTCTTCCAGCTGATGCCGGTGACCCCCCACAAGCCGTTGGGCGAGATTGCCAAACTCAACCGCGACTGGTCCGACCTGGCCCCCCTCGTCGACCAGGTGCGCCGCGAGGGCTGGGGCCAGGGCGAGATCACGCCCAAGGTCAAGCGCCGCCTGGCGACCCACGTCGCCCCCGAGCGGCCCGAGGAAGTCACGGTTGAGAATCGCAGATGGCTGGCTTCGGCCGCCATTCAGCAGGGTGGCTACCGGAAGCAGTTCCTCACGGACTTGGGGCACCACCTCGATACCCAGCCCCTGAGCGCGGAGCGCAAGGCGGAAGTGGTGCAGACCTTGACCTCGGTTGCCGGCGACCCTGACCGCAGTCTTGATGAAACGGTCGAGATCGCCGAAGCCTACGGCTTCGATGCCCATGGCTGGGTAAGCGGCCGCGAGGGCGACCTGTTCGGCCTGGCCCGGCGCTACAACCGCACCCAGGCCGCTCGCCAGGCATTAAAGAACATGAACTCGGCGCTGGGCCAGATCGTCTACACCGTGGCCCGCGTCAACGCCTCGGACCGCTTCACGGCAGAGGAGCGGGAGCGGACCATTATGCGCCTGGCCGAGGAACTGCAGGCCGAGGTGGACAAGTTCAAGTACGATACCTCGGCCAACATGGCGTACGTGGACGCCGTCCGCCAGCGTGTGGGACGGGATCTGGTCTGGCTGGACGTGCACAAGGCCCCTGACGTCTTTGTCGGGCGGACCGAGCTTTCGCCCAGCGACGATGCCGTCTCCCATCTGTGGAACCATGTCAGCCGACGCTTCCGGTCATGGGACCGGGCGCCCCAGCCGCCGCAGCATTTCAAGGACATGCTCCCGGCCAGGTTCAGCCGGGAGCAGTATGTCGTGGCCCGGCAACAGGTGCGGGCCTACAATCGCGCTATCTGGCGGGCGGTGCAGGCCGACGACGAGAAGGCATTGGTCAGCGCCATCGAGAATCTGCGGAGTTGGAGCGACACCTACACCGATCCAAAGGAGCGGCGGGTGATGGCCCAGGCAGTATGGCACGCCGCCCACGACAACGACCGGCCCGGCGCAACTGCGTCCGCAGCCTTTCAGGCATTCCAGCCCGAGGTACTGGCCCAGTTGCAGAAGCCGCAGCCTCGACCCATGAGCGAGATTGTCATCTTGGGTGCACAACACGCTGCCAACTTGGGGGAGCTGGTCACGCGCTACGACCAACCGCAGAGGGTCAGGATCCAAGTCTTGCTGGAGGACTATATCGATACGTATGGTCGCAAGGAACGGCGCTTGGCCGCATATGAACTAGATGACTCCAATGCGCTTGGTCTACGTGTTGGCTATCTGCCTAAAGATGCCCCACGTCGAGAGGGAAACTATCTTGCTACGCTCCATAGGCCCAAGGGCAAAAAGCGATTGGAGGGCATATTCACGCCTCTCCAGCAAAATGCATGCGAATGACTGTGTTCCTAAGGCAAAGCCAGTGCGAATTCTACTTGAGTTCATTCATACTCGGAGCGCAGCAGCTTGTTCCACTTTGGCATACCAGTCGGATGGATACTCATCGCCATCTGCCTGACGATTTGCCACTCTTCCCAATGCAACGCGTCATACCTTCCAACAACTACATGCCTCCAATTCCCTCCTGTCATCCACGACACCAGCAGTGTGCCATGTAGATTTCATCTCGGCTTCAGTTTAGTACCTGAACTATCAATCCTACGAGATAGCTTCGGTCGACGTATGTGGCTTAGCAATGAGCAACCGCAAGACTTGAGTATTGTTCGCTCCAAAGCGATACTTGTAGACCTCATCGCCCCTAAGAAAATCAAACTTGCTTCGACTGAGCTTGATAGCATGTTCAATGCAACGCGCGGTGATAACAACACCTGGACTCAGATGTCGAAACCGCAATGGATCATAGCCTGAATTGTATGCCAAAACTGCTCCACCATAGTCGAAGTTGAGAAGTGAAGCAGCCTTCACCCCATCCATCTCGATGAAAGTGAGCTGCAGCCAGCCTGCCTCCTGCATAGTACAGGCCATATCGAGGAAAAACTCCTGCATCTGGGAATTCATAAATTTGCTCTTCTCTGGAGCACTCATCTGATGTAGACCAATAAAAGCCTTCATCTCAGTTTGGAGGTGGTGTTGAGATCCGACTACAACGAAACGAGTATCAGCGCCACTCTCCGCCCGGCGCAACTTGCGGCGCAACTCATGTCGTTGCTTCTTGTCAATTGACATCAAATAGCCTTCCCAAGTATTCGGTAACGCAATAATGGGGCACACATCCTCAATCTCAACAAGGCTCTGATAGTCTCTTGCATCCGCAAGTGCCCGCAGACGAACACATGTCAACGAATCTTGGGGAATATTGCACAGGTCAATCAAATCCCAGTCAACTACCTCCTTGCCTAGACAGTCTAGCAGAGCAGCATAGATGGCATCCTCCCACCCCACCTCGATGATCAGATCCAAATAGTCAGAGATTTCTCGCCCCCCCACTAAGGACAAGGCCAATTCACCAGTACGGCTCACAGAGCGAAAAAGTGGTACGATGCCTACGAGGCTTCCATCTTCTATCCTACGAAAGCTCAGCAGTACAAGCTCTCCATTGCCCCAGTGTTTCCACCACACGGATTGCCATTCCCATGTGAGAAACAAGCTATCAGTGTAACTCCGTTGCAACAGGCTGTTCCACTCAGACCTCAATGCCAAGAAACCTTCGTTCTCGAAACAGCATTTGACTTGCATAAGAACTCCCATTACTCGGTCGAGTCGTTATACCTCATCCCGATCGAGAATATAGAGGATCGCAATAAACACAGGTCAACATGGTACAACTTTTGGGGTCACACCCCGGGTTGACAATATTTCCAGCGCTACCCTGGCTTTTCTGCCGCAAAAAGGATGAACTTGCCTCGAGATATATATTCATGCTGTGGTATACCTGTAAGATCATCTTCAAAGATAGACCTCCACTGTTGAGAACAATATCCTGCAAAGAGGCATCTTAGAAGCATCGAGGCTGTATCCAGAGTGTATTGTGGTTCCCCAGGGCGAGATAGTTTGAATCCTTCCCCTGAACACCGCTCTATATCAGTAGCGAAGTCAAAGACCACTCGCCCACCCGGCCGCACAACTCGATCAATTTCGCGGGCAATCTGGAAAAGCATATCTTCAGGGAAAAGGTGTAGAATCCCAGTGCAAAACACACCATCAAGAACCCCACTGGCGAAAGGTAGAGGCTTTTTGATATCGATTCTCAGTAGATGAAGCTTGTGATTGAGCTCAATTGGACTCCTAAACCATAGCTTGCTTAAGGCACCGCAGTCAATGTCAGCTGTGAATAGTCGATCCACCTGTTTGAGCAGATGGAAGGCATATCTTCCATCGCCTGCTGCCAAGTCAAGCCAATCACCGTACAACCGAGTCGATTCTAGAAACTGCAGTGTTACTGCATCGCCATGGCCCCATAAAGAGTCTTCGCCAACCTGGAAATAATCAATACTTTCTGCAAAGACCATCTCTTCTGGCGATGCGGGATGCGGCTGTGTTATCTTCTTCACTGTCCAATAATCCAGATCCGTCGCAATATACGTCTATACTGTCGTTTCATCAATAGGCGCGCCTTCGGCGCTTCGAGACCAATGGAAAGAGGCAAATCGAATTGCTTATCAACATCCTGTAGGAAAGATGCAGTAAGACGAAGGACCAATGAAAGCAGTCTTGTCTCTCAAGCCCAGTCGTGTTGTTGAGTGCATAGTACACTCTGGTACGCTTTTGAGGAGAATGGCCGTTTTGCTCGAGCTGTTTTATGCCTACTTGCTGAGATACACTATTCAATGGCCACCACCTTCTCTCATACCTGCCCTCTCAGGGTATTTGCTCTCTCATGAAACGGTGTAGACTTTCATGAGACTGGGCGTTTGAGCATACCAGTAATAAGGAAAAGTCTCTGAAGTAACTGTCGAGGCACCATGATTAAGGTACCATGGAGCGATGTTGGCCCCAGTCATGGCATAGACTAGTACAGGCTTGGAAAGTTTCTTGCAGGTGTCCAGTAATTTGCCTATTGTACCCGTTTTTAGTGTATTTCCTGTCATTATTACAGTATCCACAGATTCAATGAGAGGTTCCGCATCATATTGAATCCGAACACCATCGAACTCTGTTCCTGCCAGAGCGAAGTCAGCAACCTGTAACTTGGCTCCCTTTTGCAAAATCACACGAATGATGTCCATTATCGCACCAATCAGCAGTACTCGACTGTCGGGAGTTATCCCTGCTAGTTCGACGATCTTGCTAGCCCGAGCGAGACTTTTCTCATGGGCAAGACCTTGGAACTCAAACAGCGCCTTTGGTCTCACCTGTTCAATATCATTGATGCGAGAATATATTGCGTCCAATAATCCAACTTGAATACTGTAGTTTCGCCAATTTTGGCGTATCGCACCTTTAAAACTGACGCAAAGACGGCAACTTGAGCACTCGGCCGTAGCCCGGAGAAACGGGAAAAGAGGAGGTGGGGAACACCTCCTGGACGGCTGTCTGGCTATGGCTGATGGGACGCGGTTCTGGTTAAGTTACTGCCCAACTGGCGGCGGGCAACAAGCTCTCGATGGTGGCATCGATGTCGCCCGAGCGCAGCAGTTGGGTCAACGCCTTTCGCAGAAACTGGCGCCAGTGAGCCAGACGATGCTGACGGATCACCTCCGTCAAGCTGCAAACCGACTTGTCCCGAAGGTAAGCCTCGGCCGCCTGGTACTGCAAGTAGTTCATGGTCAGCACGACCACAGCGAACCACTTCTCGGTGGCTTCGAAGCTTTGTAGGCGGAAGTCACCCAGGCCCAGAGCTTCCTTCAGATACAAGTTATCGACCTCCACCGGCCAGCGCCGCTGATAGTACTGCAAGGCTTGCTGCACCGTCAGAGTTAGGTCGGTGCAGACAAAGTACTTCGGGTATTTGTCACCCGGGTGCCGCTTGGAAATGATGCTACGGACCTCGTCCTTCACCTCTTCCAGATGGCCCTGAACCGAACGCACATAGTAGGTGCGTGCTGGGCGAGACGGGTCCAGCGCTGGGAGCGTAACACGCTCATAGCGCTTGTGCCGAAGCGACTGGTGGTGGTGGTCCATACGCTTGCGCTCAAGTCGTCGGTTGGACTTGACGGCGCAGATGACATGCCAGCGTTGCCGCCGACAGAGTTTGATCAGTTTGGCCGAGGCGTACCAGGAGTCAAACAGCACGTACACCTGGTAGCCCTTGGGCAGCAGCTCGGCCAGTTCAAGCAGCATCTCGCGGGCCAGGGCATACTTGCTGCGGAAGCGCAGCCGCTTGCCTTCTGACCGGTGGCGATTGAGTTGCCGGACGGTCTTTTCTCGAAGGTAGAGCCGCGTGTCGAACAGGAAGCCGATGGGGCCGATCTGGACGTGGAGCTCGACGTACACATAGCCGTTGCTGTACACCTGCTTCTTGCGAGTGCTGTCGGTGTGGTTGTGATGAAAGCTGACGGCTTCCAGGTGACGCGTGTCCTTGTGTTTCTTGCCGAGACTGTCGTCCAAGCTGACCAGGACGACGGGCGCCAGTTTCAGCTTGGTGGCCAGCTCCAGGAACTTGAGCAGCATCCAGCGCTTGCGAGGGCCGCTGACAGCGATGACCTGCCAGGGGCTCTCGCGGAAAAAGTCGGCGGCCGCCTTCGGGTCGCGCAAGGCAGCGAGTTGGCGGTAAAGGTTGGTCAATGTCTTGTGCGAGTCGCAGACCAACAGGGCATCCATGAGCTGGATCAAGTGCCGAATTTGCGGTTGGTAAAGAGCTGGTGAGAGCCACGAAATGAACGTGACAATCTCAACAGAGTGTTGTACAATGACTCCGAGCATCGGTTCCTCCGGTAGTTGGTGTATAGCAACTCCATCCTACCAGAAAACCGGTGCTCACGCTATTTTAAATTGGCGAAAGTACAGTTGAATATAGGTTGGGACATGCAGCACAAGATCAAATGCGCACTTGCCGGGTATGTTGTCTAGATCCGTCAGCTGCAAATCCTCTGGATCCATGAAACAGGCACCCTGTGCTCCAGACACAAGTTGGACTAGTAGATATGGGTCATAGTAGACATGATTACTCCCAGAGAGGATGGCTCGTTCTGAGAGTGCCACAATGAACTCAACTATGGTTGAGCTTTTGTCGAGGCTCCCAAAGGCTCTTTGTGCATATTCAAGGAAGTATTCGACGGACAGTTCCCTTGTGGCAAAATTCTGTAGCATGGCGCGCTATATCCTGGTGATTCTTCATATATTTCCTGCTTGGGTTTCGATAAACATAGCGTTCATGTCTGTGCTGATCTGTTCTCCACACCATCTTACCTTGCAGATTCTAGCTCTTATCGGCCAGGAGGGGTCTAACCAGTGAAACACTGAGCTGCCCATTGACCCAAACAACTGGGGCTCTAGGTAGTTGCCACGTAAACGATCTTGACATATCGTAGCCTCCCACACATTCTATTGCGAGAATGTCACCTACATCGAGATCGATCAGCGGAATGTTCCTACCCAATATATCCATACTATCACACAAACAGCCATGAACCGAATATTCCTTGGCTGGATCAACGCAGTCAACGTCGTCGACCTGTACAATTGGGTATCTATACCAATCAATTCCTGGCATGAGGTTTTGTCCCGCGTCTACTATTGCAATGTTCTCATGCATTCGCCTTTTTATGCTAACTACGCAGGTTAGTAAGATAACGGATGGCGCTACAATCCGTCTGCCTGGTTCAAGGATGAGGTCAACCGTTTCGAGGAAGGATTCTCGTCTCCATAATTCTGCTACTATCTGAGAATAGTCGCTTACCGAAGGAGCATTCCATGTATCAACATTGATAGGTGCAGGGTGGTCAACTGCAAAACCACTCCCTATGTCAATATATTCCAGATCGCATAGCTTCTCATGGGTAGCAGTCGAGGCAAAATCGAGAATCGCCGAGATGTGCTTCCTGTATTCTTCCAGATCCACTATGTTGGAGCGGTGAGCATGTATTCCTACAAGACGAAGATTCTCGAACTGCGCTATGCGAGTCAGTATAGCCCGAGCTTCGTCCTCAAGAGCAAAACCAAATTTGTCCCAGTTGGTGCCAGAAGCAGGGCTTACACGTATCCCAATGCGAACAGTATCCAGTTCTAGAGATGAGGCTATTTCGGAAATCCTTTCAAGCTCTTCCAAATTATCGACATTGACCTTGCAAGCCAATTGCAATGCGCGCCGAAGCTCCCCATCCTGTTTGAAGATTCCGTTATAGATGATATGCTGGGGTTCAACGCCAAACCTAACAGCCAAATCCAACTCCATTCCCGACGAAACCTCTGCCCACATTCCCAAAGCATGTAAGTGCCTACATAAAGATTCTAGAGAATTCGCCTTGTAGGGATATGCTAGATGGACTGATGACGGAAAATCGCTAAAAGCTTGTCGAAACTCAGCTACCGCTCGTACTAACTCAACCTCGTCAAGCACATAGACAGGAGTTCCATACTGGTCGGCAATTGCATGGAGAAGACTACTTGTCATCACTCAAAGAACCTTTACTCTCTATGCCAATACACGAAGGTGCTGAAACAGAAGTTGCCGTTGGGTTCTATGTTGTCTAGCCCTGAAAGGCTTGAACATCATACCGCCCCAGGAGAGATTGTCTCTCGAGAGTTCTTGGCTGGGGCAAGCTCTCTAGAATTGCGTATCAGAGATAAAGCCAGTAAGAATTGCAATTCTTCTCTTATTGGATCGACAGTCTTATGCTAGTAATTGCAACGGCAAGCCTCTAGCGAGAGGCCCAGAGATGTCATGGGGCTCCAGCTAGAGGCTCTATGCACCATCGGAATATAGAAACTCAACACATCTCACTGATGCTAGGGCTAATCAGCAATGACATAGCGAAAAGCTTCAAAATACTTGTCACCATCTTTATTGAGGAAGTCTACTGAATCATCCACTCTCTCTTGTGAATATTCACTCTCGTGACATCGCCACGCCCTTGCCTTAACATCGACGAAATCAGTGATGTCAATGTAAACTGTGTCTTGGTGTTCCCAGTAATCCGCAAGCAAGAACTCTTCTGTCGGTTCGTAGGGAGTATCTATTTCTTTTAGCTGATGAGGGAAAAACGCAGTGTCGCGACTATATGGATAGGCAGCATCGAGAGTCACTTGCCCAGTGAGTCTGTGATCTCGATGATTCACCCAATTACAATCCTCCGCAAAACGGATGATGACATCTTCAGGATTGGTAGTAAGTATCAGGTTGGGACGAAACCTACGGACTAGTAGCGCTAGTTTCTCGATAGTTTGGAGGTCAGCCTCAACTTCGCCATCTGGTATGTTGAGCCGGAAATGTAGTTCCGGTTTTATACCAAGGGTTTGTGCAGCCAACGTATTCTCTCGAATGCGTATTTCTTCCAA
>ERZ1026800.2102-NODE-2102-length-11408-cov-2.833614_pt1 | contig 11408 bp, 10 predicted proteins | sample MGYA00520873_ERZ1026800 | MGnify/ENA primary metagenome ERZ1026800 (study PRJEB33270, sample SAMEA104284475) | anaerobic digester metagenome | biome: Anaerobic digester microbiome; feature: mesophilic sludge digester; material: Anaerobic digester biomass...
GCCTGGTTCTGCTTCTGGAATCTCTGAAGCGGGAACAGCTCCATGTTTCAGTGGAAACCTCCCTCCACGTTCCCTGGGGAACCGTCGAGGAAACCGCTCCTCTTGTCGACCTGTTCATCGTTGACCTGAAGGTCGTCGGCGATGACGCACGCCATGCCGCGTGTACCGGACAGACCGCGGAATTGATACGCAAAAATATCAGCGGGCTTATCGCCCTGAAGGTCAACGTGAGATTCCGGATGGTGATGGTGCCCGGTTTCAACGATTCCGACGCGGACATTAAAGCCGCTGCGGCTTTCCTGCAGTCTGTCGGGCACGATGGCGTTGAATTGCTGAAATATCATAACATGTACGAGGACAAGGCCCGGCGCCTCGGCCAGCCAGTCGGCGTTCTCCCAGTAGCCCTGGAAGTCGGCGTCGTCGGCGCCGAACTCGTCCCAGACCCGCCAGACCGGTGCCATCGCCTCGAACGACCACGGTAGCTCCGTGTCGTGCAGCACGGAGAGCGCGATGCCCTCGGCGCTCGTCATCCCCGCCAGCCAGTCGTAGACGAGGTAGTACGCCGGGAGGCCGAAGTTATGGCCCATGAACTCGGCCCGGAAGGCGTCCAGCGGCACCCGCAGGGGCCGGGGCAGACCGCACATGTGCTCGCCATCGAGGTACGCGTCGGAGAAGGCCAGCGTGGGCAGCGTGATACCCCCGGAGGTGTGGCAGACGAAAAGAGTGTCCTTCGCCTGCTGCTGTAGGATGTAGCGGAAGCGCTTCATCGCCTCCCGCACAGGGAACAGGGAGAAGGTGGGATGGCGCTGCCCATCCTCGCCCACGTACCCGCAGCCGTGTAGGCCGTTCATACACTCGCCGGGGTAGGACAGGCCGTCGGAATAGATGCCGTCAGGGCCGAAGTCCGTGAAGAGCTCTTCGATCCCGTCGGCCATGAAGTCCGCCCAGGCGCTGCGGGCGCAGACGGGGTAATCCTTCTGCGGCGGCTGCCGGGTGTAGATGAACCGCTCCGGGTGGATGATCTCGCACTCCCGCAGGTACAGCGGGTACTCGGGTGCGATGTCCGCGAGCTGCCACGAGTGGTAGAGCAGCAGCTTGAGGTCCTTCTCGTGGCAGGCGGCCAGCAGGGCCCTGAGCGGCTCGGTGTGCAAGGTGCGCGGGAAGCCCTGCCAGTCGGTCCAGTGCTCGTGGAAGCCAAGGTACCGCAGGCCGGTGTTCTCGTAGTAGTCCAGCACAGTGCCTTTGAACGGAGGGCGTGAGATGTCCAGGCCGCCATCCACCTGTTGCGTTGCTCGAGTCACGCGGCCCGCACCGCCGGAGGCGATCACGGGGACGGGCGATCCGGAGGCGAGCGCGAAGGTCACGGAGTGGTCGGCACGACCCCGGTAGAGCTGCGCTGCGGAGCGGGGGTGGATGCACACGGCAGCCGCTCCGGCGGCCACCAGCCGCGGCGCGACGCCGAGTCCGAGCCCGTCGCCTTCACACAGGCCGGAGCGGATCTTGACCGTGACGGGCACGCCCCGTCCCGGCGCCGCGTCCTCCACGGCGGCCACCACTGCCGCCGTGATCGCAGCGGCGCGGTGCGGATCGGCCAGCAGCGCGGCGCCGGCGCCGGTCTTGACGACCTTGCGCACAGGGCAGGCCATGTTGAGGTCGACCAGGTCGGCGCCTGCGGCCACCGCGCGACCGGCGGCGTCGGCCAGGACGTCCGCATCCGCCCCGAACAGCTGGAACCCCAGCGGATGCTCGTCCCCGCCGTGGACGAAGTACCCGAGCGTGCGCCGGTTCCCGTAATGGACGCCGTAGGCTGAGATCATCTCCGTGAACACGAGCCCGGCGCCCCACCGTCGCACGCTGCGCCGGAACGCCGGCGTGGTGATCCCCGCCATCGGGGCCATGAAGAGGCGGCGTCCGAGCTGCAGCCCGCCGACCGCCAGCGGCCGCGACAACGGGTCGACCGGACTCGCTGGGCCCGGCGGGGCATCTCCGGCGGCCGGTGGGACGGGCGTCGTCACGCCCGCCGCCTCACCCGCGCTGCTGACGCCGCATCACGATCTCGATGCCGCGCAAGGTGAGGGACTGGTCGACCTTCTCGAACACACGGCTGTGCCGCGCGATCAGGTCCGCCATGCCGCCGGTGGCGATCACCGGGCACTTCCGTCCCAGCTCGGCCCAGATGGCCCGCACCACGCCCTCCGCCTCGCCGGCCACTCCGTACACGACGCCCGCCTGCAGGGCCTCGATGGTGGATTTGCCGATGGCGCGCTCCGGCTCCACGAGTTCGACCTTGATCAGCTTGGCCGCGCGCGTGGTGAGCGCCTCGAGCGACACCTCGACGCCGGGCACGATGACTCCGCCGAGGTAGTCGCCCTCGCCCGAGATCACGTCGAACGTGGTGGCCGTGCCGTAGTCGACCACGATGCACGGCCCGCCGTACGTCTCGTAGGCCGCCACGGCGTTGACGATCCGGTCCGCCCCCACCTCAGCCGGATTGTGCGTCCGGATGCGCATCCCGGTCCGCACCCCCGGCCCTACCACGAAGGCGGTGAGACCGAGATGCTTCGCGCACATCTCCTCCCACTGCTGCGTGAGCCGGGGGACCACGGACGCCACGCCGACTTCGTCGACCTCGTCCTTGAACCGGCGCCCCTGAAGAGAGAACAGCCCCTGGAGGATGCCGGCGATCTCGTCGCTGGTGCGGTGCCGCACCGTCGCCAGACGCCACTCGTCGACCACCGACCCTTCGGCGATGACGCCGATCTGCGTCTGGGTGTTGCCGACGTCCACGACCAGCAGCACGTCACACCTCGAGGTCGAGGCCCAGATCGATCCACGGGGCCCGGGTGGTCAGCGCCCCGACGGAGATGATGTCCACGCCCGCCTCGGCGAGCTCCCGCACACGCTCCAGCCGCACGCGACCCGACACCTCCACGAGGGCCCGGCCGGCCACCCGCTCCGTGGCGGCGCGTACCGTCGCCGTGTCCATGTTGTCGAGCAGCACGATCGTCGCGCCCGCGGCGAGCGCCTCGTCGAGCTGCTCGAGCGTGTCGACCTCGACCTCCAGTGAGTGGACGTGGGCGGCCGCACCGCGCACGCGCTCCACGGCGGCGGCGACGCCGCCGGCCGCCACCACGTGGTTGTCCTTGATCATCGCGCCGTCGAAGAGGCCGAACCGATGCGGCGTGCCGCCGCCGTCCACGACCGCCTGCTTCTCCAGCGCACGCAGACCCGGCGTGGTCTTGCGCGTCGCGGCGATCCTGGCTCTGGTGCCCTCGGTCTCGGCGACGAACGCCGCGGTGAGCGTCGCCACGCCGCTGAGCCTCCCGAGGAAGTTCAGGGCTGTCCGCTCGGCGGCGAGGATCGCGGCGAGCGGCCCGCGCAGCTCCGCGACGGCCGCCCCGGTCGTGAAGCGCTCGCCGTCCTGGACGAAGACCTCCACGGCGAGCGCCGCGTCCACCTGGGCGGCGGTCTCCTCGAGACAGACGACGCCGGAGAGCACCCCGGCCTCGCGCGCGATCACCCGCGCCACCCCCGCGCCGGTGAACACGGAGCCGGTCAGGTCGCCGTAGCCGGCCAGGTCCTCGCGCAACGCGCGGCGCACCGCCGCCCTGGCGGCCCGACGCCGGGCTCTCTCGTCAGCCACGTCGCCTCACCTCGCCCACGCCCTCAGACCGTTCATGTTCGGGCAGCCGGAGCGTGATGTGCCGGCGCCATCTCTCGTCGTCCACGTCGGGGAAGTCGTCGCGGAGATGGACGCCGCGCGACTCCTCGCGCAGCAGGGCGCACTTGGCGATCTGCGTCCCCAGGGTGAGCATGTTGAGGACCTGGTACTCGGCCTCGCCCATCACGTCGAAGCGGATCTCCGAGGTCAGCTCACCGAGCTCCACCAGCGCCTTCTGCAGGTCCTCGCGGCGACGCAACACGCCGACCTCGCTCTGCATGATCCCGGTGAGCCGCCTGCGCGCCTCGCCGGCGTCACTGCTCCTGCCGCGCATGACCGCCTCGGGGATGTCGAAGCTCAACCGGCGGACGTCCTCCCCGAGGCGCCCGATGTAGCGGTCGACGTCGCGCACCACGCGGTCGGAGAAGACGAGGCCCTCGAGCAGCGAGTTGCTCGCCAGGCGGTTCGCCCCGTGCACTCCCGTACTGGCCACCTCGCCGCTGGCGTACAGTCCGGGCACGGTCGTACGCCCCCACACGTCGGTGACCACGCCGCCGATGAAGTAATGGCAGACGGGGGCGACCGGGATGAGCTGCGTGGCCAGGTCCAGCCCGTGCTCGCGGAGCCCGGCGGTGACGCTCGGGAAGCGTTGCTGCAGCCAGCCGGCGTCCAGGTGCGTGGCATCGAGGAAGACGTGGTCTGTACCCTCGCGGCGCATCTCGGCGACCATCGCGCGCACCACGATGTCCCGCGAGGCGAGCTCACCGCGTGGGTCGTGAGCGGTCATGAAGCGCTCTCCGGCGGCGTTGCGCAGATACGCCCCCTCGCCGCGCAGGGCCTCGGTGATCAGCTGCACGGTCTTCTGGCCCGGCACCGCCAACCCGGTCGGGTGGAACTGCACGAACTCGAGATCGCGGACGGCGGCGCCGGCACGATAGGCCATCGCGACTCCGTCTCCGGTGGCCACCGCGGGGTTCGTCGTGCGTCCGTACACCTGACCCGCGCCACCGGTGGCGAGCACCGTCACCATGGCGACGTTCAAGGTCAACCCACCGTCGGCGAGGTTCAGGGTGAGTGCGCCCATACAGCGGCCCTCCAGGGTGAGCAGGTCGATGACGAACTCATCCTCGTAGAGCTGGACGCGGCTGCCGAGGCGGGCCGCCTCGGCAAGGGCGCTGGTGACCTCGCTGCCGGTGGCGTCGCCGCCGGCGTGCACGATGCGGGGCAGCGAGTGTGCTCCCTCACGACCGAGCACGATCTGCCCGTCGACCTTGTCGAACCGCGGGCAGATCTCCATGAGCTCGCGCACGCGGTCCGGTCCTTCGTTCACGAGGACACGCACCGCCTCCTCGTCGCACAGTCCCGCGCCGGCCTTGAGCGTGTCCTCGAAGTGCAATCCGGGTGAATCGCCCTCGCCGATGGCGGCGGCGATCCCGCCCTGGGCCAGGAAGGTCGTGGTCTCCTCGAGGGTGGATTGGGTGAGGAGCCCGACGCGCCAGCGGCGCGCGGCGCCGATGGCGGCCGTCATGCCGGCGATGCCGCCGCCCAGCACGAGCACGTCGAAGCTCCGCCGGTGCAGAACCTCGTCGGCACGACTCGCCACGTAGGGGCGGGTCATGGTACGCATCTCGCCGTCGACTCCCGATCGGTCACCGTTCACTCTTCCGTGGCGTCGTAAGGCGTCACGTCCTGCTCGCGGGCCGCGGCTCGCCCCAGCCCGGCGATGTCGAGGTCCGGCATCCCCCTGGCCCAGCTCCACACCTCGGCGAGCGGGACGAGCACGAAAGCGCGCTTGACCATGCGCGGATGCGGAAGCGTCAGCTCAGGGTCGCCGGACTGCTCGCCTTCGAAGAGCAGTATATCGATGTCGAGCGTGCGCGGGCCGAAGCGGAGCGTCCGGACGCGCCCGTGTTCGTGCTCGATCCGCTGGCACTCCCGCAACAGGGCCGGCGGCTGCAGACCGGTCTCGAGACAGACGACCTGGTTGAGGAAGGCGCCCTGGTCCTCGCGCTCCTGTGGCGCGGTCTCGTAAACGCGGGACGTGGCGAGCACACGCGTGGCGGGCAGAGCGTCGAGCGCGTCGCGCGCGGCACGCAGATACCGCGCCCGGTCGCCGAGGTTGGATCCCAGCGACACGAACGCACGCCGGCCGCGCAGCTGGCCGGGTGGGGCCTCCTCGGCGCCCGGACCGGCGGCGTGACTGCGCGGACCGCTCACGCCGTGCGGACCACCTCGACGCGTGCGGCGTGGATCGGCAGCTTGACGGGCGGAGCGATCTTGCTCACCGCCACTTCGACGAAGACGGGATGGAACCGCTCCCACAGCCCGTCGCAGATGACGGTGGCCAGTCGTTCGAGAAGATGGAACTCGCCCCCCTCGACGACCTCGCGCACGTGATCGACGATCAGGCTGTAACTGACGGTGTCCGCGAGGTCGTCGCTGTGGCCGGCGCCGTGCTGCGGAGGATCGAGACGCACGTCGACGGACAGGGTCTGGCCGATGGCCCGCTCCTCCGCGGTGACCCCGCAGCGCCCCCGCAACTCGATGCCGTCGACGATGATGGACAAGCTTCGCGTCATGAGGCCTCCCTGGCCGCTCCCGGCGTCACGGCGAGACGACGCCCTCGCGCACGGCGAGCGCCACCCGCAGCGCTTCGAAGTTGGGCTTGACGTCGTGGACGCGGAACACGTGCGCGCCCGCAAGATAGCCGATCACCGTCGTCGCCACCGAGCCGATGACGCGGCCGGACGGCTCGGCCCCGAGGATGGTCCCCAGGAACCGCTTGCGCGACGCTCCGAGCACCACCGGACGGCCAAGGGAGCAGAAGCGGCCCAGAGAGTCCAGCAGCGCGAGGTTATGGGCCCCCGTCTTGCCGAACCCGATCCCCGGATCGACCATGATCTGCTCCTCGCGCACGCCGTGCGCGACCGCGAAGGCGACCCGCTCCTCGAGGAAGGCGAGGACCTCGTCGACGACGTCGTCGTAGCGCGGATCGTCCTGCATCGTCTTCGGCTGGCCCTTCATGTGCATGAGGCACACCGGACACCCGGACTCCGCCACCACGTCGACCATCTCCTCGTCGAAGCGTAGCGCACTCACGTCGTTGACCATGGTGGCGCCGGCGGCGAGCGTGCGACGCGCGACCTCGGCCTTCATGGTGTCGACCGAGATGGGGACCCCGACCCTGGCGGCCAGGGCCTCGACGACCGGCAGCACGCGCTGCAGCTCCGTGTCGAGCGGCACCGTCTCGGACCCCGGCCGCGTCGACTCGCCGCCGATGTCGATCACGGAGGCGCCCTCCCGCACGAGCGTCAGCGCCTGTTCCAGCGCCACGTCGGCCGCCAGGAAGCGGCCCCCGTCCGAGAAAGAGTCCGGGGTGACGTTGACGACGCCCATGATCGCCGGGAACGACAGTCCGAGACAGAACGTGGGTGTGTCCGGTCGCATGGCGGCGTCAGCGCGGCGCGTTGATGAGGGCGAAGACCTCGGCCCGCGTCGCCTCGTTGGTCTGGATCAGGCCGCGCACGGCGCTGGTGACGGTCTTGGACCCCGGCGTGCGCACGCCGCGCATGCTCATGCACAGGTGCTCCGCCTCGATCAGCACGAGGGCGCCGGTGGGATGGAGCGCGGACTCGATCGCGTCGGCCACCTCGCTCGTGATCCGCTCCTGGAGCTGGGGCCTCGCGGCGACCTGCTTGACGACACGGGCCAGCTTGCTGAGGCCGGCGATGAGACCGTGAGGACTGGGGATGTACGCGACGTGGGCGAGACCGTGGAACGGCAGCAGATGATGCTCGCACACCGAGTAGAAGGCGATGTCGCGGATCAGCACCATCTCACGGTGACGGTCGCCGGGGATCGCCGTGAGCAGCTCGGACGGGTCGGGCGCATCGAGGCCGGAGAAGATGTCCTCGTACATGTCGGCCACGCGACGGGGGGTCCTCTGCAGGCCGGGACGGTCCGGATCCTCCCCGATGCCCTCGAGGATGAGGCGCACGCCCGTCTCTATCTTCTCGCGGTCCACGTGGGGCTTCGTCGCCTTCGGGGGCCGGTCAGGTGGCCTCGGGGTTGATCGGGTTCACGTGCGCGGGCTTGGGCACCGGCGGCTGCTTGGCGCGGTGCCGCCTCTCGGGCTTGGGCGTCTCCGTCCGCCGCCGCTCCTTCTCGTCACGCTCGCGGAACACCTCTTCTTCGGACAGGCCGTCGATGAGGGCCTCGAACTCGTGCGCCTCGATCGTCTCGCGCGCGATGAGGATCCTGCTGATGCGGTCGAGCAGCTCGCGCTTCTCCGTGAGGAGGTCCTTGGCGCGCTGGTGCGCCTCTTCGATGATGCGCCGGATCTCGTCGTCGATCTGCCGGGCGATCTCCTCCGAGTAGTCGGCCTGCTGCTGGAACTCCCGGCCGAGGAACGGCATCGACTGGTCGTGGCCCAGCGTGCGCGGGCCGAGCTCCTCGCTCATGCCGTAACGCATGATCATCTGCTTCGCCGTCGCCGTCGCCTTCTCGAGATCGTTGGCCGCGCCGGTGGTGATCTCGCCGAAGACGACCTCCTCCGCGGCCCGCCCTCCCAGGGTCATCGAGAGCGTGTCCATGAGCTCCTGCCTGGTGGTGAGGAACTTGTCCTCGGTCGGGAGCGAGATCGTGAAGCCGAGCGCCTGCCCCCGGCTGACCACGCTGATCTTGTGCACCGGGTCGGTGAACTCGAGGAAGTGGCCCACGAGGGCATGACCCATCTCGTGGTAGGCCGTGATGGCCTTCTCCTTCTCGCTGATGATGCGCGTCTTCTTCTCCGGGCCGGCGAGGACACGCATGATGCCCTCTTCGAGCTCCGCCATGCCGATGAGCTTCTTGCCGCGGCGGGCGGCGAGGAGGGCCGCCTCGTTGACGAGGTTGGCGAGGTCGGCGCCGGTGAACCCCGGCGTCTGCGCCGCCAGCGCGTCGAGGTCGATCTCCTTGTCGATCGGCTTGCCGCGCGAGTGCACCTCGAGGATCATCTTGCGGCCCGGGCGGTCGGGGCGGTCGACGACGATCTGCCGGTCGAAGCGGCCCGGTCGCAGCAGCGCCGGGTCGAGGATGTCCGGGCGGTTCGTGGCGGCGATGAGGATGATGTTGTCCTTCATCTCGAAGCCGTCCATCTCGACGAGCAGCTGGTTGAGGGTCTGCTCCCGCTCGTCGTGGCCGCCTCCGAGACCGGCGCCACGGTGACGGCCCACGGCGTCGATCTCGTCGACGAAGACGATGCAGGGCGCGTTCTGCTTGGCCTGCTCGAACAGGTCGCGTACGCGCGAGGCGCCGACGCCGACGAACATCTCGACGAAGTCCGAGCCGCTGATGCTGAAGAACGGCACGCCCGCCTCCCCCGCGACGGCGCGGGCGAGCAGCGTCTTGCCGGTGCCGGGCGGCCCGTACAGCAGCACGCCCTTGGGGATGCGCGCCCCGAGCTGCTGGAACTTCTTGGGGTTCTCGAGGAACTCCTTGATCTCGTGCAGCTCCTCGACGGCCTCGTCGACGCCGGCCACGTCCTTGAACGTCACCTTGGGCGAATCGACGCTGACGCGTTTGGCGCGGCTCTTGCCGAAGCTCATGACCTTGGAGCCGCCGCCCTGCATCTGGTTCATGATGAAGAACCAGAACCCGATGATGAGCAGGATCGGCAGGATCGTGAACAGCGCGCTCGACCACCACGGGCTCTTGGGGCTCTTGGCGTCGTAGGAGACGCCGAACTGGTCGAGGAAGGCGGTGGTCGCGGCCGGATCGGCGTACGCGACCGTGTACTGCTCCGGTTTCTGGTCCCCCTGCGCGACCTTGGTCACCTCGAGCGTCTGGTCCTTGACGTTCATGACCACGGATTGGACCCGCCCGTTGACCACGTCGCTGGTGAAGCTGGGCGTCTCCTTGTCGGGCGGCGTGACGGTGCCCTCCGACACGGTCACCCGCGGCCACTCCAGCTTGAGGCTCTCCTGCAGCATCGTGGGCACGTCCTTGACGAAATACTGCAGCCCGTCCACCTGCGTGACCTTGGCCGTCCGGTCTGTCGTGTCGATGACGACCGACTTCACGGCGTCCGCCTGGAGGGAGTCCTGCAGCACCGTCAACTGGGTGACGAACGGCGCGGAGTAGACCGCTTTGGGGGTCTCGGCGCCTTTGTTGCCGGAGATGACCCACTCGATGAACATCGCCACGATGATGACGATGAGGATGGGGAACAGCGCACTACGGATGAATCTGCTCACGATCGTCTTTCTGGGCGGCGGGCTCCGGAGCCGATGGGGCACCTCGATTGTCCTGCAAATCGACCATCCGGTGACCGTAGCATACCCGGTCGTCTACAGCAAAGAACCCGCCTCGTCGGCGATCTCGGCGGCAGCCTCCGGAGCGAGGACGCCGATGTAGTCGAGCGTGCGGAAGCGCTCGGCCAGGTCGAGGCCGTAACCGACCACGAACCGGTCGGGGATCTCGAAGCCGACGTAGCGACAGGGGATCTCGGTGCGCCGGCGCGACGGCTTGGTGAGGAGCGCGCAGACCTCGAGCGAGGCCGGCTTGCGGTTGCGCAGGTTCTTGAGCAGGTAGCTGAGCGTGAGGCCCGAATCGATGATGTCCTCGACGATCAGCACCTCACGCCCCGCGATCTCAAGGTCGAGGTCCTTGAGGATGCGCACCACGCCCGACGAGTCGGTGGACGACCCGTAACTCGAGACGGCCATGAAGTCGAGCGCCACGGGAAGGTCGATGCGGCGCGCGAGGTCGGCCATGAAGAAGACCGCGCCTTTGAGCACGCCGACGAGCAGGAGCTCCTTGCCGGCGTAGTCGGCGGTGATCTGCGCGGCGAGCTCGTCGACCCGGGCGACGAGCGCCTCGCGCTCGACGAGGACCTCGGCGATCGGCGCGTTCACGTTCCCTCCTGGACGACGTGCAGTGTCATGACGCTACTGTGGGCCACCCGGAAGGACTCCGCAACCCTGGCGGGGGCGACTCCGCCCAGCCAGGCGGCCCGTCCGTCCACGTCCAGCACCGTGACGAGCGGGCGGAGACGGGCCGGGACACGGGCGGCGGCGAGATGCCGGGCGACGGTCGTCTCGCGGCCCAGACCCAGCGGCGCGAAGCGTTCGCCGCGCCGCGGATGGCGCAGTGCCACGCTGCGCGGCGCGACGTCCAGCCCCATGAACCCGGCGCCGGCCGCGGCCTGCTCGCGGTCGACGACCGCCCCCGGCAGCAGGCGCACCCTCCAGGCGCCCGCGCAGAAACCGGCCTCGACGCCGTCCTCCCCGGCGGCCACCAACGCCTCCCCGTCCACGGTCGCGGGCACGCAGGCATGCCGCCCTGCAGCCGCGCGGACGCGGACCACACCCCCGCCGCGCACCGCCTCGAGGCCACGACCCAGACTGACCCGGCCGGCGTCGTCGGTGCGCGCCGTGAGACGCTCCACGGCGCGCACCAGCCGCCGCTGTACGAGGACGCCGCCGAGGGCCTCGCGCAGCACCTGATGCAGGAGCAGCGCGCGCAGAGCCGGCGACTCCTTCGCCAGCGCCGTGAGATCGAGGGCGGCGAGGTCGCCCCAGTCGGTCGCCGTTGCGACGCGGCGGCGCGCTTCGTCGGTCGCCGCAGCGAGCACCTCCGCCTCGGCCGCCGCCTGCTCGGCCGTGGCCGCCAGCGTCTCGGCCACCCGCGGGTTGAGTGCCTCCAACCCCGGCAGGACCTCGAGACGCAGGCGGTTGCGCGCGTACGCGGGCGTCGCGTTGGTGAAGTC
>ERZ1026800.2103-NODE-2103-length-11406-cov-3.522298_pt1 | contig 11406 bp, 8 predicted proteins | sample MGYA00520873_ERZ1026800 | MGnify/ENA primary metagenome ERZ1026800 (study PRJEB33270, sample SAMEA104284475) | anaerobic digester metagenome | biome: Anaerobic digester microbiome; feature: mesophilic sludge digester; material: Anaerobic digester biomass | place...
CGGTGGCCGCTGGCGCGGCTGCACGAGGCACGGCGGTCGTTGCCGGCGCGGCGCCCATCGCGGAGGCAAGCGCCAGCACGGGCTCGCCGTTGCGGAAGCGGCGCAGGTCGTCGCGCACGGCCTCGGCGGTGGGGTAACGGATCTCGGGCTTCTTGGCCAGCAGCTTGGCCACGATGGCCTCGAACGACTTGGGCACATCGGCCACCAGCTGGTTGAGCGGCTGCGGCTGCTCGTGCACCTGCTTGTAGGCGATGCTCACCGGGTTCTCGCCGCTGAACGGTGGGCGGCCGCCCACCATCTCGTAGAGCACGATGCCCAACGAGTACAGATCGCTGCGCGGGTCGGGGGTGGCGCCCTGCGCCTGCTCGGGCGAGAAGTAGGTGGCGGTGCCCATCACCGAGCCGGCCTGTGTGAGGTTGCTCTCGGTAGGGGCGTTCATCGCGCGGGCGATGCCGAAGTCGGCCACCTTCACCTGGCCGTTGGAGCCGATGAGGATGTTGGCCGGCTTGATGTCGCGGTGCACCACGCCGTTGCGGTGGGCGAAGCCGAGCGCGGCGGCGATCTCGCTGGCGATCTCGGCCGCCTGATGGCTGTTGACGTGGCCGTTGGCGCGCAGGATGTCGGCCAGCGTGCGGCCCTGCACGTACTCCATCGCCATGAAGTAGGTGTTGGCGTACTGGCCCCAGTCGTACACGCCGACGATGTTGGGGTGGTTGAGGTTGGCAGCGCTCTGCGCTTCGCGGCGGAAGCGCTCGACGAAGTTGGGGTCGACCGCGAACTCGGGGAAGAGCACCTTGATGGCCACCGGACGGTCGAGCAACAGGTCGCGCGCCAGGAACACGTCGGCCATGCCGCCGCGCCCGATGCGTTGTTGGATCTCATAGCGGTCGTTCAGGACGGTCCGCTCGTTGTTGCTGCTCACTGCACTCTTTCCTGGCTGAAATCGCCACCCGAGGCTACAGACCGCGGTCGGCGAAGATCGTTCACACCGGTGTGAGCACCGTCACCGTCGATGCTGTCAGTTTCTCGAGGTTGCTCACCCGTGACCCGGCTGACGGCCGCTCGGCTGTCGACGGCGCTTGGCCGTGCGATCAAGGGCGTCGAGGGTGAGTGCTGCGGCGGTGGCCACGATGGTGCAGGCGATGGCGAACGCAAGGTAGCGGCCTTCGCTGCCGAAGCCGGCGAAGTGGCCGGCCATGCGATCGGCGAGCGAGCGACCGTCGATGGTGGTGCGGTCGAGCGCGGTACCGATGAGGTGCTGGCCCACGTAGATGGTGAGCGCATGGCGACCGAGCGCCGACAAGGGGTACACGACGCGATGGATGACCGCTGCGGCACGGTGCTGCAGCCCATCGAGCGGCCGGCACAGTGCCAGCAGCACGAGCGCGAGCGCAGCGGTGCGCAAGGTGAACGCCGGGCTCCACAACCGCTTGATCGAGCCGACACCCGCGGTGAGCGGGCCGATCCACGACGCTGCCCACAGTGCCGCGGCGGCCGGAAGGGCAAGCAGCCACCAGCGCACCGATGCCTGCCGGGCGAGAGCACAGCGCATGGCCACCCACCCCGCCAGCACGGTGACCACCGCAGCCACCGAGCTGGCGACACCCTCCGGGTCGTAGCCGGGGAAGTCGGCGCCGCGGTAGAGGTGCGCCACCGGCAACAGGCGACGATCCAGCGCGCCGGCCGCGTTGCACCGTGCCGTCACCGGCGAGCCGCACCCCAACCCGGACCTGACCAACCATTGGCCGTAGGCGACCAACAGCACCAGTGCCACCAGGCCCACCCAAAACACCGAACCGCCCGACACCGAACGACCGGGCTGCGAACTGGCGAGCCCGGATCGAGCCGACTCCGATCGGCCCACCGGCAGGCGACGACACAGCAGCACCACCAGCAGCGCGGCCAGCAGGCACACGCCGATGCGCTGCAGCACACCGGGGATGCGCAGCGTGGACAGGTCGGCGCCGCCGCCGCTGAACGCGTTGAACACGAGGCCGACGGCGAACAGGTTCAGCGCCCGCCGCACGAACATCGCGATCAGGTTGCCCGTTTCCGGCACACGCAGGGTGACCACCGCCAACGAGCAGCCGGCCAGGAACATGAAGCAGGGGAAGACGATGTCGGCCCAGGTGAGCCCCACCCAGGCTGCATGCCGCAGCGACGGGAACCCGCTGCCGCGCAACTGCTCGACGAACAGCATCATCGCCACCGCCATGCCGCGGGCGACGTCGAGGCTCACCAGCCTGCCACCGGTCTCCGCCGCGGGCGGAACGTACGCGTCGACCGCTGCTCGCCAACGACTCATCTGCAGCTGGAACTTCACCGGCAACGAGCGAGCGACCACTTCGCTCGCCGGCCGGGGGTGGCTCACGACTCTGATGCGAACAGGTAGTCGAGCACCTGCTTGGCGATGGGGCCGGCCAGGCGGCCGCCGGTGCCGGCGCTGATCTCGTCGGTGGTGCCCTTGATCACCACCGACACGGCATAGCGGGGGGCCTCGGCGGGTGCGAAGCCGATGATCCAGGCGTGCGACCGTTGCGGCTCGCCCTCCACGAAGTTCAGCTGCGCAGTCCCGGTCTTGGCCGCGGCCTGTACGCCGTTGGCCAGCTGCATCGGCTTGCCGGTGCCGTTGTTGACCACGCCCACCATCAGGTCGCTGAGGATGGTGGCCGTGGTCGGCGAGATGGGCGTCTTCCACGCCTCGGGCGAGGTGCGGGTGAGCACCGCGCCGTCGTGGTCGAGGGTGGCATCCACCACGTGCGGCTTCATCATCACGCCGCCGTTGGCCACTGTGGCGGCAACCATGCACATGTGCAGCGGCACCATCAGGTCGTTGCCCTGCCCGAAGCCACCGATGGCCAGCAGCGGCAACTGGTCGTTGAAGAACGCCGCGTCGCACGGGGTGACGTTGCCGCAGAAGCTGCTGGCGACGGCACCGGGCAGGTCGATCGGCAGCTTCTCGCCGATGCCCCACGCCCGCACACCATCGGTCATCCGCTGCGGGCCGAGCTCGCTGGCCAGCTGCGCGAACGGGATGTTGCAGCTGCGGTAGAACACCTCGGTCATCGTGCCGCCACAGGCCTTGCCGCCGTAGTTCTGGATGGGGTCGTTGGTCTGCGGCGGCACCCACTCGGTCTCGCTGGGCCAGTTGCGATCGAGGCTGGTGACACCGTTCTCCATCGCGATGCCCGTGGTGACCACCTTGAAGGCGGAGCCGGGCATGTAGTTCTCCTGGTACGCATTGGCCAGCAGCGGCTTGCCCGGGTAGTTGTTGAGGAAGTCGAGCACGTCTTCGGCGGCCTTGGTGTCGTGGTCGGCAACCTGGTTGGCATCGAAACGAGGAAGGCTCACCATCGCCAGCACCGCCCCGGTGCGCGGATCCATCACCACCACCGAGCCCTGCACCGTCTCGGTGGCTCCGTTGGCCAACTGTGCAGCGTTGAAGTCGTCGATGGCCTGGGCGGCCACCTGCTGCACGTCGGCGCGCAGGGTGAGCTGCACGCTGCCGGTGTTGTCGGCGCCACCGAACACACTGTTCACCTTCTGCTGCGTGGTGTCGCCCATCAGCACGTCGTTCTGCGTCTTCTCCAGCTGGGTGCTGCCGAAGCTGTACGTGTAGTAGCCGGTGATGTTGCTGAACAGGTTGCCGGTGGGGTACTCGCGCTGGAACCGGTACTGCGAGTCGGGGTCGACCACGGGCACGCTGCGCGCCACCACCACACCGTCGGCGGTGACGATGGGCCCGCGCATGCGGTTGAAGTCGCGGATGGTCTGCCGGTTGTTCTGCGGGTGCGCGTCGAGCTCTTGCTTCTTGCCCACCTGCACCACGTTGAGCGCGGCGAACAGCGCCAGGTACAGCACCAGCAACCCCGCCGCCAGCTTGCGGATCTGCTTGTTCACGCGCGGGCGGCCTTGCGCTCGGCGCGCCGCAGGCTGCGTGCTTCCATGCGCTCGGAGATGGTGAGCTCGTCGGGGGTCTCGCCGCGGCGGCGAGCGCCCGAGTCGCTGATGCGCAACAGCAGCGCCAGCAGGATGTAGTTGGCCAGCAGGCTGCTGCCGCCGTAGCTGACGAACGGCAAGGTGATGCCGGTGAGCGGCACCAACCGCAGCACGCCGCCGATGATGATGAACGCCTGCATGCTGATGATGGTGGTGAGGCCAGTGGCCAGCAGCTTCTCGAACGGCCGATCGGCACGCACCGCCACGCGCAGGCCGGCACCCAGCAGCAGCAGGAAGGCGATGATGACCGCGGTGGCCCCGATGAGGCCCATCTCCTCACCGATGGCGGCGAACACGTAGTCGGTGCTGGCTGCCGGGATCTTGGATGGGTTGCCCAGGCCCAGGCCGGTGCCGGCCGTGCCACCGTTGGCGAACGCGAACATGGCCTGCGCCGGTTGGTAGCCCTTGCCCTCGTACTGGCTCCAGGGGTCGAGCCAGATGTCGACACGGGTTTGCACCACCTCGAACATGCGCCACGCGATGTACGCAGCACCGCTGAAGATGACCAACCCCAGCACCAGGTAGATGGCGCGCTCGGTGGCCACCCACATCATCACGGTGAACAGGGTGAAGAACAGCAGCGCCGAACCGAGGTCTTTCTCGGCCACCATCACCGCAACGGCGAAGGCCCACGCCAGCGTGATGGGCAGCACGTAGCGCAGCTCGGGAATGCGGATGAACCCGAACCGGCGGGTGCCGGCAGAGATGAGCTCGCGGTTGTCGGCCAGGTAGGCGGCGAAGAACAGGGCGAGCGCGATCTTGGCGAACTCGCCCGGCTGGAAGTTGACCGGCCCGATGCTGACCCAGATCTTGGCGCCGCCCACGCTGCTGCCGATGCCGGGAACCAAGGGCAGCATCAGCAACCCGGCGCCCACGAACAGGAACGTCCACTTGTAGCGCGCGAGGTCGGGCGGGCGCTGCACGATGAGCAGCGTGAGCACGAAGGCCACGATGGCGATGAACGACCACGTGGTCTGCAGTGCTGCGCGTCGCTCGCTGAGGCGGGCGATCATCACGTAGCCGATGCCGTGCAGCATCACGGCCAGTGGCAGCAGCGTGCCATCGGCGCCACGCGCGAGCAGGCGAGTGGCGATGTGCGCGGCGATGAGCATGCCCAGCAGGGCGATGAGGAACGGCACCAGCGTGGCCGGCATCGTGGAGTTCTTGCCCAGCGAGGCCAGCACGAACGCGACCGCCGAGATGCCGGCGGCCATGACCACCAGCCCGAGTTCGCTGTTGCGGCGAGCAGCAGCGAGTGGCGACGATTGGCTCATCGATCAGCCGCCGGTGGGAGGCGGCGAGGTGGAGGCCAAGGTGGTGGTGGGGGCACTGGTGGATGTGGTGGCGCGCACCGACGTGGTGGTGACCACGGTGGTGCTGGTGACCACGGTGGTCGAGGTGGGTGACGGTTCGTTGTCGGCGTTGTGGCGCACCACCAGCACGAGCGTGACGGTGAGCATCGCGATGACCCCGAGGGCCAGCAAGAACAGCAGGCCACCGACACCGAAGCGGCGCCGTGGCGAGTCGGTGTCGACCATCGGCAGCGCAGTCGTGACGGCGCCCGCAGCAGCAGCCGGCGACCGCGTCGCCCCAGGCCCGAGTGCGGGTTCCGAAGTGCCGGCCTCGGCGTCGATGAGGCGCTCGTGGACGCCGTTCTCGCCCCACGCCACATCGACATCGAGATCGACGGCGTCGCTGGGCGGTTGCTCGCCTTCCAGCACATCCACCACCACGATGGTCACGTTGTCGCGGCCGCCGCGCTCGTTGGCCGCCGCCACCAGTGCATCGGCAGCACCCTGCGGTGTGGGGCAGGCGGCCAGCAGTTCGACGATCTCCTGGTCGTCGACTTCGTCGACCAGGCCGTCGCTGCACAGCACGTAGCGATCGCCCTGCACGAACGGCAGCACCCAGGTGTCGACGCGCACGGTGGGCTCGATGCCCAGCGCCCGCGTGACGATGTTGCGCCGCGGATGAGTGCGCGCCTCGGCCTCGGTGATGTGGCCGGTGGAGACCAGCTCCTGCACGTAGCTGTGGTCGAGCGTGACCCTGCGCAGTCGACCGGCACGCATCACGTACGTGCGGCTGTCGCCGACGTTGAGCAACGCCAACCGCCGCTGGCCATCGGCCGCGGCGAGCACCACCATCGCGGTGAGCGTGGTGCCCATGCCCCGCTGGGCGGCATTGCTGTGCGCGCCCTGGAAGATGGCGGCGTTGGCCTCGACCACGGCAGCGATGGCCACGTCGACCGAGTGCACGCCCGCGCCCAGCCGGTCGCGCAACATCGTCGCAGCGATGGCGCTGGCCACCTCGCCCGCGGCGTGGCCACCCATGCCGTCGGCGACGCCGAACACCAGCGGCTCGGCAACGAACGAGTCTTCGTTCTCCGTGCGCACGCGGCCGGTGTCGGTGGCGGCACCCCACGCCAGCGCAGGGGGCGTTGGCAGATCGGTCACGCGTGCCTCACTGCGCCTCGAAGATGGTGCTGCCGATCTGCACACGATCACCGATGGTGAGCTGCAGTGGCGCGGTGAGGCGCCCACCGTTGACGTGGGTGCCGTTGGTGCTGCCCAGATCCTCCACCCACACGGCACCGTCGCGCGCGAACAGCCGCGTGTGCAGCTGCGAGGCGAACGTGTCGTCGGGCAGCCCGATGGAGCAACTGGGCGCGCGGCCCAGTGTGAGCTCGCCGGCGATGGGGTAGGCCGAACCCTTGCGAACCTTCGGCTCCAGCACCACCAGGCGGCTGGGCGTGCCGCGCTTCGCCCGCACCCCCTTCGCCGGCTTCACCGGCTTGGCCGGCGCCGGCGGCCGTGAGGCCGGCAGCGTCGCGTCGTGAGTGGCGGCCCGAGCATTGCCCGGTGAGGGTTGCACGCCCAGCCGCGGCCCACGAACCTCGCTCCACACCGCCCACAGCACCCGGGCGAAGAACAGGTAGAGCAGCGCCAGCAGCGCGTAGTTGAGGATGTTGAGCTGCGCCTCGCTCACGAGGCCTCGAACCGCATGTGGATGCTGCCCACGCTGACGATGTCGCCATCCACCAACACCCGCTCACCTTCGATGCGGACGCCGTTGACCTTGGTGCCATTGGTGCTGCCCAGGTCGACGAGCGCGAACGCCGAGCCCGCCGGGCGCACCTCGGCGTGGCGCCGGCTGACGTTGGCATCGTTGACCGGAATTGAGCACTCGGGCAGGCGACCGATGGTGAACACCTGCTGGCCCAGCGTGATGCGCTCGCCGCTGGGCAGCACCAGTGCGCCGGCGCCGACGCCGCCACCGGACTCCTTCATGCGGCTGGTGATGGAGAAACGACCCGGCTTGAGCGCGTTGTCGACCACCATCTCGACCTGGACCGGCCCCATGAACAGGTATCCCTCGGCGCGGGCGTACTCGCGGGCGGTCTCGCACAGCTCGGTGTTGAGCGCTTCGTCGATGTCGGCGAAGGCGGCGTGGTCGCGAGCGCTCAAGCGCACCGCGAACACGTTGGGCACGATGCGCCGGCCCTTCACATCCACGCTGCGATGATCGTCCATCTCGCGCAGAACCCTGCGGCCCAATTCGACGGGACGGATGCTGGAACGTGAACCGCGGGAAAACACGCCCTCGACCATACGCTCCAAACTGTGCTCGAACGACTGCAAGCCCATAACAAGGTGCAGGCTAGTCGCTGCATCGGGCAGCGTCCCTGCGCCACCACGGCCTCGCTCGGCGTGCGCGCGAGGGTGGGTCGGTGCTGAGATGTGGGGCATGACCGGCCTCGGCGACCGACCGCTGATCGTGCCGCCGGCCAGCCGCTGGCGGCTGCCGTCACCCGCTGCTGCCGACGAGCACGGCCTGGTCGGAGTAGGCGCCGACCTCGAGCCGGGCACGCTGTTGGCCGCCTACTGCGGTGGCCTGTTCCCCATGCCGATGCGCAAGAAGCTGATCGGCTGGTGGTCGCCCGACCCTCGCGGGGTGCTGCCGCTCGACGGCCTCGTGGTGTCGCGCTCGTTGCGTCAGAGCTGCCGCCGGTTCGAGGTGCGCGTCGACACCGCCTTCGCCGACGTGATGCGCCGCTGCGGCGACCCGCACCGGCCGCACGGCTGGATCAACGAACCGTTCATCGCCGCCTACACACGGCTGCACGAGATGGGCTGGGCGCACAGCATCGAGACGTGGCGCGACGGGGAACTGGTGGGTGGCCTCTACGGCCTGTTGATCGGTCGCTTCTTCGCCGGCGAGAGCATGTTCCACACCGCCACCGACGCGTCGAAGGTGGCCATGGTCGCCACCGTGCAACTGCTGCGCGAGGCCGGCGCCACGCTCTTCGACGTGCAGTGGAGCACCCCGCACCTGGCATCGCTGGGCGTCGTGGAGTTGCCGCGCAGCGAGTACCTGCGCCAACTGGCCGTCGCCACCCACGCGTAGCCTGCCGCCGACACCGACGACATCGGTGCTCGGTGCCGGGGGCGAACCCCCGGCACCGGCTGATCGATCATGACTGCAGGTTCCCCCGCTCGGGACCCTCCACGTCACATCCGCCTCGCCCGCTGAAGCCGCCGCTCCCGCACCGTTGCACACACATCATCGGCGCGACTCCTGCGGTCCTTGAGAGTTTCTTGAGGAATTCCCGAATCGCGATGCCCAACTCCTCTGGACCAGCGCAGCGACCGGCGCGAGCGTGATGCTTGCCCACGTACCGATGGGAGCAACGATGCGCACCAGCCACGCCCTACCCGCAGTGATCGCCACTGCCGCCCTGCTGATCGGCTGCGGCAACGACGCCGGCGACACCGCATCGACCACCACCGCATCGACCACCACCGTGCCGACCACCGTGCCGACCACCACCACGACCAGCACGACCAGCCCCACCGCCACGACCATGGCCAGCACGAGCACCACCACCACCGTGTCGGCAACGACCACCAGCGAGGTCGTCAGCGATCTCCAGCCGGCCATCTGGCCCGCCGCCGATGTGGTGTTCGCCACACCGCAGGAGGCCGCTGCCGACTTCGTCGCCAACGTGCTGCACGTTGCACCCTTGTTGGGCGAGTACGTGGGGGGCGATGCACGCAGCGGGGAGATCGAGGTGTTCTCGCCCGGCGAGACCACTCCTGGCAGCCGTAGCCTGCTGTTCCTGCGCATGCTGGGCCCCAGCGACGGTTGGTTCGTCATCGGCGCGGCCAACCCCAACGTCACGATCAGCACTCCTGAGGCGAACGCCCGAGTCGCCGCCGAGTTGCTGACGGTGGAGGGTGTCGGTCGCGGCTTCGAGTCAACCGTGGTGGTGACTGCATTCTTGGCGGGGCACAGCGAGATCGTGTTCGACCAGGTCATCACCGCCGGTGGCGCGTGGGAAACGCCATTGCCCTACACCGTGACCATCGACCTCACCGGGGCGTCGCCCGGTGACGTCGTGATGCTGCTCGTGCACGGCGACACCGGCTTGGACAACGACCCCGGCGAGTTCGGCGCCCTCCCAGTCGTGATCGAAGGGTGATCGACGGGTGATCGACCGGTGATCGAAGGGTGATCGCCGAGTCATCGGCCGGCGACATCCGGGCGTCGCGGCACCGCGTAGGTGGCATCGGTGGCTACCGAGGGGTAACACTGTGCACATGAGCGAAGCCCGCCTCGACCGACCGCGACGTGACGACCCGTGGCTGATGCGCACGTACTCCGGGCACTCCTCGGCGGCAGCCTCCAACGAGCTGTACCGCACCAACCTGGCCAAGGGCCAGACCGGCCTGTCCATCGCGTTCGACCTGCCCACTCAAACGGGCTACGACCCCGACCACGTGCTCGCCCGTGGCGAGGTGGGCAAGGTGGGCGTGCCGGTGGTGCACCTGGGCCACATGCGCACGCTGCTCGACCACATCCCCCCCGGGCAGATGAACACGTCGATGACCATCAACGCCACCGCCGCGTGGATGCTGGCGTTGTACGTGGCCAATGCGGAGGAGCAGGGCGTCCCCACGGAGGCGCTGCGCGGCACGACGCAGAACGACATCGTCAAGGAGTACCTGTCGCGCGGCACGTACATCTTTCCGCCGGCCCCATCGCGTCGACTGATCGTCGACATGGTGGCGTGGTGTGCGCAGCACTCGCCGAAGTGGAACGCGATGAACGTGTGCAGCTACCACCTGCAAGAGGCGGGCGCCACGCCCGTGCAGGAGATCGCCTTCTCGCTCGCCACCGCCATCGACGTGCTCGACGCCGTGCGCGACTCCGGCCAGGTGGCGCCCGAGCAGTTCGCGCAGGTGTTCGGCGCCATCTCGTTCTTCGTCAATGCGGGCATCCGCTTCGTGGAGGAGATCTGCAAGCTGCGCGCGTTCACCGAGCTGTGGGATCGCATCGGCCTCGAGCGCTACGGCGTCACCGACGAGAAGGCCCGCCGCTTCCGTTACGGCGTGCAGGTGAACAGCCTGGGCCTCACCGAGGCGCAGCCGGAGAACAACATCCAGCGCATCGTGCTGGAGATGCTGGCGGTCACGATGTCGAAGCGAGCCCGCGCCCGCAGCGTGCAGCTGCCGGCGTGGAACGAAGCGCTGGGCCTGCCCCGCCCGTGGGACCAGCAGTGGTCGCTGCGCATGCAGCAGGTGCTGGCGTTCGAGACCGACCTGTTGGAGTACGGCGACCTGTTCGACGGCTCGCTCGTCATCGAAGCGAAGACCACCGAGCTGCGCGATGCCGCCTGGGCCGAGCTGCAGGACGTGCTGTCGTTGGGCGGCGCGTTCGCAGCTGTCGACGAGCTGAAGGGTCGCCTGGTGCGATCGATGGCCGAACGCACGCGCAGCATCGAGGCCGGCGACCAGACCGTGGTGGGCGTCAACAAGTTCACCGAGACCGAGCCGTCGCCGCTGAACACACCGGGCAACATCCTCACCGTCGACCCGGCCATCGAGCAGCAACTCGTCGCCGAGCTCGCCCAGTGGCGGTCGGCTCGCGACCGGGCAGCGGTGTCTGCCGCGCTCGCCGCGCTGAAGGCAGCTGCCATCGACGGCAGCAACATCATGGAGCCGTCCATCGCGTTGGCCAAGGCCGGCGGCACCACCGGCGAGTGGTCGCAGGTGCTGCGCGACGTGTTCGGCGAGTTCCGTGCCCCAACCGGTGTGAATGCTGCGGTGGGCCGCCGGGTGGGCGAACTGGCGGCGGTGGCCGAGTTCGTGCGCGGCATGGCCGGTGGGCCGCCTCGCTTCCTCGTCGCCAAGCCGGGCCTCGACGGCCACAGCAACGGGGCCGAGCAGATCGCCGTCGCTGCCCGCGATGCCGGCATGGAAGTGGTCTACAGCGGCATCCGCCTGACGCCCGAGCAGATCGTCGCCTCGGCCGTGGAGGAGGATCCCGATGTGGTCGGCCTCTCCATCCTTTCGGGCTCGCACCTGTCGTTGGTGCCGTCGATCGTCGCCATGCTGCGCGCCGAGGGCG
>ERZ1026800.2105-NODE-2105-length-11400-cov-2.950856_pt1 | contig 11400 bp, 8 predicted proteins | sample MGYA00520873_ERZ1026800 | MGnify/ENA primary metagenome ERZ1026800 (study PRJEB33270, sample SAMEA104284475) | anaerobic digester metagenome | biome: Anaerobic digester microbiome; feature: mesophilic sludge digester; material: Anaerobic digester biomass | place...
GTATTAAATATGCATATCTCGGAATATGAATTAGGCACTCATTACAATCATGACCCCAAGCGACCCAGGAAATTGTTGCTTACCAAAAGAGAATTAAAACGGCTTCAAACCAAAGTGAAAGAAAAGGGATTTACTATCATCCCTACACGTTTATTTATCAACGAAAAAGGTTTTGCTAAACTCGAAATTGCTTTGGCCAAAGGCAAACATAGCTTCGACAAGCGCGAAAGTATTAAGCAAAAAGACCAGAAACGCGATATGGAACGCTTCGAGAATTATTGATTTGTATTGTTTTTCTCTAAACACAATACCCATTCTCAAAAAATCTAATTTCTCTGCTTTGAATCGGTAAAAATCTCGAAAATTATCGGATATTTGAGGATAAACCAATAATATTAGACCTCTATGAGAAAGATATACATCTTGTCGGATGGGACTGGCCGCACGGCGAGTTATGCCTTGGAAGCTGCCATGGTTCAGTTTCAGGAAATGAAAGATGAGACAAAGATTGAATTATTTCCGGATGTAAGGACTTCGCAGCAGATCGACCAGATTGTGGAAAAGGCATCAAAAGAGGAAGCTCTTATTATTTATAGTCTTGTGGGAGAACAAACCCGACATTACATGCAAACTATCTGCAGGCATTATATCATAGAAACAGTTGATCTGATGGGGCCTCTACTTATGAAACTCTCGGCTCATTTCGAGCGTCAGCCAGCTGGCACACCAGGACTCTATCAACAAATGAATAAAGAATATTTTAGAAGAATCGATGCTGTGCAGTTTGCTTTTACGCATGATGACGGTTTGCGTATCGAGGAATTGTCGAAAGCCGAAATTGTGCTTGTTGGCGTCAGCCGCTCATTCAAGACCCCTTTGAGTATTTATCTGGCGTACAAAGGCTGGTTTGTTGCCAATGTCCCTATCGTTCTCGATATAGAACCACCCGAAGAACTGTTCCGTATTCCTCCACATCGTGTTTTCGCATTGACCACTTCCGCTCTCGAGTTGAGCAAATTACGTCAGACACGTGTGGAAATTCTAAATGGATATGCCGAAAACTATGCCTCGTTCGATTATGTGAAAAAGGAATTGGCATGGGCGCACACTATCTATCGCAAACAGCCCTTGTGGCATATTATTCATATCAGCCATAAATCTATCGAAGAAATTTCGATAGAAATCCTGTCTTTTATCAGGCAACACCATAACAACCATCCCTTTTAACTTCAGACTCTTCTGAAAAACTTCTATCCCTTACATCACAAAAGCTATCCCCAGAGTAAAGCTACTGAAAATTCGGCAATAAATCAAAGTATCGAAATCAAACTTGTTTACAAATCGCAAGACATTTGCAAATGTCAACATATTATTGTCCGTTTTTAAAATCATAATACAAATGAAAAGGAGTGGTCGGTCGTAACAAAGTTTTCAAAGGAACAGAACCTCTGAACTCTCAGCCTTGCTGCGACATTCATTGCATATCGTTTCTGTAAAGATATATTGCCCTTACTGGAAAACTTTTGCTAAATGAATTTGAAATTATCTATCTCGCGATCGTTAAAATTCATGATATATTCATGCATGCTTTGGTTTTCTGATTTGGCATTTTCGATGAAAATCCGAGCAGATTTCAAGAATTCAGGATTTCGCTGAGAATCGAGCAAAAGGAGATAACCCAAGATAATGTTTCCTGCCATTTCTACCAATCTGCGGGAGTGAAATTCAACAATTTCACTATCTTTTTCAGTATTAACCTTGTCAACTGTTTCTTTATATTGTTGGGTCATCAATTGAAGCGACTTTTTCAAATACTCTTCTGGAATGATTATCTGCGAATCATAATCTTGTATTGCTTTAAGATAAAATCCAGTTGTAACGCCTCTAATGGCGGCTACTACCTGTAACTGTGATGTTCCTTCATAAATGCTAGTAATTCTGGCATCCCGGTATAGGCGCTCTACGGGGAAATCCTTCATAAATCCAGGTCCACCATGTATCTGGAGAGCATCATAAACGATCTGGTTACAGTATTCGCTTGAAATAAGCTTCAATAGAGGTGTGTACATATCGGCCATTTTCTGATAATACTTTTGCTCATTGCGCTCGTTAGGCTCGAGTTTTCTTTTTTCGGCAGCTATGTTATATGATTTGTTAATATCGACAAATCGGGCGGTTTCGTAAAGTAAGGAGCGCATGGCATCGATTTTTACCTTCATGCGTATAAGCATTTCGTATATTGCTGGGTAATTGACGATTGCCTTGCCAAATTGTTCGCGTTCGTTGGCATATTTCAATGCTTCGCGGTAAGCTGCCTCGGCTATGCCTACAGATTGGGCTCCCACACCCAGACGAGCCGAATTCATCAGGGCAATTACGTATTTGATAAGGCCCAATTTCCTCTCCCCTACCAATAAAGCTGGAGCATCTCGAAATACGAGCTCACAGGTAGGTGAACCTTTTATCCCAAGTTTGTTCTCGATTCTGCGAATGGTAACTGCTTTCGAATTTCTATCATACAAAAACAAGGAAAGGCCTCTGGCATCGGTAGTATTCTCTTCCGAGCGAGCCAAAACCAGAGATATGTCGGCATCTCCATTGGTAATAAAGCGTTTCACCCCATTCAATCGCCAAGTTTTACCATCCTGATTGGGCGTTGCCTTGAGCTGGACTGCCTGAAGATCACTGCCGGCATCGGGTTCGGTCAAAGCCATAGCCGCAGTAGTACCTCTGGGAAATCGAGGTAGAAACTCATTCTTGATCTCTTCTGAGGCAAACTCATGAATGGTTTCGGCACAGTCCTGTAAACCCCATATATTCGAAAAACTGGCATCGGCACGTGAAACTATTTCGGCCGACATCACATAGGGAACAATAGAAAAATTCAAACCACCATACTTTCGGGGCAGTGAAATTCCAAATAATCCTGCATTTTTGATAGCTTCCAAATTTTCCTGAGTTCCTCTTGCATATACTACTTCATTATTCACAAGATGCGGACCTTCTTTATCCACATCATCGGCATTCACTGCAATAATATCGCCACTAATCTCCCCAATAATCTCCAGCACCTTATCATAACTATCGAGCGCATCTTCGAAATCAATAGGGGCATAATCATACTCGTTCTTTTCAGTATAGTCGAATTCTCTTAAACTAATGATTTTCGGCATCAAAGGATGGGAAAGATAAAATTTAAGGGACTTGTTGTCGGTATAAAAATTTGCCATGATATATTAATTATTACTTCGAGTTGAGTTTATAAAAATGGATAAATTTAGGAATGATTTCAGCCACATCGCCTATGATGGTATAATCGGCAATTTGATTGATAGGGGCATTGGGATCCTTATTGATAGAAATGATTTGAGCGCTTTTATCCATGCCTGCTCGGTGCTGAATTGCGCCCGATATTCCACAGGCTATATACAATTTAGGTTGAACAGTAACACCGGTTTGTCCAATCTGGCGTTCATGATCGGCCAGTCCGGCATCCACAGCAGCACGGGAAGCACCTACCTCAGCTCCAATGGTCTCGGCTAATTCATAAAGCAACTTAAAATTTTCGGGCGTACCCACTCCATAGCCACCCGAAACAACGATTTGAGCACCCTTCAGATTCACCTTTCGTTGTTCGATATGACGATCAATGATCTGGACAACAAAGTCGACATCGGATAAATACTTTTGTACCTCCACATGATTTATTTTTCCAGAGAATGGCGATGGAAGAGGTTCCTTCTTCATGACTCCATCACGAACAGTGGCCATTTGAGGCCGTGTATCAGGGTTAACAATTGTTGCAATAATATTACCCCCAAAAGCCGGCCGAATCTGGTAGAGAAGATTCTGATATACCTTATTGCTTTTTAGTTCAGTATGGTTGCCTATTTCAAGGCTCGTACAATCCGCAGTAAGTCCGCATCTCAATGCAGAGGCCACGCGTGGTGCAAGGTCGCGGCCAATGGAGGTAGCACCAAATAACGCAATCTGTGGCTGTTCTTCTTTGAAAATTCCAGTTACAATAGAAGCATGCGGAAGGGTCAAATATGGAAATAGCCTTTTATCGTCGGCTAAATGAAGGATATTGACTCCATAAGTAAAAACCTCATCTGCAATATTTTCGAGTCGATATCCTATAGCCAGGGCTTCCAATTCGACATTCAGTTTGTTGGCCAGCCTACGGCCTTTCGATAACAGTTCGAGGCTCACTTCGGCTATATGGCCTTCTTCGTTGATTTCGCAATATACAAATACGTTATTCACAAGACTTTCTTTTAAATTGTAAGGCAAACATTATCCAATAATATGGTTCTGAATCAGCTGTCGTACTAACCATTCTATATCCTGATCGCTGTTGTTCAGAATTTTTGATTCTTTATGCTGAAATACGACATTTTCGATTTTCTTTACTTTGGTAGGTGAACCTGCCAGTCCTATTTTTTCTTCATCGGCTTCAAGAGCATCGCCCGACAATTCTTCGATATCGAGATAAGGCTTTTCGAAGCGCAATTGGGTATAGTCGCGGGTTTCTTCCTGAAGTTCGGTATATGTACGAGCATGTTTGAACTTCATCAGCAATTTGGCATTCCGTGGTCGGCAGGCAGGTGCTGAGCCATGTACCGTAATGCAAACCGGCAAAGGCGACTTTACTGTTTCGACTCCCTGCTCTAATCTGCGTTTTACGACAACTTGCTGTAAATCGATAGAAATCAGTTCTTCAACATAAGTAATTTGAGGTATGCCAAGTTTTTCGGCGGTTTGAGGACCCACTTGTGCGGTATCCCCATCGATGGCCTGCCGGCCCGTAATGAGAAGATGAAAAGGTTCGAGTTTTCTGATGGCAAGCGAAAGTGTATAGGAAGTAGCCAGAGTATCGCTGCCGGCAAATTTGCGATCGGTTACCAGATATCCTCGGTCGGCACCGCGGTAAAGCGCTTCACGAATAATTTCGGCCGCTCGAGATGGACCCATGGTTACGATAATCACTTCGGCATCCACCATCTGATCTTTGATCTTAAGGGCCATTTCGAGTGCATTCAAATCATCGGGATTGAAAATAGCTGGAAGTGCCGCCCTGTTGACGGTTCCATCAGCTTTCATAGCATCTTTGCCTACATTACGGGTATCGGGTACCTGTTTGGCAAGAACGATAATTCTAAACGACATAATATCTGACAATTAGGTTTTCTTTCCTCAAGTTATAAAAACTTCACAAAAGGAAGCCGCAAAATTACAAAAAAACCTCAGGGCAAAAATTCTGGCATTTTTCATCAGATAAGAATAGAAAATAGGGTTATTTTTCAGAATGGATGATTCTTTGTGAAAAAATTATAATTTTGCAACGATTTTCAGCCGATGTAGCTCAGTTGGTAGAGCAGCTGATTTGTAATCAGCCGGTCGGCGGTTCGAGTCCGTCCATCGGCTCATTTATTGGTGATTTGAGAAGTACATCCATCGTTTTGTCATTCTTTTTGCCAGAATAATGGATTTTTTAATACATGCTATAGGCGATAATCTCATCAAGAAGGGGAAAAATATCAGATCATTGTCAGAACAGGTTAAATTCTCCCGTATAACCTTGTAATAAGCCTGAAGGCAAAATTTGATGACTATTTGGCTCAAACCATCCGAAGGGATTAGCTCGCCTATTACAAATATTTATAATAAAATCATTCGAATAAATTCCTCACATAAATCTCGCAAGTATAGCTTTTGTCGTTTCAATCATTTCCGATAATTTCTCAGAGGTATTGGCTTCGGCAATAAAACGCAAATAAGGTTCTGTATTAGAGGGTCTTACATTGAACCATTCACCTGAGAATTCAACCCGATACCCATCGAAATCATAAACTCGGAGAGGATCTTCTTTCGAAAGAAATACACGAAGAAGCTCGTTCATGGCTTCAGTTTTATTTCGAACAAGAAAATTCAATTCTCCTGAATTATGATAATGTTGAATGGACTGAATGAGTCGAGAAGGACGAACACCCCGGGTTTTGAATCTGGAAAGAACGGTCAATAATCGTAATGCGCTCATCAAGCCAGAATCGGAAAAATAAAAATCTTTGAAATAATAATGGCCAGCCAGTTCACCTCCAAACAAACCATCTATCTCTCTTAACTTTGGAGCAGCAAAGGCCCTGCCAACCTTCCAGATATGAACCTGCCCTCCTAACTTTTCGATATATTCCGATACAGATTTCGAAGTTCGAATATCATGCAGAACCCTGGCATACAATCGATCGTTTCTTAGATAATAATGCGCTAACACGGCAATCATTAGATCAGGCGAAATAAATTGCGCATTTTCATCTATAAACATCACACGGTCGGCGTCTCCATCGAAAATAACTCCCAAATCGCATTCCCTTTCGAGCACTTTTGCCTTCAAAGGTTCCAAATTTTTTCCCTCCAGAGGATTGGGAAGATGATTGGGAAAACGTCCGTCGATATCTTCGAACAAGTAAAACGATTCATTTCCGAACAATTCTCTGGCAAACAAACCCGCCATGCCATTCCCGCAATCTATAGCCATCTTTAGATTTCCAAAGTCATATTGCCCTGAATGAATCAGAAAATCAAGATATTCTGTCTTCTTGTCGAATTCGATGATTTTCCCATTTATAACAGCATTATGCACAACGGGCGATTGTATCAAGTGTTCAAGTTTGTTCAATCCAGAATCATATCCTACAGGCAAAGCATTTTCTCTACTGATCTTCATCCCATTATACTGAGGGGGGTTATGCGAAGCCGTTATCATGATGGAAGCCCCAAAACCGAAACGAGCTGTTGCCCAATAAACCATAGGAGTTGTGCTCATCCCCATATCATAAACATCGGCACCCGCTCGTATGACTCCATCACACAATGCCTTGTGAATAGCCGGAGATGATTCTCTGGCATCACTTCCAATCAATATTTTGTGGGTTCGAAGCAAACCAGGCAAATAATAACCTATGCGGAAAACATCTTCCTCATCGAAATCTTCGTTGAATATGCCTCTGATATCATAAGCCTTGAAAGCCGACATAATCAAATCATTCATTTGTGGTTGATACAAAAGTAATTATTTACACCAACTTCATTCTCTCGGTTCAATGATGCCTTCTCATTTTTCAGTTTGAGGTATTTCTGGAATCAACAGGTTGGATACACTAAGGCAAATGGGGCTTTCCATCATCGAGGCTGTATATCCTAACAAAGAGATTGATAGTGTTTTCTTAATTTTGCGGCCGTAATGAGTCATAACATCCTTCAAATGACAAAAGAGATTCCTTCGAGATACAATCCTGAAACTACCGAAGATAAATGGTATTCTTTCTGGGAAAGTCATGGTTTTTTCCATTCGGTGCCCGACGAGCGTGAACCTTATTGTATTGTCATACCTCCTCCGAATGTTACCGGAGTATTGCACATGGGGCACATGCTCAACAATACAATTCAGGATGTACTAATACGCAGGGCTCGCATGCAGGGGAAAAATACACTCTGGGTGCCTGGTACCGACCATGCATCAATAGCTACCGAAGCCAAAGTGGTAGCTAACCTGCGAGAAAAAGGAATCGAAAAATCTTCACTTTCCCGTGAGGAGTTTCTTAAATATGCTTGGGAATGGAAAGAAAAACATGGAGGTATCATTCTGCAGCAGCTTCGTAAATTAGGAGCTTCGTGCGACTGGTCGAGAACGAAATTTACCATGGATCCCGATATGTACGAGTCGGTAATCGAGGTTTTCGTCGATTTATACCATAAAGGACTCATCTACAAAGGCGTAAGGATGATTAACTGGGATCCACAAGCATTAACGGCCTTGTCCGACGAAGAAGTCATTTACAAGGAAGTGCAATCCAAACTCTATTATGTGAGATATAAAATTTACGATAGTGAAGACGAATGGATCATCATTGCCACGACCCGACCCGAGACCATTTTGGGCGATACAGCAGTCTGCATTCATCCCGATGATGAAAGATACAAACATCTTCACGGCCGAAAAGCAGTTATACCGCTCATCAACAGAATAGTACCCATTATCACCGATGAATACATCGACAGAGAATTTGGTACGGGTTGTCTGAAGGTTACTCCTGCTCACGACATCAACGACTATAATTTAGGTATGAAACATAAGCTCGATGCCATTGATATCTTCAATGACGATGGAACTTTGAACGAAAAGGCCATTCTTTATGTGGGTGAAGACCGTTTGAAGGTTCGTAATAAAATTACTGAAGACTTACGCCAAAAAGGATTTCTTGTGAAAGAAGAACCTTATTTGAACCGAGTCGGATTCAGCGAAAGAACAGATGCAATGATCGAGCCACGACTTTCGCAGCAGTGGTTCCTCGATATGAAACCCCTCGCCCAACCAGCACTTGATGTGGTGATGAACGATACCATTCATTTCTATCCTCAGAAGTTCAAAAACACTTATAAATACTGGATGGAAAATGTAAAAGACTGGTGCATCTCGAGGCAGTTGTGGTGGGGCCATCGTATTCCTGCCTATTATTTACCCAATCGAGAAGTTATTGTTGCCAAAACACAAAAAGAAGCCTATCAAATTGCCCTGAAACAATATCCTGATCTCGATGAATTGAAACCAGAAGATCTGAAACAGGATGAGGACGTACTCGACACTTGGTTTTCGTCGTGGCTTTGGCCTATCTCGGTATTCGATGGCATACGCCATCCTCATAATCCCGACATCGAATATTATTATCCGACCAACGATTTGGTTACGGCTCCGGAGATTCTATTTTTCTGGGTAGCACGTATGATTATGGCTGGATTGGAATATAGAGGCGAAATTCCCTTTCGTAACGTCTATTTTACAGGCATTGTTCGCGACAAATTAGGTAGAAAAATGTCGAAACAACTGGGCAATTCGCCTGATCCTATCGCACTAATGAAAAAATACAGTGCCGATGGCGTTAGGGTAGGAATGTTGCTTACTTCACCCGCAGGCAATGATCTGCCTTTCGATGAAGCACTATGTGAACAAGGCCGAAATTTCGCTAATAAAATCTGGAATGCTTTACGCTTGTTGAAAGGTTGGGAAATAGATGAAAAAATTCCACAGCCCAACTATTCGGCCGTTGCGTGCCGATGGTTCGAGAATAGGTTCAACAAATCATTACTCATTATCGAAGACCACTTCGGAAAATACCGCATTTCAGACGCTCTCATGGAAGCTTATCGCCTGATATGGGACGATTTCTGTTCATGGTTGCTCGAAATAGTCAAACCTCCCTATCAACATCCAATGGATAAAATTACTTATCAGCTTGTGAATGGCTTTTTCGACAACTTACTACGGATTCTACATCCATTTATGCCCTTCATTACCGAAGAAATATGGCACCATCTCCAAACCCGTTCTAAAAACGATACTATTATGCTTGCTCCATGGCCAGATACTCATGAAGTAGATGAAACTTTGCTGAATGATTTCGATTTTGCTCGTGAAGTTATCGTCAATATCCGTAATCTGCGTCAAAATCAGAATATTCCTCCAAAAAAGATGATCGAACTGTATTACATCGATTCAAGCCAATCTAATCTGAAACCCGACTTTAAATCCATCATTACCAAACTTTCCAATCTATCGAAAATTGCACCTCTTTCGGCTAATATGGAGAATGCGCTCACATTTATTGTAAAATCAACAGAATTTTATGTTCCTGCTCCTCAAAATTTCGATCTGGGAAACGAAAGAAAAAAATTAATGGAAGAACTCGAGTATACCAAAAGATTTCTTTCATCAGTGAATTCAAAATTAAATAATGAAGGTTTCAGGAAACACGCTTCACAAAAAGTGATCGAAAACGAGCTAAAAAAGAAGGCTGATGCGGAAGAACGAATTCGACTATTGAGAGAAAAACTCGATCAGTTGAACAGACATTCCAAATAAAGAAAATACAATGAATATCTTGGAAGAATCTTACGCTATACAAAAGCCGTTAATAAAATGGATTGTAAGAAGAAACATTTTTTTAGAAAAATAGAATCATTGACATAATCTATTTTTTTTGTTTCAGAAATAATTCTTTTTTGATTGCTAAAGTCAACAGCACCATCAGAAGCAATAAGATGGATCTCTTTTACACTCATATCAAAACCGTTAGGAGTGATTTGAGTATCTAGATCAATATAGTTCTGAACAAGATTATTCTTTAATATAAGTTCCCTAATCTCATTTCCAGTAAGAACACAACTTTCCATAACTATCCTTAATTGAAAACCTTTTATGTATTTTGGCAGTAAGTATTTTGTGGAAGACAAAAGGATAAAAAAACTTCGAGAACAACTAAAAACTAAGATATCTAGCGAAGACGTACAAAAGATAATGAAAAGCTATGAGCAACTTGGGGACATTATAATTGTTTCTATACCTAATGAATATGAAAAATTTAAGGAGTTCATTGGCAATTGCTTCTTTGAAAGTTTTGAATGTCAGACTGTTTTAGAAAAAGGATTTGTATCTGGAGAATTTAGAATCCCTTATTATAAGAGATTAGTGGGGGATGGATTTATTACTATTCACAAGGAAAATGGAATTTATTACAAAATAGATCTATCCAAGGTAATGTTTTCTTCGGGAAACGTTGCCGAAAGAAGAAGAATGGCTCATGTTTCTTCTCCCAATGAAGTCATAATTGACATGTTTTCAGGGATCGGATACTTTACATTGCCTCTTGCAAAATATGGGAAGGCAATTGTTTGGTCTTTAGAGAAAAACCCTAATAGTTATAATTTACTTCTAGAAAATATTAATCTTAATTCTTTAAGTGGCAGAGTTTTGCCAATTAACATCGATTGTCTTGACTTTAATCCCAACTTCAAGGCTGATAGGATTATTATGGGATATTTTTCTGATGATGAGAAATTTCTTTTAAAGGCCTTAGATATGATAAAAGATGGGGGGGTAATTCATTACCATAATACTATAGCAGAAAAATTGGAGCCCCATCTCAAAGAGACTATAGAAAGAGTCATAGCAAAAAAAGGAAAAAAGTTGGAATCCATCTATTATAGAAAAGTTAAAAAATATTCTCCCGGGGTTTGGCACATTGTTTTTGACTTTAAAGTAATCTAATAGATTTTTCTTCTCATTAAATCATCAGATACCCTCGGGTAAGCTTGTCTTTCCTGTGCAGCCCTAGATCTTTTGATCATTTCAAGAATTATTTTCTTTTCTTTTTTTAATTTCCGTTCTTTCCTATCTAATAATAGTATAAATAATCCAAAGATAAAAAGAATAGTAGTGATACCTGAAAGCATTAGAAGCATCATTTGATCATCAACTAGACTAAAATATATAGAAAAATAGCCACCTAGTACAAGGCTTAAACCTATAATCGATAATCCAATTATTCTTTTGATCATTAGACT